>Ga0233424_10000458_pt1 | contig 51589 bp, 44 predicted proteins | sample Watercolumn_Towu_FD_181011 | JGI IMG/M metagenome (GOLD analysis project Ga0233424, IMG submission 181011) | Freshwater microbial communities from Lake Towuti, South Sulawesi, Indonesia - Watercolumn_Towuti2014_125_MG | ecosystem: Environmental > Aquatic > Freshwater > Lake | place: Indonesia...
TCCTGATTTTGACACAGCTAGGTATATTTTAGGTGCTGAAAGCGAAGATCAGTTGATGCTTGAGTTTGCTGGCGCACGCACGGAAAAGTACCAAGCGAACTCTCGTAAGCCGACAGTAAAACAGACTACTCTGGAAGAAGATCTGGCCCGTCGTGATTTTACAGTTAATTCTATGGCTGCTCCTATAAGCATATTTGCTGATGGTAAAAAATTAACGGAAGCTAAGTTAAAAAAGAATTTGATTGATTTGTTTAATGGCAAAAAAGATTTGGCTAGTAAAACTTTACGCACACCACTAGATCCAGATCAGACTTTTATTGATGATCCGCTGCGGATGATGCGAGCTGTTCGTTTTGCCAGCCAATTGGATTTTTCTATTGATCCAAAAACTTTGCAGTCAATGCATAAAAATCGCGAGCGTTTAAAAATTATTTCCGCAGAAAGAATTCAAGAGGAACTTTTTAAGTTAATGGCTTGCCCCAAGCCGTCCATTGGCCTGACTTTAATGTGGCAGACCCATCTGCTGGATTTTGTTTTGCCGGAAGTGGCTAATTTGGAAGGTGTGGAAGATGTTTATGGTCATCAGCATAAAGACAATTTGATGCACACATTTAAAGTGGTAGATAATGTTGCTGAATTTTCCGAAAAAACATTGTTGCGTTTGGCTGGACTTTTTCATGATATCGGCAAGCCAAAGACAAAAAAGTTTATTCCAAAAATTGGTTGGACATTTCATCAGCACGAACATGTAGGTAAAAAAATGGTTTATCAAATCAGCCGTCGTTTGCGTTTTTCTAAAAACGACACTGATTATCTGGCTAAATTGGTACGTTGGCATATGCAACCTATAAGCCTGATGGATGAAGGCATTAGTGATTCGGCTGTACGCCGATTGATTGTTAGTTTGGGAGAGGAGTTAAATGATTTGTTGATTTTGGGTCGTAGCGATATTACCACTGGCAATCCAACAAAAAAAGAAAGAAGATTGAAAAATTATGACAATCTGGAAAAAAAGATTGCCGAAGTTTTGGAAAGAGATAAGCTTCGTGCTTTTCAATCTCCGTTGCGTGGCGATGAAATTATGGAGCTGGCAAAATTAAAACCGGGTCCTACGGTTGGAAAGATAAAAGAGGCGATTGAGGAGGCGATTTTGGATGGTATTATTCCCAATGAATACGAGGCGGCTAAAGAATATTTTTATAAAATACAAGAGAAATATCTTCCAGAGGCAAAGGATTGGGAACGAAGATAAATAAAAAGGCCGACGGTCTCGTGAGGTCAAATTAACCATCAGAAACCGTCGGCAATCGAGCGGCAGTAGTAAGTAGCATTTAAGCTAAGGAGCTAATGAAAAGGTGGAGCTGGTCCCGAATTGAACGGGGCATCACAAGGAATGCCGTCCCATTGCCCAGTTGATGTGGTATCTCAGGGCTCCCTGCAGTTTTTCCGTTAAACTACAGCTCCGAACTGCTACAAAGAATACTACACATCAAGCAATCTGTCAAGACCAGACAGGTTAGCGGAACTTTATCACACAGAAAGTGTGTTCATGATCGAAGCGTCCGCGGATTGAAATTACCAGATAAACACAGTCTTCGGAATATTGTACTTTCCAACCTGGTTCATCCTTTGTAACAGCTCTAATTTTCATTACAGCTTCTTTGATGGGCATCTTTTCCCCGTTTAGCTTTTCGGCTACCTCCTTAACTTTTTCAGGAAAGGAAAAGACTCCATTATCAAAGCCAGGATGCGGGTCATAGCATTCCTTGACTTGCTTAGGGTCTAATGTGTCTTCAAAAACACCCATTGTACACCTCCTTTGAGGGCAAGTATATTCTTTTTTAGCTAATTTGTCAAGGTAAGTTGTATTGCTGTTTTTGCCTCTATTATGATAAAGTAGCCATGTATGACCGACACTCAAGCCATCAAAGACAGGTTGGATATTGTCCAGATGATTGGCGAATATATTCCGCTCAAAAAAGCGGGCGCTAACTGGAAAGCTAACTGTCCGTTCCATAATGAAAAATCTCCTTCATTTATGGTAAATGCCGAAAAGCAGTTTTGGCATTGTTTTGGTTGTGGTAAGGGTGGAGATGTCTTTTCTTTTTTGCAAGAAATGGAAGGTTTAGAATTTCCCGAAGCGCTCAAAATTTTGGCTGATCGAGCTGGAGTAAAATTGGATACGTTTGCCAGCGATATTAATAAAAGTCAGAAAAATAGGATTTTGGAAATTAATGCCAAGGCTGCATATTTTTTTCATCAATTTTTGTTAGAAATGCCGGCTAGCGGCGGCGCCAGAGATTATTTGCAGCGCCGCGAATTAAAATCGGAAACAATAGAAGAATGGAAAGTGGGGTTTATTCCCGATCAATGGGATCTGCTTACGCAATATTTATTAAAAAAAGGAAATAGTGTAGATGATTTATTGGCCTCTGGTTTAACGATTAAAAAAGATGGCGGGGGAGTCTATGATCGTTTTCGCGGACGTATAATGTTCCCAATTTGGGATGCGCACGGCAATAATGTTGGGTTTACTGGTCGAGTATTGATAGAAACAGAAAAATCAGGTGGTAAGTATGTAAATACTCCGCAAACTTTGGTATTTGATAAATCTAGAATTTTGTATGGGTTAAATAAAGCGAAGACGGAAATAAAAAACAAGGATTTTACCGTGTTAGTAGAAGGCCAGATGGATGTAATTGCTTGTCACCAAGCTGGTATGAAAAATGTGGTGGCGTCTTCAGGTACTGCCCTTACATTTGAGCAAATAAAATTATTAAAAAGATATTCCAACAATATCTCTATTGCTTTTGACGCTGATGCGGCTGGCCAAAACGCGGCCAAGCGCGGTATAGATTTGGCTTTGGAGCAGGGGATGAATATAAAAATTATTCAGATTCCGCAAGGCGCTGGCAAAGATGCGGACGAGTGCTTAAAAAAGAATCCGGCAGTTTGGTTTAAAGCAGTGGCTGATGCTAAAGAAGTAATGGAATGGTATTTTGCCACCGTGCTATCCGGAGCAGATAAACGCGATCCAAAACAAAAACAGAAAATTGCTGACACGCTGTTAGCTGAAATAATTCGTTTGCCATACGCGGTAGAACGAGATCATTGGCTAAAAAAATTGGCCGATGAGTTAAGTGTAGATCATGCCACTCTAACAGCTGAAATGCGCCGATTAGCTTCAGCTAAGCCAAAGCATTATGAAGGTAAGACAGAAAACATTGTTCAAGAAAAACCAAAAGAAGACAATTGGGGCGAGCCAAGCAAAGATCATCCACTAGCCGAGAATATATTTGCTTTATTTATAAAATTCCCCAAATTGTTTGCAGAGTATGATATGTCCCAAAGCCAAGCATTTTTCCCTCCTCTTCCAATGGTCGGTCTTTACGAATCATTAAAAAAGCAGTACAATGGTTCTGGTAGTACAGAAGAGGTTTTAGAAAGGGAGTATCAAAACTCCATCGATATTTTAGTACTAAAAGCAGATAAGGATTACAATGATTTTGATTTAGAGAAAGCAAAAAAAGAAATAGATATTTTGTTGGGGCGTATAAAGTCACAATGGCAAAATAACAAGCGAGCCGAATTGACCAATGCTCTAAAAGAGGCCGAGAAAGAAAATAATTTAGAGCTTTTGCAGAAAATTTTAAAACAGATAATGGATTTAGAAAATTAAATTGTATTAATTCAATTCCCTTATGGCAAAAAAAAGAGGGACAACTAAGCGGCATTCCAAGCCATTGCGCGTTAAACATACGCGTAAGCAAAAAAAGGATAAGCCGGTAAAAAAATCTTCGCATTTAAAAAAAGGTAAAAAACAGTCTTCAGAAAAAAAGTCTTTTAAACCGAATAAAAAATCAAAGAAAATTTCTCGGTCCTCCATGGGAGGAAAAAAATTCCCCATAGACGAAGTTGTAGCTGAGCCAACCCTCAAAGACATTTGGAGCTTGATAGGCAAAGGCCGCAACCGTGGTTTTATTACTCAAATAGAAGTGGAAGGTGTATTTCCTCGCCCAGAACGTTGTTTGGATTTGTATGAAGGCTTCATGGATTTGTTGGACAAAAACGGCGTTTCTATTGTGGAAACAGCCGGTAATTTGCTTGGCCGAAAAGAAGAACATGTCCAGACATTAAAAAGTTTCCAAGGCAAACAGCCGGATATGGATATACCATTTGATTTAGGACAAATTTCTTCGGATCCAATTCAAATGTATTTGCGAGAAATCGGTAGAATTCCACTTTTAAAAGCTGAAGAAGAAGTGGCTTTAGCCAAACGCAAAGAAAGAGGCGACAAAGAAGCTGATAGAAAATTAATAGAAGCCAATTTAAGATTAGTTGTTTCTATTGCAAAAAAATTTGTTGGCAAATCACTTTCTTTGTTGGATTTAATCCAAGAAGGTAATATTGGTTTGTTTAGAGCGGTCAAAAAATTTGATTATCGTCGTGGTTATAAATTTTCTACTTATGCCACTTGGTGGATACGCCAAGCTATCACCCGTGCTTTGGCTGACCAGTCACGCACTATTCGTATCCCAGTGCATATGGTGGAAACTATTAATCGTTTCCAGCAGGTACAAAGAAGATTGTTGCAAGATTTGGGTCGTGATCCTACTCCAGAAGAATTAGCTGCCGAGATGGGCGAAGATGTGGCTAAGGTAAATCACATTATCAAAATTTCCCAAGACACCGTATCTTTGGAAATGTCGGTAGGCGATGATGATGACGACTCTTCCCTGCAAGATTTTGTGGAGGATGTAAAAAATATGCCTCCAGATCGTGTTGCCGGTTTGCAGATTTTGCGTGATTATGTAAAAGAAGCAATCAAAGATTTATCTCCTCGCGAACAGAAAATTTTGGAAATGAGATTTGGTCTGATGGACGGCGTCACTCATACTTTGGAAGAAGTTGGACAAGAATTTGATGTTACTCGCGAACGTATTCGTCAAATTGAAGCCAAAGCTTTGGAAAAAATTCAACGCATGGGCATTATTGGCAAGTTGAAGGATTACTAATCCTATCTTAATGTATGAAAATATTGTTCTCTGGCGGCGGAACATTGGGGCCGGTGTCGCCGTTACTCGCTATAGCTGAAATTTACAAAAAACATAATCCTCAAGCGCAGTTTGTTTGGGTAGGCACAAAAAATGGTCCAGAAAAAGAACTGGTGGAGCAATATAGCATGCCTTTTTTTACCATAACTTCCGGGAAATTACGTCGCTATATTTCTTTGGCAAATTTTTTTGACATCTTCAAAATATTTTTTGGTTTTTTCCAATCTTTATTTTTATTATGGCACGAAAAACCAAATCTTCTTATTACAGCCGGAGGATTTGTCAGTGTACCATTACATTTTGCCGCCTTTGCTTTGGGAATTCCGACTTGGGTGCACCAGCAAGATTTTCAGGTTGGATTGGCTAACAAATTAATGTCATATACAGCCAAAAAAATTACTACTGCTTTGCGTGAAAATGAGAGAAATTTTTCGGAAAACAAAACGGAATGGATTGGTAATCCAGTCCGTGATTTGTCGGTGGCAGATGCAAACAATTCACGAAAAAAATTTTCTATTCCTGATAGCGCGCCAGTTGTTTTAGCTATGGGCGGCGGCACAGGTTCGGCTGCGGTAAATAAACTGATCATTCAAGCTCTGCCGGCTTGGCCACGTGAATACCACATCATTCATTTGGTGGGCAAAGAGCGGCCGCGTGAATTACAGGAAAATGCGACCAAAGTTTTTTCTAATTATCATGTTTATCAATTTTTAAAAGATGACATGAAAGATGCTTATGCCATAGCCGATATTGTGATTGCCAGAGCCGGATTTGGTACGATTACCGAATTATCCTCAATAGGTAAGCCGGCCATTTTGTTGCCAATGTCACAGACACACCAAGAGTATAATGCTAAGTTTTTGGCTGGCCATCAGGCAGTCGTAGTTGTAAATGAAAAGACGATTGATGGTTTAAAATTGGCTCATACGGTTGTAGGTTTAATTTCCGAACCAGAAACATTAAAATATTTAGGGCAAAGGTTACAGACAGTTTTGCCTCCAGCCAAACCACAGAAAGTGGTGGATATTATTGAGCAGCTGGTTGAGAGGTGGTAGGTCTTGATTTTTTTGTCTAATTGGTATAGAATGTAAATTGCTAATTATACAATTCGGGTCGGTAGCTCAGCTGGTAGAGCAATTCCCTTTTAAGGAAGTGGTCCTGGGTTCGATCCCCAGCCGACCCACAACAAATAATACTTCATTATTTGTTTTGGAAAATTATTTTATTGGGCGTTTAGCTCAGTTGGTTAGAGCGCCTCGTTTACACCGAGGAGGTCTAGGGTTCGAATCCCTAAGCGCCTACAAAAAAAGACCATAATTTAGGGTCTTTTTTGTTTTAGTTCAATCCTTGATTTTTTGGCCTGTTTGTGGTATATTCTGGTTAAGGGAGGATGTCGTAAATGCCGCCTTGGGAGACGTGGGAATGGGTAGTATTTATTTCGTTGTTTATCTTTGGACTGGGTGGGCCGTTATGGGCAGCTCATATGCTCAAAAACCCCCCAGAACCTCCACCAGAGCCAAATGCCGAGCTTGCGGCAAAAGCTTTTGAAGAAGCAAAGAATAAAGTAGCGAGTGTTCCTAGCGAAGAAGTAAGAGCATCTGAAGATAAAGCGCCAGCAGAAAATCCTACTCCATTGCTAGAAGCAGCGGAGCCAGCCAAGTAATTTAAGATTAGATTTTTTTGAAAGAGATGAGGTTATTACTTCATCTCTATTTTTATCCTTGACCTTTTTAAAATTTGAGTTATAATCTGGCTTAACAGGAGGAAAGAAAAATGGACAAAAATGGATGGATTGTGGTTGGGTGTTTGTTGGTTTTTGGTTTGCTCGCGTTTATTATGACCAAGTTGTCGCAAACTGATCAAAAGCCCTTCCTGGTTTCTCGGGAAAAGGCAGTTGAAGTGTCAAAGAAACTTGTCAGCATATTTGAAAACCATCCAGCATGGTTTATGGGGGTAGCTATCAACGGTGACAGTAAAAATGGTTATTTTTTGGAGTTACGCTTCAATTCAGACATTCTTCCATTAACACCAGTCCAGATTGAATTCTTCCAGCAGTTTTCTCAAACGCTGGACGGAGTCAAAGTCTATTTGATAACGCAAGAAACGATCGTAGGCTTGCGCAAACAACCAAAGACAGAATAATTTTACTAACTTTAAAAGGGGGGATATCGCGAGACGAAGTAACAACTTCGTCTCTTATTTTTTATGATATAATATATCCATGGCCACTCAAATTAAGGATCAAAAAGTAATTTTACATCAAGGTGTTTACAAACCAGCCGCTTCCGTAGCGGATGCAGTTTTTATGATTACTGGTATGACTATCGGTGCTGGTATTTTAGGTATTCCATATGTGGTGGCGCAGGCCGGACTTCAGATCGGCCTTGCCTATATTGTTATTTTAGGGCTGGTAATGCTTCTCTTGAATTTAATACTTGGTGAGATAGCCGTACGTACAAATGAGTCATTGCAAATTCCTGGCTTGGCTGGCAGATATTTAGGTAAGTGGGCTAAATATTTACTTAGCGTGGTTATTATTTTTACTTCCTATGGCGCTTTACTCGCCTACATAATCGGTGTGGGTCAATCGTTATCAGCATTGTTGGGTGGCAACCCAGTAGCTTGGAGTGTAATTTTTTGGGGACTAGCAAGCATTGTGGTGTGGCGAGGACTGCAAACCATAAAGAGTGTAGAAAAAGTTTTGAGTATTATTGTGCTTAGCATAATTTGCGGGCTGTCTTTTTATCTTCTTAGAGATTTTAAACTAACAAATTGGGTTTATACCGATGTCAGCAAGATTTTTTTGCCTTACGGTGTAATACTTTTTGCTTTAAATGGCACATCGGCTGTGGTAGAGGCGCACGCGCTTTTGCCGAACAATCAACGTCATTTTAAAAAAGCTTTAATTATTGGTTCGCTTATACCTGTGGCCGTATATGCACTTTTTGCTTTGGCTGTAGTGGGGTCTAGCGGCCTACAAACCTCAGAAATAGCGACCATTGGCCTGGGTGCGAGGTTTGGAGATGGGGTTTTGGTTTTGGGCAATATCTTTGCTATCTTGGCTATGAGTACGGGGTTTATTGGTACGGGCATTGCTTTAAAACAGACTTTTGTTTGGGATAATAAGATAAACAGAATTTTGGCTGAGTTTTTGGTAATTTCTGTGCCAATTCTGTTGTTTGTGGCTGGGTTTAGGGAATTTATTTCTATTCTAAGCATTGCCGGAGGCCTTTTTATCGGCATACAGGCAATTATGCTTATAGTTGTATGTTGGCAAGCTAGAAAAAAGGGCGATTTGGACGCATCAAAGTATTTGACTTTTTAAGCAAAAAAAGCTATCCTATTTAAGGATAATTTCAAGCCTTTTGGGCGCTAGCAGCCCTTTAAGCTTTTTTTAATATAATTTATAAAAGATTATGAAGCAAAACTTAGTCAGAGCCATAAAATTTTTGATGTATGCTACTTTTTTTGTGCCGTTGTTAGTGCTGCCGATGTCTTTTATTTTCCCATTTATCGTGCCAAAAATCTTGCTATTTAGATCTCTGGTTACCGTAATGATCGGTTGTTATGTGTTATTGCTGCTTATTAATTGGCAGGAGTTTAAACCAAAATTTTCTATTCTGAATGTGGCTTTAGCAACTTTTTTGGTTAGTTTTGCTATCTCTACTTTTGCAGGCGTGGATTCTTATCATAGTTTTTGGGATAACCATGAAAGAATGTTGGGTCTATTCACCATTTTTCATTATATTGCTTATTATTTCGTCTGCAGTTCGGTATTTAAAAATTGGACAGATTGGAATCGGGCATTAAAAGTATTCCTATCAGCTGGTTCGCTAGCAATGCTTGTCGGTGTAGTTCAACATTTTAAAGGCGGAATACTCTTAAATCAAGATATCGACAGAGTAGCGAGCACTTTAGGTAACTCAATTTATGTTGGTGGTTACGGTTTATTTCTGATGTTTGTTTCGTTTTTGCTTTTTGTCAAAGAAAAAAATAAAACTTGGAAGTGGTTAGAAGCAGCCGGAGCCTTTTTGGCTCTTTTGGGCATGTTCTTTAGTGGTACACGCGGTTCAATACTTGGTTTAGCTGCTGGTATGGGTATAGCTGTGCTCGGTTATATTATCGTTTTACGTGATTTCCCTAAGACAAGAAAGATTCTTGTTGGCGTAGCCGTGTTCGGCATTGCTGCGATTTCTTTGCTTTATATTTTTAGACAAACTAGTTTTGTAATGAGCATCCCGGCTGTTAATCGTACAATCAACACCTCTTTTGAAAGTATTAAAAACAGTCCGCGTTGGATAGCTTGGGAAGTGGCAGTAGAAAGCTGGAAAGAAAGACCTGTGTTTGGTTGGGGGCCGAACAATTTCTTTTATGCTTTCAATATGTATTACCAATCCCGATCCTTGGAGCATGGTTATGGGGAAACATGGTTTGATAATGCCCACAACATCATAATGAATACTTTGGCTGTGCAGGGCGCCTTTGGTTTAGCGAGCTACCTTTTTATATTTTTTGCAGCTGTAATTACCTTAGTGCTGGCCAGAAGAAAACAAAAATTAGAACCACATATTGTTGTTATAGGCGCCGCTTTTTTGATCGCCCACTTTGTACAGAATGTTACAGTATTTGAAAATCCGACCTCCTATTTATATTTCATGTTTTGGTTGGCTATGGTCGCCAGTTTATCGGTGAAACAAGACGAACCTGCTGGTGCAGCTGGGAAAAACAATAAACCTGCTAATATATTCCCAAATAAGACTATCAGCACCGGCACAATAGCTACCACAGGTTTAATAATTTTGTTTTTAATATTCATTTTTGAGATTCAGCCAGCTAGAGCGAATATGAAAACTTTGGAAGCCTTGAAGTACTTAAGTTATCAACCGGCAGCAGGACTGGAATTGATGAAGGCTGCTTTAGCATTTAATTCCCCGCATATTGATGATATTCGTAGTGATCTAACACGTACGGTGGCTCAGACTTTAAGCAGTGGAGCCAATAAAGCTGGAAAAGAAAAAAATTTAGAGATGTTAAATTTAGCGATTGAGACCCTGCAAGATAATGTTCTTTTGCACCCATATGATATCAGAAATTATTTAGTTTTAAGTCAGTTGGGCCAGATCGGTTTTTCTTTAACCAATGACCCTAAGTTTATTGGGCAGTATGGAGAAAATTTAGAATTAGCTCTAAAATATTCACCAAAGCGCCAACAAATAATCTATAATTTGGCAAATTTTTACTTGCAGATTGGTAAGGGCGATGAAGCTGTAAAAGCTATTGAACAAACAATTCAGGATGATTATAAGATAAGCGAAGGTTATTGGCGACTCGCTTATACATATAGATTGTTAGGAAAAATAGATAAATCCATAGAAACATTACAGTTGGCAGAGAAAAATGGAGTAGTGTTTAGCAAAGAAGAAGAAGCTGTGATTGCTCAGATTTTAGCTCCAGATACTACCAACGCGGCAGATACAAAGAAAAAATAAGCAAAATATGAAAACCATTATATTGTGCGGCGGCACCGGTACTCGCATGAAAGAAGAGACGGAATTTAAACCAAAGCCGTTGGTTGAGGTTGGCGGTAAGCCTATCTTGTGGCATATCATGAAAATATATGCTCATTATGGATATAATGAGTTTGTTTTAGCTCTTGGTTATAAGGGCAACATGATCAAAGAATATTTCTTGAATTGGCGCAGTCTGCTCAATGATTTTAGTTTGAGCACAAAAGATAATGAAATCACCTTTCACAATAATGACTGCGATGATTTTAAAATAACTTTTGCTGAAACCGGATTAAATAGCTTGACTGGGGAACGTGTGCGCAGATTAAAAAAGTATTTAAACCCAAATGAAGATTTCATGGTGACTTATGGCGACGGCGTTGCCGACATCAACATTAAGGAGCTTGTCGATTTTTATAAAAAACAAAACACAATTGCCACAATTACAGCTGTACGTCCGGCCCATCGTTTTGGTTTTTTAAATATAAACCACGATACAAAAAAGGCCATTGATTTTTTTCAGCACAAGGTAACAAACGAAAACAAAGAAGAAGAAAAAGCCAGCGATTTTATTAATGGCGGTTTTATGGTTTTAAAACCAGAAGCCTTGGATTTAATTGCTGAAAATACCATGATTGAGTCACTCTTTCCAATTTTGGCTGAAAAAGGGGAGTTATCAGTCTTTGTTCATGAAGGGAAGTGGAAATGTATGGACACCTACAAAGAAGTAGAAGAATTAAATGAGCATTGGCAGAAGGACCATTTTTGGAAAATTTGGAAGGATTAATCTCAGCTTATGAATAATTTGCTTGGCAAAAATATTTTGGTAACTGGAGCCACCGGATTGGTCGGTTCTCATTTAGTCGAGCGACTTTTGTCCATGGACACAGGTCGAATTATTGCTCTTTCCCGAAGTCGCGACCCAGAAGCGTATTTTTTTAAACAAGGTTTTGATCAAAAGGTTGTAATGGCTAATGGTGATCTCAAAGATAAAGAACGCATTGCCGATATTATTACCAAATATGAAATAAATTACATATTTCATATTGCTGCTCAGCCAATTGTTGCTACCGCTTTTATTAATCCTTATGAAACTCTGGCAACAAATATAATGGGAACCGTCCATATTTTAGAAGCAGCCAAATTGTCTCCTCACATACAAGGAATGGTAATTGCTTCAAGCGACAAGGCTTATGGCAAAGATTGTACAGCTGCTTTAGAAGATCATCCGCTTCGCGGCGATCATCCTTATGATGTTTCCAAATCATGCACCGACCTTTTAGCATTCACTTATGCCAAAACATATAATTTACCGGTAACAGTTTCTCGCTTCGGTAATATTTTTGGTCCGGGCGACCTTAATTTCAATCGTATTTTTCCAGGCATGATGAAAGCTGCTCTGAAAAAAGAAGTTTTAGAATTGCGTAGCGATGGAAATTTTAAACGAGATTACATTTATGTCAAAGATGTTGTTGATGGCTATATTTGTCTAGCAGAGCAGATAGACAAGGCAAAAGGCGAAGCCTTTAACTTCAGTTCTGGCTTTAACTTTTCAGTTTTAGAATTGATTGAAAAAACCTCCAAAGTTATTGGTAAAAAGATTGAATATAAGATTATAAATAATCAGAAAAATGAAATCCCCGAGCAGAGTTTGAATTTTGATAAAGCCGAGAAGGTTTTAGGTTGGAAATCTAAATATAATTTTGATCAAGCAATTTCAGAAACTCTAAAATGGTACCATGAAATGGTAGGGCTTTAAATCCGCAAATGTTATGAAAAAAGTCAAGGTAGGAATTATCGGTACCGGAAATATTGGCAGCGATTTGCTGTATAAAGTAGGTCGCAGTGAAGTTTTGGAATGTGGAATTTTCACTGGCCGAAATAAAGACTCTGAAGGCATTGCTCGCGCCAAGGCAATGGGCGTGCCTACTTCGTTTGATTCTATTGAGGCAATCATCAATCAACCGGATTGCTGCGATATTGTTTTTGATACCACTAGCGCTGCTTATCATGCAGAACATGCTGTAATTTTAAAAAATTTAAATAAATTTACTATTGATCTAACTCCGTCAAGAATCGGCATGATGTGTGTGCCGGCTATAAATTTAGCCGAGGCGCTCAAAGCCCAAAATGTTAATTTGGTTACTTGTGGTGGTCAGACGCTTATCCCAATTGCTAAAGCGGTGATGGAGGTTCATCCAGAAACAAAATATATAGAAGTAGTTGGCAGTATAGCTTCAAAATCAGCTGGATCAGGCACGCGCGCAAATATCGAAGAATATATCGGTACGACCACTAACGCTTTAAAGAAATTTTCCGGCGTACCTGAAGCCAAAACAATTTTGATTTTAAATCCAGTTGAACCGCCGATTTTAATGCACAATACTCTTTATGCTCTTATTCCAGAGCCAAATATTGAAGTTTTAAATAAAAAAATTTCCGAAGTAGTATCTGTTATACAACAGTATGTGCCGGGTTATCGTTTAGCTATGGGTCCTGTGGCTGAAAAAGGGAAGGTAACTATTACCATAGAAGTTGTTGGTCGTGGAGATTTTCTGCCAGCCTACGCAGGCAACTTGGATATCATTACTTGTGCTGCTATCAGGGTCGCAGAAGAATATGCTAGAAAGAAGATATTAGTAGTATGAAAAATTTAATGATTTTTGATTCTACCTTGCGTGATGGTCAACATGCTATCTCGCATCAACTCACTACCGAACAGGTGGAGCGATATTGTCGTGCCATAGATAAAGCCGGAGAATATGTTGTTATAGTCGGTCACGGCAATGGTATTGGCGCTTCATCTGTCCAGGTTGGTATTTCTGGTACGCCGGATTTGGAACTGCTTACTGTAGCTCGTCGAGAATTAAAAAATACTCGTTTGGGAGTTTTTTTATTGCCGGGTTTTGGCACAATTGCCAATGATTTAGCTCCAGCCATGAAGCTTGGCGTTGATTTGGTTTGTGTGGGCGCCCATTGTACCGAGGCAGATGTTACCCAGCAATACATAAAATATGTAGCTGATTTGGGTAAAGAAGTTTATGGCGTGTTGATGATGTATCATATGACTACTAAAGAACGATTATTAGAAGAGGCAAAAAAGATGGTAAGTTATGGTGCGCAAGGAATTATTATTATGGATTCTGCGGGCGCTTCTACTCCAGCATTAGTAAAAGATACCATAAGTCATTTGGTAGATAATTTATCTGTGCCGATCGGCTTTCATGCGCATAATAATTTAGGTATGGCCGTGGCTCATACTTGGATGGCGCTGGAGGTTGGTGCCAGCATAGTTGATGGCACTATTCGTGGTTTTGGGCCTGGCGCTGGCAACTGTCCAATCGAAGTAGTTGTTGCTCTACTTAAAAAAATGGGCTACCAGATACCCATTGATCTAAATATTTTAATGGATGTGAGCGATCAAGTTGTAACAACTTTTATGAAAAAATCTTTGGAGATTGATTCTATTACCATTGCCAGCGGCTTAGCCGGTGTATTTTCTGTATTTACTTTGCCGGTAAAACGCGCAGCTGAAAGATTCGGTGTTGATCCGCGTGAAATTTTTATGGAATTGGGCAAGCGTCGAGTTGTCGGCGGGCAAGAAGATATTGTTATAGAAGTGGCTATGGAGTTGGCTAAGCATAAAAAAACCGTATGAATATAGCAGATTTTATTTTTAAATATTTTGGCGAACGCGGTGTGAGCGAGGTTTTCACCATAACTGGTGGGCACGCCATGTTTTTAAATGATGCTGTCGCCAAAAATAAACAATTTCACTATACTTGTCCGCATCATGAGCAAAGCGCAACTATGGCTGCCGAAGCCTATAGCCGGGTTGCTAATAAACCGGCAATTGCTATGGTCACGGCCGGGCCAGGAGCTGTAAATGCTTTAAACGGTGTGGTTGGCGCTTGGGTAGATTCTTCTCCGATGATTGTTATTTCTGGCCAATCAAATTTGTCTATCGTGCAGTATGCTGAAAAAACTGATATTCGTCAGTTTGGCGTGCAGGGGATAAGTATACGCAAAATGGTTTCACCTATTACAAAATATTTTATTACCGTGGACGACCCTAATCGTATAGGTGAATATGTTGCTGAAGCTTGGAAACAAGTTACTACAGGCCGACCTGGTCCGGTATGGATTGAAGTACCTGTTGATATGCAACGCACCGAAGTGCCACAGTCAGTTATCGATGCTTATGGACCACCGGTGGAAGTAAAAACCGAAGCTCCCCAACCATCTCCAGAATTGTTAGAAAAAGTAAAAGCTGTTTATGAGCGTATTGCCAAGGCGCAAAGACCTTTATTTATTTTCGGACAAGGGGTGCGTCTATCAGGAGGGATACCGGCTTTTGAAGAAGTGGTAAAGAAAATAAAAATTCCACTTTTAACCTCGCGTCTAGGGTTGGATATTATTACCAGTGACCATCCTTTATATAGTGGACGGCCAGGCACTTATGGTGAACGCAGCGCTAATTTTGCTGTTCAGAACGCTGATTTGATTATTGCGGTTGGTTCCCGACTTACCGTATCACTGACCGGGTACAATGTAAAAGATTTTGGTCGTAATGCTGAAAAAATTGTTGTCGATATTGATCAAAAAGAATTGGAAAAACCAGACTTAAATATTGTTCTTCCTGTTTTGGCAGATGCTAAAGAATTTTTAACCGAACTTGCACGGTATGCTGATAGACAACCGATTATTGAAAGACCCCAGTGGTTGGAAACATGTCAAAATTGGAGAAAAAAATATCCAGTTGTTTTGCCTTCTTATAAAGATGAGAAGCCGGTTAATTCATATTATTTTACCGATCGTTTAAGCGAGTTGGCTCCGCCTGGAGCAAATATTTTAGTTGACACTGGATCATGCTTTCATGTAGCTGCTCAAACATGGAAAGTCAAAAAAGATCAGCGTTTTCTTACCACTGGTGGTATCTCTACCATGGGTTATTGGGTGGGGGCAATTGGGTCATGTATTGCCGCAGGCGGCAAGTCAACTATTGTAATTACTGGTGACGGCAGTCTGCAGATGAATTTGCAGGAGTTGGCCACGGTTAAAACAAATAATTTGCCGCTTAAAATTTTTATTTTCAACAACAATGGTTATTTATTAATGCGCCATACTCAGCGTAATTTTTTTGGTGGGCGCATGATTGGTGAAAGTCCGGCTTCCGGTGTCTGGTGTCCAGATGCGCTGAAAATCGCCGAAGTTTATGGTATTAAAGGAGTGCGTATTTCTTCGGTTGAAGAAGTAGACGCAAAAATTAAAGAAGTGCTTGATCATGACGGGCCAGTAATTTGTGATGTGATGACTCCAGAGTGGCAATTGCTTATCCCGCGTGTTACATCGGAAAAAGGTCCAGATGGCAAAATGATTTCCAATCCATACGAAAACATGTTTCCATTTTTGAGCAAGGAAGAGTTGGCTGAAAATATGATAATTAAATAATTCATATGCGTATTTTTTTAACTGGCGGTAATGGTTTTATTGGCCGCAATATCAAAGAAAAATTGGGTGATAAATATGAAATTATTGCGCCTACTCATACTGAACTCGATCTAACTGATAGCGATGCGGTGTATAATTTTTTGGAAAATAATCCGGTTGATATCATAGTTCATGCCGCCAATATTGGAGGTACACGCAAACAGCAACATGTTTTTGGTATTACCCACGTTAATTTAAAAATGTTTTTTAATTTGGTTCGTGCCAAGCCCTTTTTTAAACGCATGATTACGCTTGGTTCAGGAGCAGAGTACGATAAACAGCAGCCGCTTGTAAAAGTAAAAGAGACAGATTTTGATAAGCAGGTGCCAAATGATGAGTATGGTTTGTATAAATATGTCTGCGCTAGTTATGCCAAACAAGTGGATTATATTACCCACCTACGTTTATTTGCAGTTTTTGGTAAATACGAAGATTATGAAATTAGGTTTATCTCCAACGCTATTTGTAAGGCCCTTTTACATGAACCTATTACCATGCGCCAAAATGTGGTATTCGACTATCTCTTTATCGATGATTTTATTGGGATTTTAGAAAAATGTATTGAAAAACAACCCAAAGAAACTTTTATTAATATTGGTAGGGGAGAAACGATTGATTTGAAAACTATTGCAGAAAAAGTGCTAAATATCATCGGTTATGAGGTGCCCATTCTTATTTCTAGCAAAGGATATGGAAAAGAGTATTCTTGCGATACATCTCTTTTAAATCAAGTTTTCCCTGACGCTAGTTTTACATCTGTAGATTCAGCCATTGCTCAACTGGTAGAATATTACAAAAAAACTTTGCCTAATATTAATAAACAAGCTTTATTAGAAGATAATTAATTTATATATAGGTAAACCATTATGGAAAAGAAATTAATCAGTGTAGTGACCCCATGTTATAACGAAGAGTTAAACGTAGAAGAATTATACAGCCAGGTGAAGGCTGTGTTTGCCGACTTGCCACAATATCGTTACGAACATATTTTTATCGATAACGCCTCTGTAGATAATACAGTAAGCATATTAAAGAAACTGGCTTCTGCAGATTATAATGTAAAAATTATTGTTAATATCAAAAACTTTGGTCATATCCGTTCTCCATATTACGGATTACAACAAGCGTATGGCGATGCCGTAGTTCTGATGGCTTCGGATTTACAAGATCCGCCGGCCGTAATCAAAGAATTTCTGCAGAAGTGGGAAGAAGGTAGTTCTGTTGTTGTCGGAGTAAAAAATAAAAGCGAAGAGAATCCAATAATGTTTGCTATTCGTAAGGTTTATTATAATTTGATAAAAAAAATATCAGACGTTGAGCAGATAAAGAATTTTACCGGCTTTGGCCTCTATGATCAAAAATTTATTGCCGTACTACGCACTCTTAAAGACCCGTATCCATATTTCCGCGGATTAATTACTGAGATGGGCTTTAATCGTGCTGAAATAAGCTATGTTCAGCCGGCCAGAAAAAGAGGCAAGACCAGTAATAATTTTTATTCGCTCTATGATTTAGCCATGCTAGGTTTTGTCAATCATTCTAAAATTCCTTTGCGTTTGGCTAGTTTAATTGGTTTTGGTATGTCAGTTATAAGTTTTGTAGTTGGTATGATTTATTTAATTTATAAATTACTTTTTTGGGATAGGTTTGAAGCCGGACTCGCGCCACTTACTATCGGCATATTTTTGTTTTCTTCTATCCAGTTATTTTTTATTGGTATTTTGGGCGAGTATATTGGAGCTATTTATACTCAAGTACGAGAGCGGCCGCTAGTTATAGAAAAAGAAAGAGTGAATTTTTAATTCACATATTATGAATGTTACAAATATTTTTTTAATCCGTCATGGCGATGTAGATAATCCGCAGGAAGTTATTTACGATGGAACAATATCTCTTAGTGAACTTGGCAAACAACAACTGCGATTGCTGGGTCAGTTCTTTCGTGAAAATGGCATAATCCCAGACGCTGTCGTTAGCAGCCCATATTTACGCACCATGCAATCCTCTTTGGAAATATTGAGCAATTATTCCGATTTAAATATACCTTTGGAACAGGATTCTCGCTTACAAGATCCAGATTTTCCCGATTTGGTTGGTAAGCCGCTCTCTTGGGTGTTGGATAAGATTGTAGATCCTTACACGCATCCAGACATGTTAGGTTGGCGTATTGAAAGGCCGCAAAGTTTTACAGCCCGAATGATGGCGGCTATAAATGATGTTTTAACAAAATATAAAAGCAAGACCGTTTTTATTGTGAGCCATGGCGATCCAACAGCTTTTGCAATGTGGCAATTGTTGCATCCTGGCATGCCGCTACCGTCTATTAGAGAGCTGAGAAATAAAAATAACAGATTTGCTTATTTGGAAAAAGGCGAAGCTTGGAAAATAGTATTTGATGAACAGGGGAGGGTAGTTGACCCAGAACATGTTTTGATAAATAAAATATCGTTGACTAGGTCTGTATAAGTCAAGGGAATCCTTGACTTTTTTGTTAATTTAAGGTATAAACTAGCGGAGGAGAAATCACAAATGAACAACACAGTGGTCCCAGAAGATCCTTCCAGTGAAGAGTATAAAAATGTTCTAGCTCAATTACTAGAACGTCTCAATCCTTATACCCCAAAGGGTACCAAGCTCTGTGACGCATTTATGCAGAATTGGACGTCAGTTGCTTTTGAAGGGGCGGCTTTTAGCCGTACAAAAGATGGTGTCAAGGTTTACCTGCGTAAACGCGCGCCAGACGAAACTGCATATCCAGACCAATGGCATGTGCCAGGCAAGATTTATCGGGTTGGTGAGCATGATCATCATGTCGCCAATCGATTGGAAGAAGAGTTCGGTACCAAAATTGAAAACTTCGATTTTATTGGCAGGAAAATCATTTCCTATGAAAGCCGCGGAACGGTACACTCCATGATTTTTTGGGTAGAGCTCGCCGGAGAGCCGCGCCTAGATGATCATCATGGTTGGTTCCTTATCAATGATCTGCCTCAGGTGACCGTAGTCCATCACAAGAATGTAATTATCCCTGCAGCTTACAGCGCTGGCATGGGACGCCTGAAATCTCGACATTAAAACTCGCAAGACCCTGTCATAAAAGTCTAAAATCGGACAAGATGACAGGGCTTTTTTTATCTTGCATTTTTAAGAAAAAATTGATAAGATATGGGCGTATGGAAGACTATTTACGAGACCAAATTCAAGCTGAATACGACAAAAGATTCCCTCCAAAATCATTTGTTCCGGGGGATTCGCCAGTGCCTGTAACTGGTAAAGTTTTTGATTCCAAAGAAATGATAAATGCAGTGGAAGCAGTGCTTGAAGGTTGGTGGACAGAGGGTCATTTTACAGAAGAATTTGAAAGCAAATTGGCTTATTGGCTAGGAGCCAAACAGGCAATCTTGGTAAATTCCGGTTCTTCAGCCAATTTATTGGCTTTGACAGCTCTTACCTCGCACAAATTAGGATCAAAAAGATTAAATCCCGGTGATGAAGTAATTACGGTAGCTAGCAGTTTTCCTACAACTGTAAATCCGATTATTCAAAACAGATTAATCCCTGTTTTGGTTGATGTTGATCTAGGAACTTATAATGTAAATATAGAACAGCTAAAACAAGCAATTTCTCCCAAGACCAGAGCTATCATGATTGCCCATACTTTAGGCAACCCTTTTGATCTAGATGTGGTGGCTGCCCTCTGCAAAGAACACAATCTGTGGTTGGTTGAAGATAATTGTGATGCCCTAGGTTCGATTTACAATGGCAAACACACCGGTACATTTGGTCATATAGCCACATGCAGTTTTTATCCAGCGCATCACATCACCTTGGGTGAGGGTGGCATGTTGTTTACTGATGATGCAATTTTGGCAAAAATAATCAGATCATTTCGTGATTGGGGCAGAGATTGTTATTGCAAATCAGGTTGTGACAATACTTGTGGTATGAGATTTGGCTGGCAGTTGGGAGATTTGCCTTACGGTTATGACCATAAATATATTTATTCAGAAACAGGTTACAATTTAAAAGTTACGGACATGCAGGCCGCTTTGGGGGTAGCTCAATTGGATAAGTTGGAAGGCTTTGTCGCCAAGCGCCGCGAAAATTTTGATATTTTGTATAATGGTTTAAAGAAATTTGAAGACTATTTTATTTTGCCAAAGTGGTTGGATAATGCCGAACCAAGTTGGTTTGGTTTTTTGTTGACCGTAAAAGAAGGTGCGCCGTTTGACCGTGATACACTGGTGCATTTCTTAAATGACAAGCAAATTGCTACACGCTATTTGTTCGCCGGCAATATTACCAAACAACCATATTTTATAGAAAACAAAGTTGAATACCGCGTGGTGGGCGATTTAAAAAACGCGGATATCATTATGAATAATACTTTTTGGATCGGTGTTTATCCTGGATTAACAAAAGAAATGATGCAATATATGGTTGCATGTTTTGAAGAGTTTGTTAGTAATCTTTAGATTTTTATGGAATGTCGGGTCTGCGCAAACAAAGAAGGAAATAACTCTTTTATAGCCACAGAGATGATGTTTGGTCTTCGAGACACCTTTGATTATTTTGAATGCGCCAAATGCGGCTGTGTGCAAATTGCCACCATTCCAGCTGATTTATCACGTTACTATCCGTCGAACTATTATTCCTTTAGAGATAATCCATACATACACAAACCATGGAAAATATTTTTAAAAAAACAATTAGTTCGTCATCATGTTTATAATGAGCGCACTTTATTGGGAAAACTTTTTTCATATCGTTTTCCTAAAGCCGAGGATTTTTATCCTTGGGTAAAACGAGCCAAACTTACTTTTGATGGTGCAATACTTGATGTTGGCTGTGGATCTGGCTATGTGCTTTTAAAATTATTAAAATCCGGTTATACAAATTTAACCGGGGTTGATCCTTTTATAGAAAAAGATATTACTTATCCAGGCAATCTAGTTGTTCATAAAAAGGAGCTATCAGACATGAGTGGTAATTTTGATTTTATCCTCTTTAATCATGTGCTTGAACATATGCCTGACCAAGCCGCTGCTCTAAGAGATGCTTTTCGGTTGCTTAAGAAAGGTGGTTGTGTGCTCGTGCGTATTCCTATTGCTGGTACCTATGCATGGAAAACTTATGGTGCTAATTGGGTGCAATTGGATGCTCCGCGTCATCTATATCTGCATACTGGTAAAAGTCTAAAAAATCTAGCGACACAGATTGGATTTGGACGGATTGAAGTTGAACATGATTCTACCGACTTTCAGTTCTGGGGAAGCGAACAGTATAAACAAGGGATACCACTTCGTGATCCGCGTTCTTACGCAGAGTCGCCAAGTAAGTCAATTTTTTCACCTGAACAATTTAAACAATGGGGTGAATTGGCGACAAATTTAAATAAGCAAGAAGATGGCGACCAAGCCTCATTTTATTTATTTAAAGATTAGTGTGATTAAACTTATTAAATCCTCATTTTATAAAGAACAAGAAACCAAGCAAGCTCTGGCCGATTTTATAATTAAAACTGACAAATTTAGCATGGGGGATCAGTGTAAAAAATATGAGCAGTCATTTGCCAAAAAACAAGGTTGTAAACACGCTGTTTTTGTCAGTAGTGGTAGTATGGCTAATTTAGTTTTACTCCAAGCATTGCTCAATAAGGGTTTAATTAAGGCGGGCGATAAAGTTGGTGTTTCGGCTTTGACCTGGGCTACCAATATTATGCCTGTCATTCAGCTTGGTCTAGTGCCAGTGGTTATTGATTGTGAGATAAGTAATTTGAACGTATCGTCAGCTGAACTAAAAAAAGTTTTGGAAAAACATTCTCTTAAAGCGTTATTTATAACTCACGTACTTGGTTTTTCCGCCGATATTTCCAGTATCGCAGAGCTTTGTAAGGAGAAGGGCATTTTATTGCTGGAAGACACTTGTGAATCTCTTGGTTCAAAAGTTGGGGATAAGTTACTTGGTAATTTTGGAATTGGCAGTACTTTTTCCAGTTATGTTGGTCATCATTTTTCTACGATTGAGGGCGGTATGATTTGTGTGGATGATGACGAGCTGCACGAAGCATTGGTTATGGCCAGGGCTCATGGCTGGAATCGTAACCTTCCCGTAGAGCGCCAAGAGGAAATGAGAAAAAATAATAATGTCGAGGCTTTTTTTGATAAATATACTTTTTACGATTTAGCGTATAATGCCCGCCCAACAGAAGTACAAGGATTTATTGGGAATTTTGTAATACCATATTGGGATGAAATCGTTGGTCGCCGGGAAGAAAACTTTAAGAAATTTCATTCCGCTACATTAAAAAATCCCGATATTACTCCTTTGGATTTGGAGCATATGAGTTTAGTTTCTAATTTTGCCATGCCATTAATTTTTAAGTCCAAAGAATTGTTTAATACTTATCGAGATAAATTTGAAAAAAATGATGTTGAAATCCGTCCAATTATAGCGGGGGACATGACTCAACAACCATTTTTTAGAAAATACGTATCGGCATTTGATCTTTGCGAGAATGCGCGTTTTGTACATGAGAATGGTTTTTATTTTGGCAACAATCCGGATTTGACAGATGAAGAGGTAGAAAAGTTGTGTATGCTTATTGGTCAGGAATAAACTAAAAATATTTTATGTCTAAAAAATATTTAATTATTATATATCTGGCAACTTGGCTTGGATTGTTTGGAATATCTATGGCCAGATATTTTTCAATTTGGAACAACTCGTGCCCTTTCCAGACAATTGGTTGGTTGGCCTGTTCGCCACAATTGACCGATGTAGCCAAGTTCAGTGTCGGTTTTTTATATATATTTGTTTTTTCTATTTTTCTTCTGGCTGCTAGATGGCTTTGGAAAAATTATAATGAAATTTACAGTGTGCCTGCTTGGATAAAGCGCTCGTTTTTTGCGCTGGCCGTATTGTCGGTTTTTGTAGTGCCTTTTAGCGCCAATGATTTGCCATACTATTTTTCCGCTGGAGAAACTGTAAGCAAAGGCATCAATTTATATGTTGCTGATTGGATTCATCATGTTGATTTTGCTTCGCCAGTTATAAAAAATCCGCTAATTGGCTTTTCCTATGGTCCGCTAATTGCTTCTAGCTTTGCTGGCTTATATTGGTTAAGTGGCGGCCAAGTGTTGATCTTTATGTTTTTGTGGAAGTTACTTATGCTTCTAACAATGGTTCTTTGTGGTGTTCTTACAATGAAACTTACCAAGTTATTTTCAAATAATAATCAAGAGAGTACTAGTTGGGTGTTCTGGTTGGCCCAACCACTGCTCCTATTTGAATGGGTAGTTAATGGTCATTTTGATGGGCTGTGGATTTTATTTGTACTTCTTGCTATTTACGCAGCCAAGAAAGATAAGTGGTGGATGGTATTACCTTTTCTTGCGATCGGTATGTGGATTAAATATATTCCAGTTCTGCTCACACCATTCTTTTTGCTTTGGTGGTGGCAAAAATTGGGTAAGCAAACCTGGAAAAAATTAACGATTCAAATGGGTGCCGGAGCTGTTTTGACAGCGCTAATAACAGTGTTTAGTTGGTGGCCATTTTGGACTGGTCCACAAGTTTTTTCTTCGGTAGTTGTGCAATCTAAATGGGCAGTAAATAGCGTTTTCGCCACACTGTATTATGCTTTACAGCCGTTATTTGAAAAAATATTTGGACTGCAGGCGCATTTCTATCTTACCAGATTAACTCAAGGAATATTATTGCTCGCCTTGGTCTATATGCTTTATCCTTTTATTAAAAAAGGATTAAGTATTTTATTCAAATGCGGGCAATGGGAAGATGGCGAGTATGTTCAGGCCATGTTGATTTTTCTTTTGGTATACCTTATAGTATGGCAGAAGTCATTTTGGCCATGGTATGGCACTTGGTTTATTTCTTTAGGCCTCATAGCTTATTACGCAAAGCGTAACTCCACGTTATTCAAAATCATTGCATGGATGAGCTCCATACCACTTATTCAACATATAATTTTATTAACCGACTCTATTTCCGGTAACCCTAAAGCTGGAAGCACATTAGGATTTTATGCGTCGGTGACTATTATCGTTTTGGTCTATCCGTTATACTTGCTTTTCCGTTGGCGACAAAAAAATTATTCTGCAGATGAGATTATAGAAAATAAAAATTAATGTTATGTCAGACCATGTAACAAAAAAAGCGTTGATTACCGGTTTAACTGGCCAAGATGGCTCCTATTTAGCGGAGTTATTGTTAAAAAAAGGTTATGCAGTGCATGGTTTAATGCGCCGTTCCAGTAGTTTTAATACTGGTCGCATAGAACATATTTTTCAAGATCCGCACGAAGAAGGTCGCCGACTAACCGGTAATTATGGAGATTTGACTGATGGTAGCAACCTCAATCGAATGATTGAAAAAATTAAACCGGACGAAATTTACAATTTAGGCGCGCAAAGCCATGTAAAAGTCAGCTTTGAACTTCCAGAATACACCGCTGACACCGTTGGTCTAGGAACATTGCGTTTACTTGACGCTGTTCGTGATACCGGTTTGAAAGTTAAGTTCTATCAGGCCGGTTCATCAGAAATGTTTGGTAAAATTGTGGAGTCGCCTCAAAAAGAAACCACGCCTTTTTATCCCCGCAGTCCGTATGGTTGCGCCAAGGTTTTTGCACACCATTTGGCTGTTAATTATCGTGAATCTTACGGTATGTTTATCTGTAATGGAATATTGTTTAATCACGAATCACCTCGTCGGGGCGGAACATTTGTAACTAAAAAAATTGTTCGCGGTTTTGCAAAAATCAAAGCTGGCAAACAGGATAAAATTTATTTGGGTAATTTAGATGCCAAGCGAGATTGGGGATATGCCAAAGATTATGTGGAAGCCATGTGGCTTATGCTGCAACAACCACAACCAGATGATTTTGTTATCGCTACTGGAGAGACTCATAGTGTAAGAGAATTTGCTGAAGAATCTGCTTCGTATTTTGGCTATGAATTAAAGTGGGAAGGAGAAGGTCTTGAAGAACGAGGAGTAGACAAAAAAACCGGTCAAGTCTTGATCGGCATAGATCCAAATTATTTCCGGCCAGCAGAAGTAGAGTTTTTATTAGGTGATCCTGCTAAAGCCAAGCGAGTGTTGGGTTGGGAAGCAAAAGTTAAATTTAAAGAGTTGGTTAAGATAATGTGCGACGCGGAAATAAATCCAGATCCTTCTAAATAGGTTTAATCCAGATCAAATTCCTCCCGGTTCCATTCAATAGTTTTTTTCAATCCAGCTTTAAGCGGAGTAAAAGAAAAATACTTCATTTCTGACAATATTTTAGAGAGATCAAGTTTTACAAAACCAGCATGATGAATTGCATGCTGCGTTTTTAGTTTTTTTGGCAGGGCAACCTCGGCCCCAATTTCTTTACCAACCATCTCAGCAAGTTTCTTTATACTTGTCGGATAAATACCGCCAACATTATACACAAGTTCTTGTCCGCGCGAAGCAATATGTAAAATCATTTTTACAGCATCAGCCACATATCCGAACGTCTTTATTTCTTTGCCTTCACTCAGTAACCGGATTTCTTTTTTAAAAAATGCGTTTCTCATAAAATCTGCCAACACTCGGGTGTCATGGATAGAAATGCCCGGGCCATAGTGGTGGGAAAGGCGTACAATTTTTGCCTTTACACCATATTCACGGTTAAACATAGCACACAGAGTCTCGCCAAGACGTTTTGCTTCGCCATATACAGACCGGGTATTAGTTGTTGAACAACTTCCAGTGTATTGCTCGGATACTGCCGGAGTTCCTTTTGGTAGTTCACCGTATATTTCTGCAGAACTAAAAAAAACGAAAGTGGCATGGGATCTCTTGGCAATTTCCAATAATTTTTCAGTGGCATCGACGTTAATTTTTATTGTAGCCAGTTGATTTTTGGCGAATTTTGCCGGCTGTCCATATCCGGCAGCATGGAAAATATAATCAAACTTTTCGGTCAGTTTGAATGGTTTTGCTAGATTAAGTTTTTTAAACTTTATTTTTCCACCTAATATTCTTTTTAAAAAACGGTTCGGTTCATGGAGTGTTACACAAGTAAGGCTACAGTTTAATTTTTTTTCTTGGTTGGCAACAAAAAAAAGATTGGCCAAGTATTGGCCAAGAAGACCGTTGGCACCAGTAATTAAGATTTTTTTATTCTTAAACCCCACCAGATCAACGGAGTTTAAAATATCGATGCAATCTGCTTTTATAGTAGCATTTATTTTTTCCACATTTTAGAAGTTTTGACTTCGTCTAATTCCTCGTCCTTTATAGGATAGGTGTAGTCTGCTCCTGTGAAAGTTTTTGATTTTACCTCTTCTATATATTTGCTTATAGACATCTGTGCAAGCATAAAAAGTCCATCCTTACGTTCTTCTCGTCCAAGTTTTCGTAAATCACCGGCGCTAGCCAAGTATTGTTTGAATTCATCGATTACTTCAGGAATGTAGCATTTAGCAAACCATGGACGGAAAGAAGCATAGAAACCCATTAGGTCGTGCATTATTACTAGTTGTCCATCCACCCTGCCTCCAGTGCCAATCCCATAGATAGGCACATTAAGTTGTTGGGCGATTTGTGCAGCCGGTTCTTCTGGCATGGCTTCTAGTAAAATAGCAATTACCCCTGCTTCCTGTAGCACCAAAGCGTCCTTTAAAGTTTCTTCAAAACTTAATTTAGTTTTTCCTTGAACGCGGTAGCCTCCAAAACTGGCAGTACTTTGAGGTGTTAAACCTAAATGTCCAATTACCAAAATACCGGCGTTTACTAGGGCCTTAACTTGACTGGCCACACGTGTGCCCCCCTCTAGTTTGACAGCATCACATCCAGCTTCTTTAATGAACCGCATAGCATTGATAATAGCATCTCGATCACTGGTTTCATAAGAACCTTGCGGCATATCGCCGACCAAAAAAGTATTTGGAGCTCCTTTACGGGCTGCTTTGGCGAGAGTGATCATTTCGTCCATGGTTACTGGATTGGTGGTTTGGTATCCAAGCTGCACCATACCACCACTATCACCAACTAAAATCATATCAATCCCAGCTTGTTCTGCACTGTAGGCAAATGGCATGTCATAGGCAGTTATCCAGGTAAGCGGAATGCCTTCTTTTTTCATTTTATCCATTTCTAGAATGGAAAGTTTGTTTTTTCTTGATTGCATAAATTGTTATTATTCCATTGTATTTACTGTCTTTTTCATGGTGCCTCCACCAGGCATTTCAGGATCTTCCCAGCCTTCAGCAGGCTCTATAATCATGTTTGCTTTAAATTCTTCTCGCGGTAAGTATGGATACATATCTTCAATAGGGGCTTTCCAGCCGAAAATACGTGGTGAATATTCATGCCATTCATGGCAATTAACATCGCAAACGATCGGGCCGTCATAATCCAAAACTTCCCTTATCTTTTTTCTAATTTCTGAATTATCGTTTATGGTTGAAGTTTTGATTTCGTAGGCGTCACATATTTTTATAAAATCAGGCGGAATATATCCCCTTGGACCACAAGCTTCATTTCTTCCTTGGAAGTTAGTTTCTTGGAAAGCTTTGGTGATTCCGTAAATATGGTTGTTGATAATAAATGTTTTTGCTTTTATGCCGTAATTTTTAAATGTTTGTAGTTCCTGGATGTTCATGTTAAAACCGCCATCACCAATAGTGCAAACTACATTATGTTTTTTGTCCGATGCTAGCCATGCCCCCATCACTGCTGAATGGGAAAAGCCCATAGGGGAGTTTCCATTATTGCTGATATTACGCTGGCCATCCTTTGTTTTAAAGGCGTGATTGCTGACCACAATATTTCCCCCACAATCACCGACAAGAATATCTCCTTCTTTCATTTCTTCAGAAAGAATTCTCATAAAAACATACGGATTAACATATTCTTTTTGTTCATAATATTCCGGACGTACAGGGTCGTATTTATCTCGCCATTCAATCACTTTTTTTGTCCAAGCGGAAAAATTCGGAACAGAAAAGTTTTTTAACTTATATTCCAATCGCTCCAAAAATAGTTTCGCATCCGCATGGATACTAACATCAAAAGGAACCTGCTGTAGTTTTTTATCCAGCAAACTTTCGTCAACATCAACGATATATTTTTTGGCTGCCCGCAAGAATGTTTTTAAGTTTCCCCCGGTGATTCTTCCAGAAATACGGCTGCCAATGGCCATCACAAGATCAGAATTTTGCAGACCAAAATTTCTTCCCGGGCCGCCATATGTGCCGACTCGTCCGCCATAATATTCATAATCCGAAGTCACAATATCAAGAGCATTCCATGTAGGGAACAAAGGAATTTTCAATTTTTGTCCTATTTGCTTTAGATTGTCAACTGCCCCTGCAATTCTAACTCCGGCCCCTATCAGTAGCACTGGATGCTTAGCAGCAGATAAATCTCTGAGGTATTGGTCAATTGCCGCATCAATCATTTCTATATTATAATTTGTTTTCCATGCTTCCGGATCAAAACCAACAAGCTTGTCAATATCCACATCTTTTTTTTGAACATCAAGCGGAATATCCAATAAAACTGGGCCAGGTCGCTTATCCTGAGCTAGAAAAAGCGCTTTTTCTAGCTCGTACTTTACATCCATAGGTTCTAGAAGCATTTTCGCATATTTTGTTATAGGCTTTACAATACCTACAATATCAGTTTCTTGGAATCCGACTTGGCGAATAGACGGATCTGGACGCAAAAATTTAGAATTAATTTGACCGGTAATAAATAAGGCTGGTACCGAGTCGTAGTAGCAGTTGCCAATAGGAGTTACAAAGTTCATGCCCCCCGGACCAGAAGTAGCAATAGCCACACCAGGTTTACCACTTATTTTAGAGTATGCTTCTACAGCAAAACCCCCAGCCTGTTCGTGCATTACAGCGACATATCTGGTTTTATCTGTCCTGGTAAAAGCATCAATAAGATCGCCATTGGCAGCGCCATAAACCACAAAGATATCTTTGATACCGTAATCAGCTAAATAGTTGATTATAAAATCCGCGACTTTCATAGGTATTTTAAGGTTTAAACTTTTTTACAGTATAGCACATTCTTGATGATTTGCAATAGTAAATTATGATTGACGGTGGGTCATTTTTTTGCTACAATTATTAGGTATTTATTCTGTAGTTTTATATGAAACTTCTAGTTACGGGAGTTGACGGACTCATCGGTTCAGCCATAAAACACCTTAATCCGCCGAATGCGGTTTTTTTGGAACGCAAGGATATTGATTTGACCAACTTTTCTAAAACATTAGAGGTTTTTAAGAAGCATAGGCCAACTCATCTTATTCATGCTGCTGCTGTGGTGGGTGGGATTAAACGCAATCGGGAGCAGCCAGCCACCCTTTTACGTGAAAACACGTTAATAAATTTAAACACGTTAGAAGCCGCCAGGCTTGTTGGCGTAGAAAAATTAGTTTCTTTTCTTTCAACCTGCTCTTTTCCCGAAGCAGTTACTTTTCCGTATAATGAAAAAGATTTTCATAATGGCCCGCCATATGAAGGCACTGCTGGCTATGCCTATGCCAAACGAATGCTTGAGGCGCTCACCAGAGGGTATCGTAAAGAATATGGCTGTAATTTTGTAACGGTAATCGGCACAAATTTTTATGGTCCAAATGACAACTTTAGTCTTGAAGATGGACATGTTCTTCCGGCTTTGATTCATAAATGTTATTTGGCAAAGAAAAATAACACCGATTTGCAGGTATGGGGATCAGGGAGAGCGCTTCGTGAATTTGTCTTGTCTGATGATGTTGCTAATCTCGCTTTGTGGGCGTTAGAAAATTATAACGAAGACACACCAATCATTCTTACATCTGGAGTAGAAGTAAGTATTAAAGATCTGGTTAATTTGGTTGTGCAGAAAATGGAATTTAAAGGTCGGGTATTTTTTGATGACTCCAAACCAGACGGACAGTTACGCCGGCCATCTGACACGACAAAGCTGAAGAGCTATTTACCAGATTTTAAATTCACTAACTTGGCAGAAGGTATAGAAAAGACCGTAACTTGGTTTTTGGGACATTACCCAAATATTAGAAAGTGATTTATGTTAGAAAAAATTAAGCAAGTCATTGGAAATTTTTTAAGAAGCCCACTTTCTTTTTTATGGCGCCAAGTTTGTCGGGTATTTTTTTTCTGGCCATTTCAATTGGTTGTATTTGTAATGAGTCTGTTTAATCCTGGCAAAAATAAACCAAACGAGAAAGATCCGTCTTCGTTTTGTTTTATTATCACTTCGGTCATTTATTCAAAGCAGGGGACAATTCAATACAACAGTCCGCGCACCGTGTTTACTCCTGAGCAACGCGCTGAACAAACAATAGAGACAATTAGGTCGATTCGGGCAAAAATCCCTGGCGCCAAGGTGATTTTAGTTGAATCCGGCATGCAAGAGAAATTACCGGCTGATTTAGAAAAACATGCGGATCAGTATATTTATGTTGGTAATAAAAAATTGGTTCGCCTCGCTTGTGATAGCCAGTATAAAAGTCTGGGCGAGATTATGATGTTGGTGTATGCGCTTAAGCGTTTCAAAGTTTTTGCTGATTTTTATTTTAAAATTAGCGGCCGATATTATTTGGATGATGAATTTACAATTAACGATTGGAAACAAGGGTTGTTTTTGCTCCAATATATCCAAGAGGATTATATCTGTACGCGTCTTTATGGTTTTCGGGCCGAAGCTTTTAATACTTGGAAATATGCTTTACTAAAAAGTATCCCCCTGGCTTTGGTCGGCTATGCTGTTGAAAATACTTTAGCTAAATATATACCCAGAAATCAGGTGCATAGACTGGAACGTTTAGGAGTAATGGGTATAGGCGCATCATCAAATACAGTCGCTAAAGATTAATAACAAATTTAATGAATTTTAAGCATTGGATACAATCTATTTTTAGAAAAAAAGCATTACATCAAACCGCTTTTGTTACGGGGGGATCATTAGTCAACGGTCTATCTTTGTTTGCTCTCAATATAGCTTTAGCGAGATCATTGAATCAAGAGCTTTTTGGTATTTTTTCCTTGGCTGTCATAGCTATAAGTGTTGTGGCAGAAATGTCGGATTTTGGTTTAAATGCCGGACTTCTAAGGTTTGCGCCATATTATATAGCGACAAACCAGACAGATAAATTAAAACAACTTGTTAAAACAATTTGGCGTTGGCGAGTAGTTCTAACAATCGCGCTTACTATCGGCGGTATTGTTTTGGCTCAGCCTGTAGCTAAATATATTTATGGTCAAATCAAGGTCGGTCCTTATTTGGCTTATGCTTCTCTTGGCGTTGGCGGCGTTATTCTGTTGGGTTTCTTGGCTACTTTTTTACAAGCCAGTCAAAGATTTTTATACAACGCTTCCATTCAATCGCTGAAAGGTTTTTTGCGTTTGGCTGCGGCTTTAGCGCTGATGGCTTTTGGTGTTAAGAATGTGTTTGCGTATCTATCAATTTATATTTTTATTCCTTGGATTTTGTTTATTTTAAATTTTAAAATATTGCCGGAAAATTTTAGGCAGGTAGAAGTTAGTCAGGATTTTAAACAAAAATTACATTCACAATTAGCCCACTTTAGTTTTTGGCTTACTATTACTTCCTTGGCTTCTATTTTTTCCAGCCGAGTAGACCAGATCATGATCAGCCATTATCTTGGATTAGCAGATGTGGCGGTTTTTACAGTTTCTTGGCAGTTGCTGCAGTTTTTTCCTGTAATTTCCAGTTCTATAACCTCTGTTTTAATGCCAAAAATAAGTAGTTTGAGCAACAAAGTGGAATTGGCTGCTTTTGTTAGAAGGACATTTAAGTGGATTTTTACTGGTGTAATAGGAGTTGGAACACTTATTTATCCTTCACAGTATTTAATAAGTTTATTCTTTGGACAGAAATATGACGCAGCCATGCCGCTCTATGTTATCTTGGCTTTCGGTACGTTGCTTAGTATTTTAGCAATTCCTTTTACGCTGGCCATCATTGTTTTTAATAGAACTTATATTGCAACAATTTCATGTTTTGTCCAGCTAGGAATTAATGTGGTCAGTAATTTTATCTTTATTCCTCGGTATGGTATTATGGGTGCGGCTTATGCATTTGCAGTCAGCGGCGTGGTGATGTTTGTGTGGAATCTAGCTTGGGCTTTGTATTTAATAAAGAAAAAAGATTTTAGTGTGACTTAAAATATGCCTGAAATCACTGATTCAAATTTAAAAAAAGTTTTTTCTACAAACAAACTCCTGCAAAAAACAGAGGTTCCTTTTGTGGCAAATTTTAAAAATTATGGTGGTCTGCGGACAAAGGGCTGGACTAAAACTTCACAACCTGGTCTGCCATTAATTACGATAGTTACTGTTGTTAGAAACGATGTTACTCATTTGGAAAGAACGATGCTTAGTGTTTTAAATCAGACCTACCCTAATGTGGAATATATCGTGGTTGATGGCGCTTCTACTGATGGCACGTTGGAAGTGATTAAACGTTATGCAGAACATCTTGATTTTTGGGTTAGCGAATCGGACAAGGGCTCTCATGAAGCGATTAATAAAGGAATAGATCTGATGAAAGGTGATTGGGTTAACTTTATGCATTCCGGAGATTATTTTTATGAAAACGAAACCTTTGAGAAGATTTTTTTGAAAAATAAAATAGAAGCCGATGTGGTTTATGGAGATTGTATTGGTTTGGTAAGCCCGACCGAATCCGCAATATTTAAGAGTGACCAAACTACAGATCGTTTTTGGCAAGGACAGGTTTTTTGTCAAGAAGCAGTTTTTGTAAAAACACACCTGGTAAGACAGAATCCTTTTTCTACTGATTACAGAGTTTCTTCAGATTATAATTTTTTTATGGACTGTTTGCTCGGAGGAGCCAAATTTCAAAAAGTCGATGTTATCGTTTTTACTGTCGGCACTCTGGGCGTATCGGACAGGCATTGGCTCCGAGCCAGGTTTGAAAATTGGAAAATTGCCCGTCGGTTTAATAAACCGATCATAACCGACCTCTTCCACTTAAAAGGGATTGTCTATGATATAACTTTTCGTATTTTTAAAGGCACTTTGGGTCGGTTGCATTTGTATGAACCGCTTAAAAATTTATACCGCAAAACCATAAAAGGATTTTTGACAAGAAATTCCACAATGAAAAGATTATAAATTATGTCTCTTACAGCTCACTGTTTGGTGAAAAATGAAGAAAGTTTTGTTGGTTACGCCATTAAGTCCGTGATTGATTTTGTTGACACTTTAATAGTCTTTGACACTGGTTCAACCGACAAAACTGTGGAGATAATTAAAAGCCTGGAAAGAGAATATCCGGATAAAATTATTTTTGAAGAAAAAGGACCTTGCGATAAAGTCAGACATACACAGCTTAGACAAGAGATGCTAGATAGAACCAAAACCGACTGGTTTATGATTTTAGATGGGGATGAAATTTGGACCAAAAGGGGGATAGAAGAGGCCTTGAGAAAAATGCGTGAAAATAATTCTATTGGATGTATCTTAACACCATATTTTTTATGCGCTGGCGACATATTCCACCACTCTCTTCGAGGAAAATATGTATACGATGGCATAAAAATACACGCATTGGCCAGAATTTTTAGAATAACACCAGAAGTTAAATGGAACTTGGGTCCTTATGGCGAGGATGATTATGTTAAAGATTCTGGCGGGAATTTAATCCGAAAAGGGAACTATGTTTATATGAAAAATAAATATTGGCATGCTTCCGCGCTGGTGCGATCAAGTAAGGATAGCGATGTTAATCTGGGCAGACATAAACATGTAATGTCTTATTCTTTAAAGATAATTGGTGTAGGCTTTAAAATATATGAAGAAGTTCCGGAAGTGTTTGGCGATGCTCAAAAAATGAAGTTGCCGCTTTTTAATTCATGGATTAATGCCATACTTCATGTTTTATATGGTTTAAAGATTATCAGAAAAAGATTATGGATATAAATAAAGAAAATTCAGAAAATATTGAAAAACTTTGGAACAAAGAAGCCTATTTTCAGTTAATTGAAGACTGTCAGGAGCATGGTGGCGAGGAGGCAAAGTTTTTAACTATTAAGATTGCTGAAGCAATAAAAAAATATAATTGCACCAGTGTTTTAGATGTTGGCTGCGGCGAGGGGGCCGTGCTTAACGACTTATCTCGAGAAACTTCAGACCAGGTGAAATATTACGGTGTTGACGTTGCTCCTGTGGGCGTGGAGCGAGCGAAAAAAAGAGGGATAAAAAACACTGAATTTCAAGTATATGACGGGCAAACTATTCCTTTTCCAGACGGAACTCTTGATTTTAGTTTTTCCACGTTTGTTTTTGAACACTTGACTAAACCAGAGGAGGTTTTTTCCGAAATGTTTCGAGTTACCAAAAAAGATGGTTATATAGCAATCGCTTGCCCAAACTACGGTTCGCCATTTTTTAGATCGCCATGTAATAAAGACAATAAAATAATTTTGTTATTAAAAAGATTGGCACAATCTTTAACTCCCAAGGGCTTTTTTACGTTCTCTTTCCATTGGCAAAAAGTGAATCCGATTATTTTGCCGGGCAATCAGCATATTATGGATTATGATACCACCGTAGAGCCAAATTTATTATTTTTTAAAAAACATGTTGAAGCCGCAGGCGTTTTGAGTGTTGTAGAAGCGGATTCATTTTGGGATAAATTTGTTTATAACGGAAATAATAAGTACAAGAAAAAATTTTTTGAAGTCGTTTCTTTTTTAGGTCGACGTAAATTCCCTTACATTAGATATTACGGACCATTCTTTTTTATTATTCTGCAAAAAAAAGTTTAGTATGAGAGTAAACATAGGTGTAATGTGTTATAACGAATCAAAAAGCATTCCAGCTATCATACAAGCGCTGGCCGAAGTGCGAAATTCTTTGTCTACAATTGATTTGCGAGTGCTTTTAATAAATAACGGATCTACCGATTCAACCGGACAGCTAATTGAAGAAATCGAAAAACAGAATGAATTTGTTCACCATATTACGATACCAGTAAATCAAGGCTATGGGTACGGTGTTAGAATGGGCTTGAATCATCTTTCTGGAGATGTGGTCGGGTTTATGTGGGGCGATAATCAGTTTGATGCTAGTGTGATCAAACCAATGATACAAACCTTTATCGATAAACCAGATGTACAACTCGTAAAAACATTCCGAACCAAACGCTACGATGGTAGTAGCAGATTGCTAGTTAGTAAAATTTATCAGATTATTTTTCGGATATTATATGGAGTTTATACACATGACATAAATTCAGGCCCAAAGTTGTTTCGTTCCGAATTTTTAAAAAAATTGCAACCATTGCGTTCAGATGATTGGTTTATAGATGCTGAATTAATGATTAAAGCCACCAGGAATTGTCGATCAAATCAGGTGGTTGAATTTCCAATTACTTTTTATCCCAGACAATTTGGCAAATCCAATGTAAAGTTCAGTGCTTGTTTTCAGTTTTTATTCAACCTCATCAAATACAAGTTTGTAAAACTTTAATTTATGATTAAGCAATATACTGTGCTTATAACCGGTGGAACTGGTTTTTTAGGGAGTCGAATCGTGACCCGCCTTTTGGCACAGGGACACAAAGTTATAGTAATTAAACGAAAAAAATCAAAGCTAGACAGATTGTCCGGTTTGCTTAAAAAAACAAATTTATCTTTCTTTGATTACGATGATAGTCTAAAAAAATGTTTTATAGAGAATAAAATAGATTTTATTTTACACGTAGCGACTTGCTATGGCCGGTCAAGCGATAGCTATACCGATGTTTTTTTAACAAACCTGGTGTTGCCTTTAGAATTGGTAGAGCTGGGGTTGCAACATTCGGTTAAGGCTTTTATAAATTCTGATACGTTTTTTAATATTAAATTAGGTTTAGATTCAAAGGAGAGAAGTTATATAACAACCAAAAAACTTTTTTTGGAAACAGCCACTGAGGTATTAAAGGGTAAATCTTTAAAATTTATAAACATGCGAATAGAGCAGATGTATGGTCCAGAGGATGATGAAAAAAAGTTTGTTATTTCAATTCTAAAAGATTTTTTAACGAATAAATCTTTTTTAAGCCTAACTAAAGGTGGCCAAAAACGAGATTTTATTTATGTTGATGATGCGGCTGCGGCGTTTATAAAGGTCATTGATAATTATAATAACTTAAAGTCTTTTGAAGAGTTTGGAGTTGGTTTTGGGAAATCGGCCACTATAAAAAACGCTGTGTTAAAGATGAAACAATTAACCGGAAGTAGTTCCAAATTAAAGTGGGGAGCTTTGCCTTACAGAAAGAATGAAATTATGGATTCTTTTGCCAATATCAAGGCTAACAAAAAGATTAATTGGAAACCGAATGTATCATTTGATGATGGTCTTAAATTAACGATTAAAAAGTTAACTGAAAAATATGGTAGAAGTAATGGCTAAGATTTTAGACTTTTTTAGTTTTAATGATGCGCAGCGCGCCATGGGCGAAGGCGTGTTTACCATCACTTCAGTAGCGGGTTACTCAATAGATAAGAGTTTATTTTTTTATGCAACATTCCTAGTGTTGGTTGTGGCAATCGCCTTTATTTTGGTTAAGTTATTTAAACAGTTTTTTGATAATTTATCTCTGCAAGGCGGTAGTCAGGAATCTTTAATATTGCCAAAGTTAAAAACAAAAGAATATATTTTTTTATTGGTTGTTATTGTGGTGATTGGCGCAGCCAATATAATGATGCGCGAAAAAATTTTTGATATTAACACCTATTACACGGAAGAATTCTATAATTTGGCTGCCACCAATGAGTTAAGGCAGGATACTTTTTCTATTATTTATCCTTATTCAATCGGCAATTTGTTTATAGCATCAGCCATGCGTAATTTTGGTTTTAATCTCATCTATTACAAGATTTTTTTAAACGCTTTGGCGCTTATTGTTATATATATTTGTTTGGCGGCATTTATAAATAAAATTCGTTATCGTTTATTAATTTTTATTTGGCTTATCAGTTTATTTTTCTGGTCTTTTATTGGACCGACCTTGCATGCGAACGTTCTTCGTTTATTTTTACCGGTGATTTCGGCTATACTTTTATTTCATTGTACTAACAAGTACCAGCATTCTTGGCAGAAAAAACTTGTAGCGCTATCCTTGCTTTTTTTCGCCATTTTATTTTTCGGCGCAGCCGATTCCATCGCCGTTTTTTTGGTGCTTTATGCCTTATTTTCTCTGTATCAATTTTTGATTACGACCTCTATAAAAGAAAAGTTAATTTTTGTTATTGCGCCATTGCTAGCAGTGGCGGCTATGTTTGTAATTTTTGGAACAAATTATACCTCTCTTTTTGCTAATCAAATTCGATCTATCTCTTTTTATTCTGGACATCCGAACGCGGCGCCTTATTATAATCTATTTGCGGTATTTAATTCATCGGGAATTGGTGACTTTGTAAAAAATAGTATTTATACTTTAATTTTTTATTTACCATTTGTTATCATGGCCGGTTTAATTCTTTATTTGATGGTGCTAGGCCAAAGAAAAGAAGAGCGTCTTAAAGAACGATTTGCATGTGTAGTTTTATTGTTATTTACCTTTCTTTTATATTATAGGCAAAATTTTGGCAATGCCGGACCAGGCAGAGTGGTTGCAGCCAGCACAGTTTTAGTATTTATACTGCTAGCCATACAAAAATACTATCAACAAAATAAGATTCAAAAAATCATTCTGGTTATCAGCGCAGCCTTTTTCTTTATCTCTACATTGATCGGGTTTTATTTTTTACGATACAGCCTTATCTATTTATACGATGCGCATCAAAATCGTTTAACAGCAAAAGGATTGGTGGCATGTTCGGAAATGTCTCTGGGCAAAGAGCTTTCGTTTACTGGTTTTACCAATTGCAATGAAGTTTTGGTTGAAGAATTAATCCAAGTAAAGGCTGTAGTTAAGGACAAGGATTTTTATGTTTATGACGATACATTCGGTTTATATTACCTTTTAGGAGCTCGGCCAGTGACCTTGATGCCCTCCCTTTATATGGCGTATACTAAGGAAAGTATTATTATAGACAAACTTAAGAAATCGAAGGTTGAGTACATGATTTATCCCAGACAGAATCATTTTTTTGGAGTGCCAGAAGTTTACTACAAAGATCAGCGTTTTATGACAAATATTAATTTGTATAGAGACGACAATTTTAAAAGAGTTTTTGTTTCTCCAATGTTTGAAATTTTTCAATTAATAAAATAGTATGTGCGGTATTGTCGGAATAGTTAAAAAAAATCAACCTGTTGATGAAAATACGCTTGTAAAAATGCTGGCTTTAGTTAAACATCGTGGTCCGGAAGACGAGGGTAGATGGTTTAGTCAAAATCGACAGGTAGGACTTGGCCAACAAAGGCTGGCTATCATTGATTTGAGTCCGGGCGGGCATCAGCCAATGCTTAGCGACGACCATCGTTTTGTTATTACTTTTAATGGCGAGATTTATAATTATTTAGAAGTTAAAAAGGAATTAAGCAGGTTGGGTTGGAATTTTAATAGCAAAAGCGATACCGAAGTACTGCTCAAAGCTTACATTCAATGGAAAGAAAAATGCTTGGAAAAATTAAATGGCATGTTCGCTTTTGCTGTTTGGGATGAAAAGGAAGAGACGTTGTTTGCTGCCCGTGATCCAATTGGCGAAAAACCATTCAAGTATTATTATGATGAAAATCAGATGGTATTTGCCTCTGAACTAAAAGCTATTTTGGCAGAAGAGAGCGTTCCTCGACAACCGGATTGGCAGGGTTTGGATTTGGCAATGACCTATCGTTTTGTGCCAGAACCTCGCACCGGGTTTGAACAAATTAAAAAATTGCCAGCCGGGCATTATTTGTTATGGCATAAAGGACAATTGGAAATAAAATCGTTTTGGAAAGCCTCTGATTTTGCCCAAGAGAGCACAGCACGTTCTCTCCAGGAATGGAAACAGATACTTTGGGATACATTTAAAAATTCAGTGCGAGGGCGTTTGATTAGTGATGTGCCAGTAGGAGTTTATCTAAGTGGAGGTCTTGATTCCAGTTCTGTAGTAGCGGCTATGGCAGAATTAAACATGGGGAAAATTAAAACTTTCTCGGTGGGCCTAAAAGATCAGCCAGAGAGTGAGACGCCGTTTGCCAAACTGGTCGCCAATCGTTTTAAAACCGATCATACCGAAATTATTATCGAGCCAAACGTAATTCAAATTTTGCCAGAACTAGTTGAGCGTTTTGAGGAGCCATTTTTTGATAATGCGGCCGTACCGACTATGGTGATGGCTAAGGAAACTAAAAAACATGTGACGGTAGTGTTAACTGGTGATGGCGGCGATGAATGTTTTGGTGGTTATAGCAATCATTCGTTCTTTAGGCAGCTGGAAGCTTATCAAAGTTTGCCGCCAGTATTGTATAAAACAATTTTTCCACAAGCCGCCCAATGGCTGGCAAATTTAACCGGTAATTCAAAATTACAAAAATTATTTTATCGTACCGAACTTTTGAGCCACAATCTTCATCAGGCGTATGTTGATTATTACGCTATTTGGAAAAAAGAATTAAATAAAAGTCGTTTTTATCTTACAAAAGATGATTTATATACCGAAGAGTTGAAACAAAAAATCAATCTCGATATGTCGGAAAAAATGATGAGTCAGTGGATGGGGGATGGAGTGGTAAAAAAATACGGCGCTATGAACCGAGCTATGCTGGCAGATATAGTCGGCAGATTAGGGGACAACTATTTAATGAAAGTTGATTTTGCCAGCATGACTTACGCGCTGGAAACGCGCGCGCCATTTTTGGATCCTCGTTTGGTAGAATTGGCTTTGGCTTTGCCGGAAAAATATAAAGTGAAGAATGGCAATGTTAAATGGATTTGGAAACAGATTATACAAAACAAGATACCAGATGAAATAATTGCGCGTCGCAAAGCAGGTTTTGGTATTCCTATTGGAGCCTGGATGCGCAACGAACTTTATGATTATGTGCGCGATAACTTAATTAAATCAGATAGCGTGCTTTATCGTTATTTCAACAAAAATTGCATTATCAAATTGTTGGAAGATCATAAAAAAGGAATCGCGGATTATAGCAACCATCTCTGGTGCTTGCTCCTTACGGACAGTTGGTTAAAAACTTTTTTTTACGTATGACAAGCGATAAAATAAAATTGGTTATTGCCACTAATATTTTAGATATTGGCGGCGCTGAACGGACTGTGCAGACGCTTGCTTTATATTTAGACAAAACAAAATTTGATGTCACAGTATTATGTTTGTTGCGCGGCGGGCCGCGAGTTAAATTGCTTGAAGAGCAGGGTGCGAGGGTGCTTATTGGAGATGGTACACTTGATAAAATAAAAGATTTGATTCCAAATCCTCAAATTGATGTATTGCATTTTCACAGAAGTGGTCAACGTGAAAGCGGCCTTCATGAAGCGGTGGTTGGGTACCTACAACCTAAAAAATTAATGGAAACTAACATTTTTGCGTTTAATGATTTTGTCCTTGGTCCAAAATTTGATTTGCAAGTTTATAAAAGCATGATGATGCTTAGTGAGCGGGCTTGGCAAGGGAGCAGTCAGAAATCGGAAGCAAGTCTTAAGCAGCGTGTTATTTATAATCCAGTAACGACCGATTATTTCGATCAGTTTACTTTATCATCAGAACGCAGGCAAGCTTTGCGCCATGATTTGGGAATCAAGCCGGACGATGTTCTTTTGGGAAGAATTGGTCGTAATGATACCGTGAAATGGGGGGATCTTGTTCTGTCAGCCTTGCCGGATATTTTGAAAAATAATCCAAAAGTAAAAGTTTTGTTTCGGACTATGCCAACTTCTCGCTTGGGTTGGTTGAAAAAGAAAAACTTTTTTGATGGGCGAGTAATTGTTTTGCCAGAAACATCATCAGAAAAAGATATTGCTGAAACTTATCAAATGTTGGATGTCTATGTTCATACTTCTCGTCGCGGCGAAGCTTTCGGCAATAGTCTCAATGAAGCCATGGTTTGGTCGCTGCCGATTATTGTGGAAAATACCCCGCATTGGGATAATGGACAGTTGGAACAGGTTGATAACGGTAAAACTGGCTGGGTAGTTCGTTCAGTCGGTGGTTTGTCTGCGGCCATAAGCGATTTTGCCGGAAACTCTGATCATAGAATAGGTTTTGGAAAAGCTGGTCGGAAAAAAGTAATTTCTTGTTTTGATAGACAGCGCGGAGTAGCTCAGTATGAGCTGGCTTATCAGCAATTAGCTGGCACAAAAACCGATTCGGAAGTATTAGCTGAAATTTATCCATCAGCCACGGATTTAGTTTCTTACCATCAGAGGTATAAGGCGCTAAGCCAGCTTGATTTCCCACACCATGTTTCGGTATGGTCGGAATTAAAACGAAAATTACAATACTGGCATTGGCGAGTTATCGATTCATTGGTATCACGTGGTTTTATCAAGCTGTAATTATGAATAAAATTACATTTGGATTAGTTGTATATAATGAGCAGGATTTGATTCGACGCTGTTTGGAGAGCGTTAAGGATTTTGCTGACGAGATAATTTTGGTCCATGACGGTGATTGTACCGACAAAACCTTGGACATTACTCGTGAATATACCGAAAAAATCTATGTTCGTCCCAGGCAGGGTGGTAGTGATCCGCACCGTATTTTTATTATGCAACAAGCAAAGAATGATTGGGTTTTTATGATTGACGCGGATGAGTTTTTGTCTGAAGGATTGAAAAATTTTTTGAAAAATGCTACATTAAATCAGATATTTGGAGCCTATTCATTCAAGTGGCCTCTTTGGAACGGCCATCGTTATGTGACACTTTCTAATTACCGCGCCTGCTTGTTTAATCGGCCAAAAGTTTGGGCTGTGGGGCTGCACAATTTTTCTATTCAGACCAGTGCTCACATAGAAAAAATTGATGTTATTTTGGAACACCAGCCCAAACAAAATAAGGTTGGCTGGCAGCGTTTCTCAGGTCAGTTTAAAACAAGAATTGATCGGGATGCTCGTTGTTTTTTGCAGGATTTTCAGGTGTTAGAAAAGTTTAACGAACCGCTTATCCCAGCATCTTTCCGAGACTGGTATGTTCGTTATACTAACCAACCATTGTTTTACGCTTATTTTAATTTTATTTTTTATCTACTTGGTTCCCTAAAGAATAATTGGCGTGATGGCAGATATGGTTTGTTGGTAAGTTTGCAGGCGGCGATATATCAAAATAAGCTCGCCCTTCGCATTAGACAGTTAAAAAAAGAGGAAAAATCTTCTATTTAATAATAAACAATATGAGTCAAAATTTTTGGTTCGGTAAGAGAGTTTTGGTAACAGGTGGGGATGGGTTCTTGGCATCCCATTTAGTGAAGCAGCTTATCGACCTTGGAGCTTGTGTTACCATAACAATTCGTCACGATCGTCCTTTAAACACTTTGCGTTTAATTCAAGAAGATTCAAAAGATGTTGCTAGTCCAGATATAGAACACTGTGATCTGTTGGATTTTTTCGCTCTTCGTCGTATTTGCGATCGGCATCAAATCGACACTATTTTTCATTTAGCTGCTTCTGCTATTGTCAGCGCTGCCGCTAATTCACCAATGTCTACTATTGAGAACAATGTTGTAGGCACTTTAAATATTCTAGAAGTAGCCCGAATCAACAATATTCATCGGGTAGTTATCGCTTCCACCGATAAATCTTACGGCGATCATGCCAATGATACTTTAGAAAAATTACCTTATCGGGAAAATTATGCCCTACGCGGTTTGGATGTATATAGCGCTTCTAAGGTTTGCGCAGATGTTCTTAGTCAAACATATTCATATCAATTCAAATTACCGGTAGTTATTTTGCGCCCATGCAACATGTATGGTCCTGCGGATTTAAATTTTTCTCGCTTAATTCCGCGCACCATCATGTGTCTATTATCCGGTCGGGCGCCTCATATTAATCAGGGCAATGCCGATGTTCTGCGCGAATATATGTATATTGAAGACGTGGTTCAGGGTTATTTGCTTGTGGCAGAAAAAATCTCAGATATTTATGGAGAAAAAAATCAAAATATGCCTAAACACGGTAAGGAGACTTATGGTTGGGCAGCATTTAATTTGGGATCTTATACTGCTGAAGAATTAGAAAATATTCCAGAATGCGATAAAATTCGCAGCGTTACCACAGTAATTGATTTACTGCGAAAGAAAATTAAAAATATTGAACCAGTTGTTAAGGCCAAGCCGGAAAATTTTATAGAAATTCCAGATCAGTACTTAGATGCCAGTAAATTACGTCAATTAGGTTTCAAGCCAAAATCTAATTTTGAGAAAGGTTTGGAAAAAACTATCCATTGGTACAAAACAAATTTTAAGGATTTGGCCGGTTTGGCCGAGCGTTATATAGTTGATTAATTGTATGTCCAACAGAAAAATAGCCGTAGCTCAGATTCGCGGAGACGGTTTAAGTGATCGAGAAACCAAAACTTGGGAGTATTTTTCTGATGACATAGTTCAGACAGTTTTTGCGGCAAGAAAAAATGTCTATAGTCAATCATCACTGCCATTCCCAATAGTAACATTGCCGTCTAGCAGTGATAATTTTTTATTAAAAAATTTTTATAAATATTTTTTTGGTCAATACAAAAGAATGTTTGGTTTAGAAAAAAAGTTAGCTCCATTTGATGTGGTTCATGCTGGTGAATTGTATAATTACTATACCTATCAAGCGGTGTCAGCTAAAAAAATAAATAAAAATTTAAAAGTGGTGGCTACGGTTTGGGAAAACAGCTTTGGCCGTTTTGAATATAACTATTGGCCAGGTTTTAAAATACCGCCACTTTATTGGCGACGTAAAATTAAACAAGTAATGAGCGATAACGCTACTGGAGTTGATATGTTTTTGCCAGCTACCCATGATGCAGCTGAATTACTTTTAGATTATGGTGTAGCAGAAAGTAAGATAAAGATGGTTACTCCGGGAATTATTCCAGCCGCTCCTAACGGAAAATCTGTTTTGCCGCCAGAGCTTTCCGGCAAAGAGTTTTATTTGGTTGTTAATCGTCTAGTTAAAGAAAAAGGAGTTTATGATGTTTTGTATGGTTGGAGACGATTTCTTTCCAAAACCACCAACCCTAGTCATAAGGTTTTAGTTATTGTTGGTGATGGGCCTGAACGGGAAAATATGGTTCGATTAGCAACAGAATGGGGGATGAATAAGCAGATTATTTTTATTCGCCAATTGCCATACAACGAAGTTTTGGGTCTATATCAGGGTGCTAAGTGCCTTATCTTAGGAAGTATTCCTCATAGTTCTTGGCAGGAGCAGTTTGGTTATGTTTTAGCTGAAGCTATTTGTGTAGGAACCCCAATCGTTGCTACTTATTGTGGGGGGATTCCTGAAGTGGTTGGAAAAGCAGGCTTGCTCGTACCCCCAGCACATCCTATCGCTCTTTCAAATGCTTTACTCGCTTTAGATAATACAGAAACATATAACAACCTAAAGGCTGGCTGTGAAGTTGAAAAGAAAAAATTTATGGTTGAAGAATATGCTCGTCAAATCGGGGATGTTTATCGGTCTTTAGTTTCATAAATTTCAGTTATGTCAAACAAAACAAATCTTATTATTGGAGCTGGTCCGGCCGGAATGGCCGCAGCCATGGAGCTTTGCAAAAAAGATCAGCCCTTTGTAGTAATAGAAAAAGATGATCGAGTGGGTGGTTTATCTAAAACTTATAAGTTTCAAGAAGGCGAGGAAGTTTTTTTAAGCGATAATGGCCCGCATCGTTTTTTTTCTAAAAACAAATATCTTTATGATTTTGTTAGTGATTTGCTTAAAGAAAAATGGATTCAGGTGCCGCGCCAAACTCGACAATTTATAGAAGGAAAATTTTATAATTATCCGGTCAATCCGGGTCAAGCTCTCCGTAATTTGGGCTTTTTTCGCGCCGTTAGAATGGTGTTTGATTATCTAGTGGCTCAGGTGCAGTATCGAGTATTGCGTCGTCCAATGGTGAGTTTTGAGGATTATATAGTGGCTAACTTTGGGCGATCGCTCGGCGAATTTAACATGCTTAATTACACCGAGAAAATTTGGGGTTTGCCTTGTAGTACCTTACATCCAGATTGGGCGGCGCAGAGAATCAAAGGGCTTAATTTAATTTCCACTGTCTGGGAAGCAGTCAGCCGAACAGTGCTGGGGAAATCAAAAGATTCGCCTAAAAGTCTGATCGACGTTTTTTATTATCCAGATGCCGGCACAGGTTTAATTTATGAAACTATAAAACAGCGTATAGAAGAAAATGGTTACAAAATTTTTACCAAGAGTTTTCCAGTTAGTATAAAGCATGAGAATAAAAAAATTACCGAAGTGGTTGTAAATCAGCAGGGCGCGCTCATTTCATATGACCCAAATTACCTCATCGAATCAATGCCAATTATTGAGTTTGTAAAATTGTTGGAACCAGCTCCGCCTGAGGAAGTGAAAGACGCACTTAGCAAGTTACGTTATCGTAGCCAGGTATATATTTTTGTTACCATAAACAAGCCTTTTATTACAAAAGATCAGTGGATTTATTTCCCTGACAAGAATGTTCCTTTTGGACGAGTGAGTGAGATGAAAAATTTTAGTGCCAAGATGAGCCCGCCAGACAAAACCTCACTGTTTGTCGAATATTTTTGTTTTGAGGGTGACGATATTTGGAACATGTCTCAGGAACAACTACTGGATTTAACAGTTAAACATTTTGAGCAACTTGGATTCTTTACCCGGGCTGATGTAATCTCTGGTCACCTTATTAAGCAGCGCAACACCTATCCGATTTATGATTTGGAGTATCAAAAATATCTCGGTGTAGTCAAGGCATACCTTGATCAGTTTGAAAACCTTCTTTACATCGGTCGCCCGGGACGCTTTCGTTATAATAATCAGGATCATTCATTAGAGATGGGTATTTTGGCGGCGCAAAGTGTTATCACAGGAAAAAAGTATCAGATGGACGATATTGGTTTAGAAAAAGAATATTTTGAAAAAGGTTATGTTCCTAATGAGAAAAAATAGTTTTTAAATTTAACTATTCATAATCTATGAAAGAAAAAATAGATAATTGGTTTGCCAAACCCCATTTGGTTATAAAAATCCTTTTGGTTATAGCCACGCTCAATCTGGTTATTTTTGGTTATCTATTTGGCTTCCACCCAAATAACGACACCGACAGTTTTATCTTAACCATTGAATTTTTCCGCGGCGAGCAAGCTGATTTTCATCCAAACCGCTACCTAAGTCCATTCTATCCAGTTGTGGGCGCCACACTTCTTCGGTTTTTGTCTCCAGCTAACAGCATGATTGTAATGAATATAGCTTTTTATTATGGCATACTGTTATTAACATACGGATTATTTCGTCGGGTATTTGGTAGTACAAAGGTTGGTTTTGTTAGCGCTCTTATAATCATCACTGCCTATCCAATGCTTAGATATGGCTTAACTCAACTCCAAGATATCGGCGCTTATTGTTGGTTTGTAGCAACACTTTACGTTGCTTGGCGTTGGTTTACTGAAGGTTACGACAGGCGCTGGCTTCTGCTTGGCGGTGCTGCGGTGAGCTTTGGTCTTCTGACCAAAGAAAGCGGTGCTATGGCGGCAATTGCCTTCGGTTTACTTATTCTTTTCAGTAAACAATCATGGAAAGAAAAAGCTCTTTCAATTGGATTAGTGGCCTTCCTTCCACTTATTACAATACTAATGAATGCTTTTCGTGGAAATGAAATCGGTGTTAACTCGCTTGATTGGTATAAAGATAATTGGAAAGTATACGGACCAGGGAATTATAATATTTTCAAGTGGGTTGGTGTTAATGGTTCGGCCTTTAATTTGATTTGGCCTTTTGCTGCGCTTGGCGCGTACTGGTTTGTAAAAAAACAGACAACTCTGCCTCCAGAAGCAAAATATTATTTTATAACCGCCCTTATTCCCAGCTTATCATATTTTACTTGGCCGATTTTTATCGGTCGGACAGTATTTATTTCCGCATGGTTGCTTGCTCCCTTGGCTGCTTTTGCAATTATCTGTCTTATTGAAAACAAACGTACATTTATCATAGGTATTTTGTCTTTTTTAGCTGTGCTTCTTGTGCCGTATGTTCTACAGTCAACCCTCCGTTATGCGCATGTTTTTCAGATACTAGAAATTTGCAAGAATAACATCTGGTGTTCATGGAATTATTTTTGGAGTAATAGGGGAGGTTTCTCTAAAACAATGTAAGATTTTAATGGTCTATGAAGGTTTCAATTGTTGTTCCTACTTATAATGAAGCAAAAAATTTACCACTTTTGGTGGAAGAAATTTTTAATGTAGTTGATCGTGGCCGATTTGATCTGGAACTTATAATTGTGGACGATAATTCACCAGATGGGACTGGAGCCGTAGCTGAGGATTTGGCTAAGAGTTATCCGGTGCAAGTAATTCATCGATCTGGGAAACTTGGTCTTGGCAGTGCGGTTCGAGAAGGTTTTTCCAAGTCCGATCGAGAAGTAATAGGAGTGATGGATGCTGATTTAAGCCATGATCCTGGTATTATTAATACTATGCTGGGATCTTTTCAAACTGATGGGGCAGATATTGTAATGGGTAGTAGATTTGAAAAAGGTAGTACAGTTGAACAATGGAAGTGGTGGCGACGCTTGATCTCACAAGCTGGAGTAGGAATAACTTATCTACTTACCGGCGTCAAAGATCCTCTAAGCGGTTTTTTCTTTTTACATCGTTCGGTTTTAGAAAACGTAAAACTTGATACTACCGGTTATAAAATTTTATTGGAAATTTTGGTAAAGGGAAATTATAAAAAAGTTAAAGAGATTCCGTTTCGTTTCCGTATTAGAAAATTTAGCACTTCTAAATTGGATAAGAAAGAGTATTGGTTATTTTTAAAACAAATAATTGCTTATAGTTGGTATAAGTTACTTAAAAAGTAATTATGTGGTTTCGTTTAAAAACTTGGTGTGTTGAAAATAAGTACTTAATTTTTATATTGACAGTTAGTGTAGGACTGCTTTTTTTTCATTCTTCATATAGAACTTTTTGGGGGGACGAGATGGCGGTTTTGGATTATCTCAAAGAAAGCCCAATTGATTTTTTGGTTAATTACTGGCAAAGGCCAGACAATCATCCTCCACTTTATTATTTTTTAGTACTCTTAGTAAGTAAGATTCTCCCCGGGACAGAACTCACAGTTAGGCTCGTTTCTATTTTATCTGGACTGGGCATTGTTTTGCTTGTTTATAAATTTGCTCATAAAGTATCAAGCAGTAAAAAAACAGCGCTTCTGACCGCGCTTTTTACTGCTTTATCATCTTATTTTATATTGATCTCGCAAATGGCCCGCTATCATAGTCTGGCAGCCTTGCTTTCATTAATGGTTTTTTATTTTTTTTACCAACTTTTTATCGAAGGATATTCTAAGCGAGTTTGGTGCTGGTATTTAGTCGGGTTAGTATTAGTAGGTTATAGCGATTACCCGCACTTTTTTTATGTAGCTTTTATTACCAATATAATTTATTTATATAGTTTTGTTAAACGCCGGCCGATAATGCCATTTGCAAAATGGCTTCTTGGTCAATTAGTTGTAGCTATTTTTTTGAGCCCACTAGTATGGATGATTTATCATCGGGTAGTCATTCAGGGTGATGGCGGCTGGGATAATATTAATTTATTAGCCAATTCATGGGTTCATATTATTAGCGCTATATTATTTCACATCTATAGTTTTTTCTTTGGAGAAAATATTTTTCCGTGGAATTATACTACTTTCGGGGCTGGTATTACCGTCCTTCTTGCGGCAGTAGTCAGCCTTATTCAAGGATCTAGAAAAAAAACATGGAGTACTGGTCAATTGTTTATTGTTTATTTAAGTCTGGGTTTAATTGTCCTTAACACTTTTTTCATGAACACAGCTGATCCACGTTACAATTTTATTGTTTATCCAAAGTTTGGTTTTGTGGCTTTTCCGTTATTTGTTATAGCGCTTGTTTTATGCTTAACCAAATTGTCTAATAACAAGCTTCGTATTGCCGCGCTTCTACTATGGTCCACAGTTAGCTTGTTCGGTCTTTGGAATTTTTATAACGTAAAAAATTATTTAAATCCTAGTTATTTTCGTACCTTTGAATCTTTTGAATATGTTCGCGACCATGCTACGGAGGGGGAATATTTAGCCATTACCCCCAATGCCGGACAAGGGCTGTATGAATTTTATAAAGAAAAATATTTTAGCGGTTTGAGGACCGCTGATTGGCGGGAAATTCCGGTTTTGGAAAAACAGACAAAAATGTGGTTTTTTGCGGCTGGATCAGAGGCTGCCGACGCCACTATGGGCGCGGAAGCCATTGTTCCGCAAGGTTATAAAATTCTAGATAGATTCGATAGCGTACCGCTAGATCCAGCTTTTAAAAAAGCAAAAGAATTAATTTTGCGTCGCCCTAGTTATACTTATAAGTACAGTTTATTTTTACTTGAAAAAATATGATCTGCATTAATTGTCGAACAAAGATGGAGCCGTATTTCATGAAAAAAATTTGGCAGATTGTGCGTTGCCAAAATTGTAAGCTGTTGGCCGTAGAAAATGTGCCAGCAGATTTAAGTCCATATTATTCGGAAGGATATTTTACCGGCGACGTAACCCTCGATGGTTATATGGATTATGATTTGGATAAAGAAGTGACAAAAATAACTTATCAAAATTATTTAACTGACTTGGAAAAATATTTAAATAAAAAAAACGGCATCAGTATGTTTGAAGTGGGCTGTGCTACCGGATTTTTTATGGATTTAGCTCACCAGAGAGGGTGGGATACAGAAGGGATTGATATCTCCCAATATGCTGTAAAAAAAGCGCAAGAAAAAGGGTTGCTCGCTACTGCCGCCGTGTTGGAAAGTTATCAGACAGAAAAAAAGTTTGATGTGGTAGCCGCTCAAGATGTTATTGAGCATGTCAAAGATCCCATTGATATGATAAATCGCAGTAGAAATTTGCTTAACGAAAATGGTTTGTTTTTAATTACCACTCCAGATGAAGGCAGCTTGTGGGCGAGAGTTTGGGGGAAAAATTGGCATGCGTTTGTGCCGCCGCAACACTTATTTTATTTTTCAACCAAAAATCTTAGTTCGTTGCTAGAACAGAATGGTTTTGAGGTGTTGCATGTGGCGCATCATGGCAAATGGTTTGCGATCCCGTACATTATTCGTTTGCTGTACAGCTGGACAGGTTTAAATATTTTTTCCAAATTAGCTAATTGGTCTTCAAATTCATTCTTGAAATCAATTGCTATCCCTATTAACGTGAGGGATAACATTTTTTTGATTGCCAGAAAGAAAAGTTAATGATTTAAAGTCTTCTCGATACATTGCCAGAGTTGGTAAGCGGATTTGTCCCAAGAAAATTTTTGACTTTGAATTTTTCCGCTTTCAATCAGTTTTTTTCTAAGAGCTTCATCAGCAACTATTTTTAGCATCGCATTTTTTATTTCTTCGGTTTCAAAAGGGTTGACATACAGAGCAGCATCTCCAGCGATTTCTGGCATAGAGGTAATATTTGCGGAAATTACCGGTGTTCCAGATTGCATCGCCTCTACTAACGGTACGCCAAAACCTTCAAAGTATGGCACGTAGGTAAGACAATATGCAGAAGCCACAAGCTTTTTAAGGTCGCTGTCACCAGTGCGGCCTGTAAAAATAACGTCATTTTTAAACTGCATTTTGTTTAAAGTTTTATCAACTTCTGCTTTGCCCCAGAAAACAGCGCCAGCAATAACAAGCTTTATTTTGCTGTGGCTTTCTTTTTTAAAAAAATCAAACGCCTCCAAGAGACGCCCGATATTTTTGCGAGGGGAAATTGAGCCGACAAAAATAAAATACTCGTCTCCTCCAGTGAATTTTTGTCGAGTTTGCTGTTTTTGTTCTTCGGTGATCGGCATAAATCCTTCATCGGCCGCATTGTATACGATATCGATTTTTGTAGAATCGATATGGTATTCTTTGACTAAATCTTGTTTGGTGAATTGTGAGACAACGGCAATTCTTGCGGCCTCTTTGGTGTATTTAGGAAAATAATGATTAAAAAATTTCCCTGTCCAAAACTTTAAATCTTTTGGGTAATGTTTAAAATTTATATCATGGATGACCGCCAATTGTTTGCATGGCGCACCCAGAGACAGTAAGCCATCAAGAGATAGGAATAGGTCTGGCTTTATTTTTTTTAGCAGTAATTTTATAGAAATTTGAAACCAAATGTAATTTAAAAAAGCATGTCTGGTTGGCGGCCAAACAACCATAGGCGTGATATTGCTAGAAAAAATAAAATCCTTGTCAAATTTTCTATCAAATAGAAAGATAAATTCAGCTTCCGGATGCGCTTGCGTAATTCGTTTTAGTATTTGATACGCAAACCAGCCTGTGCCATCCAGTCTGTCTTTGAGTAACATGCGGGTATTTACCACAATTTTAACGTGTTTCATAGATGGAGATGGGTA
>Ga0233424_10000459_pt1 | contig 51476 bp, 58 predicted proteins | sample Watercolumn_Towu_FD_181011 | JGI IMG/M metagenome (GOLD analysis project Ga0233424, IMG submission 181011) | Freshwater microbial communities from Lake Towuti, South Sulawesi, Indonesia - Watercolumn_Towuti2014_125_MG | ecosystem: Environmental > Aquatic > Freshwater > Lake | place: Indonesia...
CTGCTGGAATTGGTCGCGCCCGACGCGATCCCGTGGGCGCGGCTCGCGTTTCCATCCACGCGCGCCGCGCTCCGCGACTGGGTCGGCGCGCGCGGCCTGACGCCCGGCGGCTAGCTTCGGCGCCGCGGTCTCAGCCGGCGTCGAAGCGGGGAATCCGCGCGTTCGCCGAAGGGCGGTAACGCACGTCACGCGCGAGCCGGTCGAGCGGGAGGCCGGCCTCCAGCACCTCCGTCACGCCAGCCACCGCGATCGTCGTCGCCAGCATCGCGCCCGGGCAGGCGTGCGCGCCGAGCCCGAACGTGAACGTGCGCGGCGCCAGGCGCTCGATGTCGAAGCGCGCGGGATCGGGATTCGCGGCGGGATCGCGGTTCGCCGCGGCGAGCACGACGAGCACTGCGTCGCCGGCGTTCATCCGCTGACCTTCGACCACGGTGTCCTCGGCCACGAAGCGCCGCGTGTTCTGAACCGGCGCGTCGTGCCGCGCGACCTCCGCGACGACCCGCGGGAGAAGCGTCGCGTCCGCAAGCTCCGGATGGCGCGCGAGCGCCAGCAGCGTGTTGCCGATCAATCCCGCCGTCGCGTCGTAGGACTGCGACAGAAAGCCGAGCGCGTTCGCCACGACGGCGCCGCCTTCGCGGCCTTCCGCGTGCCGCGCGAGTGTCGCGAGGAGGCCGTCGGCCGCGCGCAGCGTACGTCCGAGGTCGAGCAGGCGCGCGGCGGCAGCCTTGCCGGCGGCACGCGCGTCGGCCGGCGCACCGGGCGCGATGCCGGAGACGAATTCTCCCGTCCAGCGCACGACATCCGGCACGGCCTCGCCGGGAGCGCCGAGGAGGCTCGCGACGACCGACGGCGCGAGCCGGAACGCGAACGCGTCGAGGCCGCGCCGGCTCGCGTGCGGGGACAGCTCGGCGACGAGCGCGCGGCCGTGCGCGCGGCTCAGCGCGGCCACGCGGGCGGGCGCGAGTGTCTCGAGCGTCGCGACGGCCGCCGCCTTCAGCCCCGCGTGGCGCACGCCGTCGTTCTGCCGGACGAGGCGGCCGAAGATGTTGCCGGCGGCGGAGCCGATGATCGGCGCGGGGACCGGCTCCGCCGCAGGGCGGACGCGACAGGAGGCGTTCGTGAGCGCCCCGGTCACCGCCGCCGCGCCGCACGCGACCCAGAGCCCGAGCGCGTCGTCGCGGGACAGCGGCCGCCGCGCGACGAGCTCCGCGTAGTAGGAATACGGGTCCGGGTGGGTGACGGCGGCGATCGGATCGGGAGGGGGAATGTCATCAACATATCCCGATCCGAGGATATGTCAATGCCGTACACTCGAGTCATGCCGCCCCCTTCGCCCGTCGCCGTGGCCGCCGCGCTGGCCGATCCCGCGCGCCTCGCCCTGCTCGCCGCGCTGCTCGAGGGCGACGCCGCCGTGAGCGAGCTCGCCGCGCGGCTCGCGCTGCCGCAGCCGCGCGTGTCCACGCACCTCGCCCGGCTGCGCGCGGCCGGGCTCGCCGCGCCGTCGGCGGTCGGACGGCATCGTGCCTACCGTGTCGACGCGGGGCGGGTGAAGCCGTTGCTCGACGCGCTCTACGCGACCGGGCCCGCGGCGGTGCTGAAGCCGTCGGCGCGCGCGGGCCGCGAGCGCCGCGCGGACACGCCGCTGCGCCAGGCGCGCACGTGCTACGACCATCTGGCCGGCGTCGCGGGCGTGACGCTGCTCGCGGCGATGGAGAAGCGCAGGTGGGTGCGCGTGGAGCGCGGGCCGGCGTACGCGCTCACGGCGGCCGGGGAGGAGGCTCTCGCGCGCCGGGGCGTGGCGCTCGGCGCGGCGCGCGCGCGCCGCCGGCAGTTCGCGACCGCGTGCCTCGACTGGACGGAGCGCCGCCCGCATCTCGGCGGCGCGCTCGGCGCCGCGGTGCTCGACGCGCTCCGCGCGCGAGGCTACGTCAGGCGACGCGCGCGCGGACGCACCGTGCGCGTGGCGCGTCCGCTCCAGCGGTGGCTCGGCTAGCTCTCGCGCGACGGCAGCGAGACGGTGGCCTTGCCGGTGACGACCTTCTCGCCCTTCTGGTTCTCGGCCCAGAGCTCGACGTCGACGAGGTGCGTGCCGTCCTTCGACGACTTCGACAGCACGCGGCCCTTGCAGGTGATGACGTCTTTCAGCCGCACGAGGCCCTGGAACCGCACGCCGATCTTTCGCACCCGGCCGGCGCCCGCCCAGTCGGTGACAGACTGCGCGACGAAGCCCATCGTCAGCATGCCGTGCCCGAACACGCCGCCCATCCCCGCCGCCTTCGCGAACTCGTCGTCCTGGTGGATCGGATTGAAGTCGCCGGACGCGCCGGCGTAGCGCGTGAGCTGGATCTGGATCGGCTCCTTCACGAGATCGGGCAGCGCGTCGCCGACGTTGACGTCTTCCGCGTAGACCTTGGCGTACTTCACAGCCGCACCACCGTGACCCCGCGCAGCGTGGCGACGAGCTCGTTCTTCGCGTCCGTCACCGCGGTCTCGCGCACCACGAAGGCCATCGGCCCGCTCTTGCCGCTCTTCTCGTAGATGTCGGTGATCTTCGGACGGCAGAGGAGCGTCTCGCCGGGGGTGATCGCGCGGTGGAGCTCGAACTCCTGCTCGCCGTGCAGGATGCGCCCGATGTCGACGCCGAGGTCCTTCAGCATGGTCCCCGTGTCGGCGGTGTCGTCCTTGAAGGTGATGGGAAACGTCGGCGGCGCGATGACGTCGCCGAACTCCGACGCGGCGCCGACGCTGTCGTCGAGATAGAACGGGTTCAGGTCGCCGATCGCGCGCGCGAAGTCCTTGATGCGCCCCCGCTCGACCGTGACCGTGTACGGCGCGTACTCCTTGCCCTTGACGCTGGTGTTGATCTGGATCGGCATCAGTCTTCCGCCTTCTTCATCGCCCGCGCGAGGAACTTCGCGAGGTCGTTGACGAGGAATCGCTCGTGCGTGGCCTCGGCCACCTTCTCCTTCGCGTCGTGCACCTCGACGGAGAAGACGAAGCGCCGGCCGTCGGTCTCGAGCAGCGTCGCCTTCGCGCGCACCTCCATGCCGAGCGGCGTCGCGCCGAGGTGCTTCATGTCGACCGCCGTGCCGACGGTGGCGGCGCCCGGCGGGAGGTGCGGCAGCAGCATCGCGTTGCACGCGTTCTCGATGAACGTCAGCACCGCGGGCGTGGCGAAGACCATCACGCCCGTGTTGCCCATCGCGTCCGCGGTCATGTCCGCGGTGACCGTGCGGGTGATCTCGTGCGTGGTGCCGGGTGCCAGGTTCATGGCTGGCCTTTTAGCGCGGGAACAGCAGCAGTTGCAACCCCATCACGACCAGGAGGCCCTCCACGATCCAGAGGAACACGCGCTCGCTCATGCGGTCGAGCAGGCGCCGCGCGACCCACGTGCCGAGGAACATCGATCCGCCGAGCACGCAGCCGAGCCCGACGGTGTCCCACGACAGCAGCGCGTACTTCGCGAAGACGGCGCCGCGCGTGAGGTGCATCGCCATCGTGCAGACGGACTCCGTGCCGATGTAGGCGGCGCGCCGGAGGCCGAACGCGAGAAAGAACGGCGTCGCGACGGGGCCCGTGGTGACGACGATCGACGAGAGCGCGCCGACGCCGGCGCCGACGAACGGAAAGTGCGCCAGCCGCACGACGAGACCGCTCGCCTCGAGCAGACGGCGCAGCGGCAGCGCGGCGAGCAGGAAGAGCCCGATGCCGCGGGCGAGCCACTCGCTCCGCGTCATGCCCGCGAAGAGCGCCGCGCCAATGGCGGTCGCGGGGACGGCGCCCGTGAGGAACGCGAGCACGACGCGCGGGTGCACGTCGTGACGGCTCCACCACACGCGCGCGAGGTTGCCGATCGCCATCGTCACCGTGAGCACGGGGATGGCCGTGCGCGCGCCCAGCATCAGCGTGAGGATCGGCAGGAGCGTGATGCCGGTGCCGAAGCCCGCGACGCCGCCGACGACGGAGCCGGCGAGGGCGCCGGCGATCACCACCGCCCAGCCGACGGCATCGAGCCCGAACACCGTGTGATCATAGCAGCGCCCGATGATCCTCTGGCTCGCGGCGGCCGGCGCCTTCGTGGTCTCGCTCGACTCGATGATGAACATCGCGTTCCCGGCGATCGCTGCCGCGTTCGCGGTGCCGCCCGAGGCGATCCAGTGGGTGATCATCTGCTACACGGGCACCTACGCCGTGACCGCGTTCGCGGGCGGCGCGGTCGCGGACCTCGTCGGCCACGTGCGCGTGTTCCGCGTCGGCGTCGCGCTGACGGTCGTCGCGCTCGTCGCCGGCGCGCTCGCGCCGAGCTTCGCGTGGCTGCTCGCCGCGCGTGTCCTGCAGGGCGTGGCCGGCGGGCTGATCTATGGCACCGCGCCGGGGATCGTGACGCTCGCGACGGCGCCGGAGCGGCGCGGGCGCGCGCTGGGCACGTTCAGCGCCGCGACCGCGCTCGGGCTCGCGCTCGGGCCGTTGCCCGCGGGCGCGATGACCGATCTCTTCGGCTGGCGCGCGGTGTTCTTCGCGCGCGTGCCGGTGGCGGTGGTCGTGCTGGCGCTCGCGGTCTTCGCGCCCGTGCCGCGCGGCGGCATGGCGTCGCGCCGGCTCGTCGCGTTCCGCGACGTGCGGCGCGCGCCAATCCCGGTGATGTGCGCGCTCGCGTTCCTCGCGTGGGCGGGGCTGTTCTCGATCTGGCTGCTCGCGCCGTTCTATCTCGTCGAGCGCCGCGGCTTCGGCGCGGCGCTGGGCGGCGCGATCTTCACGCTGACACCGCTCGGCACCACGCTCGCCGCGCCGATCGCTGGCCGCATGGCCGATCGCATCGGTTCCGCGGTGCCGCTGGTTCTCGGACTCGGACTGGAAGCGATCGGCCTCGGCGTGCTCGCGACCGCGGATGCGCACACGCCCGTGACCGTCGTGTGCCTCGCGCTGTTCGCGGCGGGACTCGGCGTCGGGACCTTCCAGGTGCCCATGATGACGCGCGTCATGAGCGCGTTTCCGTCCGCGCTGCAGGGCGCCGCCGGCGGCCTGACGTTCATGGCGCGCACGCTGGGCCTGGTGTGCGGCGTCGCGGTGCTCGCGGCGTTGTTCGCGGCGCGGCGCGCGGCCGTCGGCTTCGATGCCGCGTTCCGCGACGCGTTCGTGGCGGCGACCATCTTCGTTGCCGCCGCGGCATTGCTCGCGGTCGTGCATGCGCGCGGCCCGTCACGCGGCGCGCGGCCCGAGGACGTCTGATATGCTGCCGTCGTTGAGGAGGCTCCGATGCCGACATTGACGTCCAAGCGTCACAAGGTCGAAGACCTCGATGCCGTCGAGTTTTGCTTCCAGCAGGGCTGGACGGACGGCTTGCCCGTCGTGCCGCCGACCGAAGATCGCGTGTGGGCGATGCTCAACGCGGCCGGTCTCAAGCCCGAAGAGCAGATCGGCTACATTGAGAACCGCGCGGTCGGGGTCAGCGCGGAGAAAGTCGCGCTCAACGCGGTGATGGCCGGCTGCCGGCCGGAGTACATGAAAGTGGTCGTCGCCGCGGTGCAGGGCATCTGCGATCCGGCGTGGGCGTACCACGGCCCCGGCACGTCGACGGGCGGCGCGGGCGTCCTGATCATCGTCAACGGTCCGATCGCGCGGCAGCTCGACATCAACGCCGGCGACAACCTCTTCGGGCCGGGATGGCGCGCGAACGCGACGATCGGACGCGCGGTGCGGCTCGTCATGCGCAACATCGCGGGCTCGCGGCCGGGCCTGCTCGATCGCGGCACGCTCGGTCATCCGGGCAAGCTCTCGTACGTGATCGCGGAGAACGAGAGCGAGAGCCCGTGGACGCCGCTGCACGTCGAGCGCGGATTCAAGAAGGAGCAGAGCGCGGTCACCGTGCTCGCCGCGCAGGGACCGCAGCAGTTCTACAACCAGCTGTCGAACACGGCGGCGGGCATCCTCACGACGGCCGCCGACGCCATGCGGTCCTCGGGCGGCATCGGCAGCCAGCCCGAGTACACCGTCATCATCGCGGGCGAGCACATGAAGACCATCGCGGCGGACGGCTGGACGAAGAAGGAGATCCGCCAGTTCCTGTTCGAGAAGACGCAGACCACGCACGAGCACCTGAAGCGCACGGAGCGGATGGCGGGCGCGGTCCAGCCCGGCGACGACACGAAGATGCGCTCGCTCGTCGCCGCGCCCGAGGACTTTCTCGTCGTCGCCGCCGGCGGCAAGGCCGGCGCCTTCTCCGGCTTCATCGCCGGCTGGGGCAGCAAGCGCTCGTCCAGGGCGGTCACCAAGGAGGTCAAGTGATGGAGCTCCTCGATCCCACCGTCGAGCAACCCGCGCAGTCGATCAGCTTCGCGCCGCGCCCGAGCGCGCTCGCGGGCAAGCGCGTGGCGCTCATCGAGAACACGAAGCACAACTCCGACCGGCTGCTCGAGAAGATCGGCGACATCCTGAAGAAGGAGCAGGGCGTCGCTTCATTCAAGATCTTCCGCAAGCACAACTCCTCCGTGCCCGCGCACAAGGAGGTCATCGACGAGGTGAAAGCCGGCTACGACGTGATGGTCGCCGGCGTCGGTGATTGAGGGTCCTGCTCGTCGGGCAGTGTGCTCGACGGAATCCTGCTGGAGAAGAACGGTATCCCCTCCGCGTCGATCGTGACGGACGTGTTCGAGGTCACCGGCCGCGCCATGGCCGAGCAGTGGGGGCTCCCGTACTACAAGTTCCTCTCGATGCCGCACCCGATCGCGAACCTCACCGAGGCGCAGCTGGATCAGCGGGCGCGGGAGATGGTGCCGCGGATCGTGAAGCTCCTGCTGGAAGGACAGTCGTAACGAACGACTACACCCCCTCCTGGTGGTGCCGTAACCGGCACGCGCAGACCATCTGGGGACCGCTGTTCCGGAAGACGCGCGTGCCGTTCCGGAGAGAGCGCGTCGTGCTCGACGACGGCGACTTCGTCGATCTGGACTGGATCGACGCGAGCGCCGCGTCGGGCGCGCCGCTGCTCCTCGTGCTGCACGGCCTCGAAGGCTCTTCGGGCTCGCACTACGTCGGCGGCTTGCTGCGCGGCGCGCGCGCGCGGGGCTGGCGCGGCGTCGCGCTGAACTTCCGGTCGTGCGGCGGTGAGCTCAACACGCTGCCGCGCTTCTATCATTCCGGCGACACCGGGGATCTCGACGAGATCGTCCGCACGCTCATCGCGCGCGAGCCGGACGTTCGGCTCGGGATCGTCGGGATCTCGATCGGGGGCAACGTGCTGCTGAAGTGGCTCGGCGAGCTGAAGGCCGAGGCGCCCGCCCAGGTGCTCGCCGCGGCCACGCTCTCGGTCCCCTTCGACCTCACCGCGTGCGCCGGCGTGCTGGACCGGGGGTTCGCGAAGCTCGTGTACACGGCGAACTTCATGCGCACGATGCGACGCAAGGTCGCCGAGAAGGCGCGCGTCCACCCGGGCTTCGTGGACGTCGCGGCGGTGCGGAAGGCGCGCACGTTTGCGGTGTACGACACGCTGGTCACGGCGCCGCTGTCAGGATTCGCGGACGCTCGCGACTACTGGCGCCGCGCGAGCAGCCTGCCGTATCTGGGCGCGATCGCGCGCCCCACGCTGATGCTGAACGCGCACGACGATCCCTTCATCCCGCCCGGGTCGCTGCCGGGACCCCAGGATCTGTCGCCGCACGTGCGGCTGATCGTCACGCCGCGCGGCGGGCACGTCGGGTTCCTCGAAGGCTGGTGGCCGTGGACCGCCCGCTCGTGGGCGGAGCGCCGGGCGATCGAGTTTCTCGCCGACCGCTTTCCTCCGCCGCTGCGTTAGCATGGCGTCCATGCCTACCGACGCCTGGGATCTGCCCGTGACCACGTCGTCCGCCCGTGCGCGCGAGCACTACGACGCGGGCGCGCGCGGTCTCCTCGGTTGGGAGGCGCGCGCGCTCGACGAGTTCACGGCGGCGACGCGCGAGGACCCGTCGCTCGCGCTCGCGCACGCCGGGGCGGCCGTGTGCCTCTTCCTCGAGGAGCGCTTCGCCGACGCGCGCGCGGCCGCGGAAGCGGCACGCGCGGCCGCGCAGGGCGCGACCTCGCGCGAGCGCTCGCACGTCGAGGCGATGGCGCTGCTCGTCGGCGGCAAGCCGGCCGACGCCGAGCGCCAGATGAAGGAGCACCTCGCGACGTTTCCGCGCGACCTCACGGTGCTGCAGCGCCTCTACTACATCTGGTTCTGGCAGGGGCGCTTTCCCGGCATGCTCGACTACACGACCGCGATCGCGCGCCACTACGAGGGCGCGCCGTTCTTCGCGGGGCTCCACGCGTTCGCGCTCGAGCAGGCGAACCGCTGCGACGAGGCCGTGCGAGCGGCCGAGGAGGCGATCGCGCGCGAGCCGCGCGACGCCTGGGGCGTCCACGCGCTCGCGCACGCGCTCTACGAGCAGGCGGTGTTCGACACGGGCATCACGCGCCTGCCGCCCGCCACGCATCGCTGCACGGGCCTCAACTGGTTCCACAACCATCTCGTGTGGCACCTGGCGCTGATGCACTTCGCGAAAGGGGAGTTCGAGCGCGCGTCCGCGATCGGGCGGGGCGCGTTCGAGCGCGCGCCGTCGTCGATCGCGGGTGACCTGCACGATTCGATCTCGCTGCTGTGGCGGCTCACGCTGGTGGGCGAGGACGTCGGCGATCGCTGGCAGCCCTTCGTCGAGATCGCGCGGCAGCGGCTCGATCGCCAGGGTCTCCTGTTCCACGCCGCGCACCTCGCGATGGCGCTCGCCGGCGGCGGCGACTGGGCGACGGCGGAGCGCCAGCTCGGGATGCTGCGCGAGCGCGCGCCGAAGGATCGCACCGGGCTGGTCGGCGAGGTGCTGATCCCGCTCGTCGAGGGGCTGCACGGCTTCGCCGCCCGTGACTGGGGGCGCACGATCGAGCGCCTCGAGCCGGTGCGCGGCCGCATCGTCGAGCTCGGCGGCAGCCGCGCGCAGCGCGACGTCTTCCACGATACGTTCCTCGAAGCGTGCTTCCGCGCGGGGGACGGGGATCGCGCGCGACGCTATCTCGCCGAGCGCGTCGCGCGACGGCCCGACGCGTACTGGCTGAAGAAGTCGGCCTCGTAGCGCGGCCGGTCAGGCCTTCTTCAGGCGGAGCTTCTCCGCGGCGAATTTCGCCTCGTCGAAATACTTGTCGTACTCGAGCCCGTGCACGAGGTTGTGCACGCCGCCCTTCAGATCCTCGACCTGCGCGCGCACCTCGAACGTCCCCCAGAGCCAGGCGACGAGGCGGCAATCCGGGTTTTCGGGAGACCGCACGACCGTCCGGACCGGCTCGGTCACCGACTCGTGGAGGTAGTACGTGATCTTCTTGACGAACGGGAGGTCGCGCCCGACGAGGGAGATGAAGACGCGATAGAGCGGCTGGCCGCTCTCGCCCGCGCGGGTCTGGACGAGCCGGTCGTTGGAGCTCGGGTCGAACGGCGTGTCCTGAATCGCGACGTCCAGCCTAGGAAACACTGAGCTCTTCTCCCGTCATGGCGTCGTCCCCGCGCCCGGCGGCGCCGCCGCGGGCGTGATGGTCCCCGAGGTGACCGTCGGGGTGGGGCCGCTGCTCTGCACCGGCGGCGGCGCGCCTCCGCTCCCGGCTCCACCGCCGGCTTCCTTCTTGGCGGCGGCGGACTCCCCGAAGTAGTAGCCGATGATCGATCCGATCAGACCGCCGAGACTGGCCGCGACCAGCTGGACGCCGGCCTTGATGTGCTCGAAGTCCCCGCGTCCGAGCGCGAGCACCGCGGCCATCGTCGCCGCGAACAGCAGGACGACGACGAGCGCGAGCAGATGACGGAACTCGGTGATGATCTGGCCGACGAACGTCCCGATGTAGTACCCGATGGTCGACCGGCCGGCGACGGCCGCCTGGGCGCCGCGGGCGAACCGCCCGACGCCCGCCAGCCACATGAGCCACTGGATCAGCGCGACGGCCGCAAACGCCAGGAAGACGAGGAGAACGACCCCGCGCGCGTTCGCCGACAGCGCCTGGAGAAGCCCCGCCATGGCGCGCCCCCGATCATGCCTCGCGGTACCAGGACGCGAGGTTCCAGATGTTCGAGTCCCAGCCCGAGACGTCGGCGCCCTTCAGGCGCGTCGAGCCACCCGCGGTGACGTTGCGCCAGATGATCGGGATCGTGATCACGTTCTGGATCACGAGGTCGTTCATCCTGATGAACAGCGCGGCGCGCCTGGCCGGATCCATCTCGGACGCGGCGGCGCGGAAGAGCTTGTCGTACTCCTCGCTCCGCCACCGCACGGTGTTGCGGCCCTGCCACTTGTTCTCCTTCGAGGTGATCTCCCACGAGACGAAGTTCAGCATGTAGTACTGCGGGTCGGGCGCGTTGGGGCCGTTCGTGTACATCTGGATGTCGGCGCCGAACTTCCCGTAGGTGTCCGGGTTCGCGACGTCCGAGCCGAAGAAGACCGACGCCACGACCGACTTGAGCTCGATCTCGATCCCGGCCCGCGCGGCCGCCTGCTTGATGATCGCCTGCGTCTTCTGACGCTCGGCGTTCGTCGAGGTCTGGAAGAGCATCTTGAGGCGCTTGCCGTCCTTCGCGCGGATGCCGTCGGCGCCGCGCTTCCATCCGGCGGCGTCAAGGATCTGGTTGGCCTTCTCGACGTTGAACTCCCACTTCAGATTCGGCGAGCGGAAGCGCGGCGGGCCGTTCAGGATGTTCGCGGTGGCCTGCCCGAGGCGCCCGTAGAGCTGCTCGTGGATGGCGGCGCGGTCGACGAGGACGTTGAGCGCCTGCCGCACCGCGAGATCGGTGAGGAACGGATGCGTCGTCTTCGCGCTCGACTTCTCGCCGTCGACCTCTCTCCACGGATCGCTCTGGTTGAGCTGGATGTGCTCGCACGAGCCGCCCTGCGCCATGTGGACGCGCCCCTTGCCGCCCTGCTCGAGCCGGCGCAGGATGTCGTCGCCCACCTGGAGATTCCACGCCCAGTCGTACTCGCCGGTCTGGAGCACGGCGCGCGCGGCCGAGGGCGCGTCGCCGCCGCCCTTCATCTCGATCTGGTCGAAGAACGGGCGGTTCGGCATGTGGTACGCCGGGTTCATCTCGCCGCGCACCACGTCGCCGGGCCGGAAGTCGACGAACCTGTACGGGCCGGTGCCGACGGGCTTGAGGTTGGTCGGCGCCTCGCGCGACTTGTCGCCCTTGTAGGTCTCGAAGAGATGCTTCGGGATGATCATCCCGCGCGCGCCGCAGAACGCGTCGAACCAGAACGGCGTCGGGCTCTTGAAGTGCAGCTTGACGGTGTGCGGGGTGACCTTCTCGACACGCTCGATGTCGCGATACGAGCCGCTCGTGAGCGCGGCGGTCGCCGGATCGGCGGAATATTCCCAGTTGAAGACCAGGTCGTCCGCCGTGAACGGCTTGCCGTCGTGCCAGCTGACGTTCGGCTTCAGCTTCCACGTGACGGAGCGGCCGTCCTTCGCGACGCCGCCGTTCTGCACGCTGGGGATCTCCGCGGCCAGGATCGGCAGCATGTTCCCTTCGGGATCGAACGCGGCCAGCGGCTCGTAGAAGACGCGCGAGCCGTCCTGGTCCTTGGTGCCGGTCGCGAAGTGCGGGTTCAGCAGCGTGGGCGCCTGCCACCAGAGCATCTTCAGCTGACCGCCGCCGCCGCGCTTCGTCGGCGCGAACGGCGCGGGCTTCGGCTGCGCCTGCGCGACGCCGGATGACGCGAGCATCTGCGCGGCCATCGGCGCGGTGAGCCCCAGGCCGACCATCGTCCGGACGAACGCGCGCCGCGTGAGCCGCCCGCGCTTCACCTCGCCGATCAGCTCCCGGATCCCGTGTTCGTCCATCACTTTCCTCCCGGACCTCGACGCCCCGTGGGCGTCAATGGTGGAGCACCTTGCGCGGGTCGAGCGCGTCGCGCAGCCCGTCGCCGATGTAATTGATCGAGAGCACCGTGAGGAAGATCGCCGTGCCGGGGAAGAGCGCCCAGTGCGGCGCGAAATCGAGGTTGTCCTTCGCGTCGTAGAGAATGCGGCCCCACGACGGGATGTCGGGCGGGAAGCCGAGCCCGAGGAACGAGAGCGACGACTCCGCGATGATCGCAGCCGCGACGTCGATGGTGGCGGCGACGATCACCGGACCGAGCGCGTTCGGCAGGATGTGACGCCACACCTGGCGGACCGGCCGGGCGCCCAGGCCGCGCGCCGCCTCCACGAACTCCTTCTCGCGCAGCGAGAGGAACTGCGCGCGCACGAGGCGGGCCACCAGCATCCAGCGCAAGCCGCCGATGACGGCCACGATCAGGAGGAACACCCCCGCTTCCGGGCCGAACGTCTTCTTCAGGCTGTCGCGGAAGAGATAGATGATCAGCAGCAGGAGGGGCAGGCCGGGGAGCGAGATGAAGAGGTCGGTGATGCGCATCAGCGTGTGGTCCACCGTCCCGCCGACGTGGCCCGCCGTCGCGCCGATGAGCACGCCGAGCGTGATCGCGATCAGCATCGACGCGATCCCGACCGCGAGCGAGATGCGGCCCCCGTACATCATCCGCGCGAGCACGTCCTGCCCGAGATCGTCCGTGCCGAGCGGATGGGCCATCGTCGGGCCCTTCAGCTTCGCCTTGAAGTCGATCTCGTTGATCGGCACGCGATAGACGAAGGGCCCGGCGACCACGCCCAGCACCATCACGGTGAGCATCACCGTGCCGATCATCGCGAGCCGGTGCTTCGTGAACCGGCGCGCCGCTTCGCGCCAGAGCGACGTCCGGGGCTGCGACTCGCGCCCGAGTGGGACGGCGACGGTTGCCATCACGCCCGAGCGGGCGGCGGCAGAGCCGCCGGGAGCCCGCGAGTCCAACGACGCCCGGGAGCCCGCGAGTGCAAAGACGCCATCAGCGCGCGCCCGTCATCACGTATACGAGATGCGCGGGTCGAGCCACGCGTACATGATGTCGGCGACGAGGTTGGAGAGGAGCACGAGCGTCGACGAGACGAACGTGATCGCCATGACGACCGGGGTGTCGTTGGCGAGGATCGCGCTGATCAAGAGCGAACCGATGCCGGGCACGCGGAAGATCTGCTCGGTGATGATCGCGCCGCCGAACACGGCGGGAAACTGCAGGGCGAGCAACGTCACCACCGGGATGAGCGCGTTGCGGATCACGTGCTTGACCACCGTCGTCCGCTCCGACAGTCCCTTCGCCCGGGCCGTATTGACATAATCGAGACGGATCACATCGAGCACCGCCGAGCGCATGAATCGGGTCAGCGTCGCGCCCTGGAAGAGGCCGAGGACCGAGATCGGCATGATCGCCTGGCGCACGTGCTCCCAGTACCAGCGCCACCCGGGCGCCGAGATGTCGGCGCGGTAGATGAAGGGGAGCCAGTCGAGCCAGATCGAGAACACCAGGATGAAGACCAGCCCCGTGAAGAACGTCGGCAGCGAGAACCCGATGAACGCGAGCGTCGTCGCGACCTGATCGAACACGGAATACGGGCGCAGCGCCGACATGGTGCCGATCGGAATCGCGATCAGGATGCCGAAGATCTGCGCCGTGCCGAGCACGAAGAGGGTCGTCGGCAGCCGCTGGAGGATCAGCTCGTCGACGTTGACACGGCTCACGAACGAGAAGCCCCAGTCGCCCTTCAGCATCGCGATGACCCAGCGGAAGTAGCGCACGGCGATCGGATCGTCGAGGCCGAACTTCGCGCGGAGATTCGCGCGGACCTCGGCGGGGACGTTGGGGTTGGTCGCGAGCTCCTCGAAGGGATCGCCCGGCGCCATGGCGAGGATCACGAACAGGACGAGACTGATCCCGAAGAGCACCGGGATCAGGATCAGCAGGCGGCGGATGACGTACTTGGACATTCCTATCGGGGGGCTCCGGGCGCCCCCCAAGCCCCCCGGCGCTCCGGCCCCGGAGCGAATCCCGGGCCTCCGCGAGTGGCCATCTCCACCCTCTTCCCGGCCTCGCCCCTCTAGCCCTCGCGGTACCAGTTCTGCAGGTTCCAGAAGTCGGAGTCCCAGCCGCTCTGCTCCACGCGCATGCGGTTGGACACCGCGGCCACGCGCGGGCGGAACACGACGGGGATGACGACGACGTTCTGGATGACCATCTCGTTCATCTTGATGAAGAGCGCGGCGCGCTTGACCGGGTCGAGCTCCGACTCGGCCGACTTGTAGAGCTTGTCGTACTCCTCGTTGCGCCAGCGCGTGATGTTGCGGCCCTGGAACTTATTCTCCTTGCTCGCGACCTCCCACGACGTGAACTGGTTCATGAACAGCTCGGGATCGGGCTGTGTCATCGTCGTCGTGTACATCTGGATGTCCGTGTAGAAGTGCGTGTACGTGTCGGGGTTGGCGACGTCCGACGAGAAGTAGACCGACGCCGTCACCGACTTCAGCTCGAGGTCGATGCCCGCCTTCGCCGCCGCCTGCTTCACGATCGCCTGCGTCTTCTGGCGCGGGGCGTTGATCGACGTCTGGTAGAGGAACTTCAGCTTCTTGCCGTCCTTCGCGCGGATGCCGTCGGACCCCTTCTTCCAGCCGGCCGACTCCAGAATCTGGTTGGCCTTGTCGACGTTGAACTCCCACTTCGTCGCCTTCGACGCGAAGCGCTTCGGCTCGTTGAGGAAGTTCGCGGTCGCGATGCCGGTGCGCCCGTAGATCTGCTCCTGCACGGACGCGCGGTCGACGAGCAGGTTGAGCGCCTGGCGCACGGCGGGATCGCTGAGCACCGGGTGCGTGGTCTTGATGCTCGAGCGCTCACCGTCCACGTCCTTCGTGGGATCGGTGAAGTTGCACTGGATGTGCTCGATGTTGCCGCCCGCGACGATGTCGGCCTTGCCCTTGCCGCCCTGCTCCATGCGCTTGAGGATCTCGTCCTCGACCTGCATGTTCCACGCGTAGTCGAACTCGCCGGTCTGGATGACCGCGCGCGCCGCGGAGACGGCGTCGCCGCCGCCCTTCATCTCGATCGTGTCGAAGTGGGGGCGGTTGGGCATGTGGTAGTTCATGTTGATCTTGCCGAGCACCATGTCACCCGGCTTGAAGTCCACGAACACGTACGGGCCCGTGCCGACCGGCTTGAGGTTCGTCGGCGCCTCGCGCGACTTGGCGCCCTTGAACTGGTCGAACAGGTGCTTGGGGATGATCATGCCGCGCACGCCCACGAACGGATCCGCCCAGAACGGCGTCGGCTTGTTGAAGGTGACCTTGATGGTGTGGCTGTCGACCTTGCCGACCTCGAGGTCCTTGTAGGTACCGATCGACACCGACGCCGTCGCGGGATCGGCGGCGAACTGCCACGTGAACACGCAATCGTCGGCGGTGAACGGCTTGCCGTCGTGCCAGGTGACACCCTTCTTCAGCTTCCACGTGACCGAGCGGCCGTCCTTCGACACCCCGCCGTTCTGCACGGTCGGGATCTCCGCGGCGAGGATCGGCGCCAGGTTGCCGTCCGGGTCCCACGACGCGAGCGGCTCGTAGAAGATCCGCGAGCCGTCCTGGTCCTTGGTGCCGACCGCGAAGTGCGGATTCAGCAGGGTCGCGCCCTGCCACCAGAGCGTCTTCAAGGCGCCGCCGCCGCCGCGCTTCGTCGGCTTGTACGCAAGCTTGCTGCCCTGCGCCTGCGCGACGCCGGCCGAGGTGAGCATCTGCGACGCGAGCGGGGCGGTGAGTCCGAGACCGATCATGGTCTGGACGAACGTGCGACGGCTCAACCGGCCCGTCTTCACGTCGTCGATGAGTCGTCTGAGGTCCTTCTCGTCCATGGGCGTTTCCCCCTTGGTTGCGAAACTATACACGATGGCCGCAGGTTGCCCGCGAGCGGCGATGTATACTTCAGCGTGCCCCTGTTGATCGCCTTCGCCGTCACTCTCGTCGCTGCCGGCGGCATCGTGTTCGGGCTCTCGCTGGCGCCTGCTCCCGAGCGCCAGAACCACATGCCCGTCGCCGTCGCGGCGGTGCCGACGCCGCCCACACCGTCCGCGCCGTCGGCCGTCCCGCCGCCGCGGCCGCGCGCGGGCCGTGTGATGCCGCTCGAAGAGGCGTTCCGGGAGCTCGATCTGATCCGCCCGTCGCGCCAGAAGGCCGCGGAAGACTTCCGGCTCACGCTCGCCGACGGCTCGACGTTCCGGCTCAGCGAGCACCGCGGCAAGACCGTGCTCATCAACTTCTGGGCGACGTGGTGCCCGCCGTGCCGCGAGGAGATGCCGGCGCTCGAGCGGCTCTACCGGCAGCACAAGGATCACGGGCTCGTGCTGGTCGCCGTGTCGATCGACGCGGATCCGAAGGTGGTGGGGCCGTACGTGCGCGCGAGCAACCTCACGTTTCCGATCGCGCTCGATCCGAAGGCGGAGGTCGCGACCGCGTACGGCGTGCGCGCGCTGCCGTCGAGCTTCGTCGTCGACCGGCAGGGGACGATGACCGCGCTCGCCCTCGGCCCGCGCGCATGGGACAACGACGCGTCGCACTCGCTCATCGAACAATTGACGGCCATGGGCCGTCAAGAAGATCGACGCAAATGACCGAGCCGCTCGGGGTCGTCGTCGCGTTCACCGCGGGACTGTTCTCGTTCCTCTCGCCCTGCGTGCTGCCGCTGTTCCCGTCGTACCTGTCGTTCGTCACCGGCATGTCGGTCGCCGATCTCCAGGCCGATCTCACCGCGGCGGCGCGCCGCCGCGTGCTGCTCCACTCGCTCGCGTTCGTCGTCGGCTTCTCGCTCGTCTTCGTCTCGCTCGGCGCCTCGTTCAGCGCGGCGGGCCAGGTCCTGCTCGACTATCGCGAGGCCATCCGGCGCGTCGGCGGCGTGCTGATCGTGATCTTCGGCCTCTACATCGCGGGGCTCCTGAACTTCGGACCGTTCAGCCGGACGAAGCAGTGGCAGCTTCGCGAGAAGCCGGCGGGCTACGTCGGCTCGTTCATCGTCGGGCTCACGTTCGCGATCGGCTGGACGCCGTGCGTCGGCCCGATCCTCGGCGCGATCCTCTCGCTCGCGGGCACGGCGGAGACCGTCGGCCGCGGGGTGGGCCTGCTCGTCGCGTACTCGGCGGGCCTCGGCGTCCCGTTCCTCCTGTCGGCGATCGCGCTCGGCGCGTTCCTGAAGTTCTTCAAGCGCTACCGGCCGTTCATTCCGATCGTCGAGCGCGGCGCCGGCGTGATCCTCGTCGTGGTCGGCGTGCTCGTCTTCACCAACTACTACCTCATGCTCAACGCGTGGGCGATCGCCCTCACGCCGGACTGGCTCCTCAAGCGGCTGTGAGCCGCTCCGTTCACGTCACCGTCCCCGCCACCTCCGCGAATCTCGGCCCCGGCTTCGACGCGCTCGGGCTCGCGGTCAGCCTCTACAACGAGGTCGAGGTGCGCGCGGCGCCGACCACCAGCGTCGGGGTGGACGGCGAAGGCGCGGGCAGGCTTCCGGCGGGCGACAAGAACGTCGTCGTGCGCGCGCTGCGCATGGTCTACGAGGCCGCGGGCAAGAAGGTCGAGGGCTGGGCCGTCCACTGCGTGAACCGCATTCCGCCCGCGCGCGGGCTCGGCTCGAGCGCCGCCGCGTGGGTCGGCGGGCTCGTCGCGGGCAACGCGCTGCTCGGGACGCCGTTCGATCGCGCGCAGATCCTGCGCCTCGCCGCGCGCGCCGAAGGCCATCCCGACAACGTCGCGGCCGCGGTGTACGGCGGCCTCACGGTCGCGGGCGGCGAGGGTGACGGCGTGCTCGCGCTCAGCCTGCCGGTCCCGCCGTCGCTGGTGTGGGTGGCGCTGATTCCCGACGTCACGAGCTCGACGGCGGAAGCGCGCGCGGTGCTCCCGACGAAGGTCTCGCGCGCCGACGCGGTGTTCAACGTGCAGCGCGTGGCGTTGCTGCTGGCGAGCCTGCAGGCGGGCCGCACCGACACGCTCGGCGCGGCGCTCGACGATCGTCTCCACCAGCCGTATCGCCGCCGGTTGTTTCCGTGGATGCCGGCGGTGATCAGGGCCGCGCGCGCCGCGGGCGCGCTCGGCTGCGTGTTGAGCGGCGCGGGCCCGTCGATCCTCGCGGTCGCGCCGGGCACGGCGGAGGGCAACGCGGTGGCGCGCGCGATGGAGCGCGCGCTCGCGCTCGCGAACGTCAAAGGCAAGGCGCAGGCACTCGGTGTCGACACGGACGGCGCGGTCGTCCGCGAGTCGGGCACGGTCGCCCGCGAGTCGGGCGCGTGAGCACGCGCGGAGGCGTGTTGCCCGACCGTGCGCTGCGCGCCGCCGCGAACGACGGCTGGATCACGGGAAGCACGCCGCTCGCGGACGTCCAGTTCCAGCCCTCGAGTCTCGACCTCCGGCTTGGATCCGTGGGCTATCAGCTGCGCGCGAGCTTCCTGCCGTACCGCAAGCCCGTCGAGACACGTCTCAGGCAGAACGATTTCACGGACCACGATCTCGTCATCGACGAGTTTTCCCTCGCGTCCGGCGCGACGCTGCAGCGGGGCTCGGTGTACCTGGTGCAGCTCCAGGAGTCGCTCGCGCTCCCGGAGACGGTCCGCGGCCGCTGCAATCCAAAGAGCACGACGGGGCGCCTCGACATCTTCACGCGCGTGATCGCGGACGAGACGGCGCGCTTCGACGAGATTCCCGCCGGCTACAGGGGTCCGCTGTTTCTCGAGGTCTCGCCGCAGTCGTTCCCGGTGCGCGTCCACGCGGGAACGTCGCTGAGCCAGCTGCGCCTGATGGCCGGCGCCACCACGCTGAGCGACACGGCGCTCGAGCGTCTCTATCGGGAGACACCGCTGCTCTTCGACGACGACGACCAGCCGATCCCGATGAGCCGCCGCGTGATCAACGACGGGCTCTGCATGGGCGTCGATCTCTCGGGCCGCCAGACCGGCGGGATCATCGGCTATCGCGCGCACCCGAATCCGCCCGTCGTCGACCTGAGCCGTGTCGGTCACTACGACCCGCAGGATTTCTGGGAGCCGATCAAGCGGCCGAGCCGCGACTCCTACATCCTCGAAGCGAACCGCTTCTACATCCTCGCGTCGAAGGAGCGGATTCGCGTGCCACCCGACTACGCGGCGGAGATGGTCGTGTACGACGCGGGCGCCGGCGAGATCCGCACGCACTACGCCGGGTTCTTCGACCCGGGCTTCGGCTTCGGCGCGGGCGACGTGCTGGGGACGAAGGTCGTGATGGAAGTGCGCGCGCGCGAGGTGCCGTTCATGGTCTACGACGGCCAGACCTCGTTCAAGGTGGGGCTCGAACGCCTCGCCGCCCCGCCGGACCGCGTCTATGGGGTGGGGCTGGGGTCTTCCTACCAGCACCAGACCCTCACGCTGAGCAAGCACTTCAGGCGCGGGTGAAGGGACGACGATTGGCTCGCGGCCCCGATCTTGCGCGATGCTAAGATCAGGGTAAGGTCACGCGCTACCCGGTCACGTTCGATGCCCGATGGAGGGCAAAGATGGCAGAGCAGAAGAGAAAAGAGACCCGCCCCAGCAAGCCCGCGGAAGGCGGCGACGGCGCGAGCGCCAATCCCGAGGTTGCCAAGAAGGGCAAGAAGATCAAGGAAGACATCGACAAGCTGCTGGACGAGATCGACGACATCCTCGAGGAAAACGCCGAGGAGTTCGTCAAGAGCTACGTCCAGCGGGGCGGCGAGTAAGCGATGCCGATCTACGAGTACCGGTGCCGTGGCTGTGGCAAGGACTTCGAGAAGTACCTGCCGCGCACGACGAGCGGTGTCGCGTGCCCGACCTGCGACAGCGCGGACGTCACGCGCAAGCTGTCGGTCTTCGGCATGAAGAGCGACGGCTCGCTGATGCCGTCCGGCGCCGGCGCCGCGATGAGCGGCGGCGGCGGGTGCTGCGGCGGCGGGTGCGGCTGCCACTGATTCCGCTTCGACGACCGGGCGTGTCCATCACGAAGGGCCCTGCGGGGCCCTTCGTCGTTTTGGCCTATCCTCTCTAGTCATGGACCTCCGACGTCTCGAGATCTTCGTCAAGGTTGCCGAGCTCGGCAGCTTCTCGCGTGCGGCCCAGGCGCTGTCGCTGACCCAGCCCACCGTCTCCGAGCACGTGCGCTCGCTCGAGGACGAGCTCGGCGTGCAGCTGCTCGATCGCCTCGGCCGTGGCGCGTCGACCACCCGCGCGGGGCAGCTCCTCTTCGGCTACGCGCAGCGCATCCTCGCGCTCTCGCGCGAGGCTCGACAGGCGATCGACCAGTTCCAGGGGCGCCTGTCCGGCGAGCTCATCGTCGGCGGCAGCACGATTCCGGGCGAGTACGTGCTGCCGGCGCTCATCGGCCAGTTCAAGGCGAAGCAGGCCGACATCTCGATCGTGCTGCTGATCGGCGACAGCCGGCAGGTGAGTGAGTGGGTGGACGACGGGCGGGTCGAGCTCGCCGTCGTGGGCGCGCGTCCCACGCAGCGTTCGCTGGACGCGCGCGAGCTGATGGCCGACGAGCTCGTCGTCGTCGTTCCCGTGGGGCACCCGTGGTCGCGCCGCGAGACCGTGACGCTGTCGGACGTCCAGCGCGAGCCGATGGTCGTGCGCGAGCGCGGCTCGGGCTCGCGCGCCGCGCTCGAGCGCGCGCTCGACGAGAACGGCACGAGCCTGGCCGCGTTCCGCGTCGTGGGCGAGATGGGCTCGACGCAGGCGATCAAGCAGGCCGTGCGCGCGCGCGTCGGCATCTCGCTGATCTCGCGGCGCGCGGTGGAGGAGGAATGCCGCGCGGGCACGATGACGTCGCTCAAGATCGACCGGCTGGCGGTGCGCCGGGCGTTCTACCTGGTCACGCACCGCGATCGGACGCGATCGCCGCTCGGGCTCGCGTTCCTCGCATTCCTCGAATCGCAGTTCCCGGGTCCGGTATCGTAAGCGCATGACGGGCAAGGAGATCCGCCTCACCTCGTACGCCTCCTGCGCCGGCTGAGCGTCCAAGATGGCTCCTGGAGATCTCCAGGAGGTGCTGGACGTGATCAAGCCGGGAGCGGGCGGCGAGATCAAGGAGCTGCTCGTCGGCCTCGGCCGCGCGGACGACGCGGCGGTCTACCGGCTCGCGCCCGATCTCGCGATCGTCGAGACCGTCGACTTCTTTCCGCCGGTGGTCGACGATCCGTACACGTGGGGCGCGATCGCGGCGGTCAACGCGATGTCCGACGTCTACGCGATGGGCGGCGAGGTGCTGTTCGCGCTCGCCGTGGCCGGATTCCCGCGTGATCTGCCGAAGGCGATCATCGCGGAAGTGTTTCGCGGCGGCGCCGAGAAGGTCGCCGAGGCGGGCGGCGTGATCGCGGGCGGTCACACGGTCGTCGACGCGGAGCCGAAGTACGGGCTGTGCGTGACGGGTCGCGTGCATCCGGATCGCGTGTTCATCAAGGGCGGCCTGCGCGCGGGCGATCGGCTGTTCCTTTCGAAGCCGCTCGGGACCGGGGTGATCACGACCGCGGCGAAGAACGACGCGACGTCGCCCGAGATCGTCGCCGGCGCCGTCGCGAGCATGCTGCGTCTCAATCGCGCCGCGGCGCAGGTCGCGCAGGCCGTCGGCGCGCACGGCGCCACCGACATCACCGGCTTCGGCTTTCTCGGTCACGCGACCGAGATGGTGGAGGCGTCGGGCGTCGGCATCACCGTCTCCGCGTCACGCCTTCCGTTCCTGCCCGGCGCGCGCGAGCTCGCCGACGCGGGGCAGTTCAGCGGCGGGATGAAGCGCAATCGCCGGCATCTCGACCACGTGCTCGGCCCGCGCCTGGTCCTCGATCCGTCGCTGCCCGCTGGCCTCGTCGGGTTGCTCACCGAGTCCGAGACGTCGGGCGGCCTCTTGTTCGGCGTGCCGCGCGAGCGTGCGGCCGACGTCGCCCGGGAGTTCGCGGCGCGGGGCGAGAGCTGTGCCGAGATCGGCGAAGTGACCGTTCAGACGACGGTTGCCGTCGTCCCGTAGCGTCGCTCCCAGCGTCTGCGGGCCCGATCATCGGGCGGACCTATTCTGGGCGACGTGGTGCGAGCCGTGTCGCAAGGAGATGCCGTCGATGCGCACGCTGCGCGAGCGTGTGGGCGGCCAGTCGCTCGAGATCCTCGCGGTGAACTACGGCGAGGCAGGGAGCCGCGTCCGCGATTTCCTCCACCGCGAGAAGCTCGACCTGCTGGCGCTCCTCGATCCCAATCAGGAGGCGGCGAAGGCGTGGCGCGTGCGCGTGCTGCCGGGCAGCTTCCTCGTCGACGCGGAAGGGCGCGTGCGGTACAGCGTGATCGGCGAGATCGACTGGACGACCGACGAGGCGGTGCGGACGGTGCGGGGCTTGTTGCCGGCGGCGCCGGCTACGACGACGCCTGGGACGACTGGCGCGCGCGGAGGACGTTGAGCAGGCGGCCCTTCAGCTCGGAGGGAATCGGGGTCTCGCGCAGCTTCCTGGCGGCGTCGATCGTGCCGCGGTAGGTGTTCACGAAGGAGACGCAGGGGCCGCAGCTCTCGATGTGCCAGTCGATCAGCTCGCGCATCTCTTTCGGCAGGCTGCCGTCGAGATAGTCGCCGAGCAGCTCGGCGATCTGGCGACATTGCAGGTCGGACGAGTCCGTCACGGCGCCTCCATCGTGGCTTCCTATTATATGTAGATGGCTGGGCCCCTTCAGGCGATTCTTGGCCTAGCGTCCAATTGCGGGCCCGCCCGCACCCCCGTATCCTGCGTCGATGCCGATACGCGGCGCGCTGCTGACGCCCTTCGCGTTCCCGTCCGTCCGGGGCAACGCCGTCACCGTCGCGCGTATCGCCGCCGGTCTCGCGACGCGCGGAATCGAGACCCGCGTCTGGGACCGTTCGAGGAGTGACGACGCGGCGATCGAGGCGGACGTCGACGCCTTCGCGCCGTCGATCGTCCACGCGTTCCACGCGTGGCGTGTCGGTCCTCTCGCGCTCCGGCTCGCGCGGCGCACGGAGGTTCCGCTCGTCGTCACGCTCACGGGCACCGACGCGAACCACGACCTCTTCGATCCCGAGCGTGCGGCGATGGTGCGGCGCGTGCTCGAAGGCGCCGCGCGCGTGACGGTCTTCGACGACTCGATCGGCGCGCGCGTCGCCGCGGCGCTGCCGGACATCGCGTCGCGCATCGTGCGCATCCCGCAGGCGGCGGACCTGCCGAGGGCGGCGCGCTTCGATCTCGCGCGCGCGTGGCCCGATCTTCCGCGCGATCGGGTGCTGTTCGCGTTGCCGGCCGGGATCCGGCCCGTCAAGCGGCCCCTGCTGCCGCTCGCGCCGTTCGACCGGGTCGTCGCGCGGCACCCGAACGTGCGTCTGCTCTACGCGGGGCCGGTGCTGGACGCCGTGGAGGGCGATGCGCTCCTCGCCGCGCTCGCGGGCCGCCCGTGGGCCCGCTGGGTCGGTAGTGTCCCGCACGAGGAGATGGCCTCGTTCCTCTCGCACGCCGACGTCGTCCTGAATTGCTCGGAGTCCGAAGGCGGCATGGCGAACTCGGTGCTCGAGGCGATGACGTGCGGGCGAGCCGTGCTGGCTGCCGACATCGAAGGCAATCGCTCACTCGTTGAGCACGGAATGACCGGGCTCCTCTTTCACGACGAAGCCGGCCTGGAAACGATGGCGGAACGTCTGGTACGCGATCCGGGGCTGCGCGCGCGGCTCGCCGCGGGTGGATCCGCGCACGTGACCGCGGAGTTTCCTCCGGCGCGTGAGATCGACGGCTACGAGGCCCTCTATGCGGCGCTCACGCCGAGGACGGCGCGACGTGCGTGACGTGGCCGGCCGCGACACGTCTGGCAGATCGCTTGCAGCGCGCATGACGCTAGACCGAACGAGGGTCGTCCATATAATGGATCGACCCACACCGCGCTCGCTTAAGGAGACCGCATGACGCAGGACCCGCGGGTCGATCAGTTCATCTCGTCCTTCCAGGCGCTGCGGGCCGAGGTCGAAAAGGTCATCGTCGGACACCGGGACATCATCGATCACGTCCTGATCGGGATGTTCGCCGGCGGGCACGTGCTTTTGGAGGGTGTGCCCGGACTGGGCAAGACGCTGCTCATCAAGACCCTCGCCGAGGGCCTGGAGCTATCCTTCGCGCGCGTCCAGTTCACGCCGGACCTGATGCCGGCCGACATCATCGGGACCAACATCATCGTGGAGGACGCGGACGGCCGGAAGCACTTCCAGTTCCAGCCCGGCCCGATCTTCGCGCACATCCTTCTCGCGGATGAGATCAACCGGGCGACGCCGAAGACCCAGTCGGCGCTGCTCGAGGGCATGCAGGAGGGCGGGGTGACGGTCGGCGGCGTGTCGCGTCCGTTGCCGGCGCCGTTCTTCGTCCTCGCGACCCAGAACCCGATCGAGATGGAAGGCACGTACCCGCTGCCCGAAGCGCAGCTCGACCGGTTCCTCTTCAAGCTGCGCGTGCGCTATCCGGCGATCGAGGAGCTGAACGCGATCATCGACAGGACCACGCAGCTGCGCGCGGTCCAGGTCGACCGCGTGATGACCGGCCCGGCCGTGCTCGGCTTCCGCGAGCTCGTGCGCGAGGTGCCGATCGCGACGCACGTCCGCGACCTCGCGTCCGCCATCGTGATGGCGACGCATCCGCAGTGGGCGCAGGCGCCCGACGTCACGCGCCGCTTCGTGCGGTACGGCGCGAGCCCGCGCGGGGCGCAGGCGCTCGTGCTCGGCGCGAAAGTCAAGGCACTCTCCGAGGGCCGCTACAACGTCAGCGTGGACGACATCAGGCAGCTTGCCGCGCCCGCGCTGCGCCATCGCGTCATCCTGAACTTCGAGGGTGAGGCGGAGGGCATCGACGTGGACACGCTCGTCGACCAGATCGTCGAGCGCGCCGCCGCCATCACGACGCAGGGCAAAGAGCAGTTCGTCCGCTGACAAGCCGCTATCGCAGGGAGGAATGAGGGTGCCGCATCCCGACGCGCTCGACCGGCTGGTCCGCGAGATCACCACGCAGGTGCGGTGGCGCCGCGCCGAGCACTACGGTCTGCGCGGGGCGTTCTGGGGCGCGGTCGCGGCCGTGGCGCCGCTGCTGTTCCGCAGCGTGCTGGGGCCGTGGGCGCTCCCGCTTGGCGTCATCCTGCCCGCCACGGGCGCGGTGGCCGGCGCGCTGATGGGGTTGCTCAAGCGCGTGTCGCCCGCCGACGCCGCGCGGATCGCCGATCGCGCGTTCGGTCTGGACGAGCGGCTGAGCACGGCGCTCGAGTGGGCGGATCGCGGCGATCGCACGCCGCTCGTGGACTCGCTGGTCGCCGACGCCACGGCGCGCGTCGAAGGCGTGCAGCGCCGTCAGGTCGTGCGCCGGATCTTCCCGCGCGAGGCCCGCATGCTGCCGGTGCCGGTCGTCCTCGCCGTGGTGCTCGCGCTGGCGCCGCCCGTGCCGCTGCCGCGCGCGAGCCTGCCCGATTTCTCGTCCTCCGCGCAGCGCGAGGAAGCGCGCGAGCGTGGCGATGGCGCGATGCTCGAAGATCGCGCGCGCCCGCTGACGAAGGACAAGCAGCAGCGCCCGGTGTTCGAGGAGCGTGACTGGGCGCAGAAGGGCGCGACCGGCGCGGCGGCGACCGCGGGCGATCTCTCGGCCGTCTTCAAGGACACGTCGCTCGCGAACCAGCGGCCCGACTTCAACAGCTTCCTGAAGAAGGGCGACGAGCGCCTGAAGATGCTCGAGCAGACGGACCGGCTCCCCGACCTCCAGTCCGACTTCACGTCGAGCCAGTACAAGATGGTGTTCAGGAAGTCGAAGGAGCTGAAGAGCGGCCTGCGCGACACGATCTCGCCGCAGAAGCTGAAGGAGCTGCTCGAGGAGATGGATCGTCTCGGCCGGAAGAATCCCGGCGGCTGGGGGCAGGACGTCGCGGAAGGCATGGAAGCGCTCGAGGGCGGCCAGACCGATCGCGCGATGGACGCGATGCGGAAGGCGCTCGACAAGATGCGCGCGCAGGACGAGGCCCAGCGCGGCGGCAAGAACCTGCGCGGCGGCCGTGAAGCCGACCGGCGCAGCGGCCGTGAAGGCGGCCGGGGAGAAGGCGGGCCCGAGGACCAGGACTTCGGCGAAGGCGAAGGCATGATGCCCGGCAAGGGCAAGAGCGGCTCGCCGAAGGGCGAGGCCTCGCAGCGCCTCCGCGCGAATCCCTACGACGTCGGCGTCGAGGGCGAGTCCCGGCGCGGCAGGAAGGACGGCTTCGACACCAACATGACCGGACGCGCCGGCAAGATGTCCTCACGCCTGTCGTACATGGGCATCATCGGGCAATACAAGAAGGCGATGGAGGATGCGATCTCGCGGGAGCAGATCCCGCGCGATTTCCACGGGCAGATCAGGGACTACTTCCAGGCGCTCGACGAGAAATAGATCGTGCGGCCCGTCGAGCGCCACGCGTTCTTCTCGCCGGAGTTCCTGGCGCAGCTCGAGCGGCTCACGCTCGCGTCCCGGCGCGTCTTCCGCGGCCGGGTGAAGGGCGAGCGGAAGAGCCCGCGCAAGGGCCAGTCCGTCGAGTTCGCGGACTATCGCGCGTACGGCGTCGGCGACGATCTCCGCTACGTCGACTGGAACGCGTACGGCCGGCTCGATCGTCTGCACGTCAAGCTCTTCGTCGACGAGGAGGACCTCTGCCTCCACCTCCTGCTCGACGCCTCGGCCTCGATGGACTTCGGACGGCCGACGAAGCTCGCCTACGGAATGAAGCTCGCCGCCGCGCTCGCCTTCGTCGGGCTCGTCGGACTCGAGCGTGTCGGCGTCGGCATCCTGCGGGAGCGGGCGGCCGAAGGCTGGGCGCCGACGCGCGGCCGCAACCAGTTCCCGGCCCTCGTCGACTTCCTCGCGGGTGTCGCGCCCGCGGGCCAGACACGACTCAACGAGGCGATGGCGGCCTACGCGCTGCGAGCGCGCGAGTCCGGCCTCGCCGTCATCATCTCCGATCTGCTGGACCCCGCCGGCTACGAGGCGGGGTTGCGCGCGCTCATGGAGCGGCGCTTCGACATCCACCTCATCCACCTGCTCGATCCCGAGGAGATGAATCCGGACTTCTCGGGTGACTTCCGGCTCACCGACGCCGAGACGGGCGAGGTGCAGGAGCTGAGCGTCGACCGCGAGGCGATCCGCGCCTACCGGGAGAAGCTGCACGCGTTCCTGGAGCGCGCGGAGAGCCTCTGCCGGGCGCAGGAGATCGGGTATCACCGCGTGATCACGGACACGCCCGTCGAGGAGTTCGTGCTCTCGCAGTTGAAGGGGCTCGTGCTCGCATGACGTTCCTCGCTCCGTTCGCGTTTCTCCTGTTCGGACTCTCGCTCCCCCTGGTCATGCTCTACTTCCTCAAGGTGCGGCGCCGCGAGCGCCGCGTGCCGAGCCTGCTCCTGTGGGAGCCGGCGCTCCGCGACCGCGAGGCCTCCACCTTCTTCCAGCGTCTGCAGCGCGACCCGCTGCTGATCCTGCAGCTCCTCGCCCTGCTCGCGCTGACGCTCGCGCTCGCGCGCCCGACCGTCACCGTGCTCGGCGACGGCGCGCGCAAGGTCGTCGTCGTCCTCGACAACTCGGCCTCGATGAAGGCGCGCGACGTGTCGCCCTCGCGCTTCGATCGCGCGAAGGCGGAGGCGGCCACGATGGTGCGCCGCCTCGCCGAGGGCGCCGAGGTGATGGTGATCGAGTCCGGCGTGCAGCCGCGGGTGACCGCGGCGCTGAGCCGCGATCGCGACCGCGCGCTCGACGCGATCTGGTCGGCGCGTCCGCACGACCTGCCGCACCGGATGACGGAGGCGATCCGCATCGCGCGCGCGCTCGTGGGCAACGATCCGCGCGCCGAGATCCACGTCTTCACCGACGGCGCGTTCACCGCGCCGGCGACGCCGGAGACCACCGACGGGCGGCTACGCTGGATCGGCGTCGGGCAGGGCGGCAAGAACGTCGCCATCACCAACCTCGCCGTCCGCAAGGCGTCGTACGGCACGTTCGAGTACCAGGCCTTCGCGTCGCTGGTGAACTGGACGCCGGACACGCAGACGTTCGCGTTCACGCTCTCGATCGACGACAAGCCGATCGCCGAGAAGTCGGTCACGCTCGAGCCCAACGTGCGCCGCTCGCTCGTGCTGCCGTTCACGCACAACGGCGGCGGCACGGTCAAGGCGTCGATCGACGTGCGCGACGATCTCGACACCGACAACACCGCGTGGGCGGTGCTGCCCCCGCCGCGCAAGATCGCCGTGCTGCTGGTGAGCCCGGGCAACCTCTTCCTCGAGAAGGTGCTGCGCACCGATCCGCAGGTCTCGGTCGAAGTGCGGACGCCCGAGCAGTACCCGGGCGGGATGGAAGGCGCCGACGTCGTCGTCCTCGACTCCGTGAGCCCGCCGCGCGTCGGGTCCGGGCGCTTCGTATTCGTCAACGGCGTGCCGGCGGACGTGCCGATCGAAGTGCTCGGCCGGAGCTCCGAGCGCCCGACGATCATGGACTGGGACCGCGCGCATCCGGTCATGCGCCACGTCGAGTTCTCGAAGGTCACGATCGACGAGGCGCTGCGCATCCGCCCGCTCGCCGCCGGGCGCCCGCTCGTCGAGGCGGTCGGCGGTCCGCTGATCTACGCGCTCGAGGAGACCGACCGCAAGGCGATCTTCATCGGCTTCGACCTCTTCCGCACGGACCTCCCGCTGCGCGTCGCGTTCCCGCTGATCCTGTCGAACGGTCTGCGCTGGCTGCATCCGGCGGGCCTCGATCAGACGAGCCTCCAGCTCACGGCCGGCCAGCCGATCCTCCTGCCGGTCGAGCACGGCGTGAGCGCCGTCACGGTGACGACGCCGAGCGGCCGCTCCGTGAAGGGCCAGGTCACACGCGGCGTCGTGAGCTTCACCGAGACCGACGAGGTCGGTGTCTACACACTCACCACCGCGCGCGGCGAGATGCGCGTCGCGGTGAATCTCACCGACGCCGAGGAGTCGAATCTCGTCACGCGCCCGCTGCCCGTCTCGGCGCCGCGCCCGCCGGAAGCCGCGGCGCCGGTGCCGATCCAGCGCGAGCTGTGGCCGCTCTTCGTCGCGATCGCCGCCACGCTGTTGCTGCTCGAGGGAGGGCTTTACTGGCGGCGGCAGAGCGGGGGCCGCATGCGGCTGCCGAGCTCGCCCGGCGATCAGTGGGCGCTCGCCGCGCGCGGCGTGCTGCTCGTGCTGCTGTTCCTGACGTTCGTCAGACCGACGCTGCCGCGGTGGGTCGACCGTCTCAACGTCGTGTTCCTGCTCGACCACTCCGACAGCGTGAGCCTCGCCGCCCGCGAGCGCGCGTACCGCTTCGTCGCCGACGCGACCAGGCACATGAAGGCGGGCGACCGGCAGGGCGTGATCGTGTTCGGCGAGCAGGCGCTCGTCGATCAGCCGCTCTCGAACCGCAAGGACGTCGAGCGGCCGAAGGCCGAAGTCGGCGGCCGCGCGACCGACCTCTTCCAGGCGATGCAGCTCGCGCTCGCGAGCCTGCCGCCGGGCCACGCGAATCGTCTCGTGCTGCTCACCGACGGACGTCAGACCGCCGGGAACGCTCGTGCGGGGGCGCAGTCGGCGAAGGACAGCGGCGCCGACCTCTTCTACGTGGCGGCGCCGCTGACGTTCACGCAGGAAGTCGTCGCCGAGTCGATGGTGCTGCCGCAGGAAGTCAAGCACGGCGAGCCGTTCCAGGCGAAGGTCATCGCCTGGAGCTTCAAGGAGACGCAGGGCCGGCTCTCGCTCTTCCGTAACGGCGAGTTCCTCGGCTCGCAGGTCGTGCGCTTCCAGCCGGGCAAGAACGTGTTCAGCTACCGGCAGTCGCTCGACAACAGCGGCATCCACGTCTACCAGGCCGCGCTCGAGGTGGACGGCGACACGATCGAGGACAACAACCGCGCGGTCGGCACGGTCGTCGTGCGCGGCAAGCCTCAAGTGCTGCTCGCCGAGAAGGATCGCGCGCAGGCGCAGTCGTTGGCCGCGGCCCTGCGCTCGCAGAACATGGACGTCACCGTCGTCGAGGCGAGCCAGATCCCGAAGGACATGGCGGGCCTGCAGAAGTACGACGGCCTCGTGCTGTCGAACGTCTCCTCGCTGAAGCTCACGCGCCCGCAGATGGCGCTCATCCGCGACTACGTCCGCGATCAGGGCGGCGGGTTGATGATGATCGGCGGCGAGGAGAGCTTCGGGCTCGGCGGCTACTACCGCACGCCGATCGAGGAAGCGCTGCCCGTCACGATGGAAGTGAAGCAGAAGGTCGAGATCCCGAGCCTCGCGGTCGTGCTGTCGATCGACCGCTCGGGCTCGATGGCCATGGCGACGGGCGACGAGAAGATCACCAAGCTCGACCTCGCGAAGGAGGCGGGCCACCTCGTCGTCGACCTGCTCGACGAGCGCAACGAGGTCGGCGTGCAGAGCTGGGACACCGAGTTCATCTGGGACGTCCCGATGCGCTCGGCCAAGGACAAGGGCGCGATCCACCACGCGATCGCGACGATCAAGGCCGGCGGCGGCACCGACGGCTACCCGGCGCTGAAGGAGACGTACACGCAGCTCTTCGAGCGGCCGGCGCTCCTGAAGCACGTCATCTTCCTCTCCGACGGCCAGATGACGCGCGGCGATTTCACCGGCCTGCTGCGCCGGATGGTGAAGGACAAGATCACGGTGTCGTCGGTGGCGATCGGCAAGGACGCCGACGTCCAGCTCATGGTCGACATCGCGAAGTGGGGCAAGGGGCGCTTCTACTACACGGAGGACTCGCAGACGATCCCGCGCATCTTCACGCTCGAGACCCAGCTCGCGTCGAAGGCGTCGCTGGTCGAGCAGCCGTTCAAGCCGCAGCTCACCGCGCCCGGCCACGAGGCGATGCAGGACATCGACTGGAAGAACGTGCCGCCGCTCGGCGGCTACGTCGCCACGACGGTGAAGAGCACCGCCGAGCTCGTGCTGATGAGCCACCAGGAAGATCCCGTGCTCGCGACGTGGCGCTACGGCGTCGGCCGCTCGGCCGCCTTCACGTCGGACGCGAAGGCGAAGTGGAGCGTCTTGTGGCTGCGCTGGCGCGACTTCAACAAGTTCTGGGCGCAGCTCACGCGCTGGACGCTCCGGAGCGGCAACCGCAGCGACACGGTCGCGTCGGTGGAGCGCCGTGACGGCGTCGGCGAAGTGCTGGTGGACGCGGTCGACAGCAAGGGCGAGTTCATCAACTTCCTCGACTCGCAGGTCGGGGTCGTGGCGCCGAACAAGGAGCGCACGGTCATCGATCTCGAGCAGGTCGCGCCCGGCCGCTATCGCGGCCGCTTCCCCGCGCCGGACGAGGGCGTGTACCTCGTCGGCATGGCGCAGCGTCGTAACGAGCAGGTGATCGGCTCCCAGCTCGCCGGCCTGGTCGTGCCGTACGCGCGCGAGCTGCGCGACCTCGGGGTGGACGAGACCTTCCTCCGCGAGCTCGCGGAGCTCACGGGGGGCGGAAGCCTGGACGACCCGCGCGGCGCCTTCCTCAAGGCCCGGCGCCAGTCGCGGATCGCCATCGAGATCTGGCCTTGGCTCGTTGGCATCGCCGGTGTCATGCTGTTACCGGAGATCGCGCTCAGACGCGTCGGCACGGGCGCCCTGGGCTCTCTCGCCCGCCGCTTCCGGCGGCGGGACGACCGTGCCGGCACGGACGGGGAGGTCAGCCGATGATCCTTCGCTCCGCACGACGAGGGCTGGTGATCGTTCTCGGTGCGCTGGTCACCGCGGTCGCGGCGGTGGAGGCCGCGCCGGCGCCGGTGAAGTCGCGCATCGTGCTCATCGCGCCGTTCGACGCCGCGGCGCTGGACGCCGACGATCAGTGGATCGGCGAGGCGGTCGGCGAGGTGCTGCGCCTGTCGCTCGTGCAGCACCAGGCGTTCATGCCGCTGGAGCGCAGCCGGCTCCGCGCGGTCGGCGCGCCGACCGTGTGGGGCAACGAGGTCGTCCAGCAGACCGCGCGGACGATCCGTGCCGACGTGGCGGTCTTCGGCCGCGTCACGCGGACGGGCAACGACATCGTGCTGCAGCCGCGGGTCCTCGAGGTGAAGCAGGGCAGCGAGCCCGTCGCGCTCGAGGACGTCGCGATTCCCGACGGCCAGCTCATCGCGAAGCTCGGGACGCTGCCGGGGATCTACGCGCGGGCGCTGAAGGTGCCGCTCACCGAGGCGGAAGCGGCCAGGCTGGAGAAGGCCGCGCGCCCGACGCGCAACCTGCGCGCGCTCGAGCTCTACGCGCGCGCCCACATGGCGCTCTCCCGCGGCTGGCAGGAGGCGAACGAGAGCGCGGTCGATCTGCTCTCGCGCGCGATCGAGTCCGACGCGAGCTTCGTGGCGGCGCAGTACGCGCTCGGCACCGTCCACCAGACGCTCGGCAACCGGTGGAAGGCGGCGGCGCAGTATCGCGCGGCGACGCAGCTCGATCCCAGCCAGCCCGAGCCGTACAAGGCGATCGGGGACCTCTTCCTGATCCAGCCGCGGCGGCTCTTCGATCAGGCGCTCGAGGCGTACGAGAAAGCCATCACGCTGCGGCCGTTCTACGCGGACGCGCACGTCGGCCTCGGCGATGCGAAGGCCGCGAAGGGCGACACCGACGGGGCGATCAAGGCGTACCAGCAGGCCCTCGTGTTCAACGCGATGAGCCCGCGCGTGCACCTGAGCCTCGGCAAGATCTACTTCGGCGAGAAGGGCCTCTACTACGAGGCCGTGAACGCCTACAAGAAGGCGATCGACCTCGATCCGGGCTCGGTCGAAGCGCGGATGGGCCTCGGCGAGGTCTACGAGGACAAAGGCCTTTACAAGGAAGCGTCGGAGGAATACCGGAAGGTCATCGATCTCGACGGCAAGCACACGGGCGCGATGTACAACCTCGCGATCGTGTACGAGAAGACCGACCCGCGTGAGGCGATCGCGCAGTGGGAGCGCTACATCGCTCTGGCCTCCCAGCTGCCGAACGAGAAGGACTGGGTCGACGTCGCCCGGCAGCATCTCCGGAAGCTGAAGACCCAGATCAAGGACTAGATCCCTGAACGAGCTCCGCAAGGATCCGACCCGCGGGCAGTGGGCACTGATCCGCCCGAAGCCGGCGAGCGGCGCGAGCGACGAGTGCCCGTACTGCCCGGGCGCCGAAGCGTCGAGCGGCCCCGAGATCGCCGCGTACCGCAAGGACGGTTCCGCCCCGAACACGCCGGGCTGGATGGTGCGCGTCGTTCCCGAGCGCGATCCGTACTTTCGCATCGAGGACGAGCTCGGGCGCGAAGGCGTCGGGATCTTCGACATGATCACCCAGCGCGGCGCGAGCGAGCTCATCATCGAGTCGCCGCGCCACGACGACGCGCTCGCGACCATCGACCCCGAGCAGCTCGAGGACGTGCTGTGGATGTATCGGGACCGGCTCCTCGACCTGAAGCGTGACAGCCAGATCCGCGACATCCTGGTCTCGCGCCGCCACAAGAAGCCCGGGGTTTCGCCGCACCATCCGTACTCGCGAGTGACGGCGATTCCCATCGTCTTCGACGAGAAGCGGCGCGAGCTACGCGAGGCGCGCGAGTACTACCAGTACAAGCGGCGCTGTCTCTACTGCGATCTGCTGCGCCAGGAGGTCGCGGCGAAGGAGCGCGTGGCGCGCCTGACCAAGTCGTTCGCGTGCCTCGTGCCCTACGCCGCGCGGGTGCCGCTCGAGGTCTTGATCCTGCCGCGCCGTCACGGATGGTCGTACGAGGACGCGCTCACCGCGGAGACCGCGCCCGAGCTGGCCGCGCTCATCTCGCAGCTCTTCGGCGTGTTCGCGCGGGACTTCGGCGATCCGGGCTACGAGCTCATGCTCCACACCGCGCCCAACGTCCGCTCGCGCATCCTGCTGGGCGAGTGGGCGACGATCCGCGACGACTATCACTGGCACATCGAGATCGTCGCGCATCCGGAAGCGGCCAACCGGGTGGGCGGCATCTTCGTGAACGAGGCGCCGCCGGAAGAGACGGCGCTGCGACTCCGCGAGGCCCTCGGAGGCGATCCAGGCCTCTAAGTCCGTGCCAGAGCAGCTCTTTTGGCTCGGCGCCTCGCTTCTTCGTGCTTGACAGGCCGAGGTGCGAGTGACAGAATCCGACTGAAATAGTCGCCGATCCAAATCGTCGGGGATAGTCGAGGCGAGCATGCTGCGGTTCACGAAGCGCGCGGACTACGGACTGATGGCGATTCACTACATCGCGGTCCACGAGGACCTCGGGGCGGTGAGCGCCAAGCGGATCGCGGACGAGTTCCACATCCCGGCCGAGCTGCTCGCGAAGATCCTGCAGCGACTGGCGAAGAAGAAGCTGATCACGAGCCAGAACGGGCCCAAGGGCGGGTACGTGCTGGCGCGGCGTCCCACGGAGATCTCGGTGGGCGACGTCGTCCGGGCGCTCGAAGGCCCGGTGAACATCGTGAGCTGCCTCGAGGAAGCAAGCGATTGTCCCCAGATGGCGCACTGCAATCTGCGGCGCCCGGTCCAGAAGATCCAGGCAGCGATCTCGCAGGTGCTGGACACGATGAGCCTGTCCGAGCTCACGGGCGCGGACGTTCCGGAATTGTTCTCGATCAGGAATTAGCTCAAGGAGACCGAGTCGATGGCGTTGAAGTTTCCGATCTTCATGGACGCGCAGTCGACGACGCCCGCCGATCCGCGGGTCGTCGAGGCGATGCTGCCGTACTTCACCGAGAAGTTCGGGCATCCGGCGAGCCGCAACCACCCGTTCGGATGGGAGGCGGAAGGCGCGGTCGATCGCGCCCGCGAGCAGCTTGCCGCGCTCATCGGCGCGCGCGATCCCAAGGAGCTCGTCTTCACGTCGGGCGGCACCGAGGCGATCAATCTCGCCATCAAGGGCGTCGCCGAGATGTATCGCGAGAAGGGCAACCACATCGTCACGACCGTCATCGAGCAGCGCGCGGGCCTCGACGTCTGCAAGCGCCTCGAGCGACAGGGCTACACGGTGACGTACGTGCCGGTGCGGCCTGACGGCCTCGTCGACGTGGAAGAGATCACGAAGGCGATCACCGACAAGACCATCCTGATCTCGGTGATGTTCGCGAACAACGAGGTGGGGACGATCCAGGACATCGCCGCGATCGGCAGGCTCGCGAAGGAGAAGGGGGTCATCTTCCACACCGACGCCACGCAGGCGGTCGGCAAGGTGCCGGTCAACGTCGAGGCGATGGGCATCGATCTCCTGTCGTGCACGGCGCACCTCATCTACGGCCCGAAGGGTGTCGGCGCGCTCTACGTGCGGCGCAAGAGCCCGCGCGTCCGCATCGCCCCGATGCTGGACGGCGGCGGCCACGAGCGCGGGATGCGCTCCGGCACGCTGCCCGTGCCGCTGATCGTCGGGTTCGGCAAGGCGGCCGAGATCTGCCGCGCCGAGATGGAGCAGGAAGGGGCCAGGCTCGCGAAGCTCCGGGACCGGCTGCAGGACAGGATCCTCTCGAACGTCGACGAGGCGTTCCTCAACGGCCATCCCGAGCGCCGGCTGCCGCACAACCTGAACATCTCGTTCGCGTACGTCGAGGGCGAGTCGGTCCTCATGGGCCTCAACAAGGAATCGGCGCTCTCCTCCGGCTCCGCCTGCACGTCGGCGACGCTCGAGCCGTCGTACGTGATCAGCGCGCTCGGGGCGAGCGCGGAATTGGCGCACTCGTCGATCCGCTTCAGCCTCCACCGGTTCAGCACCGGGGAGGAAGTCGACTACGTCGCGGACAAGACCATCGAGGTCATCAAGCGGCTGCGCGACATGTCGCCGCTCTACGAGCTGGCGAAAGAGGGTGTGGATCTGAAGTCGATTCATTGGAAGGCCGAGTGAGGGGGGCGAGGAGATGGCATACAGCGACAAGGTCGTCGATCACTACAACAACCCCCGCAACGTCGGGTCCTTTTCGAAGGACACCCCGGGCGTGGGGACGGGGCTCGTCGGCGCGCCGGAATGCGGCGACGTCATGAAGCTCCAGATCAAGGTCAACCTCGAGACCGGCGTGATCGAGGACGCGAAGTTCAAGACGTTCGGCTGCGGCAGCGCCATCGCGTCCTCCAGCCTGGCCACCGAGTGGCTCAAGGGCAAGACGGTCGACGAGGCGGCCAAGATCAAGAACACGGACATCGTGAACGAGCTGAAGCTCCCGCCGGTCAAGATCCACTGCTCGGTGCTCGCCGAGGACGCGATCAAGGCCGCGCTGGCGGACTACAAGGACAAGCACAAGTAATGGCACTGACACTGTCCGAACAGGCGGTCGAGCAGGTCAAGAAGCTCAAGACGGAGCAGAACCTCGGCGACGAGATCTTCCTCCGCATGGGTGTCAAGGGCGGGGGGTGCTCCGGCATGTCGTACGCCCTCGAGTTCGACTCCGAGAAGGGTCCGCACGACAAGGAGTTCGACATCGAGGGCATCAAGGTCGTGTGCGACAAGAAGAGCTACCTCTATCTGAACGGCACGACCCTCGACTACGTGAAGCAGGGACTCACCGGCGGCTTCACCTTCCGGAATCCGCAGGCGAAGTCGGCGTGCGGATGCGGTGAATCCTTCAGCGTGTAAGCGGCTCGTCCGCTGCGACGCGACGGGCCCGCCGCAGGGCCCGTTTTTTTTGAACAACGATCGACAGGAGGACCGAGCGGGCGGCGCCAGAGGCGCCGGGCGCCCGCGAGTTCAATGAACTTCTTCGAGGTCTTCGGTCTGGAGCGGAAGCTCGGCGTCGACGCCGCCGCGCTGCAGCGGCGGTTCTACGAGCTCTCGCGCCAGTCGCATCCGGACTTCCACCAGGCGGCGCCCGCCGAGGAGCAGGCGCGCGTGCTGGAAGCGTCCGCGCGCCTGAACGCCGCCTATCGCGCGCTGCGCGATCCGATCGTGCGCGTCGAGTACCTCATCAGACTCGAAGAAGGGCGGGACGACGCCGTCAAGCCGAAGGCGCCCCCCGAGCTCCTGGCGGAGATGTTCGAGATCCAGGAAGCGCTGCAAGAGGCGCGGTCCGGAGGCCTCGACGACGGCGCGCGCGCGACGCTGACGGCGCAGCGCGAGCGACTGGTCGCGCGGCGCGAGGCGGAAGAGGCGCGCGTCACCGGCGAGCTGAGCGCCGCGTGGGACGGCGCGTCCGCCGCGGACAGGCCGAACGTGCTCGCGGCGATGAAGGAAGCGCTCGCCACGCGCGCGTACCTGCGCACCGTCGTCGACGATCTCGCGGACGCGCTCGGCGAAGCCGGGACGGCCGGGCACACAAGGGAAGGACATGTCGCGCATCATCGGGATTGACCTCGGGACCACGAACAGCCTGGTCGCGTACGTCGACGAGAAGACGGGGCTGCCGCGCGTGATCCCGGACGAGGACGGCCGCGTCCTCCTGCCGTCGATCGTGTCGTTCACGCCCGACGGCGTGCTCGTGGGCGAGGCGGCGCGCCGGCAGCTCGTGCGCCGGGCGGCGACGACCGTCTACTCCGTGAAGCGCTTCATGGGCCGCGGCTACGAGGACGTGAAGGACGAGCTGAAGTTCTTCCCCTACACGGTCGTGCCGAGCGAGAGCGTCGTCAGCATCCGCGTCGGCGACCGCACGGTGACGCCGCCCGAGGTGTCCGCCGTCGTTCTCAAGGCGCTCAAGGAGCGCGCGGAACGGCACTTCGGCGAGGCCATCGAGAAGGCCGTCGTCACGGTGCCCGCGTACTTCGACGACAGCCAGCGGCAGGCGACGCGCGACGCGGGCCGCATCGGCGGCCTCGACGTCGTGCGCATCGTCAACGAGCCGACGGCGGCTTCGCTCGCCTACGGCCTCGACCGGCTGAAGGAAGGCGTGGTCGCCGTGTACGACCTCGGCGGCGGCACGTTCGACATCTCGATCCTCCGCGTGAAGGACGGAATCTTCGAGGTGCTCGCGACCAACGGCAACACGCACCTCGGCGGCGACGACTTCGACCGGGTGATCACGCTGTGGCTGCTCGAGGACATCCAGTCGAGGCACTGCGCGGACCTGGAGCGCGACGGCGTCGACCTCGCGCGCGACCACGAGGCGATGCAGGAGCTTCGGCTCGCCGCGGAGGCCGCGAAGATCCGGCTCTCGTCGGCCGAGCGCACGACGCTCGCGCTGCCGCTGGCGAGCTTCACGTATCACCGCGAGATCACGCGGGCGGAGCTCGAGGGGCTCATCGACCCGCTCGTCGGCAAGACGCTCGGCCCTGTGCGGATGGCGCTCGCCGACGCCGGGCTGCGGGCGTCGCAGGTCGACGAGGTCGTGCTGGTCGGCGGCTCGACACGCGTGCCGCTCGTTCGCCGGCGCGTGCAGGAGCTGTTCGGCAAGACGCCGCACAGCCAGCTGAATCCCGACGAGGTCGTGGCGCTCGGCGCCGCGGTGCAGGCGCACATCCTCGCCGGCGGGATCACGAGCATGCTGCTGCTCGACGTCACGCCGCTGTCCCTCGGCATCGAGACGCTGGGCGGCGTCGTCAGCGTGCTGATCGCGCGCAACACCACGGTGCCGACGAGCGCGCGCGAGATGTTCACCACGTCGGTCGACGGCCAGACCGTGGTCGACATGCACGTGCTCCAGGGCGAGCGCGAGCTCGCGAAGGACTGCCGCTCGCTGGCGCGCTTCGAGCTGCGCGGCATCGACCCGATGCCGGCGGGCATGCCCAAGATCGAGGTGACGTTCCTGATCGACGCCAACGGTATCCTGCAGGTGCAGGCGAAGGAGCTGCGCACGGGCAAGGCCGCGTCGATCGAGGTCAAGCCGACCTACGGCCTCAGCGAAGCCGACGTCGAGCGGATGGTCGAGGACTCGTTCACGTACGCCGAGGCGGACGTCGAGACGCGGATGCTGATCGAGACTCGCAACGAGGCGGACACCGTCATCACGCACGTGGAGCGCGCGCTGCGGCAGGGTGCGCATCTCATGGGCCCCGAAGAGCGCGGCAGCATCGAGACCGCGCTCGCGACGCTGAAATCCGTGCGCGACAGTCAGGACCGGGACGCGATCCGCGAGGCGACGACCGCGATGAACCACGTCACCGAGCCGCTCGCGGAGCGGATGATGGACGCCGCGCTGAAGGGCGCGCTCGGGAGCAGGCGCGCCGCGGAAATCATGGGAGACGAGGACGCCCCCGTGGGGACGCCGGAGTAGTCGTCGTGGCGATTCACCGCGTGACCTTTCTGCCGCTCGGCAAGACCGTCGAGGTCGACGACGCGAAGTACCCGCTCGCCGACCACGGCAAGCCGGGCTCGCTGCTCGACATCGCGCTCGCGCACGACGTCCACCTCGAGCACAACTGTGGCGGCAGCTGCGCGTGCACGACGTGTCACGTGATCGTGAAAGACGGCGAGGAGAACCTCTCGGAGATGGAGCCGGACGAGGAAGACCGCCTCGACATGGCGGAAGGGCTGACGATCCACTCGCGTCTCGGCTGCCAGGCGGTGGTGCGCGGCGACGTGACCGTGGAGATTCCGAGGTGACGATGGGCTGGCGGGACTCGGAAGACATCGGCATCGCGCTCAGCGAGAAGTTCCCGGACATCGACCCGCTGACGGTCCGCTTCACGGACTTGCACCGCTACGTGACCGAGCTCCCGGACTTCACGGACGATCCGAAGGCGTCGAACGAAAAGATCCTCGAGGCCATCCAGATGGCGTGGCTCGACGAGTTCAGGAACCGGTGACCGGGTGGGATTACCAGGTGACCACGTGATCGGACGCGAACACGAACTCGACGAGGCGCTCGTACGAGAGCTCGGCGGGCACGCGGCGAACGTCGACGCCCGCGGGCAGCGGCGGCGCGGCGGCGTCGAGCAGCGCGATCGTCACCTGGTCGCCGGCGCCCGCCTGCGTGGCGATGACCGCGGCCGCCTCGCCGGCGTGCTCGCCCTTGAAGAGGTGGAGCACGCGCGCCATCAGAACACGAGCACGCGGCGGCTGCCGCGCACGAGCGCGGCGACCTCCGCCGCGGTGACGGAGACGACGGGATGGTTGTCCGAGTTCCACCCGGCGTCGCGCGGGAGCGCGTCCGCCGCGACGTGGAACGGCACGCCGACCGCGCGCAGGTTCGCGCGGAACTTCGCGATGTCGTCGCCGTCGATCAGCTCGTCGGTGTCGTCGTCGAGCAGGTGGACGGCCGGCCCCGTCAGCACCATCGTGACGTCGTTCTCGCCGGAGACGATGCCGAGCCCGATGCGCATCGCCTCGTTCGCGCGGTGCGACGCGCGCGGGTCGACGGAGATCAGGACGAGGACGGGCTGGTCGTCGGGCACGGCAGGTGTCGGGTCAGTTCAGCGCGATGAAGCGGTCGGTGCCGTTGATGATGTCCGTCAGCACGACGAGGCCGCAGTACGTGACACGGTCGGCGTCGCGCAGCGGGATGCGGCGCTTCTGACAGCCGTACGCGCAGACGAAGAGCTTCATGCCTCGCTCGGCGAGCGCGGGAATGCGCGCGTCGTCGAGCGCGCGCACGCCGTCGTCGATCAGGTAGAGGTAGACGGAGCATCCGTGCGCGATCGCGGCGTCCGACAGTCCGACCGCGGTCTCGAGATTGACGGGGCGCTCGGGGCCGGTGGAGAGCAGGAGCCCGAGCTTTTTTCGGGCGAGGTCCATCGGGGCCGAGCCTAGCATTCGAGAGGGGAGACAGCAACATGACGCGTCGTGTGTATCTCGATCACAACGCTTCCACGCCGGTGCATCCGGAGGTCGTCGCCGCGATGACGCCGTACTTCACCGAGGTGTACGGCAATCCGTCGAGCGTGCACGCGTTCGGGCGTGACGCGCGCGAGGGCGTCGACGTCGCGCGCGAGAAGGTCGCGCGCTTCCTGAAGGTGCCGCCCGATCAGGTCATCTTCACGTCGGGCGGCACCGAGTCGGACAACTTCGGCGTGAAGGGGCTCGCGCTCGCGCGCGGACGCGGCCACGTGATCACTTCCAAGATCGAGCACCACGCGGTGCTGCGCACGGTGCAGTCGCTCGAGCAGCAGGGCTTCGCCGCGACGTACGTCGGCGTGGATGCCGAAGGTGCCGTCGATCCCGACGAGGTCCGCAAGGCGATCCGTCCGGACACGGTCGCGATCAGCATCATGCACGCGAACAGCGAAGTGGGCACGCTCCAGCCGATCGCGGAGATCGGAAAGATCGCGCGCGAGCACGGCGTGCCGTTCCACGTCGACGCCGTGCAGACGTTCGGCAAGGTCCCGATCGACGTGGACGCGATGAACATCGACCTGCTGTCGTTCTCCGCGCACAAGATCTACGGGCCCAAGGGGGTCGCCGGCCTCTACATCCGCAAGGGCACGAAGATGGTCGCGATCCAGCACGGCGGCGAGCACGAGCGGCGCCGGCGCGCCGGCACGGAGAACGTGCCGAGCATCGTCGGCTTCGGCAAGGCCGTGGAAATCCGCGGCCGCGAGATGCACGACGAGGCGCGTCGCCTGACGGATCTTCGCGATCGCCTGTGGGAGGACATCTCGGCCCGCGTGCCCGACGTTCGCCTCAACGGCCATCCGACGAACCGGCTGCCCGGCACGTGCAGCATCTGTTACCGCCACGTCGAATCCGAATCGATCGTGCTCGGCCTCGACCTGAAGGGCATCGGGGTGTCCGCGGGCTCGGCGTGCACGTCGGGCAACATCGAGCCCTCGTACGTGCTCGTCGCGATGGGCGTGCCGGTCGAGTGGGCGATGGGCGCGGTGCGCTCCTCGCTCGGGCACTCGACCACGGCCGAGGATATCGACTACGTGGTGGAATGCGTGGTGCCGCTCGTCCAGAAGCTGCGGCAGGCGGTCCCCGTGGGAGCGGCGTAGGCGATACGTGCGATACAGCGAGACGCTGATCGATCACTTCCTCAACCCGCGGAACGCCGGAATGATGCGACACTCGGACGCGGTGGGGGAAGGGGAGTATGCCGGCTGCGGCGACCTCGCCCGCGTGTTCCTGCGGGTGCGCGACGGCCTTGTGGCCGAGGCCCGGTTCCAGGCGTACGGGTGCGGGCCGACGATCGCGGCGGCGAGCGCGGTCAGCGAGCTGATCGCGCTGCGACCAGTGGACGATCTCCTGCATCTCAAGCCGGAAGAGGTCGAGCGCGCGCTCGACGGGCTGCCGGAGGATCGCCGGCACGCCGCCGACGTGGTGGCCGACGCGGTGCGCGCCGCCGCCGCGCAGTGGCTGAGCCGGAGTCAAAGTCAAAGGAGCTGACATGTTTGACGCGCTTCGTCGCGACATGCGCACGGTCTTCGAACGTGACCCTGCCTCCCGCGGGTACCTCGAAGCGCTCTTCTGTTATCCCGGCGTGCACGCGCTCGCGTTCCACCGGATCGGGCATCGACTCTGGAAGCGCGGCTGGTTCAGCACGGCGCGGTTCGTCTCGCACCTCTCGCGCTTCCTCACCGGCATCGAGATCCACCCCGCGGCGAAGCTCGGCCCCGGCCTCTTCATCGACCACGGCATGGGCGTCGTGATCGGCGAGACGGCGGAGGTCGGCAAGAACGTCACGATCTACCAGGGTGTGAGCCTCGCGGGCACGAGCCTCAAGCGCGAGAAGCGTCATCCGACGCTCGGCGACAACGTGGTGGTCGGCGCGGGCGCGAAGGTGATCGGCGCGATCTTCATCGGCGACAACAGCCGCATCGGCGCGGGGTCGGTCGTGGTGCGCGACGTGCCGCCGAACTCCGTCGTCGTCGGCGTCCCCGGCCGCGTCACGTACAAGGACGGCCAGCGCGTGACCGACGAGGTCGACCTGAACCAGACCGATCTGCCGGACCCGGTGGCGCGCGCGCTCGATCAGCTCGTGGAGCGGATCCGCGGGCTCGAGTCCGAGGTGGAGACGCTGCGCAAGCGCGCGGAAGGCGTGGAGTAGTCGACCGCACGTGGACCGCGCCGCCGCCTGGTCGATCCTGACCGAGTTCACCAGGAGCGACAGCCTCCGCAAGCACGCGCGCGCCGTCGAAGCCGCGATGCGCGCGTACGCGGCGCGCTACGGCGCCGACGTCGAGGCGTGGGGCATCGCCGGGATGCTGCACGACTTCGACTACGAGATGCACCCGCGCGCCCCGCACCATCCGATGAAGGGGGCGGAGATCCTCACCGCGCGCGGCGTCGCCCCCGGGATCGTCTACGCGATCTGCGCGCACGCCGATTACTCCGGCATGCCGCGCCGCGCGCTGCTCGACCGCGCGCTCTACGCGTGCGACGAGCTGTCCGGCTTCGTGCACGCCTGCGCGCTCGTCCGTCCGGGACGCGTCATCGCGGGGCTCGAGCCCGCCTCGGTGAAGAAGAAGCTGAAGGACAAGGCGTTCGCGCGCACGGTCAACCGCGACGACGTGCACCGCGGCGCGGACGAGCTCGGCGTCGAGCTCGACGCGCACATCGCGTTCGTCATCGGCGCGCTTGCCGGCGTCGCCCCCGAGATCGGGCTCAGCGTGGGGTGAGGGGTATCGAGCGTAGTGAGGCACCGGCGCGGGCGGGCGCTTGAGCGCCCGGGCGCCCGCGCCTTCCATCAATCGCGCCATCACGCACGTGGACATGGACGCGTTCTACGCGGCCGTCGAGCAGCGTGATCGGCCGGAGCTGCGCGGCACGCCGGTGATCGTGGGCGCCGAGCCCGGCGGACGCGGCGTCGTGTCCGCGGCGTCGTACGAAGCGCGCGTCTTCGGCGTCCGCTCCGCGATGCCGATCAGCCAGGCGCATCGCCTCTGTCCCCACGGTCACTTCCTCCGCGTCGACATGGCCAAGTACCAGCGCGTCTCCGCGGAGATCATGGCGGTCCTCGACACGTTCAGCCCGCTCGTGGAGCCGATCTCCGTCGACGAGGCGTTCGTCGACCTCACCGGGACCGAGTCGCTGTTCGGCCCTCCGCTGGAAGCCGTGCGCACGATCAAGAAGCGGATTCGTGACGTGACGCAGCTCACGGCCTCGGCGGGGCTCGCGCCGAACAAGTTCCTCGCCAAGATCGCGTCCGATCTGAAGAAGCCCGACGGGCTCGTGGTCGTGCCGCCGGGCGGTGAGGCGGCGTTCCTCGCGCCGCTTCCAATCGGCCGCCTGTGGGGCGTCGGGAAGGTCATGGCCGAGGCGCTGTCGGGCCTCGGGATCACGACGATCGGGCAGCTGCAGAAGATGCCGCGCGCGGTGCTCGTGAAGCGCTTCGGCGATCACGGCGCGGGTCTCCACGATCTGGCGTTCGGCCGCGACGACCGTCCGGTGGAGCCGTACACGGCGGCGAAGTCGATGGGCGCCGAGGAGACGTTCGAGAGCGACTGTCGCGACCCGGCGCGGCTCGCCACCGTGCTGCGCGAGCAGGCCGAGCGCGTCGCGCGCGGGCTGCGTGACTCGGGCGTCGCCTCCGCGCGGCTCACGCTCAAGCTCAGGTTCAGCGACTTCCACACGATCACGCGTGCCGTCACCGCCGATCCGACGCAGGACGGGCTCGAGCTCTACCGCCGCGCGCGCGGGCTCCTCGACCGCGAGTACCTCGACCAGCCGGTGCGGCTCATCGGGATCTCGGCGTCCGGCCTCGGCGCTGCCGGCGCGGGCCAGCTGCCGCTGCTCGACCCGGCGATGGTCCGGCGCGAAAAGCTCGCCAAGGTGGTCGACGGGCTCGCGCAGCGGTTCGGCGACGACGTCGTGAGGCCCGCGTCGCTGCTGCCGCCGCGCGCCGAGTAGCCGGCCGCGCTCGAGCGAAGCGAGGCACCGGCGCGGGCGGGCGCTTGAGCGCTCGGGTGCCTGCGCCGTATAGTTTGTGTATGGATCGCCTGATCGCCTACGACCGTCTCGCCCGCGAGGACCGCTTCGTCCGCATGCGGGCGCGCGACGTCGGCCAGCTCAAGGTCGAGCAGGGCCTCCCGCCGTTCGCGATCCTCTCGACGCGCGAGGAGATGCGCGAGCGCGTGCACGGCATCCTCGTCGGCGAGCTGCAGGCGATGGAGGGCGCGGGCCGCACGGTCTTCGACTTCCCCGACGCGCCCTGGGAGTTCACGATGGACATGGCGCGCCAGGCGTGGGACGAGTCGCGCCACGTCGAGATCTATCTCGGCCTGCTGGATCACCTCGGCGGCTACGTCGGCGAGTTTCCCGAGACCACGATCCTCTGGCGCTGCGCCTGCGCGGAGGACGCGGCCGCGCGCGTGGCCGGCGTCAACCGCGGCCTCGAGGGCCTCGCGTGCGACGTGTTCAACCAGCTCATCCACATCGCGCGCAAGCTGGGCGACCCGATCCTCGAGCGCTCGGTCGACTTCGTGCTCGCCGACGAGATCACCCACGTGCGCATGGGCTCGCGCTGGCTGAACGAGCTCACGCGCGGCGACGCGGAGCGCCGGCGCAAGGCCATCGAGTTCCAGGACTCGATCGACGAGCGCTTCAACTTCGGCAACACGCGCCAGGACGGCCAGCACGACGTCGTCGCGATCTCCATCGCGAAGGACGCGCGCAAGCTCGCCGGGTTCACGGACGAGGAGATCGAGCGGCTCGTCAAGAGCACCCAGCGCTCGCAGGTGTACTGATCGCTCACCCGCTGGCCGGCACGTTCTCCGTCGAGGCCTCCGCGCGTCTCGTCCGCGCGTACCGCTACGTCGAGGAGCGCACGATGCGCATCCTCGGGGGCTGGATCGCGCTCACACCCGAGCTGCCCGCCAAGCTCCTGTTCGGCCGCCACGTGTGGGACTGCGCGCAGCACGCCGACCTCTGGGGCAAGCGGCTGCCGGAGCTGCGCGAGCTCGCGCAGCAGTCGGAGCCCGCGAACGAGCGCGTGGTCGCGTTCATGGACCTGATCGAGAACTGTCAGACCGCGTCGGCGACGGCCGAGCGCGTGACCGGCGTCTACCGTGTGCTGAAGCCGCACCTCGCCGCGGTCTACGCGCGGCACCTCGACGACGCCAACGCGATCTACGAGCCGCCCACGCGGCGCATCCTCCAGCGCTGTCTCGACGAGGAGCGGCGTCACGTCGCGGCCGGCGCGCTCGTGATCGAGCGCCTCGGGGCCGATCCGGCGTGGCGGCGGCGCGCCGACGAGTGGGAGCAGCGCCTGGTCGCGGCGCTCGGCGCGGCGGGTGGGGTCACAGGCGCGGGGACCGGCGCCGTCGCGACCGAGCGTGATTTCACGGCGCCGCCGTCGGCGGCGAGCGAGGCCTCTCCCTGGCATCCCGCGCGTGACGTCGTCGCGCTCGGCTCGCGTTTCAGCGCCGACGTCGTTCCCGCCGATCTCGCGAAGCGCATCGAGGCGCACGGGCGCGCGCTGCTCGTCGGCGATCGCGCGGCGCTGGCGCGCGACGTGATGCCCGAGGCGCGCGCGGCGGTGGACGCGACCTACGTCGACTTGCGCGGGCCCTGGGAGCGCGTGCGGGTGGTGGCGTGCGCGAACGTCGGCGCCTACCGCGTGCTGAAGCTGGCGCTCGAAGGCGTCGCGGGCCGCACGACGCTGCAGCTGCGCTGGCGCTCCGTCGACGGCGCGTGGCAGCTCGCCGCCGCCGATATCGTCCCCTGATGTTCCGCAGCGTCCTCGTCGCCAATCGCGGGGAGATCGCGAGACGCGTCTTCCGCGGGTGCCGCACGCTCGGCATTCGCACGATCGCCGTCTATTCCGAGGCGGACAAGGACGCCGCGCACGTCCGCGACGCGGACGAGGCGGTGTCGATCGGGCCTGCGGCCGCGCGTGAGAGCTATCTCGCGATCGACCGCATCCTCGGCGCCGCGCGACGCGCCGGCGCCGATGCCGTGCATCCGGGCTACGGGTTCCTGTCGGAGAACTGGCGCTTCGCGCAGGCGTGCGCGGACGCGGGGCTCGTGTTCATCGGGCCGTCGCCCGCGGCGATCCAGGCGATGGGCGACAAGAGCGAGGCGCGCCGTCTGATGGCGAAGGCCGGCGTCCCGGTCGTGCCCGGCACGCCGAATCCGGTGGCGAGCGCGGACGAAGCGCTGCGCTTCGCGAGCGACGCCGGCTATCCGGTGCTGCTCAAGGCCGCGAAGGGCGGAGGCGGCATCGGCATGGCGCGGGTGAACGCTCCCGGCGACCTCGCCGCGGCCTTCGCGGGAGCGACCCGTCGCGCCGAAGCCGCGTTCGGCGAAGGCACCGTGTACGTCGAGCGCTATCTGGACCGGCCGCGGCACGTCGAGGTGCAGGTGTTCGGGGACGCGGCGGGCCTGGTCGTCCACCTGCACGAGCGCGACTGCTCGATCCAGCGGCGGCACCAGAAGCTCGTCGAGGAATCGCCGGCGCCCGACCTGCCGCGCGCGACGAAGGACGGGCTCACCGCGGCGGCGATCGCGGGGGCGCGCGCGATCAACTACGTCAACGCGGGGACCATGGAGTTTCTCGTCGACGCGTCCGGCGGCTTCTACTTCATCGAGATGAACACCCGGCTGCAGGTCGAGCATCCCGTCACCGAGGAAGTCACGGGTCTCGACCTCGTCGTCGCGCAGCTTCGCGTGGCGGCGGGCGAGCGGCTGCCGTGGCGCCAGGACGAGATCGGCCAGCGCGCCGCGGCGGTCGAGTGCCGCGTGTACGCCGAGGATCCCGCGAAGAATTTCCTGCCGTCGCCCGGGACCGTGAGCCGCCTCGTCCTGCCCGAGGGCGAAGGCATCCGCGTCGAATCGGGGATCGTCGAGGGCGCCGCGGTCCCGGTTCACTACGATCCGTTGCTGCTGAAGCTCATCGCGCGCGGCGCGAATCGCGCGGAGGCGATCGATCGTCTCGATCGGGCCCTCGGTGCGTGCGTCGTCGAAGGCGTGCGCACGACGATCCCGTTCCTCCGCCGCGTGCTCGCTGACGCGCGCTTCCGCGCCGGCGAGGTGCACACGCAGATGATCGAACAAGGAGCGTTCAAAGATGCCTGAGGAGATCCGCGCGCACATCACCGGGGTCGTCTTCCAGATCCCGACCAAGCCCGGCGACAAGGTCGGCGCCGGCGACGCCGTCATCGTGCTGGAGTCGATGAAGATGGAGATCCCGGTGGAGGCGCCACGCGCCGGCGCGGTGAAAGAGATCCGCGTGCAGGAAGGCCAGACGGTGCAGGAGGGCGACGTCGTCGCCATCCTCGAGTAGGAGGTGCCCATGAGTCTCGAGCTGATCCGCGGGCTCTACGACTACCACCACTGGGCGAATCGCCGGCTCTTCGAGGTCGCGGCCGAGCGCGGCGAGGAGGCGTGTACGCGCGACATGGGGCCACAGTGGAGCTGCCCGACGATCCTGAAGATGTTCGGGCACATCTACGGCGCCGACGCGATCTGGCTCGCCCGCTGGAAGCAGGCGCCCCTGCCGTCGTTCCCCGGTGTCCCGCCGTCGATGGCCGAGCTCCGCAGGGCGTGGGATGCGTTCGAGGTGGAGCAGCGGCGGTACCTCGACGCGTTCACCGAGGCCGATCTCGCGCGCGTGCTCGACTACAAGAATCAGCAGGGCGTGCCGCAGCGCGCGCCGATGTGGCAGCTCCTCCAGCACGTGCCGAACCACGCCACGCACCACCGGAGCGAGGTCAGCACGATGCTGACGCTGATCAGCGGCTCGCCGCCGGACACCGGGATCAACAGCTTCATCCTCGCGACGGCGGCCAGGCTCTGACGTGTCGATGAAGGACCTCGCCGACGATCTCGCGCGCCGCCGCGAAGCGGCGCGCGCGATGGGCGGCGAGGACGCGGTCGCGCGTCAGCGCGCCGCGGGCAAGCTCACCGTGCGCGAGCGCATCGACCTCCTGTTCGACGCGGGCACGTTCACCGAGATCGGCGTGCACGCGACGCACGCCGGCATCTCGCCGGACATGGCCGGCAAGGAGACGCCCGCCGACGGCGTCGTCACCGGGTTCGGCGCGATCGGGGGCCGGATGGCGTCGGTCATCGCGTACGACTTCACGGTGATGGCGGGCTCGATGGGCAAGACCGCCGAGGTCAAGTGCAACCGCGCGCGCGAGATCGCGTACACGAAGCGGATGCCGATGATCTGGCTCATCGACTCCGCCGGCGCGCGCATCCAGGAGGCGATCGGCTCGCGCAACTTCGCGGCCTCGGGGCCGCTGTTCCGCGAGGAGTCGATCATGTCGGGCGTGGTGCCGCAGGTGGCCGCGATGATGGGCCCGGGCGCCGCCGGCACCGCGTACATCCCGGCGCTCGCCGACTTCGTCCCGATGGTGAAGGGGACGAGCAACATGGCGCTCGGCGGCCCGCCGCTCGTGAAGGCGGTGGTCGGCGAGGACATCACGGCGGAAGAGCTCGGCGGCTCGAAGGTGCACTGCGAGATCTCGGGCGTCGGCGATCTGGAAGTGGCCGACGACCGCGAATGCCTCGTGGCGATCAAGACCTATCTGTCGTACTTCCCGCCGAACAACACCGAGCGTCCGCCGGTCATCGCGTGTGCCGATCCTGTCGAGCGCCGCGACGAGGAGCTGCTGTCGATCGTGCCCGACAGCCCGCGGCGCGCCTACGACGTGAAGAAGGTCGTGCGCGCGGTGGTCGATCGCGACAGCTTCTTCGAGATCAAGCCGGCCTTCGCGAAGAACATCGTGGTCGGGCTCGCGCGCCTGGCCGGGATGCCCGTGGGGATCGTCGCCAACCAGCCGATGGTGCTCGGCGGCGCCCTGGACAACGACGCGGCCGACAAGTCGGCGCGCTTCATCATGCTGTGCGACGCGTTCAACATCCCGCTCGTGTTCCTGCAGGACGTCCCCGGCTTCATGGTGGGCTCGAAGGTCGAGCGCGCCGGCATCATCCGTCACGGCGCGAAGATGCTCTACGCGGTGAGCGAGGCGACGGTGCCGAAGCTCACGGTGGTGATGCGCAAGGCGTACGGCGCCGGCTACTTCGTGATGTGCGGCCGCGGCTACGAGGCGGACCTGATCGTCGCGTGGCCGACGGCGGAGATCAGCGTGATGGGCCCGGAGGGCGGCACGAACATCATCTTCCGCAAGGAGATCGCGTCTGCCGCAAACCCGGAAGAGGAGCGCGCCCGCCGCGTGTCTGAATTCCGCAAGCTGATCGATCCGTACGTCGCGGCCGGCGCCGCGCTGATCGACGACGTGATCGACCCGCGCGAAACCCGCCCGACGCTGATCCGCGCGCTCGAAATGTCGAAGACGAAAGTCGTCCAGCGCCCGTGGAAGAAGCACGGCGTGATGCCGGTCTGAGGCGCACGCCGGGCTAGTTCTCGATAAACGCTTTCAAGTTCCGGCCGCGCAGCGGGTGGCGCAGCTTGCGCAGCGCCTTCGCCTCGATCTGGCGGATCCGCTCGCGCGTCACCGCGAAGCGCTTGCCGACTTCCTCCAGCGTGTGCTCGCCCTCCTCGCCGATGCCGAAGCGCAGGCGCAGGATCTCCTTCTCCTTCGGGCTGAGCGTGGCCAGCGCCCGCTCGACCTGATGGGTCAGGTCCTGCGTCAGCAGCGACTCGTTCGGCGAGCTGGTCGACTTGTCCTCGAGGAAGTCGCCGAGCTCGGAGTCCTCGCCGATCGGCGTCTCGAGCGACAGCGGCTTGCGCGACGACTCGAGGATCAGCCGCACCTTCTTCGCCGGCACGCCCGTGCGCTGCGCGAGCTCCTCCGGCGTGGGCTCGCGGCCCATCTCGTTGATCATGTGCCGGTTGACCCGCGAGATCCGGTTCAGCGTCTCGACCATGTGCACCGGGATGCGGATCGTCCGCGAGTGGTCCGCGATCGCCCGGGTGATCGCCTGGCGGATCCACCACGTCGCGTACGTCGAGAACTTGAAGCCCCGGCGGTACTGGAAGCGATCCACGGCCTTCATCAGGCCGATGTTGCCTTCCTGCACGAGGTCGAGCAGGGACAGGTCGCTGCCGAGATACCGCTTGGCGACCGAGACCACGAGCCGGAGGTTGGCCTCCATCAGCTCGCGCTTCGCGATGCGCACGAGCCGGTCGCTCGTCTCGATCTCCGTCAGCAGCGCCTGGAGCCGCTGCCGCGGCAGCCCGACTTCCTGCTCGAGCTTTCGCAGCTCGCGCGCCGCCGGGGCCGCGCGGCCCCGGCGTGACTCCGCGCTGAGCTGCTCCAGCCGGTGACAGGAGCGCCGCACGGCCGCGACGATCTCGTCGATCAGCGCCGGCTTGAGCGGCATGTCGGCGACGACCTTCTGGATCGCCGCGCGCTCGCCGTCGATCAGTCTCTGCACGCGCTGGCGCGACGCCGCGGAGCGCCGCTTGTCGGCGAGCGATTCCTGCAGGGTCTCGATCTTGCGAGCGTGGCGTCGCATCCGCGCGAACGCCAGCAGGACCGGCCGCACGGCCTTCGGCTCGAGCTCGCCGCCCTCCGCGAGGACCATCACCTCGTTGGCCGGAATCTCCCCGCGCCGCAGACGGTCGCCGACGTCGAGCAGCGTGCGCGCCGCGACCGGGATGCCGGCCAGCGCCCGGCGCAATGCGATCTGGCCGACCTCGATGCGCCGGCCGATCTCGACCTCCTGGCGCGCGGCGAGAAGCGGGACTTTTCCGATTTCCTTCAAGTACAGACGGACCGGGTCCTCGCCCTTCGTGGGCAAGGCCGGGACCGGCTCTTCGAGGACGGTGCGCTCCTCCGGATCCTCGACAAGGGTCGGGACGGCGACAGCAGCCTCCCCGTCTTCAGCGTCTCTGAATGTCATCGTGTTCACCGAAAGGGCTTGCTACGCCCTGTAAGATGCTTG
>Ga0233424_10000461_pt1 | contig 51439 bp, 58 predicted proteins | sample Watercolumn_Towu_FD_181011 | JGI IMG/M metagenome (GOLD analysis project Ga0233424, IMG submission 181011) | Freshwater microbial communities from Lake Towuti, South Sulawesi, Indonesia - Watercolumn_Towuti2014_125_MG | ecosystem: Environmental > Aquatic > Freshwater > Lake | place: Indonesia...
GTAGCAATCAATTTTAAACCAAAAACCGAAAGATCAAGTTTTTCAAGCGGCAGGACAGAAACAGAAAAGCGCTCTACAAGCTCCATGTTTAAGATTGCACCAAAAGGATCATGTTCCCAAGCAGCAATTTCAGCAGCAGATGCGTAATATATGGCGTTGGAAAACAGAGAAAAATTACCAATGTGGTCATAATGAAAATGCGTAAAAATAACAAGATCAATTTTTGCAGGATCAATTGTTGATGCAAGCTCTTGAAGAATAGAAGCAGCATGCATAGGCTTTCCAGTATCAATAATAATTTTTTTAGAAAAGTCAAGAAAATAGACATTGCAATCAGAAGTAATTTTGTAGATATTTTTTGCGAGTTGTTGCATAAAAGAATAAGAATGTGGAGCAGCTAATAAAAGTTATTGAAATACTACGCTGATCGTCTACTTCGAAAAGGAATCACAGTAGCAGGAGCGTGTGATGAAGGAATTTTGGTCACCGCAGGAAAATACCCATCAAAAAATTGTTGATAATCAAAGTCAGGATAGCGAAGCGTAAAGCGATCAAAAGCATGAAGTAAGCGACGTTGATCCCGAGAAAGTGAACGCCTTCTATAGGAAAGAGATCCATGAATTTGTTCTTGAAAAGAGGTGTATCTCATGCTTGGATCATAATCATCAATAAGAATGCGAAGTTGGGAGATATGATAATCCACAGAAATATCAGTATGAAGAACAGTGGCATAAAGTGCAGCAACAAGATAATAATCTGATGTGAGAGGTCGATGTCCAGTATCTACTTGTGCAAGATGGAAAAGAATATCTGCACGAGCAACAAGCCCGCTATGAATCCAATAATCTTTTTTTGTTGCAAAGAATGCAGCACATCGCTCAGCAATATCATCTATGAAACGCATAAAAAAGAAAGAATCGACAATAATTTATAAAATTTGTCTGAAGAAGTTTGAAAGAAATCAAGCGTCATAAGGTTGAGAAGGAAGCATGATGCCTTTTGCTTGTAATAATGTACGATCGCGTTCTGATCCAGATCTTTGGTATCTATCAAGCAACTCAAGAAGACGCGTATCAGTGAGTTGTTCAAGGTGTAAATCTCCGATAAGTAAACTTATATCATCGAAACGAATAGAAAGCTCATCAAATAACGATTCACGAAAACCTTGTCCATGAAGAAATCTGGAATATATCTTATATGCTGAAGAGCCAGTCTGGCGATGAAGATGAGAGAATCCCCCTCTTTCAGCTCTTTGATAAAAGTAACCAGAAAGATAAAGACAAAAATCACCAAGTTGTTTAAATGATGAAGGAGTAGTACATTGGCCACGTCCCTCAGTAACTGTTTCAAATGGCTGATCAGCAGCACGAATGTTATCTCCTAACACACCAACAGTATATGCCTGCGCTTCTGGAGAAACAGTAATTCTGTGCCTTTTTAGAGCTGCAGAGAATTGAGCGTCAAGTTCACCAAGAACATCTGCTGTTGCATGTAAAACCATAGAATGATCTAACAAAAAGCCATTAATAAATCCACTGACACAAAAGAGAGGGAGTCTGACAAACATTAATCCAGTATGTGATGCTTCTTAATCCAATATCCAGTATATGTGCCAAGAACAAATGTCACAAGAACAACTTTGTAGCTCAAAAAGCGTGCACCTATTGCCATACCAATGACAAAGGCAATTACCATAATCCAAAAACGGCCCTGATGCTTGTATTTCCGAACATAAAGAAGCCGGCCAATGATCATACTGGACAAAAACACAATGAGAATAGAAAGCACTTTACTTCCTGCAATAAATGTCATGATAGCACCAAGAATGAGGAAAAGCAGAGAAACGTATTCTACCCAATTATCAATGAAATTCAATGCCGCCTTTTTTTCAAAAAGTAATCTCATAGTGCAATCACCATATTAATCACCGCATCGTTTGTTCAACATAGTACCAGTATAATCCCCAAATAATGCCTGCTAAGAGTAATGCCCAGATGAGTGAATACACACCTAAAACAAAAAGAACAATATAGCTGAGGAAAATACTAAAAAAGAAAACATAGTTCATGCGTGATGCAAAAAAGAGGCTGACGCCATCTAAGTTTGGCAGTGGCAGCATAGAAAACACCGCGTAATACAAATTAATAAAGGTCATTTGATGAAAAAAATCAGTCATAATGCCGTTGAGCGCGAGTGTTTCCCAGAATGTTGCCATGACAAGGTTTGCAATAGGGCCCATTGCTCCGATAAGGCCACAGGAGAGAAGATTTAAACCATAACGAAAATGTCCTAAACGTTGGATAGCCATGTGATAAAATGCAACCCCGCCAGTAAGAAGAATGTAAATTTTTCCTTGAAACAAAAAAGTGCAGATAAGAGTGATGTATGTTCCTAGTGTCCATAGTTTATACTCTGTCCGAATACCAAGAGAAAGACCCATAATTTTATGAGCAGATTCGTGAAAAAAGAATGCAAGTGCAACAATAAAGAAAATTTTGAGATAATTAAAAATCCAATGGCCAAGTTGAAATGATTCAGAGCCGTCATCGTAGGCAAAAGCAAGCGTGATGACTGCCATTGCAATAAGAAGATCGCGTATTTCTCGGGGAGAGAATACAAAGAAATCACGAATTCTGTATTTCAATTCTGCATAGTCTGACATAACATCAATTTTTGGGAAAATGAGATATATAAAGCTTGCTTTATTTCGAAATTTGGTCTAATATATGACAGCTTGCTGTGACCCAATTTCGTAATCCCGCGAACTTGCCGTATTGCGAGCGAGTACCAGCGAGCGACGAGTTCGCGTTATTTAGCGAGAAGTTCCTTCATTCCATCTTCATGCCCAGCACCAATCACTGCAATAATAATATGCTTTGGATATTTTTGCTGGAACTGACGAATCTTGCGAACCATAAACTGATTTCGTTCTGTAATAAGAACAGTGTACACGTGAGGATATCGCTGTTGCACATGCACAAGCAATTTTTTAATAATGGCATGAGCAGGCACTTTGCGAAGATCAAAAGAATCTAAGCCATATTTTTTCATCTCACGCATAGGAAAAAATATTCCCCTAATAATATCAACAAAGAAATGCCATTTCTCCATCCACGTCAATTCTTGAGAAAATCTGCGCAAGGTAATATGAATGGGTTGATCAAGTAGTGCAATAGTGGCATCATGTTTTTTTGCAGCATGAATTGCAGTGAGCATATCATCACCAGGTTTTGACTTGACAACCTTTGCAAGCCGTTCTGTCACAGCAGAAGCAATCACAGCAAAAAGAAATCCTTTAAAGCCAAAGCGGCGAATGTTTGCAAAAGAAAATGAAGAAGTTTTTTTTTGGTCTGCAAGAAGAGAATAAAAGCGCTGTTTATCCAGCTCAACGCCAACAACACAGGAACCAAGCGCATGAAAATGATCAACAACAGCACCAACGTTCTTGACACTTTCCTGTGCAATGTGGGATGTCCCAACTAAGACAATATTTCCTATTTGTGTATATTTGAGTGGCATGCAAATCAAAAAAGTTTATATACTTAAATAGTTTGTAGTTTTACCATAATTTCGTATTCGCTTTGCTCATACGAAATTGTGTTACTCAGTGATTACAGAAACCAAAAAATCTCTTCCGAGCGAAGCAATGAGAACAGATTTTTTGGAGGCACTATGTTAAAGATGAAGCGAATAACAGACACCTATGAAATGAAAGTGTTTACAGACACAGGAGATTATTTTGGGGATGTTGAAGAATCCATTATGACGAATAACAAGATTTTTGGCTGGAGGGTCAGAAGTACAAAGAATTCATTCCTCAACAAGATTTTGGGTAATGCGAAGGGAGTTATTGTTCCTCATGCATTAGTCAAAAGTATTGGGGATATTATGATTGTCAGCAAAGCAGCTGTTCCTAATTATAATCCAGAAGACGCAGCACAGGTTGAAGCAGAATAGTCAAAAAATATAGTGAACGAACCAAATTCTCGTAATTTTTTACGTTCGTTCACTTATTAGCTGACACACGAAATCACTATGGGGATATTTACGAATATTTCGTGCGTCAGCTATAGGAAAATTCCTGAGATAGATTTAAAAAGAGAGTAGAATTAATACAGCATTGTAGGGTGCTTATGTGTTATCGGAAACAGCTTTGAAATAAGCTGTTGCTGAGGAAAGTCCATCCACCTCAAAAAGACGACCTTCGAGAGGAGGATCTTGAAAAAGATGGCAACCATACAGAAACGAACTTCCACAGGAATGGAATGATGCAGAGACGTTTTTGGTAACAAAAGCAAGCAGCTGCTGACGTCTCTTGTGGCAAAGATGAAACGATGAGCCCTCGTTGGTGCAAGTCCTTTGCGACGCTGAGTTGAATACACATCCACTTGTTCATGCAAGCCGTGAAAGTGCACAGAAGATGGCTTATGGCACCCTACTTTTTTCTTAAAATAACAAGAGCAGAACAAAATTTATAAACCTCCTCGCTTGACAAACACCTATGGCACAAAACAAAATTCACATGCCTTCGGGAACAGGCGGCTTAGTAAGGTATTTTGACGAGTATAGAAGCAAAATAACTATTCAACCAGTCCATGTTATCGTGCTCATTATTCTTATGATTCTCGTAATAACGCTGCTTCATATTTTCGGCGTGCAATTACTTGGCTTTTAGGTGTGTTCTATGTTTCCCGGCTTTCCTGGAAAAGTTGACCCGCGCATGATGCGTCAGGCAATGAAAAAAATGGGCATTGAGGAAACAGAAGTTCCAAATGTTCAGGAAGTCATTATTCGCTGTAGTGATAAAGAAATTGTCATTCAACCTGCATCAGTGAGCAAAGTTAGTGCGATGGGAAATCTGAGTTGGCAAGTACAAGGAACGCCAAAAGAACGTGCGCTGGAAACAAAGGCAACTATTTCTGAAGAAGATGTGCAAACTGTCATGGAGCAAGCAGGCGTTGATGAAGAGACTGCGCGAAAAGCAATTGAAACAGCAGGTGGAGACTTAGCAGCTGCAATAATGGAATTAGAAAATAAAGAAGAGTAACTGTTTAAAAAAGTTATGACGAGAATCTCGTGCTTTTTACCGCTTTCTTTTGATGCAATCCTTCAATAATGTTGTTTCTTGGCGCAATAATTTTGTTTCAGTAATATGTTCTTTAATGACGACCGTGAGTTCTTCTTTAACATTTTCAAGAATTGCTGCAATAATCACAATAACAATGAGAATCAACCAAAGAAAAATTCCCTGAAGTAATCCCCAAGAAAAATAGCCATCTGCAAGATATTGTTTGCGGAGGAGAAAAAAGCCAACAATCATAAGAGCAAGCCCTGCAAAGAAAAGACCAATCTCAAAAAGGTTTAATCTCCGATAGAGAACTTGATTTTTTTCTTCAATTTGAAGGCCCATAATGAATTTCTAGGAAAAGAGGTATATATAAGTTTCTAATTTCTGTTGTTTTTATTTTTTTGTCTTTTTCAAGGTTATAAGAATAAACAACTGTTCCCCCTGCCATGCAGTATGTTCTTTAACAAGAGTAAAATACTCTAACGCTTGCTTTAAAACACCAGTCTTTTGACACAACAACACCATTGTTCCAGAATCTTTCATGACAAACTCCAATTGGTAAAAAAACTCTTTGTAAAACTTCAACATATCGTTCTCAGAAACTGCACGACCCTCAACAGGCATCTGTGCAACAACAATGTCCTGCGATTTTTCATCAACTTTGGTATCTATCCACTCGATGTCAGCACGAGCAAAAGTGAGATGCTTTGCAACGCCAGCAAGTTTTGCATGTTTTTTTGCAGCTTCAATGTTGCGAAGTTGGACGTCATAGCCGCGAAGCGAAATAGCGTCCAGTGTTTTTTTAGGAAGCTCTATATCAAACTCCGCTAAATCTATCTTCAAGAAACGATGAAACAAGAACTGTTGTTTCTGGTGAAATCGAGGAGAAACATGTGCAGCAAAAAGCGCGGCTTCCAAAGGCAACAAGCCAACACCGGAAAGAGGATCAACAAGCGCTTCTTTGCCAGAATATCCTGCATAACGAACAGCGCAATATGCAAATGCCGCATTAAGCATGTGAGTTTGTGCATAAATCTTGTATTCGCGTTTGGAAAGATCAAACCCTGCTAAATCAACGCCAAGAAGGCAAAAATTATCACGAATAAAACAGTAGACAATAATATCCGGATCTTCAAGTGCAACAGAGGTGTTTGATTGCTGCTGAAGAAATACACCTCCAAGAGATGCTGCAATTTCTTGACTTGTAAACGAATGGATACCATATCGCTCACATTCCACACGAAATGTTTTGCTGGAAAAGATGGACAGATCTGTTTTTTCAAGAGTTGCAAGAGCAGACTGTTTTAATGTTTCAAGAGAAGAAAAGGAAAAAGTGCCGAAAAGTCGCAACACACGGCGCGTGGTCTGCGTTTTGTAGCAAAGCTCCGCGAGTTGTTTGTCTGTTGCAAAAAACGTCACGAATTCTGTTTCAGGAACAGCTTTTTCTCCAAGAATTTCTTTGATTTCAAGAGCAGCGATTTCTTCAAAGCCACGAAAGGTGAGTATTGCTGCAGGTGATGAGGATTTTTTAAATTTTTTAATAGATAATACCATAAAAAGAAAAAAACAAGAACATACTTTTAAAACTTGTCAAAAAGAATTAAGAAAACTGGTCTGTTGTATATTTCCGCTTGTTGAGAATAACAGTAGATTTTCCAGAGATCTCTTTCTGAACTCCACGATTAAGCCCTGTTGCTTTTCCTGCACGCAGTCGAGACTGCCACAAACCTGCAGGCTCATTTTCACGAGCAGTGCGACCAGTACTTTTTCCTTTGATTGCCAAATTACTGTTTTCCTCGTCCTGTTAATGCCGCAAGCCCAGATTTTTTATTTGTTTTTCCAGAACCAGATGTAGTAAATGTATGTCCCGATAAAACCCCTGTTTTGCTTGCACTTAAACCTAGTGTTTTGCCTTTTCTACCCTGACTTTCTGTTTTTCCTTCTGGTAATATTCCCATTGCAATCATCCTCTTTTTTGTTTTTTAGAACTATAAAATTATGCAGATCATCTCTTTAATTATTTTCGTTTTTTAAGTCCAGATTCTTGGACACCAAGTTGCGTTCCTTTAGCGCCCCCTCCTGGTGAGTCTCCTGTTTCAAGTCGTGCTGCAACGCTTGCAGTTGCCTTTGAACCTCCTGATGCTTTTTTTGTTGCTCCACCTGTTCTTCCTTTGTCTCCCATAGTGTTACACCTCGTTAAAATATACTTTACCTAATCCATTAAAAAAATAGTATATAAACTTTGCGGAAAAAAGACAGGAATCAAAGAAAAAGAGGAGCATGGTTAAGTAATGAAAAAAGAAAAAAGAAAACAAAAAAAGCACGCAAACCTTATAAATAAGGTTATATAATCATTAAAGATTCCGAAGAGAGTTAGGAAAATCTGGTGTGTGTATGAGAGATAAAGTAGAAGAAGCGTATGAAGAGCTTAAGCGAGTAGATCATCTTATTTATGTGAGTCTAAAATATACGCGGACAACAGATGTTCTCAAAAATGTCATTGAGAGAATGATTACAACCTGTGACTGCATGATGAATGCATTGGGAGAGCATGCAAAACAAACAGGAAAAATAAAGAGTCTTCCTCCTCATCCATTAATGAAGTGCAAAGAGCTCAAAAAATTGTATCCTGACAATAAAACATTGTTGGACTTTCTGGAATTTTACATTCTTCTCAAGACAATAAGTAAAGCAGAATATACAAGCATCAATGAATACAGGAGACATGTCACATTAATTGCACAGCTTGATGAAGGGGAGTATCATGTGCATATTGATAAGGTAACAGAATTTTACAAGAATATGAAATTATATATGGACGAAATTAAAGCATTATTATAAAGATTATAAAGAGCACAGAAAGAAGCTAGGCGAAAATATGACAAAATTTTTTGCAGTAATAAGTGCAAAGGGCGGTGTAGGAAAGACAACCACGACCATCAACCTTGCAAGCGCGCTCGCATTCTTCGGAAGAAATGTTGTTGCAATTGATGCAGATTTGACAGCACCAAACATGTCGATTCATCTCGGTGTTCCAAATTTGCCACGATCGATTCATGACGCACTGGAAGGAAAAGTTCCGCTGAGTGCATGCCTGTATTTTCATCCTTCGGGATTACGAATTATTCCCGGAAATATTGCGTATGAAAGCTCCAAAGCTATTAATCTAGGTAATTTCAAAACAATAATCCACGAACTGGATAGTAAAGCAGAAATTGTTATTGTCGATGGTGCGCCAGGAGTAAGCCAGGAAGCGCAAACAATTATTGACGCAGTGGATTTTGTTCTTCCTATCACAACGCCTGATTTAGCTGCGATGAGTGATTGCAGAAAAACAATCAAGATGGCGCGTGAGTTCAATAAAATAATTTTTGGGGTTATTGTGAATAGAGTCAGAGGAGAAGAGCATGAGATTGATGTTCCAAATATTGAAGCGTTCCTTGAAGTTCCTGTGATCGGCATGATACCTGAAGAGAGTAATGTCCGTGCAGCGTATCAATTGAAAGCACCGATTATTTACACCCATCCTGAAAGCCCTGTGACCAATGCATACAGGAAGCTTGCAGGAAAAATAATTGGAGAAGAGTATCATGATAATCTCGAGCAGAAGAAAGTTCCATCCCTAGGCCATGAAATTCTTGCAGGATGGAATATAGTGAAGAAATGAACGTTAGGAAACAAGAATAGAAAGTTTTTCCACATCGTTGTAATTCTTAACGAGGATCTTTTTTGAGAATGGCGCTTCTTCCATAAAAAGAAAAGAAAGATGAGTTTGTTTATAGACTTTACGATGCCATCGTAATATTTTGCTGTTTTCTTACGATAGCAACGGAAGGTGGAAAATCAAGTGAGCCATGTCTGATGGACACGAACCCGTGCTTCATCAACAACCGTTTCAACAGGTGCATTACATTCCTTTGTGGAAGTGGTTGCTTACAAAAGACAGCAAACTATAATAACCCCTACTCCCATAAAGCTAGCATGCCAAAGAAAAAGAGTAGAAAAATCATACAAAGTGAACTTGCAATAATGCAAAGCATTGCAACAAAAAAGGCGCATGTAGAAAGAAAGATGGAACATTTTGTTGCAATGACAGCAATGCTCCTCTTGATTTTCATCAATTTTCTTGGAGCAATTCTTCTTATTCCATTCCTTTTATTTTTTGAAGGATTTGCACAATACGCGATAGTTGCTGTCTTCGCGATAGGTTTTGGACTGATCTTCAACTTTATGATTCATTCGATAGAACATCTTGGAGACAAGCATCATATTATTGCAGGCATTGTTGTTCCTTTCTTTGCGATGATGGACATTATCATTCTTTTCAATTTACTGGAAAAAATTGTGAAAAAACTTTCAATAGCTACAACGTACGACTATACATTCATCGTTATTCTGTTCATTGTTGCATTTTTAGTTCCGTATCTTATAGACATTGGACGTGGCAAGCATAAATTCCAATAGGTTTTTTTATGAACAAACTCAAACAAATGCATTTTGCACTCTTTTTAGCAATAGTAACATCGCTCTGTTTTATGTTTCCTGCCATTCTTATAAAGCTGATCATGGATGAGATTTCAACAACAGGAGCTCTAGCGATCCGTTTTTTTATTGCAGCAGCAACATTTTTCATCGTGTTATATGTTTATTCTGGAAAAAAGAGTGTGAAAGAAATAATCAGAACAGATGCAAAAGAGTTAAAAGAATATATGCTTCTAGGGTTTATCTTAGCAGCAAGCTTGACAACATTATTTGCATCCTTTACATACATCAATGCAAACAAAGCGATGCTTATTTTCATGATGTATCCACTGTTTGACGGCGTGCTTGCATGGATATTCTTAAAAGAAAAAATAACCCATGCAGATTGTGGTGCAGTTCTGGCAACACTGATTGGTTCTGGATTTATTTTTGGGATTGATATCCTCAAATTTGAGCATGTCACTGGAGATCTCTTAGTCATCATCGGAACATTTCTTTTTGCAGCATATTTAGTGTTGAGCAGATCTATTGGCAAACATCATGAGTATAATAAAAGAACAGCGTGGCTGTTTATTTTTGCATTTTTTTTCTTGATGATCGCCTTTTATTTCACAGAAAGCCCTGTGATTTTATTCGAATTGAAAGGAATGACATGGCTGTGGCTCATTCTTCTTGGAACAGCATGTACTGTTGTCCCGTATATGTGTTTGAGTTATGCAACAGCATACATTAAATCATCTGTTGTAGGAATTATTTTGCTCTTGGGAAATATTTTAAGTATTGGATTAGTATCAATCATATTCAATGAAACGATGACAACAAATATGTATGTCGGCGCGGGATTTATTCTTGGAGCATTTTTGATATCAACAATTTGTGAATGGCAGGATGAGAACAAGAGATATCATCATGCACATCATTGAATATTTTAAAAATTAGTAATTTAAGCCGCCTAACTACAATCATGAAATACATCAATACATCAGAAAAAAGATAATCAAAGTATATGCAGCATTTGGAATACAATCTATTTCTTCATCAACAAATACCACGCCAACACAAAGAACGCAACACAAAGAATAAAGATTGCAATTTTAATAATCAGCACATAACGAATAAATTTCTGTTGTATAGCAGTCATGTTAGAATATTTTTTCTTTAAAGCCGCAATTTTCTTTTTCATAGAGAATAACATAATAATGGGAAATATAAATATTACGCAGGAAATAAAAAACCTCCATGAGCAAACGAAGTGAGCGAATGTGAGGATTTTTTGAGAAAACATTAAATACAACAAAGGAAGAAAAGTAGCCATGGCAAAAACAACATTCGACAAAGTCACACAAACCATTCTAAAAAAATACAAGACATCCAAGAAAGAGCATGACCAAATACTGAAAAAAATAGAAAGCTTTCTTCATGATTTGAGGGCAGCGTTAGAAAGAGAAAAGATTGATGCGTATGTGATGCTGGGAGGATCTGCTGCAAAAGGAACATTTCTCAGGCATGATTTTGACTGCGATGTGTTCGTGAGGTTCATATATGATGAATACAAAGAAAAAGATGTCTCACAATTATTAGAAAAAGCGCTGAAACATATGAAAGGAACAACCTACGAGAGGGTTCATGGCTCAAGAGATTATTTTATAGGAACGTGGAAAGAGCTCCAGTACGAAATAATTCCTGTCCTTTATATCAACGATAAGAGAATGGCAAAAAATATTACAGATATGAGTCCGCTGCACGTTGAATGGCTCAACCAGCATCTGACAGAAGAAATACGAGACCAAATAATACTCACAAAACTTTTCTTCAAAGCACAGAAAGTTTATGGTGCAGAAAGCTACATGAATGGATTTTCAGGTCACATTGTTGATCTTCTCACCATCTACTACAGATCATTCAAGGAACTCTTAGAAAACATTGTCAAATGGCAGGAAAAAGAGCTGATCAACATGACGTCGCATCCTATAAATATCAACGATTTTAATCCAGACAAAATACAATCAGCAATTATTGTCGTCGATCCTGTTGAACCAGAAAGAAATGCTGCTGCTGCTGTTGGGTTTGAACAGTTTTATCATATCCAAAATCAGGCAACAACATTTTTAGAAAATCCAAACGAAAATTTCTTCAAAAGAACAAGCATCAGCATAAAAGAATTACAAGCAATGAAAAAAGAGGCAGAGAAAAAACAGCAAGCAATGATTATTGTGAAAGCACTTCCAACACATGGAAAACTTGACACGATCGGCACAAAGATATTCAAGACGCATGAGTTTATTCAAGAAGAGCTCAAAAGAAATAATTTTACAGTAGAAAAAGCAGGATGGGAGTGGGAAGAAGATCAGGATAAAGAAGCAATTTTGTGGTACATGACCAAAGAAAAGAAGCTTTCAGCAACACAGGAACATGCGGGTCCCCCATTAAAGCGCAAAGAAGATGTTGCAGCATTCCAAAAAAAGCACAAGAAATTTTTCTTTAAAGAGAATAAGATCTATACAACAATAAAACGAAAGTACACAACAGCAGAAGCATTGATAAAAGAACGTATAAAAGACAAGCGAATAAAAGAAAAAGCAAGAAAGTGGAGTCTGATGAAAGTATGAACGAGTCCATTGCTGTAATGACGAGTCCATGGATTATGGGCATTGTCCTGTTTGTTATTCCATCTATTATTTTGTGGAAGCAAAAGAATCAAAAAGTGCTCAGGCAATTGTGGACTTCAATAGTCACAACAGGGATCATCGGAGTTATCATAAAGTTTATTGTCCAAAGACCTCGGCCATTTGAGCCAGAATACTTTTTTGGGACTATTCCTGATTATTCTTTTCCGAGTTTACAAACAGCAGTTGCGTTTACAACACTTCCTTTCTTGTGGAAACAAAAGAAAAACTGGAAATGGGGAATGATAGCATACATTTTTAGTATTGCATTAAGCAGAATCTATCTACAAGAACATTATACAAGCGATGTCATCGCAGGAGCAATTATAGGAATGAGCGTCGCAATACTTATACAAAAGAAGATAACATGAAAAAGAAAGAAAGCAAAGAAACAAAAAAGCTAGAAACACGGAGACAACTGTTTCACCTCGTCACGGGAATCCTCATAGTGATACTCCTTTATTTTGAAATCATGCCGATTTGGCTTTTTTTCATTATTATGATCACGGGAATCATCGTATACAACGCGTGGGAAAAAGAAGCAAATCCAATCTTTGCCTGGTTCTTTCGACATTTTGAGAGAAAAGAAGAGCGTGAAGGAACAGGCGCGTTGTGGTATGCAATTGGTTGTTTTATTACAGCATTACTGTTTGAGAAGAATGTAGCACTTGCAGCAATCTTGATTCTTGCAGGAGGAGATAGTGTCTCGCATTGGGTTGGCAGATTTTATGGAAGAATTCCACATCCACTAAACAAAAAGAAAAATGTTGAAGGAACAGTTGCAGGAATCATTGCAGCTTTTGGAGCAGCTGTCTTTTTTGTTCCAAATCTTCCTGCATTTATTGCTAGTGTTATTATAATGAATATGGAAGTGTTTGATTGGAAGTTGTTTGGACGAAGAATTGATGATAATTTTTGGATACCTATTGTTGCTGCGTTAATTATAACAGGAGTGAGTTTACTATGAAGAAAGGATTGTTTGCGAAGTTGAATTAAGGTATCCTATACAAATGCTTAATCATATAATTTTCTTCTTCGCCTTTTGCAATGACTTCTTTCTGTGGACTTTCATGTGAAGACGTTTCCACTGATTCAGAAGGAACAGCATGAGGAGAAGCAACAACAGGAGCAACAGATTTTTTCGTATCTTTTGTAACACCAATATAATCAGCTTTGTCTTTGACCTTTTTCACAGTATCATCAAACTCAGCAGGTGTTAATTGTTTTGGTTCCCAGACAAAAGAAAGCCCGTCATTCTCTTTTCGAGGAATGATGTGAAGCGTCACATGACCTTTAACACCAGCGCCAGCACCGTTGTTACAAATAATGTTTGTTCCTTGTGAAGCCAATCCTTCATAGACAGCACTTGCAGCATAACTCGCAACATAAAAGAGCTGTGTTGCAAGGGCATCAGGAAGTTCTTCCAAGGTTTCTGCGTGTTGTTTAGGGACAACAATAATGTGGCCAACAGCAGAGGGATCAGGAGAGAAATAGGCAAGAACAGCTGCATCTTCATAAACGATTTTCGTAGCAACATGTTTTTGCGTGATGGAACAGACAGGACAGCTCATTTTCGCTGAGACATCTCTCGATGCAATCGAGAAATCAGATCAAGATCTGCTCCTTCTTGTGGTGCTACTGCATCTGAAGACGCTTCAGAATCCCGTTCTGCTTCATCATCTTCATCACTGTCTTCATTTTTCTTTTTGAAAGGTTTTTTAATTCTCTGGAGTGATTCATCTTCTCCCTGAATCATTGCAGGGTTTTCAGTATCAGGAATCTCCAAGTGAGGCTCAAGATCTTTAATTGCTGGAGAATCAAGAAGAGGATTTTCATGAGAAGAGACAGGAGTTTTCAGTGCAGGAAAAGCACCAAGAATAGTCTCAACATCCTGTTCTTGTTTGACATCACGGGCAAGCACAGCACGTTCGAGTTCCTCAACATCAACACCCACAAAAATCTCCTGAAGTTCAGGAACTTGTTGTATTTTTTCAGCAAAGAGAAACGTTTGTTTTAGTAATAATTCTTTAAGTCGTGGATTATCATTGACAATATCCACAAGTTCATCCATGCTGTATTGTGATTCTGCTTTTTCTGGCTTTGGAGGAGCAAAGTGTTCAATGATAACATCAAGATCAATGGTTTCAAAGAGTTTCTGCAGTTTTGGATTGCTTGCAACTTGCTGTTTGAAATGTTCAGGGTATGTCGATATCAGCTGCTTGAGTTGCGGATTAGATTCAATGAGTGCAATAAGTGAGTCTTTGGTATACGTCCCAGGAAAGCGTGTTTTTGAAGAAGCTTGCGGAGATGGTGAAGAAAGAACAGAGGACTTTATTTGATGCTCAGGAGAAAGAGATGATGGTGTTTAAGCAACTGAGTCAACAACAGGTTGTTCTTGTTGTGGAAGTGGATACAATGCAGCACGCTGACGGAGCATAATGGGAAGATTATGTTTTAAGAGCTTGTATGCATCATCAAGCTGTACTTTGTCAAACGTAGCTTTTTTTGGCTGGAAAAATTCCAGCCCATCAGGAGATTCTCGTGGAATGAGATGCAACATAAAATGACTGCTTTGCTGTCCAGCAGCATAGCCGTTTGCGATAAACAATGTGTTGCCAAACAGAAGCAAACCATCCTTCAATGCACCAGAAAGATACTTCGTTTTGGCAAACAAATATTCAAACATCTCAGGAGGAATAAGCGGCATGATGGGATAATGTTCTTTAGGCATCACGAGGAGGTGTCCTTTTGCAGCGGGATTGATATCGAGAATAGCAAGAAGTCTGTCATCTTCATAGACTTTTTTGCTGGGAATTTCTCCTTTGACAATTTTGCAGAATGGACATTGCTGCTTTTGTGCATCAATTGCCTTTTGTTGTTCTGGAGAGAGCTGCATGGTGGATTTTTGGAAAGAGCAATATTTAATGGTTTTGGTACAAAAGTATTAAAAGAATAAATCATGAAAGTTTTTCATGAAATGGCTCTATAAAGTACAGCGTGAGTTTCCTGCGCATATTGTGTTTGTAGTGAAAGATGCCTATACTAAAGGAATGAAGAAGAATCTTGGTTGGAGTGATAAAGAATTTCTGTACCTCCTCAAAGATGGTCTTTTTGTCTCATATAGAACAAAGGAAAATGATCAAGAAATGTATAAATTTTTTAAGGAAAAAGTAAAGGATAAAGAATTTCTGCAAAAAGTAAAAGCAAAGACAGAAGAAGCAGAGAGGACATATAAAATAGAAACAGAGAGAATAATAAACGAATGTAAAAAAGAGCATTCATGGAAAGAACTTCTTGAGCTTTATGAGAAAGCATACGCAGCAGAGTATCACATTTTATCAATAATGAATTTTACGCTGTATTTTGAACAAGCAGGGCCTGTTCCTGAAGAAGCAAAGAAAGAGTTTGAAGAAATTGCAAAGATAAGGAATAGAATTGCTGCAATGTTATATGCGTTTTACCATAATGACTATGGTGGTTTGTTTAGGCAGATGGAGAGAAAATTGAATATTTCAAGAGAGATTATTGGTTTTATGCTTCCAGAAGAAATAGAAAAAGCATTGAAGAATGAGAGAGCTGGAGTAAAAGAAGAATTGAAAGCTCGAAAAAAACTGAGTATTTTGATTGTAGAAAACAGAAAAGCAAGATATCTTGTTGGTAAAGAAGCTGAGAAAGTCTATGAAGAACTGCAATCAGAGACAAAAGAACAAAAAGAAATCAAAGGACAAACAGCATATCCTGGAAAGGTTAATGGGACGGTTTGCAAGGTAGAAACACACGCGGATTTAAAGAAGATAAAGCAAGGAGTTATTCTTGTCACGCCAATGACCTCAGTAACATACGTTCCGTATTTAGAAAAAGTTGCTGCGATAGTAACAGATGAAGGAGGAATTATCTGTCATGCAGCATCCATTGCAAGGGAAATGAAGATTCCAACAATAATTGGCACAAAAATCGCAACGAAAATTCTAAAAGACGGTGATAGAGTGGAAGTGGATGCAGAGAAAGGGATCGTAAGAAAGGTCAAATAGAAAAGAAAGAATTTATTTTTTCAAGGAGCTCTTTATGTGTTTTCGGTGGAAGCTTTGCAACTTTCTTAAGTGCGAGACTATCAAGAAAAGTATGAATTTGCCAGTGCTTTATTTTGCTTTGTAATGGAAGAAGTCCATCTGGGAGAGGAACACCATCACTATCAGGATTACTTGTTATTGCACAACCAACGATATCTTCACCTTTAACAGCAAGAACAACCATAGGTCGCTTCTTCGCATTTATGAGATCAGAAAAAGGAAATTGAATGAGCACAATATCTCCTTTAGAATACATTGTCCCACCGTTCATCGTATTGATTGTCCCAGGCTTTTTTCAAAGAAGATTCGCTGAGAAGCATCAAGAGATGTTTTTCATCCATCTTTGCAGGTTTGACAATGATCTTATCCTTTTCTTCTTTGAGAAGGAGTTTCATCCCTCGATGTATCTTAAAAGCATGTCTGATCTTCTGAGGGATAACAATCTGACCTTTTTCTCCAACAGTAACAACTTCAATCATACATGTAGGAAAGTAGTACAGGTATAAAAATATTTCCATGGAAAAAGTATTAAAAGATAAGAAAAAGAATAAGAAAAATGACATGGGAATTAATTGTAGAAAGAAAAGGGCAAAGCGCATTGATAAGTTCTTATTTCTATAATGGCATTCAAACAAAATATTTTAAAAAAACTTTAGGTATAAATGCAGGGTTTGACCAGTATCTAATTCTGGATTATAAGAATTATTATCGCAAGGAAGATGTAGAAAGATGGAAAGAGTTTATGAAGGAGTATATCTCAAAAAAAGGCTTTTCTATAATACGGACACATCTTACTATTTTAGAAGAGAAAGCTCAAGAATTCTTGAAATTTTCAGAAGAAGTAAAAAAGAAAGAGAGAGATGATGCAGAAAAGAACCACGCTGCTATTTTTAAGAGATTCTCAGAATTCTGTCTTGATTTTGCTCCTGCAATGTATTATATCATTATTGAGAGTATAATAGAAGAAGAAATCAAGAGGATAGTTGAAAAAAGAATAGGACAAGATCATTATCTTTCTGTTCTTACACAATCAAACAAGCCGACTGATGGAACTTTTGAGCTCATCAATCTCTACAAAATTGCAAAAGAATATTACAGCGATCAAAACAAGGAGAAAATCCAGAAGTTGATAAAAAAGCACCTTGAAGAGTTTGGCTGGCTTTCCTTCACAAAATTTGTTGGTGAACCATGGACAGAAAAGACAATTCTTGAGAGAATAAAGATGATGGATAAGAATAAGATAGATCAACAACTTTTTGAACTCAAGACAAAATATCAAAAACAAAAAGAAGAAACAGAGAGAATATGCAGAGAATTTGGGTTTAGAGAAGAAGAAAAAGAATTTGTTGATCTTGTTCAGACAGTGATATGGTTTCGAACATTTCGCATTGATGTGTACACAAAGGCAGGATTCAATGTAAAAAATCTCTTTACATTTTTAGCAGAAAAGCTTGGGTTATCGCTAGAACAATTTGTTTTTCTTACCTATAAAGAAGTAGAGGAGTATATTTCTAAACAAAAAAAATTTCCTATAGATCTTGCAGAAAGAAGAAGGGTAGGAAGCTGGCAACTTCTTTTTGATTATGGAACAATGATTTTTCAGTATGAGCCTCCCTTCCTAATTCAGGAAAAACAAGGTACTTTAGTATCAGAAATAAGAGGGAACGTTGCTTGCAAAGGAATAGGAAAAGGAGAAGTGTGTATTATTAGAGGAGTGAAAGAGTTTCATAAAATGAAGGATAAGGCAGTGCTTGTTACTTCAATGACAACTCCTGATTTTGTTCCACTTATGGAACGTTCGATCGCAATAGTCACAGACGAAGGAGGTATTACATGTCATGCAGCTATTGTGAGTAGGGAACTAAAAATCCCCTGTATTATCGGAACGAAGATTGCAACAAGAATATTGAAAGATGGAGATATGGTTGAAGTGGATGCTGAGAAAGGAACAGTAAAAAAACTCTAACTACAAATATTTCACATACACCTCAAAGAATTGCTGGTAGGTTTTCTTATATTTCTCAATCAGAAAACGAGAGAGTTTATCATAATGTCCTTTATCAGCAGCAGCCAGACCAGTAAAGTATGCAACACGTTGTGTTTTTCGAATGATAAGCGGAGGATAGCCAGATTCCAAAAGAATAGCGTTCAACAAAATTCTTCCTACACGTCCATTGCCATCTTCAAAAGGATGGATTTTTTCAAATCGACTATGAAAGAGTGCAGCCTTTTGCAAGGGATGCATTTTTTTCTCTTGATGGTACCAATCAATAAGCGCTTGCATTTCAAGATAAACTTTTTCAGGAGGGATTGTTTGAATATTTCTTCCCAGAAGATAGTTTGGGAATTTTTTATAGCCTAAAGAAACATCAGTATCTTTCACAAGGACTTCATGTAACTGAAGAATATCCTTTTCCTTTATCTTAATTTTATGGTAAAAGAGCGCTTCAAGTGCCTTTCGTGTGTTTACTGTTTCATGAATATCACGAAGATGAACACCACGAGGAATATGTTTTTCATGAAAAAGCATGGTCACATCTTTGAGGGTTAAAGAGTTACCTTCTATAGCGTTGGACTCATAGGTGAAGTTCACCGCAAAACGGTCAATAATGTCTTGATACTGCTTTGTTGTTAGGTTCTTAAGAAGCTCTTTATAGCAAAGCTTCATGAGTTCCATCTTTTCTATTGTTTCTTTGGTAAAGATGCGATTAGAAGTAAAATATCTTCCGGCAGAAGCAATAAGAGCAGCAGTTACTTTTGCTTTCAATTGTTTTTCATACAATTCTCTGTTCTTATCTTTCATGTAGACAGAGAATTTCTTAACTCCTGTAGGTAGTCGGATGGAGGTTTCGAGATATTTTCTCTTCTTTCCATGAATCGTCCTAACGTTTACAAATGCCATAAAGAAATTGTACCCCTACAAATATATAAATTTTCACATTTTGTAGGGGTACACGAAGAACTTCTCACTCCCTCTTCCACAACCTTTAAAATACCAAACACGCATCGATTTCTCATGAAGCTCTACGAATTCGAAGGGAAGCAACTACTCAAAGATGCAGGAATCACTGTACCGGAAGGATACGTGATTGAAAGCACAAATGAAATTCAAGTTCCAACACAAGAAATTGTCATCAAAGCACAAACACTCGAAGGAAAGCGAGGAAAAGCAGGCTTAATCAAGTCAGCAAAAACAAAAGAAGAGATTGAAGCGATCACAAAACAATTTCTCAACAAAAAGCATGGGTTTGAAACAGTCAAAAAAGTACTCATCGAAAAGAAATGCAAAATAAAGCATGAATTCTACGTCGCAGTAACATACGACACAAAAACAAGAAATCCAGTTATGATTGTGAGCAGCCAAGGAGGCATAGACATTGAAGAAACAAAAAATACGCATCCCAGCACAGTCATTGTTGAACAAATCAATATCCTTGATGGACTCACAGAGCATGAAGCAAAACATATCCTCCATAAAGCGCAAATAACAAACATCTCCATGATTCCATTGCTGCAAAAAATCTACAAGACCTTCATGGACAGAGATATGAAACTTTTAGAGATAAATCCACTCATCGAGACAGAAACGCATGAGCTGATTGCAGCTGACGCGAAAATAATTTTTGATGATGATGCATTATACAGACAGAATTTTAATTTCCCTCAAAGAATAGGAATTGGAAGAGAGAAAACAGAAAGAGAAATAAAAGCAAATGAAATCAATGCAATGGACCATAGAGGGATCGCAGGAAAAACATATATCGAATTAGAAGGAGACATAGGCATTCTCGCGTCAGGGGGTGGCGCAAGTATTACTGCAGTAGATGCATTAATAAGCTACAAGCAAAGGCCAGCGAATTATACAGAATATAGTGGCAATCCAAGTCCTGAAAAAGTAGAAGCACTAACCAGAATTGTAATGAGTGATCCAAATTTGAAAGGATTATTTGTCGTTGGTGCAAAAGCAAATTTCACGCAGATTCATGAAACAATCACCGCGATCATAAAAGTGATTAGAGAAATAAAACCAGAATATCCTATTGTCTTTAGAAGGGCAGGTCCAGGAGATAAAGAAGCAAAGAAACTCGTAGAAAGCACTGCAAGAGAACTACAGCTGGACATGGAATGGTATGGAGATGAAACACCAATCACTGTTGCAGCAAAAAGAATGAGTGATAAGATAAATCGCTACAAAAATAAATGCTGTTGTTGAAAACACGCACAAACAACACAAAACAGTATCTTCAAACAATTATTAGTTAAAAAACATAGAGAGCAAAAAATGAGCATACTCATCAACGAACAAACAAAAGTTCTTGTGCAAGGGATAACAGGAAAAGAAGGAATGAGAGCAACGCAGTTTATGCAAGCGTATAAAACAAAAGTTGTTGCAGGTGTCCGGCCAGGAAAAGGCGGAGAAATAGTAGAGGGAGTTCCTGTCTACAACAGCTGTAAAGAAGCACTGCATGCACATCCTGATATTACAATTTCAGTTATTATTGTTCCTGCAAAAGGAGCAAAAGAAGCAATTGTTGAAGCATTGGAAGCAAACATCAAACTCATCAATGTGATTACAGAAAATATCCCAATCAAAGATACAGCGTATTGTGTTGCCTTGGCAAAAAAACATAATGCAACAATTATCGGACCAACATCTATTGGCATTATCAGTCCAGGAAAAGCAAAAGTAGGAATGATTGGAGGAACAACGTCTGAACAATTCTCAAAGGGAAATGTAGGAATAATTTCAAAGAGCGGGGGTATGTCCTCAGAAACTGCGTCTATTCTGACAAAAGCAGGGATTGGACAATCAACAGTGGTCGGCTCCGGTGCAGATGTCATTATAGGCACAAATTACGTTGAACTCTTGGAAATGTTCAGGGAAGATGCTGAAACAAAAATGATTGTGATTTTTGGAGAAATTGGTGGCACTGCAGAGGAAGATGCAGCAGCATACATAAAACAAACAAACTACCCAAAACCTATTGTTGCATTTATTTCCGGCAAATTTGCAGAACTACTGCCATCAACAACATTGGGCCATGCAGGTGCGATTATTGAAGAAGGCAAAGGCACACGAGCAGCAAAAGTTGCTGCCTTAAAAGATGCAGGTGTTCATGTTGTCGAAGTGCACCATGAAATTGTGGAGAAGGTCAAAGAACTTCTAAAGGAGATTTAACTTTTATAAAGCAATCTCTATTTTCTTGGGAAATGACAGGTTTAGAACAACGAGTAAAACCAGAAATACTCAATGATGCAAAAGCAGAACTTCCTACTTTATTGGGGACAGGACAATGGTATGGAGCAAAAATCTTCGCTATTCCAGAGGTACACAGAGTGTATAGGCCATGGAGAAATGGATTTATCTTTCTTCATAGAATCTATGAAAGCAGAAAACGATCATCGTTTCATCGACACCATGGAAATATGTGGGTTGATGTAAAAGAAGGAGAATATGAGATGCATCTTGCAAGGGAGAGCGATAAAATGCCTACAGCATATGCAAGCATGTCTGTTAAAGCAGGAGATTGGTATTTTATGGGTCAAAGAGATTGGCATAGAATACAACCAAAAACGAGAGAAACGAGAAGTGTTGTTATAGTTCAAGATTGGGTGCCTCCTACAATCCTAAATGTAAATGGAGAATGGATGACCACAAGAGAACTTCAAGAACATCTGGATATCTTTAGGGCATATTTTTAGTGTTTTGTAGTTCCAACCACTTTCTCATAGTCCAGTTTAATTGTTCTGAAAGTTAAAAGTTTCTACTCAACCGACGCACAAAATTCTTTAGCACCTAATGGAATTATTTCTATTTTTCTTTTATTGACATGTTGTGTAAACTCTTTTGGAATTCTAAAAGTATAATTATCGCCATCAAAGCTAAGACTACGGCTTATCTTTATAGTTTTCGATTCTTTAGAGGAAGAAGTTATATAGTGGTAAGAATTTCTCTAAAGCATGAAAGAAAGAATCAAAGAAATCTGCAAAAAAATAGAACAAGAAAAGAATATAGAAATCCTTTTTGCCATAGAAAATGGAAGCAGAGCATGGAGAATGCATAGCACCGATAGTGATTATGATATTAGATTTGTCTTTGTACGACCTCTTGAAGAATATATACAAATCAATAGACCCACAGAAGTTATAGAAACTGCATTTGGCAAGGAAGGAAAGCCATGTGGACAAGAAGGAGCATTTATTGATATTGTTGGGTTTGACATTTTCAAATTCATTTCAATGCTCTCTTCCTCTAACCCGACGACAATAGAATGGCTAACAACAGATATTGTTTACTTGGGTGAACAAGATAAAGTATTCAAAGAATTTGCCGTGAAGCATTTCAATAAGATCTCTTTATATCATCACTATAAATCTATGTGCAGAATGAATTATCTAAAATATCTAAAGTCTGGAAACCTTGTCACATACAAAAAGTATCTTTATGCCTATCGAGGATTAGTTAATGCAAAATGGGTTGCGCATAAACAATCAATACCTCCTATTATATTTACAGATGCTCTGGAACAAATGAAAGGAATCATACCTGATGATGTTCTAAAGAGGCTAAGCGAAATAATTGGACTAAAAGCTGAAGGAAAGGAAAAGGACATTATCCAAAATATTAAAGTAATGGATTCTTACATTGAAGAGTTCTTAAAAAATGATGATGAAGCACCAAAAGAGAAATCTCATGCAACGCTGAATGAGCTAAATGAAGAGTTACGAAAGATTTTATTAGGGAAAAACAAGAATTTTGCATAAGTAATATAAAGTGCACAACGCAAGCAAACACCATGGAACAAGGCTGGAAAACAGACATTAGTATTGCAACAGAAGAAAAGACAGTGATAAGAGGATATAACCTTGATGAACTCATGACAAAATGCAATTTCACACAAGTCATTTTTCTGTTGTGGAAAGGAGAGCTTCCAAGTAAGAAAGAAGAAGCATTGTTCAACACGATTCTGATAAGTGCAATAGAACATGGAATAACTCCTCCTTCTATCACCGCAGCGCGAATCGCGTATTCAGGATCAGGGCAATTCAATAGTGCAATCGCAGCAGGAATTTTAGCAATCGGCCAGCATCATGGCGGTGCGATGGAAGGTTGCGCACAGCTTCTCCAAACACATTGTGATGAAGAGTTCAAGGGAAAGCAAGAAGCCATTATTGCACAACACATTGTTGATAACATGATGGAACGAAAACAACGAATTCCTGGTTTTGGGCATAAGGTCTACACAGACGCAGATCCACGAGCGCAAAAGATTCTCGATGCAGCAAAAAAGAATGGCTTTTCAGGAAGGTATGTTGAGACAATAAAAGCAATTGAAAGCTATTTAGAAAAGAAGAAAGGAAAAAAGTTGTGCATTAATATTGATGGTGCAATTGCAGCAGTGATGCTTGAAATGGGTTTTGATTGGAAATTGGGAAGAGGATTTTTCATTATGGCACGAACAGCAGGGATTATTGCGCATGTGCATGAAGAATCACAAAAAGAAAAACCATTTAGAAGATTAGAAGATAAGGAAACAACATATCTTGGAGTAAAAGAAAGGAAGTTGTAAATAGTTCAGTCAGATTCTAAAAATTCTGTTGTTGTTTTTGTTGGAACAAGATTTTGAGAAGAAAAATCATCATCCTCAGTCCAGATGAAATCAGCTTGAATAGCTAATGCACAAGCGAGATAATCAACATCTTTGCGATCTCTATGTTCTATTGCCAACAATGCTTTTGATAAATAATTCGAATATTTTCCATAATGAAGAAGAGTAACAAAGAAAAGCAGATCATCAAATGCAAGAATGAGCTCTTGTTCAGAAACATTTTTCATTTGAGCAATTTCTGGAATATATTTTATATCTCAACAACTATGTTCATGAACGACCATTAACTTTTTTCCCTAAATGAACTGCAATCTTGGTGATTTCATCTTCAGTAAGTTGCTTTCCTTTAGATATTCTATTGAGTAAATATATTTAAATTTTTGTTAGTCAAGAATCTTTAAAAGGAAATGAGAGTTTCATTCACAGGAGGACTTCAATTTGAGACTTAAATTCCATAAGCTTTAAAGCTTAGCATGTATTTACATATTAGAATCAACAGGTGATCAACAATGGTATGGCTAATAGTAGGAATTGTGGCAGCAGTTTTGCTGATTATAGGAATTGTTATGTACAATGGACTTGTCCGATTACAAAATCAGATAGATAATGCATGGGCGCAGATTGATGTGCAGCTCAAGCGAAGATTTGATCTTATTCCAAATCTTATTGAAACAGTCAAAGGATATACAAAACACGAAAAAGGTGTGTTGGAAGAATGTACCAAAGCAAGAACAGCGTTTATGGGTGCAACATCTGTTAAAGACAAAGCAAAAGCAGAGAATATGCTTGAAGGCACGCTAAAAACCTTGTTTGCAAACGCTGAAAGCTATCCTAATCTAAAAGCAAATGAAAACTTCCTTCAATTGCAGGAAGAACTTTCCGGCACAGAAAGCAAGATTGCGTATGCAAGACAGCACTACAATGATATAGTATTGGAATATAACAACAAAGTAGAGAGTGTTCCAACAAACATGATTGCAAAGATGTTCAGCTTCAACGAAAAAGAAGCATATCCAGTTCCAGAAGAAGAACGCAAGAATGTCAAAGTGCAGTTTTAATTTTTTTATTTATACTTCTTAATAAAGAGAGATGACAATGGAAACAAAGGTAAATATTCACGAAGAAGTTCGATGGAATAAAATAAAGACATATATGATTATGTCTTTATTTATTTTCATGATTGCAATTCTTGGTTATTTCCTTGGGATTCTCTATGGAACACCAGTTTTTGGATTTGGTATTGCAATATTTGGTGCAATTTTTTATACATGCATCATGTATATACAAGGGAGTAATATTATTCTAAAAACAACAGGTGCAAGAGAAGTAACAAAAAGAGAATATCCTCACTTGTTTCATACAGTAGAAGGTCTTGCAATTGCAGCAGGAATTCCAACACCAAAATGCTATGTCATTGATGATACTGCATTAAATGCATTTGCAACAGGAACAAATCCAAAGAATGCGTCAATAACAGTCACATCAGGATTGCTCAATAAGCTAAACAGACAAGAGTTAGAAGGAGTTATTGGTCATGAAATGTCACACATTAAAAATTATGATATTCGAGTGATGCTTATTACCGCAGTGCTTGTGGGGATTACTATTCTTTTGAGTGATTTTATTTTCAGAACCTTTTTGTGGGGTGGCGGAGATAGAGAAAGAAAAGATGGGGGTCAACTTGTTATTATTCTCATTGTCGTTGCGTTTGTGCTTGCAATTCTTGCGCCAGTAATTGCAGAATTAATCAAGGTAGCAGTGAGTAGAAGAAGAGAATTTTTAGCAGATGCAAATGGCGCGCTTTTGACGAGAAATCCAGATGGGCTTGCAAGTGCGTTGGAAAAAATTAAAGCAGATCCAGATCCACTTGTGGATAAAGCAAATAAAGCAACAGCGCATTTGTTTATTTCAACACCATTCAGAAAAACAAAAGGTTTTGTGACCAATTTGTTTAGTACGCATCCGCCTATTGATGAGAGGATTAAGAGATTGAAGGCGATGTAGAGAAGAAAGAAAAGCATAAAATATGTCAAAGAGTATATATAAAAAAGTGCTTCTCATAAAGGAATGGGGCTTGAAAAAATAGTCACAGCAGTAGTGCTTGTTTCTTGTAGTGAGTATCACATCACAGAGAAGAAAGAAAAAATACCTGAAGAGGAATACAAGGAAGACACAGCAGAGATTCAATATCAAGAAACGTGTGTAGCAACAGACACTTTTGTCATTCATCATGATTGTGTTGATATTGTTGCAGTAGTGGACAGTTCAAATTCCATGTATGATGAAACAAATAATGAGATAAGTAGAGTGACCCAATTCTTAGATTATTTCACAAAAAATAAATTACAAGAATATCCTGATCCAAGAATGGTCGTCATTAGTGCTGAAACAAATGTCCAAAGCTACGCAAATAGCCCAATAAAGGGAGAAGATGCACAAACAACGAGATGGAATATAGAAGAAACGCAAGGAACAACAGAGATGCCATTTGAAGCATTGATGGAATACATAAGAAGTGATGCAGGAGTGTGGATACGAGACGATTGCAGTCTTGAAATCCAGATGTTTAGTGATGAGGATGATCAAAGTTATACAGGATATACAGATAATGTAGATGACGATAATGAAGCAGTAGCGCAATTTCTAAGTGAGCTTGGAGCAGAAGAAGGAGTAAAAAGAGTTTATTTTAGTGTAGCAATAAATCCTACAGAAAACTATTTGTGTAGTTTGATGGTAGAGGAAAATCAAGTAGGATATCGCTATGAACAAGTTGCAGCATACTATGCAGGAGAAACAAATGATCTCTGCAGTGCATACAGTGATTGGAAAACAAATAGCATTCCTAAAACAGAATATACTGGCTGGGATCTTACTTATATTCCGATTCCAGAATCACTGGTCATTTACATTAATGACTCTCTTGCAACAAATGCATGTTCGTACAGTGATGGTGTAGTAACCTATCCGTATGAAGAAAATCTTCCAAATGGAACAGAAGTGGAAATTTCGTATGAAGTGGATACTGCAAAGTATGGAAATGAGTGTCCGTGGTAAATTCCAAAAACCAAACTCCATCCAAAAACCACAACCCATTTAAAACCCAAAAAACTCTTCTTTTATTTTAATGGTGACCTTACAAACAAGTATTGCAGGAATCCCATTAGAATCGTATTTCTTGAATGCAGCTGGACCCAAATGCACTACATGGGAACAACTCCAAGCGCTTGCAGCATCAAAAAGCGCAGCAATCATGAGCAAATCCTGTACCTTTGAACCACGAGAAGGAAATCCAGAACCAAGATATTATGACTTGGATTTGGGTTCGATCAACAGTATGGGACTTCCGAATCTGGGCTATAAAAAATACGCAGAGTTTGCACCAGAACTCAAAGCACAGACAACAAAACCTTATTTGGTGAGTGTTTCTGGATTAAAGCTTGCAGAAAATGTCGAGATGCTCAAATTCCTCTCAGAAGTACAAGATATTGATGCATTAGAGTTAAACCTCTCATGCCCAAATATTATTGGCAAGCCGCAAGTGGGCTATGATTTTGAGCAGACAAGAGAAGTGCTTAGAGAAGCAGAAAAAGCAACGAAGAAACCGCTTGGATTAAAGCTTCCTCCGTATTTTGATTTTGCGCATTTTGAAGAAGCAGCAAGCATCATCAACAAGCATAATATTGCGTTTGTCACCTGCATTAATTCTGTCGGAAACGCATTGTTTATTGATCCAGAAAAAGAAGAAACTGTGATCAAGCCGAAAGGAGGATTTGGAGGGTTAGGCGGAGCATACATTAAACCAACAGCGCTCGCAAATGTGAGAAAATTCAGAGAGCTTTTGAGAAAAGAAATTCAAATCATGGGCGTTGGCGGCATTGAAACAGGAGTTGACGCGTTTGAATTTTTATTGTGTGGTGCAGATGCAGTGCAAGTAGGAACAACATTGCAAAAAGAAGGAGTGAAATGCTTTGCACGATTGGAAACAGAACTTGAAGCATATATATTCCAAAAAGGATATGATGACATCAAACAAGTGAAAGGAAAATTAAAGACGTTATAAAATAGTGACAGAAATGACAAACAACATCATCATCGAAGGAAGATTTGTTAACAGCGATGAAATATTTGACGGACAAATTGAAATTGAAAGAGAAACAGGAGTAATTCTAAGAAAAGAACCATACATCACAAATCCAGCGTTCATATTCTCAAAAGACAAATTAATTTTTCCTGGATTTGGAGACATTCATATTCACGCAAGAGAAGATGAAACAGCAAAGCAGATGTACAAAGAAGAGTATGCAACAGTAAATGCAGCTGCAATCAATGGTGGTGTGATTCATGTGAGCTGCATGCCAAACACGCCAAGTCCATTAACAACACAAGTGCAATTGCAATGGCATCAAGAGAAATGCAAACAGTTTCCTGTGATGATTTTCCATTATGTTGGTGTGGGAAAAAACACAAGGCCTTTGGAAACAGATGCTCCGTACAAAGTATTTACTGGTCCATCTGTGGGAGATTTATTTTTCAAAAACGAAGCAGAAGTAAGAAGTGCACTTCAGCATTATCGTGGGAAAAAAGTAAGCTTTCACGTTGAAGACGATGATATTTTGCAAGCAAGAAGAACCGCAAGAACGCATCAAGAACGACGTCCCATTGAATGCGTAGAAACAGCATTGGCGTATGTATTACAAATCATCGAAGACTACGATTTAGAAGCAAAATTATGCCATTGGTCAACAGGCGGAAGAAGTATTGAGATGATTAAGACGCATCGAGCAAAAGGATATAACACGACGCTTGAAGTTTCTCCACTTCATTTGTATTTTGACGCAGATATGATTGAAGAAATGCCAGAGCGCTGGCCATTTGTGCAAATGAATCCTGCAATTCAAAGAAGAGAAGACAGATTGCAATTAATTGAAGGACTGAAATCTGGGTTTATTCAGTATCTTGCAACAGATCACGCGCCGCACACCATTGATGAAAAACTCAAACAATTTGAACCAGAGCAAGAAAGTGGTATGACAAGAGAACAATTTTACGAACATTTGAAAGCAACAGATCTTGTAGAATGCAGAAGGCGTGCATGTCTTGACAGTACCTCTGGCACACCGCAACTTGACACCTACGGTGCATTTACAACGTGGTTAATGCAAGAGCAAGGGTTTAGTCCACAAGATATTGCAAGAATTGCAGCAGAAAATCCAGGAGCGTTTGTGAATCAATTTCATAACGATCCAGGAAAGTTTGGAAGAGTAGATGTGGGATATTATGGATCAGTAACAGTGATTGATCCAAAGCAACCAATAACAATAACAAGAGACAAGCTCAGAACAAAATGCGGCTGGTCTCCATTTGAAGGAATCACATTTCCAGGAAGTGTGTATGCAACAATTATAAAGGGACAAATGTATAGAGGAAAGTAATATGACAGAAATAAAGAGAAGAGAACGAGAGATAGCACAGATTCAACTACAAACAGCATGCGTTCTGATCAACCCAACAAATCCGTTTACGTATGCATCTGGAATGAAGAGCCCGATGTACTGTGACAACAGGGCATTGCTTTCCTATCCAGAAGCGCGTGACAAAATTGTAGATATGTTCCTTTATTTTCTTGCACAAAAAGTACAAAATTTTGATGTTATTGCAGGAGTTGCAACAGCAGGAATTCCGTGGGCAAGTATGTTAGCAGATCGTTTAGAAAAGCCGCTGATATATGTCCGTGATAAACCAAAGGAACATGGAAGGCAGAACCAAATTGAGGGAAAATTTGAGAAAGAACAAAAAATAGTAATTATTGAAGACCATATTAGTACTGGAGAAAGCAGTCTAAAAGCAATAGAAGCAGTAAGAAATGCAGGTGCAATTGTAGAACATTGCATTGCGATCTCTTCATGGGAAATGCAGCAAGCTGCAGAAGCATTTCAAGCAGCAGCGTGTCAGCTCTGGACAGGAACACGATTTACTGCACTTGTTGAAGAAGCAATTGCTTCTGGAAAGGTAAGTCAAGAAGAACACAAACGAATGATGGACTGGAAAGAAGATCAGAAATCATGGAAATAAGTTATATCAACCAACTCAAACAACGAGCAGATCTCACAAAAAGTATTGTCTGCTTAGGAATGGATCCGGTACTTGAAAAAATTCCATTAGAGGGAACAACAGAAGAAATAATTACCCAATTTTACAGTGATATTCTTGATGCCTGTGAGAAAGAAAACTGCAGTCCAGCAATCGTGAAGCCAAATATCGCATATTTTGAACAGTATGGGTTTGATGGGCTGAAAGCATTAAAAAATATAGTGAAGAAATGCAGAAAAATGAATATTCCTGTGTTGTGCGATGCAAAGCGAGGAGATATTAGTGCAACAAGCAGAGCATACGCAAAAGCATTGTTTGATTACTGGGATTTCCAGGCAATAACCATGAATCCATGGATGGGAGAAGACAGTGTGATGCCGTTTCTAGAATATGGAAAGCAGGGAAAAGGAATTTATATTCTTGTACGAACGTCAAATCCAAGCGCAAAAGATTTTCAGGAACAAATCGCAGATGGGAAAAAATTGTATATGCATGTTGCAGAAAAGCTCGTCGAATGGAATAAAGAAGGAACCTGTGCAGTGATTGGCGCAACAGCACCAAAGGAATTGCAAGAGATTGCAGAGTTTTTTGTGAAAAGAAAAGTAGAAATTCCATTTTTGATTCCTGGCATTGGAAAACAAGGTGGAAGTTTGAAAGAAGTCATTGAAGCGCTGAGAAAGAGTGGCACAGATCTCCGAATCCACAGAATCAATGCATCTTCTTCAATTAATTATGCGTGGGAGAAAGAAAACAAGCCAAAAGAATATGCAATGGCTGCTGTGAAGGAAGTAAAGAGAATGAACGAAGAATCCCAAACCTTAATATAGGCCAATACCACAAAATCCTTCCATGGACCTCTACGAGTATGAAGGCAAGAAATTATTCAGAGAATACAATATTCCTATACCAAAAAGCATCCTTCTCAAAGGAAATAGTGTGCCAAAACATCTTCTAACAAACAAGCTCATGCTCAAAGCACAAATCCTACGTGGAAAGAGAAGAAAACATGGACTTATCAAAGCAACAACAAACGAAAGAATAAAGAAAGACATAAAAGTTCTGAGAAACAAAACAAAGCAGCCAATTCTTATTGAAGAACAGCTTCAGAACGCAAAAGAGTATTATCTTTCACTCACCATCAATCAGAGCAAAAGCTGTTATTCTTTTTTATTTTCAGAAGAGGGCGGAATTGATGTAGAAGAAGTTCCAAAGACAAAAATAAAACAATATGATTTCTACAGCTTCAAAAAGAATGAAATACAAAAAATAACAAAGAACAAAGAAATAATAAGAATAGCAGAAAAATTATGGAAACTTTTCAAAGAAAAAGATGCAACGCTTGTAGAGATAAACCCATTAATTGAAACAAGCGGAACAGATTTTATCGCAGCAGATGCAAAAATCACTATAGATGACAATGCACTCTACAGACAACCAGAATTAGAAAAAATGAACAAGAAGAGAAAAACAGAAGAAGAGAAAAAAGCAGAAGAATATGGGATTCATTACATTAAACTGGATGGAGACATAGGAGTTATAGGAAATGGTGCTGGCCTTGTTATGGCAACACTTGATCTTCTTAATCAAAATAATCTCAGACCAGCAAATTTTCTTGATGCCGCAGGAGGGACAACGAAAAATTCGCTGCAAGCATCATTAGACATCTTGTTAAAAGACAAAAACATCAAAGCAATCTTCATCAACATGTTTGGAGGAATCACAAAAACAGATGATATAGCAGAAGCGGTTGTTGCGTACAAAAAAACACACAAAACAAAGATTCCATTTGTAATCAGATTATATGGAACGAATTACCAACGGGCACATACCATTCTAAAAGAGAACAACATCAAGGCATATACAAAAGTAGAGGATGCAATAGCATCGTTGAAGGCGATAAAGTGAAAACAACAATCATCACAGAAAACCTCATTTTGCAGGAGATCAGAAAGAGAGATCTTCGAGCATATACAACATTGATTAGAGAAGACAATAAAGAACTTTCAACATGGACAACAATTCCATATCCCATCTCAAGAAGAAAAGTCCAAGAATTCTACAAAGAGACAAAAGAAAACAGAAGATATGAAATGCTCTACATTATAGTTGAGAAAAAAACAAAAGAAATAATGGGAGCTATCCATGCAAGAAAAAAGCCAATAAACAACAGCATAGGTATTGGCTATTGGATTGGTTTAGGTTATCGAAATAAAGGGTATATGACAGAAGCAGTAAAAAAGATAATAGAGGAAGGGTTCAAAGACAGTACAGTGCAGCGCGTAGAAATTACTGCACATGAGAAAAACAGATCATCTCAAAGAGTAATAGAAAAAGTAGGGTTAACGTATGAAGGGACACTTCGCATGGCAGCATATAATGGCTTTCATGTATATGGTAACCTAAAGATGTACAGCATCATAAGAAATGAATGGGAAAGAGAGAGGATAAAAAGATGAGTATACTTATCAGCAGAAAAACAAAAGTCCTGATTCAAGGCATAACTGGTCATCAGGGAACGCTTCAGACAAAGATAATGAAAGAATACGGTACACAGATAGTTGCAGGAGTCACACCAAAAAAAGGAGGAACAACAATAGAAGGAATTCCTGTGTATAATTCAGTCAAAGAAGCGTGCAAAGAACATAAGCCTCAATGGTCTATCATATTTGTCCCACGAGAACACACAAAACAAGCGGCAGAAGAAGCACTCCAAAACAACCTCAACATTGTTATCATTACAGAACACATTCCAACACACGATGTACTGAAAATAAAAGAAAAAGCAAAAAAGAAAAACAAAATTATGATTGGTCCAAATTCACCAGGAATAATAAATCCAGAACAGACAAAACTAGGGATAATGCCACAGGAATTTTTCAAAAAAGGACCTATAGGAGTTCTCAGTAGATCAGGAACATTAACATATGAAATCACAAATTATCTGACAGAAGCAGAGCTTGGGCAGTCAACAGTGATGGGAATAGGAGGAGATGCAATCAACGGTTTTTCATTTATAGATGGATTAAAAGAATTTGCAAAAGACAAAGAGACAGAAGCAATTGTCCTTATTGGAGAGATAGGAGGAATAGGAGAAGAAGATACAGCACAATTTCTCAGAGAAACAGACTATCAAAAGAAATACAAAAAGCCCATCATTACATACATTGCAGGGAAAACAGCCCCAGTAGGTAAGAACCTGGGGCATGCAGGTGCGCTTATTAGTAGAGGAAAAGGAAGTGCAGCAACAAAGATCACAGCACTAAGAAGAGAAGGAGTCCTCTGTGCAAAAAGCCCACAAGATATTCCAAACATAGTCAGAAAGTGCTTAAAAAAGCGTGAAAATCTTTCAGAAAAACCGCAAATATTTCAAGAAAAACACAAAAACCCGAAAATTCTGAGAGAAAAGCTGAAAATCATTCGAATGTTCTGAAAGACTTTCAAGAATACAGTAAATAACAATTTATTAGCTAAAAATAAAACAAAATGCATGACTCTCTTTTTTGAAATACTTATTGCAATAATAATAGGAACACTTTGTGGAATAATAACAGGCATTGCACCAGGAATTCATGTGAATCTTATCGTCACACTTGTTGTTGGAAGTTCAGGAATTTTGCTAAAATACACAACACCGGAAATACTGTGCATTTTTATCATAGCACTTTCTGTGACACATATTTTTTTAGAGTTTATTCCAAGTACGTTTCTTGGCGCACCAGATGCAAGTACAATACTCAGTGTTTTACCAGGGCATAGATATCTTCTTGCTGGAAATGGCATGATGGCAGTAAAATTAAGCTGTATTGGTTGCTTTTTTGGAATACTGATGAGCGCTCTACTTGTTTACCCAACAATAAAACTCATTCCTGCAATATATCCATTCATAAAAGAATATATGGTTTTTTTCCTTATGATAATAATTGGATTAATGGTTCTCCAAAATACAAAGAAGGCATGGGCAATTGTAGTTTTTCTATGTGCTGGTGTACTTGGAGTTGTAGTGTTACAATATAGCACAGTCAAAGAACCATTGTTTCCGATGCTCACAGGATTGTTTGGAACTGCAACCCTTATTCTAAGCATGAATGAAATAAGTAATATCCCAGAGCAATACCAAACAGAACAGATTGCAATAGACAAAAAGACCGCAATAAAAGCACTCTGTTCTGGACAATGTAGCGCAGTGGTTATGGCATTATTTCCGGCATTGAGTCCGGCAATTGCTGCGCTGTTTGGCATGCAGCTAACAAAAAACATTGGCGATCATGGCTATATGATTTTACAGGGCTGTATTAACAGTGCAGGATTTATTGTAAGCATCATGACGCTCTACACCATCGAAAAAGCAAGAAATGGAGCTGTTGCAGGAATTCATGAAATCACAATGAGTTTAGGAAAAACAGAATTACTTCTTTTCATAATAACAGCAATTGTTGCTGCAGCAGTTGCTGTACCAATCGCATTTTGGTTTGGAAGAGTTTTTGCAGAGTATGTTCCAAGAATTCCATACAGAAAACTAAGTATGACTATCTGTGGAATAATTATTCTTCTCACAATAATTCTGAGCAGCTGGCAAGGGCTTCTTGTGCTGATAACTGCAACAGCGATTGGGATCATTCCTGGAATAGTGAAAGTGACAAGAACAATGGCAATGGGGTGTTTGTTAGTACCAACGTTGGTGTATTATGTAGGTATTGCAGGTATTGGCTGAAAAGAACAAGAAGTAATATTTAAATACAAGTAATACTTTATTACTTCTATGGGGACAAAAACAATGAAAGGTGTACAGGAAGATGTATGGACAGAATTTAGAAGCCTCGCTGTAAAGAACAGAATGAAAACGGGACAATTTTTTGAAAAGTTAGTAAAATCGTACAAAGAAGATAATGATATATTTTGGAAAGATATATTGAGTGGGGAAAAGATAATAACAGACAAGGAAGCAAAAGAGATGCATAAAGTAGTAAAAGACATGAGAAAAGAATGGGGGTATAGATTATGACCTTCGTCTTAGACAGTTCTATAGTCATAGAGTTAGAAAAAGGAAACAAAGAAATAATTAAAAAAATAACTGAACTGAATAATATCCATAAGACCACAGCATGTATCACATTTATATCATATTTTGAGGTATATTCAGGAATAAGAAAAAAGATAGAGAAGAATAGAGAAAAAGCATATAACTTTTTACAGAAATTTCCGTTAATATACCCTTCAAAGAGAACTGCTGAAATACTCGCAGAATTAAGAGAGAAATACCAAGAAAAAGGTTCACTTCTTCCTCTTGCTGACATGATGATTGTAAGCCAAGTTAAAGAGCATGGTTTATTATTAGTGACAATGAATAGAGATTTCGAGAAAATAGGAGAAATAAGAAAGATAATTCTAAATTGATAAACTATTAAAAGAGAGTATTGCTACTAAGGGAGAATGGGAAAGAAAACACTGTATGCAGGTATTGCAACAACAGTACTTGGTCTTGGAAGTGCGTATTATTGTCAGAAGCAGTCTGATAATTTAAGGAATAGAGAAGACTTAACAGAACTACATGCAATTAGAAATGTCATAAATGCAGCAGGACTTCAATATGTAAGTGCAAATACAAGAGAAGCAACAGAGAAAGAATTAGAAGCACGATTAGAAATATTAGAGAATAACCCAGAAATAAGAGAAGCAGAGAAGAGAAGAGAGAATTATTTATTAGGCTTCTTTATCTTTGGATTTGTTGGCATGCTGCCTGTAATATATACTACAAGAGCAAAAAGAGAAGAAGAATAATTCTATTTCATATGCAATTCTACAATATCCTTATCATGTAACGTGTGTTTCAGCTTCAGAATAGGCTGTGCATTAAACTTCACAGAAGTTCCCCATATTTTTGCAAAGCGGAATTTTTCAACAAAATCCTTATGCAATTTCTGGCACATATCATGAAGTGTTGTTCCTCGTTTCATAATCAAAGGAACATCCATATCAGCTTTTTTACCAATTTGCTTGCAGTAAATCCTAATCAAATCAAGTCTATCAAAAATTAAATCCTTGACTGTTTCTGTATTAATCTTCTTATCAGCACTGATACAAATATCAGCTTGAATCTTTTTGCGAATAATGTCAAGCTCATCTAGATTGACCATATCCATTTTATTGAGGATAACAAGCCCAGGTAAGTAATGTTTGTTGCCCTCAATGACATCAATAAACTGATCAGCGGTAATTGCTGTTCGAATCACAATATCAACATTATTCAACCGCATTTCTTTGCAAATAGCTTCAATAGTTTTATTGTCAAGATCAGGACATTGAACAGTTTTGCCAATACTCACACCACCACGAGTTTTTTTGGCAATCTTCACATCTGGCTTTCGCTGATTCACACGAATGTTTGCATCATAGACTTCCTGCTGTAAGACTGCAAGTGCCTCAGGTCGATTTACATCAACAATAAAGAGCACAGCGTCTGCGTTTTGCATAACTGCAAGAACTTCTTTTCCCCTTCCACGGCCCATCGCTGCGCCACGAACAATGCCTGGAACATCAAGCACTTGAATTTTTGCGTGCTTATGTTCAAGTAATCCAGGGATAACATCGAGAGTCGTAAACTCATACGCACCAACAGGAGAATTCGCGTTGGTAATTGCGTTTAAGAGGGTTGATTTTCCTGCAGAAGGAAAGCCAATCATGATAACAGAAGCATCTCCTGTTTTTCGAACAGAATAGCCTTGCCCTTTTGCACCACCGCTAGAACGAGCACGCTCCTTATCCTTAAGCATGGCAATTTTTGCTTTAACAAGTCCAATGTGACCCTGCGTTCGTTTGTTATATTTTGTGTTGGAAAGCTCTTTTTCAAGATCCGCAATTTGTTGTGAATAATCTGCCATTGGTTGTAAAATTAAGGTTTATTTTCATCATTTGTCATGTCAAAATCCATTTCCATTTTACCAAAAAGAACACCATATTTCTTGCTCTTGACATAACTCTCAGATTTTGTAGTATAATAGTAAAGGTCCTGGCGAATATCAAGATCTGCTGCATCCAAGCCAAGAATACCGCGAAGCTCCTGAAGAATGTTCGACTCCATAATTTTATGTTTTTCATGCATGATGATGCTTACTTCGCTTATTTCAGCATCCCGAAGATAAACAACATTCTCATAATTCTGATCATTGACAGCAAAAACCCATTTCTCAACATTATAATCCTTAAACTGGCGTTTGAGGTTGAGCGTTGCACGCTTTGCGTGAGACAATTTCAATGCATGGAGTTCTTTTTTTGAGAGAAGGCGTTCTTTTTGAAGAGAAAGAATGATGCTGAGTGCTTCATCTTTCGTCGGAGAACGATATTCCTGAGAGTAAGTAAATGCAGTATCATCGTGGTATGTCTTAAAGATGATCCAATTTTCTTCATCATCTTTTCTGGCTTCAATGCGAACACGAAGTTCTTTGGAAGCTAATTCATAAGAAACAAGATCTGCTGTATCCATAATAAGTTTCCACGGTTCTTTGAAGCCCCACATAATCATCAAGATGGTGATTACAGTATAAATAGTTTTTGAAAAAAAAAGAATAAACAGTTATCTGCTGCTATCAGATTGTCGTTCCAACTCATTTTTCTTTGCAATTGCAACAGAAGTGGAACTGGATTGGTAGGCTGCAATAATTTCATCTGCTAAATATTGGACAAAAGGCTTCTTTGTGTTAAAGGATTTATGGAAACTTCCCTGGACAAAATAGCGTAAGGCAATGTCAATACGCCGTTGTGGAGCACATTCAACTGCTTTAGGATATCGAGCACCACCATATTCAATAGTAATAATTTCTTCTCGAGGAGCAGCATTTTCAATTGCTTTCACAAATATTTCAAGAGGATTTTTCTTTGTTCGCTGTGCAATAATTTGAAAGCATTCCTGAACGAGTTCATACGCACTAAACGCTTTTCCAGTAATGTGACCGCTGGATTTAAAGTGTTTTCGCGCTTTATGTCCTGGAATAAGGATTTTGTTGATCAAGCGTTCCACAATATTAATTCTAGATTTGTGAAATTTATTACCTGCATAACGCGCTCCTGTTTTTGGAACAAAGACAGGACGTAGACTCACGTAAGGTTGTAATCCTAAATCTTGAACTGCAATACCCTGAACAGACCATTTGTTGAATAATTTAATTTCTACCATAGATAGTTCACTTTTTTTATTTACGTGCTTTTTCTAATTTACCTCGAAGTAATGCATTAAGAGATTGATCATTGACTTTAATGACTTGCCATCGAACACCAGGAATATCTCCCTTTGCTCGACCTACTTTACCACCAATACATTCAATAATAACTTCATCGTGCTCGTCAACCATTTTTGTTGCTCCGTCACGAGGAAGGAAGGCAGTGACTTGTTTTCCATTTTTTGTGAGTTGAACACGAGCGCATTTTCTCATTGCAGAGTTTGGCTGTTTTGCTTCAAGCTGGAGTTTTTCAAGCACAATTGCACGAGCTTGGTGTGAACCACCAAGAGGATCAGAACGTAATCGAAGAACAGTTCTGCTTATTTTTTTGAATTGCTTTCGCCGTCCTTTAAGTTTTTTTCCTGCATTTATTCCGCGTGATTTTTTCCCCATTGTTTTCCCTTCTTTACCTTCTTTATTATGCAACCTTTATCTCGATAATATCAGTAAAATAACGCTTGACAATAGCCTCAGTATTTCGTAGGTTCTGGGCATTTCTGCCTATTAATAAACTTTTTGTTTTTCTATCCTCATTTCTTAGTGTCAATATTCCGTTCTCAAGAGTTGCAGCAGTAATCTGCAATGGATAAATAATATACTTGAGAAACTCAACAACATCATGATGAAAACCAACGATCCTAACTTTGCGTTTCAACAGTTGTTCAAGCTTTCGAACAAGTACAGCTCCCTTTCCAATTGCACGGCCAAGATCCCGTGCATCAACAACAAAAGTGAGTAAATGATTATTGTCTTCAAAACAGTCTTTGAGAGGAACACGGGTTACCCTGTCAAAAAGAGCCATGGTTGCCATAAGCTCCTGCGTATATGTAATTTTGACCATTGCGTTGTTCCATCATTCATATCTATTTCAATCATCTGTATCTATTGTGTAATGCAGAGAACGGACACTGCGTATGGTTTTTTGCAAAGTGTACCTAATTCATCGTTTGGTTGCTTAAGAGAGACAACAGCAACGTCTGCAAGCTTTGCGTAATACTCAATATCTTTTTTAATGTCCTCAGGACAGTTGCTCGAAAGAAAAACGTGAGCCGCACTTCCTGCTTTAAGAATCTTCAGTGTCCGTTGTGTTCCTAAAACGACTTTATCTGTTTTGAGGAGTTTTTTCAAGTCTCCTAAACCTAAATCCATTTCTTTTTCTGCCATAGCGACCAACTCCTAAACCATGTGCTATTTTTTAACTTCTTTTGTGACCAAGCGCAGCAACCCAGTCCCGATAGGAACTGGCTGATTCAGCATAACGTTCTCAACAACGCTATTGAGATCATCTTTCTCACCAACAAGTGCTGCATTGATAATATGCTTAATAGGCGTCTCAAAAGATGCCTTTGCAAGGACGCTGGATTTTTGACTGACAATACCATATCGCGTAATACCTTTCAATTTACCTGTCACACACATAGTGTCTGCAACAAGCATAAGATGCCGAACGTCAACGTTCAATCCTTGTTCTGTAATAATTTTGAAAACTTCTCGAACAACAGCCTCTCGTGCTGCTTCAATACCTAAAACAGCATAAATCTCAAAAATATCATTGCTTATAGTTCGTGTGCCATCAACAAAGTCAAGCTCAAGAACTGATTTCATGTTTGTTCCTGCAGTGATGATGATAAACTCATCGCCACGTTTAACAGGAAGAACTTGTGTGATTCCCTTAACACCTGAAACATACAATGTCTTGAATTTTTCTTTGAGTTTATAGAGTTCGTTAACAGTAACATCTTTTCCTTTTGGTTTAATCAAAAGCGCACCATCTTTCAATTTGGCAGAAGCTCCTTTTACTGAAGCATCAAGGTATTTCTGCACTTTGTCTGCAGTGAGAGAAAGCGGCTCCATTTTTTCAGAATCCAAGCGCACTTCAATAGTAGAGTCTGGAATATTAATAACAAATTCAGATGCAACATCTTGAAGTGTTGTTTCTTTGATAAGCTGTGCTGCTTTTTTAATATCAGTGCCGTTTTTGTATGGTTCTTGTAAGTAGATTTCCATCATTGGAGTGCTCAGCGATTGGGAACCGTCAAGAACTTCAATAATACGAGGAAGACCTGTTGTAACGTTCATCTCAGAAACTCCAGCGAAGTGAAATGTGTTTAACGTCATCTGTGTCCCTGGTTCACCAATTGATTCTGCGCTGATAATGCCAACGCATTCTCCTGCTTCGACTTGCATGTTGTTATATTCTTCAACTGCAAGATCCAAAACTTTTTTGAGTTTTGTTTTTGCAATGCCTTTTGGTGCTTGTGTTTTAATATCCTCTAGAATTGAAAGAGGCAGCACATCCGTATACTCATTGAACACATCTTCCATTGTACATAACACCTGTTTTCGTTTTTAATCTTCCATAACCTGTGAAAAGAGTCGTTGCACATTGAGCTTTCCTTTTTCACTCTTGGAAACATCAATATTATCTTCGCCATATTTAAACTGAACAACAATGCCATTTGCATCACGAACTGTTCCATCATACGCAACACGCATATCTTGAAGCGCATTTGCAAGTCGTCGGTAAAGATATCCTGATTTTGGCGTCCTAAGTGCAGTATCCATAAGTGAATCTCTTCCAGTCATTGCACCGAAGAAGAATTCTGCTGGGCCTAATCCTGATTTAAAGCTGCCACGAATAAATCCGCGTGCGTTTGGAGAAAGATCTCCTCGCTGGAAGCAAGAGAGTGTTCGTCCGCGATATCCTTTTTGAATACGTTTTCCACGCATAGCTTGCTGACCAACACATGCTGCCATCTGTGCAAGGTTCAAAGGATTTCCTCGTGATCCACATGTTGTCATAATAACAGTGTGACTGCCTACATCTGCATTTTGCCCGACAATGGTTCCTGTTTCGTTACGTGCATTATTGAGGCGCTCGAGGATACGTAATTCCAGTGTTTCTTCAACAGTTCTTCCTGGAAATGCATCGAGTTTTCCCTGTCTGTATGTTTCAATGAACTCATCAACAGTTGCATATGCATCATCGAGAATCTTGCGAATGCGTTGTCGAGACTCTTCTGGAAGGTCTGTATCTGAAATAACTGTGGTGAAACCATATTTCAAGAGCGACTCAATTCCTAAGCGAAACATTTTACCGAGGATTTCAAGGGTTTGCTCTGCACCATATTGTTGGTGCAAATTTTTCAACATAAGACCAGATCCTTCTCCGAGGTTTGCTTTGTCCATTGCACCAGAAAGAAGTTTTCCTGCTTTAATGGAAACAACAGCATCATTTGCTCTGTCTTTTTTTTCGTCCCCAGTATAAAGACGCGTTTTTCCTTCAAAAGTAAAGTCTTGCGGAAGAACAACACTGAAAACTTCTTTTCCTGAAACCTGTTCTTTTTTCGGAAGTCTAGCGAGATCAAAAATGCGAGCAGAGAGAAGAAGCTCAACTGCATCTTCTCGGGACATTTTCATATATCGTGTCAGCATATAATTTCCAGAGATTGCATCCTGAACACATCCAATAATGCTTAATCCATATCTTGGAGAAATAAGTTGTGTATGAACCTGCATAAGAATTTCTGCTTCTGCACGCGCCTCTTCTGTCTGCGGAATATGGAGATTCATTTCATCACCGTCAAAGTCTGCGTTATAAGGAACACACACCGCTGGATTTAATCGGAACGTTTTGTTTGGCAATACTTTGACACGGTGACACATCATGCTCATTCTGTGGAGCGATGGCTGTCTGTTAAAGATTGCAACGTCTCCATCAAGAAGATGGCGCTCAACATAATATCCTGGCTGTAACTCTTCCAATAATTGTTCTTTCATTTCATCAGTAATTCGTTTTCGTCTACCATCTGGCCGTACAATGTAATTTGCTCCCGGATATTCTTTTGGACCGCGCTGAACAAATTTTTTGAGATACTCCATATTCCATGGCTGGACAATTTCAGGAACAGTGAGCTTCATTGCAACAACATAAGGAACACCTACCTCATGAAGTCCAATCATTGGATCTGGACTGATAACTGTTCTACTGGAAAAGTTTGTTCTTTTTCCTGCAAGATTATGTCGGATACGGCCTTCTTTACTTTTGATACGAGAGGTTAATGTTTTAAGTGGTTGACCAGAACGGTGTCGTGCTGGCGGCAACTGTGCAACTTCATTATCGAAAAATGTCGTAATATGGTATTGTAATAAATCCCAGAGATCTTCAATAATAATTTCTGGAGCGCCTGCATTAATGTTTTCAAATAAACGTTGATTGATTCGAACAATATCTCCTAGTTTGTGTGTTAAATCGTCTTCGCTTCGTTCACCGCTTTCCAAAGTAATGCTCGGACGCATAGTGACTGGAGGGATAGGAAGGACAGTAAGAATAGCCCATTCTGGTCGCATGAACGCAGGGTTAAGACCAAAGACTTTACAGTCTTCATCTGACAGTTTTTCAAGCCGAGCGCGAATTTCAATAGGAGAAAGGCGCTTCTCATTTTCAATGACAGTAGATGGTTTTTCAAGAGAAATTTTAAACTGTTTTGCTTTACAGTGCGGACACTTATTGATTGTTTTCATAGCTGCAATAACTTCACGAATCTGCTCTCGTCGCCCAACCATACCTGCTTCTTCTTCAGCAACAGAAACTGCTTGTAAAACGCTATCAACTTTATTTTTTGGGATAAGGATTCGCGCACAATCGCGGCATGTGCATTTCAATAATGTCACAATGAGATCAACAAATTTAATATGAAGAATTGGTCGTGCAAGCTCAATGTATCCAAAGTGGCCAATACATTCCTTAAGTTTAGAGCCACATGTTTTACAGCTTAAGCCAGGATCAATAACACCAAGGCGAATATCCATTAAACCGCCATCAACTGGATAACCTTCTTTGTCATAAAGTTCTGGAGTGACAATTTTTGCACTTGCCATCTTCATGACCATCTTTGGGCTTAAAACACCAAAAATAAGATCCTTGACTTGTTTGTGAACGTATTGTTGTTCCATGATGAGTCACCTTAGTATTTGTTTTTTAATTCCAATCGTGGATAAACGCAAAGCGATTTTAATTCATCCAACAGTAATTTAAACGCGTATGCAAGTTCAATTTGTGAAATTGTTGAGTTCTCTCCACAAACAGGGCAATGTGACCTGTTTTTGTACTCATCATGAATTGCTAGCAGTCCACAATCTTCACAAACAGCAAGCACAGTCTTGTCAGAATCAAAGCGCTCTTTCAAGAGGAGCGATGCACCGTGTGCAACGAATGTATCTTTCTCCATTTCACCTAAACGCAATCCTCCTTCTTTCGCACGACCTTCTGTAGGCTGTCGTGTCAAGAGTTGGACAGGACCACGAGCGCGAGAGTGCAACTTATTTGCAACCATGTGTCGAAGTTTTAAATAATACATATTCCCAATGTAAATGCGTGCATGAAATTTTTCTCCTGTTAATCCATTGTACATTGTTTCTGTTCCATTTTCGCGGAATCCGTGAGAAAGTAATTCGCGGCGCAATGATTCTTCTGTCTCTGCTTCAAATGTTGTTCCATCAATATATCTGCCAGAGAGAGCACCAGCTTTTCCACCAACAAGTTCAATAAGGTGCGCAATAGTCATACGAGATGGAATTCCGTGTGGAGAAAAGATTAAATCAGGTGTTGTACCAGATGCACTGAAAGGAAGATCTGAGTGATCAACAATCATACCAACTACTCCTTTCTGTCCATGGCGTGATGTAAATTTATCTCCAACCTCAGGAATGCGAAGGTCACGAAGCCGGACTTGAACAAGCTTGTTTCCTTCTTCATTTTCCGTGAGAAGAACAAAATCAACAACACCCTGTTCGCCATGACTAATGGAAACAGATGATTCTCGTCGTAAATTGGAGTTAAGATTGTATTCATCCATGCTGCTCAAGAACCGAGGTGGCGATGTTTTTCCGATAACAACATCTCCTTCTTTTACTTGCGCTTCAGGGTAAATAACACCATCTTCTTCTAGGAAGCGATAATCGCGTTCAGTTTTATACCCTTTGACTTCTTTGTCAGGAAGGCCAACTTGATCAATTAATCCACCGCTATACCGAAGTTCTTCAGTAAGACATGGTCTGAAGTAAGTGGAGCGTCCAAAACCTCGTTCAATGGAGGCGCGATTGAGAATAACAGAATCCTCCATGTTGTATCCACGATAGCTCATCACTGCAACAACAATATTTTGTCCAGAAGGATGCTCATTATATTCAACAATATCATGCATAATCGTTCGACAAAGTGGTCGATGTGGATTGTCAAGAACGTTGACATCCATATCCATGCGAACATGATAATTTGCTGCATAGAAACCAAGAGATTGTTTTTGGTTTTTGCTTCCTGCGTTTAAACGAGTACTCTGGTTGTAATTTCCAAAAGGAACAAGAGAAGTGCAAAGCCCAAGAATAGACATGGGTGCAATTTCAAGATGTGTATGTGCAGGAGTTAAATCCTGCTGAGTGAATGCAACAAGTGCATTTTCTTCTTCTGCTGCGTCGAGGTATTCAATTGCTCCTTGCGTCACAAGATCACTCCAGGAAAGTTCATTTTTTTCAAGTTGGCTCATTTGTTTTTCAGAAAGTACTGGTTTTCCTTCTTTCACAACAAGAAGCGGTCGTCGCACGCGTCCTTTGGATGCTTCGATAAACACTTGATTATACTCTTTATCGTGGTAGAGATTTAAATTATTTGGAAGCTTTCCTCGACGTCGTTCTGATAGAATTTGATCAACAAAATCTTGTGCGTTATCAACGTTCCCTGCATATTTTCCGTTTACATAAACATCAACCATGGATATCACCGTTTACGCTGTTTTCAAGCCGAGCATTTTGAGCTGCTTGAGAACAACTTGTTCATCTGAATCATGAGAAATCTCAGCAAGGAGAGAAAGATTTTTTCTCAAACCAATGTTTGTTCCTTCTGGTGTTTCAATCGGGCATAATCTTCCTAAGTGCGTCGGGTGCAATTCACGAGCTTCAAAGTTTTCCTGGCTTGCACTCAATGGAGAAATAACTCGCTGCACGTGGCTCAGTGTTTCAAGGAAATTGATTCGCTGAATACGCTGGCTTACTCCCATTCGGCCACCAACCCATGATCCTGTTGCCATGGAGCTGTAGATTCTACTTGTGAGTAATTTTTCACGAATGACAACTTTAATTGAAGGGAATTTTCCTCGTTTCACGATACGTTGAAAATTGTAGAGTAAATCCCCGACAAGAACTTTCAAGTTTACTTGGAAAAGATCAGCAAGAAGGTCACCACTCATTTTTACGCGTTTGTTCATATAATGATCTTTGTCATCAACAGGCAATTCACCTGTTGCAACTTGAATATACTTTTTAATATATTTGCATAAGTTGTATGCTTTTGTCATGCGATCTTTTTCAGAAATGCCAAGATGTGGAAGAAGATATTTGTCAATAACTTCCTTCATGCGTTCAATTCTAATATCTTTTGCCTGCGTAATGCCTATCTTCTTCGCAACATAGTCAAGCGCATCTTCTTCTGTCTTGATGTCAACAAATTCATAGAGGTTGACGAAAACAGCATCATTCTGTTCACCGCCAGTAATATGTTTCATAATTTCTTCGTCTTTTGTCAAACCAAGTGCCTTAATGATTGCAACAACTGGAATACGCTTGACACGAGTGAACGTGATGTAAAACAACCCATCGTTCAATTTCTCAAGAGAATGAGGGATTTTATAGGAACCAAATTCAGAAAATAATTTACCAACAAGTTTGCTTGCTGCTGTAGAATCCTCATCAACAAGGAATTTATTTGCCGCAAGATCTTCGATGTTGATTAAAACACGTTCAGTTCCATTAATAATGAAATAACCGCCGAGATCATGAGGATCTTCTCCTTTTTGAATAAGCTCTTCTTTGCCCAATCCTGAAAGATGGCAGTATTTAGAGCGAAGCATAATTGGTAAGCTTCCTACTTGTGTCACAAAAGATTCTCGCTGGATTCCATTAATGTGTGCGCTCACTTCAATAAAGATAGGTGCTGCGTAGCTGAGTTTTCGCAAGCGTGCTTCTGCAGGGTAAATTGGCCGTTTAGAACCATCTGCTTCTGTAATCTCTGGTTTTGTGACCCATATTTTATCAAAGCGGATTTTAAATTCATCAATATTGTGCGGAATGATTGTTGGCTCAACAATTTTATTTTGTTCAATAATGTTTTGAAGTTCAAAGTCAATAAAAGTATTAAAAGAAGCAATGTTTGATGCAACAAAAGAATGTTCTTCGAAATATTTTCCAATTAAGAGTTGAGAGTATTTATTCACTGATAACACCCCGATAGTATTCTGCAATACCCGCAGTTGGGCTTTTCTTGATGATTTTAATAACATCCCCTGATTTGTATTTCATTTGTTTGATTGCAGGATCATGAGCAAGAATTTTTGGAAGATCTTTGAATGCAATGCAATATTTTTCAAAAACTGCATTTTTCTCTTTTTCAGAGAGAAGAATATGTTTAGGCACGAGAACGTGCGTTTGGACATCAAAAACTTTTTTTGCCATAATAAAAATTCGCCACTGGCGAATTTTTCACCCTGTGTTTTTTCTTTTCTGTTTTTATTATAAACGAACCGTGCGGGATTGAACCGAAGGCAGTGAACGTTCTGCCAAAAATTTCCTTTGGAAATTTTTATGCACCGCCGAGGAACAAGAGTTCCGAGCGCGGCACCGAAAATTCGCAGAATTTTCGTGTGCGTTCAAATACTGCAGGCTTTCTGATTATGAAGCGGGCCGTGCGGGATTCGAACCCGTGACCCCAACATTAAAAGTGTTGTGCTCTAGCCAGGCTGAGCTAACGGCCCAATGCTGTGTATGCTAAGTATGAGTAAAACGCCCAGGCGGGGATTAAACCGAGGAGCTTTGCTCCGAGCGTTTTGCCAAAAATTCTCGTCAGAGAATTTTTGTGCATGTTCAAATCCCGACAGTACGTTAATAAACGCCCAGGCCGGGATTTGAACCCGGGTCGAAGCCTTTCTCTACCTCTTTTTTAATAAAAAGGGGTTCGACAGGGCTTCATGATAGGCCACTACACTACCTAGGCATTGCGTTAGGCAAATGCAAGCTAAATCAAGCTCTTTATAGCTATAACTACATCCTATGAAGTTAATTAGCAAAAAGAAACTCTTTGGACCAGCATACCCATCCAATAAACGAATTTGTCCTCCTTTTTAAATATTGTGTTGAATTGTGCGTTTTTGTCGTCGGATAAAAAACCACCAACAAGTAACAACAGAACATAAAGTTTAAAAGGAAAAAGGAATTTCTAAAGGAAATGCAACAAAGAGAAGTGTATATTGTTCAATCAGCACACCTTTCATCTGTAGCTTATGATAGCTCTTTAATGAGAGAAATAGTCAATCTAGGAATACCATCAGAAGTAATTAGCTTATTGCAAAACAGTGTAGAAATACAAGACAGCGTTGGAAAAAGGATTATAAAAGCTATTGCCAAAGAGAAAGGAATAACACATCTTTTTTATGATTCAATGCATCAAGGATTTGCAAGACTCGCAAATAGGTTCGCAAAAGATCCAAAGGGGATAAAAGAATTAGAACATATTCTTGGAAAGCAGGGGAGAGCACACGTAGAATACCTAAAGCTTGTGGCGGAATGTTACAGAGGAACAGAAGGAAAGACTGCAGCATATGAAACAGAACATGAAATAGTTATAAAACTTATAGATCAGCTGGGATATCCAGGGTGTATTTTTCCAACAGTACGATGGGGTTTTGAACAAGAAATTATTGGTGAAGATGACGAAGAAGCACAAGCAGTTGAAAGAGAAATGATAAGATATGATGAGGAGAGAAATAACAGAGAAGAATATCAAAACGCGCTGATTGCTGCATGGTTTTTAATACGAGATAGGGTTGTTTTTCAAAATATAGAGAGATATGGGGGGGAAAGAAATCTCTTATTTATGGGTAGCCTGCACAACCTGAGAGATTTTGATACTCCTAATATGCCATTCGCAGTGACAAGAATAAAGTTATACCAAAAAAGTTTTGATTATTTTGCAAGAACATATAAAATAAGCGGAAGCGATGAATTAGAATATCAAATAACTATAAAGAATAGAGAGGCAATTCCTGACGGAATAAAAGAGATTGTAGAGAAAGCTATTGGGGAGATAAAGTGGCCATCGGAACCATTATAACAACATTAAGGGAAGACCCAGAAGCATTAAAAATGTATGGAGGGAATATAAGTGAAGTAGAGAGAAAACTTGCAGGAATTCATATAGAGAGAATTTCTGTAGAGGAATTGGAAACCATAAACAGAAAAAGTGAGATAAGCAGAGTTCTTGCACATCTTCCTGCAGAAGCAATCATAAGACATTTTGGACAAGATATACTTCTTTGGACATGGTTGATGTATCCTGAAAGAGGAAAGATAAAAGATCAGTTAAGAAGAGGAGTAGAAGAAATAACAGGAGTGGATATGGAATTGCTTGAGCGCGCACAAATTTTCGAAATGCTCGTTTCAAGAGAAGATGCGTATCATCATATTATGGTGAACTACAATCTTCTGCAAGCACAGAGAAATGGAAACATTGGAAAAGAAAATTTAGAGAAAATACTTTTTAATGCAAGAAAAAGAGGAGACGAAAGAGTAAATGAACAAACAGTAAAAAAATATTCTATAACAATAACAGAACCATGTGTAAAAAGAAATCATGGGTGGGATATCAACTGGAAAAAGAGAAGATTTGGAAATAAAATGTATGAAATCTATCTCGATGCTGCATTTGGTTTTCTTTTATTATACAATGATGAGCCTTCTGCTGTGTGCACATTTGATACAACAAGCAAGAAAACAGCGCTGATAAAACAATTCCAAGGCACAACCCCAAAGATTGTTGATGGAAACAAAACAAAAGGAAATGCATGGGCACTTGCACCATTTGATTGGACAAGATTCTTTGTCGACTACACAAGTGCGTGGCTGCAGCAATTTGGTTTTGAGGATATAGGAATTCAGGCCGGACAGAAGAATAGATGGATACATAAAAGAGGTTCACATCAACTTCCTATAGAAATGGCAGAAGCTCGTTACGATGGAACAGCGCAACGTCTTGGTTTTAGACAACATGATGATGGAAATTGGTATAGACGAATAGCATGACATTAAATAGAATAATTATCCATAATATAACGGCTTATCCTTTTCCATTTCTTTTGCGTGTGCTTGTTTGAAATAATTCTCCATCTGTTTATACAGTTCATCAATCTCTTTAGTGACTGACGGTTTCACTTTTTCGAGCGCCTGATCAAATGCTTTCTTCGTTACTTTTTTTGCAGTAATATCCTGACGCAATTCAAAGATCGCAGCTTCACGGCAAACAGCTTCAATGTCTGCACCAACATATCCTTCTGTTTTCTCTGCAAGATAATCAATATCCACATCAGATGCAAGAGGCATATCTTTTGCGTGAACACTAAAGATTGCTTTTCGTGCAGTAAGATCAGGAATAGTAACAAGGATGATTCTGTCAAAGCGTCCAGGGCGTAATAATGCAGTATCCAAGATATCAGGCCTGTTTGTAGCAGCGATAACAACAACATTATTCAAATCTTCAAGACCATCTATTTCAGTCAAAAGTTGGTTCACAACGCGCTCTGTGACATTGCTTGAAGAACTTGGACTTCGTTTTGGCGCAAGTGCGTCAATTTCATCAAAGAAAATAACAGTTGGGCTTGTTTGTCGTGCACGTTTGAATATTTTACGAACAGCTTTCTCACTTTCACCAACCCATTTTGAAAGAAGCTCAGGCCCCTTCACTAAAATAAAATTTGCTTCACATTCTTTTGCAACTGCTTTTGCAAGGAGTGTTTTCCCTGTTCCTGGTGGGCCGTAAAGTAGAATTCCTTGAGGAGGTTTGACACCAAGTGTTGCAAATGCTTCAGGATGTTTGAGTGGCCACTCCACTGCTTCACGAAGTTCTTGTTTTACATGGTCTAAACCACCAACATCGTTCCAGTGAATGTTTGGCACTTCAACAAGAACTTCACGCATTGCGCTTGGTCGAACAGTTTTCAATGCTTCGATAAAATCATCAGGGCTAATTTTTAGCTTTTCCAAAAATTCTTTGGAGATTGGCTCATCTTCTTTTAATCGCAATTCAGGCAATAAGCGCCGGAGAACAACCATTGCTGCCTCTTTCGTGAGAGAAGCTAAGTCTGCACCGACAAATCCGTGAGTAACATCTGCAAACTTTTTGAGATCAAATCCTTTCGTCAGCGGCATATTTCTGGTATGAATTTTCAGAATGTTCAAGCGTGCTTCTTTGCCAGGAACACCAATTTCAATCTCACGATCAAATCGTCCTGGCCTGCGCAGTGCAGTATCAAGTGCATCAGGAATATTTGTTGCTGCAATAACCACAACTTTCCCGCGTGATTTCAAGCCATCCATTAATGCAAGAAGTTGTGCAACAACACGGCGTTCTACTTCTCCATGTGTATCTTCACGTTTTCCTGCAATGGCATCAATTTCATCAATGAAAATAATAGAAGGTGCATTTTTTTCTGCTTCTTCAAATTTCTTTCTGATATTCTGTTCACTTTGACCATAAAATTTGCTCATGATTTCTGGACCATTAATTAACAGAAAATGAGAGTTTGTTTCGTTTGCAACAGCTTTTGCAAGCAATGTTTTTCCTGTTCCAGGAGGGCCGTGAAGGAGAACTCCTTTTGGCGGCTCAATTCCAAGCCGTTCAAAAATTTCAGGATGTTTGAGAGGAAGTTCAACCATCTCACGGACTTTTTTAATTTCATCAGTAAGGCCGCCAATATCTTCGTAGGTGACTTCAAGAACTTTTTCTTCATCGAATTCAACTGCTTCCGGATTAAAGCGAACATCAGTTAAGTCAGTAATAACCACTGCCTGTTTTGGTTCTGTTTCCACAACAACAAATTTGATGTCATGAAATCCGAAGCCAGCCATTCCTTCATCAAGCATAGAAAAAATATCATTAAAAAAAGGAGAATTGTTTGTTGCACTCCGGCGTCTTTGTGTTCCACCAAGAGAAACAATATCGCCTTTCGAAACAGGACGTCCCAATAAACCTTGTTTGAAGATAGTAGGAGATGCACGAATCATGATTCCTTTTTGTGCAGGAGCGATAGTCACGCGTTTTGCTTCTTTAACAATTGCTTTTTTGATTTGAACAATTTCACCAATTCCTGTTTTTGCATTCCGTCGCGTAATACCATCCATGCGAATAATGTTTATTGGG
>Ga0233424_10000463_pt1 | contig 51323 bp, 33 predicted proteins | sample Watercolumn_Towu_FD_181011 | JGI IMG/M metagenome (GOLD analysis project Ga0233424, IMG submission 181011) | Freshwater microbial communities from Lake Towuti, South Sulawesi, Indonesia - Watercolumn_Towuti2014_125_MG | ecosystem: Environmental > Aquatic > Freshwater > Lake | place: Indonesia...
CTAACTAAACTAAACTAGGCCAAGCTGATTGCACAGATTTCACGGTCTGGGGTTGATCGGTTGATCAGTGAAATTCGTGGTCCAAAGGTTTCCTCGCGGGCCTCAGTGGAACCTTCGAGAGCCGCAAAGAGGCGCGAAAAGGCGCAAAAATGGAATCGAACTTTTGTGCCCTTTGCGCAGCCATCCTCGGTTGTGGATCTGCCTTCCTGCGATCTGTGCGGTTGATGAATTGGCGACCGTGCGCCAGGGCGGCTCACGCGTGCTGTTCCAGTGCATCCACAGTTGTCGGTGCCCCGTAGCGCAGATTTGCAATCTGCTGTATCGCAGGATTGCATCCTGCTGGGCCTCGGCGTGGCCTGGGGCGTTGAGAAGACCCGACACGCAGCCGATTTCAAATCGGCGATACGGCAGAGTGCAACTCTGCGCTACGGGCGCAGGAATCACCGACAACGTGGATGCACCGTGCTGTTCCGTTTCCAAGCTTGGCACTTCCGGATTTTTTTTTTACGGTCGGGCCGTGCTCTTCTTCCTGCGATGCATCGGGATCATCAACGCCGCGGCCTGGTTGGGCGCGACCCTTTTTTCCTGCGTCATCCTGGCTCCGTCACTGGCCTCGGACTCCATGCGTGCGATTCTTCCTCCGTCGCACGCGGGCCGGGCGTGGCAAATCGTGCTCGAACGCTACTTTGTCCTCCAGTACTGGTGCGGTGGAATTGCCGTCGTTCACTTGCTGGCGGAGTGGCTCTACACGGGCCGGCCGTTGAAGCCGTGGGCGGTTTACCTTGCGCTCGGATTGCTGGGGCTGGGGCTGGCCGGTGGATTGTGGCTCCGGCCTAAAGTCATAAAACTCCACCTGGATCTTTATGGGGTGCGTTCCACGCCACAACAGCGGGAAAATGCCCGACATCCGCTGAGGAATTGGGAAAGGATTTTGCAGGCCAGTCAGTATCTGGCGGCGATCGGGCTGCTGGTTCATTTGATCCAGACGAGCGGGCCGGTCGGCGCGCCGCGGTTTTTGAACGGGAACAAATTCAAGGGTTGACAAAAGGGGCATCGTAAGTGTCTGTAAGAAGTTATCTGGAAATGCATCAGTGGCGTGTGACGGTGCCTTGTGTAAACGTTGTATGATCTCGAATGAACGACCTTCGCCTTACGGCCATCGTCCCCACGCTCCGTCCGGCTCCAAGCCGCCCGTCATTGAGGAGACGATCAAGTCCGACAAAATTCAAATCGAACGCAAGACGTTCGTCTTCACGCTGAGGGAGAATCCCCGGGGCCGCTTTCTGCGTATCACGGAAGACGTCAACGGGCGCCGGGATACGATTATCATTCCCGCCACCGGTCTGGAAGATTTCAAGCGGCTTCTGGACCACATGTTAAGGGTGTCGAGCGAAACTCCCGCCAAAATGGGAGCCGAGTGAAGAGATTTATGATTTGGTTTTTGGAACTACGAGTGTAACGCGCCAAGAAATCCTAATTCGTAAGTCGTAAGTCATAAATCCGCCGCCGCCTTCTTCTGCCGAACCCGAACCTTCGGCGCGTCTCCCCACAAACCTTCCAGATCGTAATGGTCTCGGACGTCCGGACGCATGACGTGCACGATGACGTCGAAGTAATCGAGCACGATCCACGCGGTTTGCAGCGTGCCATCCGTGGCGCGCGGCCGGAGACGGCATTCTTCATCCAGTTTATCCCGAATCTCATCCACGATCGCGCGCACGTGCGGCTCGCTCGTGCCCGTCGCGATCACGAAATAGTCGGTGATGGAGGAGAGTTTCTTGACGTCCAAAACGACGATGTTCTCCGCCTTCTTGTTGTCCGCCAATTCACGGCAACGCAGCGCCAGGGTTCTTGAGTTCATGGAGTCAGGTTTAAGGGTCGATCTTCGAATACATCCGGTCGGCGAGAATCGCCTCAGCGACGAGGGGAGGAACTAGCGAATCGATCGGCAATCCGTCGCGCACGCGATCGCGGATTTGTGACGCGGAAACCCCCAGGGGAAATCCCTGCAACGGGTGGCACCGAAAGGGCGCGGGCACTTCTTGGAAAACTTGCCCCGGACGAGGAATCACCACGAATTCGACCAACCGGGCCAATTCTTCGGCGTCCCGCCACAAGGGGAGTTGCGAAACATGGTCCGCGCCGATCAGATAAAAGAGCCGGGCGTCCTGCCAGCGGCGCGCGTAATCCCGCACCGTGTCAATGGTGTAGGAAATGCCGCCGCGCAGAATCTCTTGATCGTCGATTTCGCAATACGTCCAGCCCGCCAGAGCCAGGCGCAGAAGGCGCAAGCGCTGCCGCGCTGGAGCCAGTTCGATCCCCGGCTTGAATGGAGACTGGAGGGCCGGCGCAAAAACGACCCGGTCGAGTTGCAATTCTTCACGAGCGGCCTGAGCGACCAGAAGGTGCCCAGAATGAACCGGGTTAAAGGAACCCCCAAATAGGCCGATCCTCTGGGTCATTCGTTCGCTCCGGCGCCGAAAAAGAAACCGGCTTCGAGTCTCAGGACGGGATAGGAAAGGCGGAAAGCCAGCGGCATGGTCAGAGGCCGAGTTTGAACGCCGTTCGAGAGCGTTCCTGCCGGACGCGTCGCGCGGGATTTCGCCTATTCATGCGCACGGCACAATATAGTCCGAGTCTTGCCGGAATCAACAGCAGCGATTGATGCCATCGAAGCGGCGTGCGGCGCACTGCGCGAAGAGCTTTCCTCGGTCAAGCGTCCCGGACGGTTCGACGTTCGGAGTTCGATGTTCGATGTTCGATGTTCCGACAGCATCACGCGCAACATCCATCCTCGGCCGCTGGCCTCCGAACGGTTCAAGGGCTGGGTTGCTGCCTGAACAATCGCACGCGTGCGCGGCGTGTTGCGCCCGGTCCAGGGCGGCTTCGCCGGACAATTCCCGCGCCAAAGCCAACGCCAGGGCGAAGAGACCGAACAACCGCACTGGTTTTCCTTCCGCCAGCGCGTAATCGGGAAGCCACACCGGATCGGCTTCACGCAAGATCGCCAGCCTCCGCCGGGCAATCAGCAAAAGCCATTCGCGCACGCTCAGCACCACGATCATCACCACGAGCGCGAGAAAAATACCGGCGACCGCGGCATCGAGGACATTGTTGAAGTGGAGAGTTCGATTCGTGGCGACAGCTTTCCTGGCTTCCGCAATGGCGCTGGCGGTTCCTCCGGCTTCGGCGGCGCGCAGGGCTTGTTCCAGTGCTGGAAGTTTTTCATTCAAGACTTTGGCTTGGGACAGAAATCCAATCCTCGGATCGGCGTGAAAAATCTTTTGCACTCCCGCGGTCATGGTCACCGACAGCAGCCAGATGAGCGGGAGCAGAGTCACGAGCGCATACACAGGCCGGCCTCGCAGGGCAGACATCTTGTCTGCCGGTGGAAGGGGCATCCTTACCCCGTCGTCCGAGTGATTAGAAGGCGCCTCAACCGGGCGGTTGGAAGCTTGCCCCACGTTTTGCGTCAGTTGCATTTTTAGAATCACCGTGGTCGCCAAACACAGCGCGATGCTCGCCAACAGTTGATTGGCGATGCCGAAGAGAGGCCAGAGCGAATTGATGCCGCCGAGCGGATCGCGAACGCCCTGAATCAGAAAATAACCCCAGCCCGCCACAACCAGCACGCTGGCCAGCACGTTGGCGGAAACCCGCTTTGTGTCGCCGAGCGGTTTCCACACGTTCCCGATCACGTCTTGCAGGAGGTAACGCCCGACGCGCGTCCCGGCGTCGAGCGTGGTCAGAATGAAGAGCGCTTCGAACATGATCGCGAAGTGGTACCACAAATCCAGCCAACGCCCGCCCGAGACACCGGAAAAAATATTCGCCATCCCGACGGCCAGCGTCGCGGCGCCGCCTGTGCGGCCAAATAAGGTCTTCTCGCCGATCTGGCCTGCTAGCGTGTCCATTTGCTCCGTTGTCACGGCGAAACCGGTGGCGGTCACCTTCGCCACGGTGTCCGCGGCGATGGCCGCGGCGTCCGCGCCGGCGCCTTTGACGTTCATGCTGAGATAGACACCCGGTTCGAGCGTGCAGGCGGCGATCATCGCCATGATGGCCACCAGCGATTCCAGACACATCGCGCCGTAGCCGATGGGCCGCGCGTAGCTTTCGCGCGTGATGATCTTTGGCGTGACGCCGCTGGAAATCAGCGTGTGGAATCCGGAGATCGCGCCGCAGGCAATCGTGATGAAGCAAAACGGAAACAGCTTCCCGGCCACGACCAAACCGGATCCGTCGATGAACTGGCTGATGGCCGGCATTTTCAAATTGGGCAGCACGAGAAACACGCCGAAAGCCAGGGCGAAGATCGTGCCGAGTTTCATGAAAGTGCTTAGATAATCTCGCGGCGCGAGCAGCAGCCAGACCGGGAGCACACTGGCAGCCAGCCCGTAAAGGATAATCGCCCACGCCAGAGTGATGTCCCGCAAGGTGAACGCTTTTCCCAAGGCTGGATGGGAATGAACGAACTGTCCGCCCCACACCGCCAGCAGCAACAGCACCACGCCGATGGCTGAGACTTCCATCACCTTGCCCACGCGCCAGAAACGCAGGTATCCGCCCATGAGCATCGCGATGGGAATCGTCGCGCCGACGGTGAAAACGCCCCAGGGGCTTTCCGCGAGCGCTTTCACAACCACGAGCGCCAGCACTGCGAGCAGGATAATCATGATGGCCAGAATCGCCGCGACGCCAATCACGCCGGCCGTGGTGTTCAATTCCTCCTTCACCATTTGGCCCAGGGATTTTCCGTTGCGCCGCATCGAGCAGAACAAAATAACAAAATCCTGCACCGCGCCGCCCAGCACCACGCCAATCAGAATCCAAAGCGTCCCTGGCAAGTAACCGAACTGCGCCGCCAGCACGGGGCCGACGAGCGGTCCTGGCCCGGAAATCGCGGCGAAATGGTGTCCGAAAACGATCCATTTGTTCGTCTTCACGAAGTCCTTGCCGTCCTCATTCACTTCGCAGGGCGTGGCGCGGCGGTCGTTCAGGGTCAGAACGCGCGCCGCGACCCATTTGGAGTAAAACCGAAAACCGACCGCGTAGGAACAGAGGGCGGCGGTCAAGATGTAGGCCGAACTGATTTGTTCGCCCCGGTGGAGAGCGAGGGTCGCGTAGGCCCAGGCCCCCAACACCGCCACCGCCAGCCAGATGAACGAGTTCAAGGGTTTTCTCATGGCGTGACAGGTTTCTGTTATTACGGTCAAGAGATCCGGTACATAACTGCTGCGGCGTCACTCAACCTTTGAACCACCAGCAGGTTGAACGCGGCCTTTCACCAGATTTTCCAGGGCGCGTTCCCGGAAGCCCAATGCTTGTTCAGCCAATCCTGCTCGCGCGCTGTGTCCATGCACTGCCAGAAACCGGAGTGGCAATACGCCTTCACCTGGCCTTCGCGTGTGAGCCGTTCCAGGGGCGTCCGTTCCAGCACGCACGTATCGCCGCCTTCGAGATATTTGCCGACACTCTTGTTCATCACGAAAAATCCGCCGCTCACGAAGGTTTCCTTTTCTGGTTTTTCTCGGAACGCGGTAATGGTCTGCCCGTCCAGGGCTAGTTCGCCAAAGCGGCCGCTCGGTTTGACCGCCGTCACCGTCACCAGCGCGCCGTGCTGGCGATGAAACTCGATGGACTGATTGATGTCGCTGTTGGTCACCCCGTCGCCATAAGTGAAGAGAAACGTATCGGATTGAACGAACGACAACGCCCGGAGAAGGCGCCCGCCTGTTTGCGTGTGCGATCCGGTGTCGAGCAGCGTGACCTCCCAATCTTCTTCTTCATGTTTGCCGTGATACGTGGTCTGAGGTTTCGCTCCGAGCCGCAGCGTCACGTCGCACGTGTTCCAGTGATAGTTGCGGAAGTAATCCCGGATGATCTCGCCCTTGTAACCGAGGCAGAGGATAAAGCGTTTATGGCCGTGGTGGGCATAGATTTTCATGATGTGCCAGAGAATCGGACGCCCGCCGATCGGCACCATAGGCTTGGGCCGGAATTCGGTTTCCTCCCGGAGCCGCGTGCCGAGCCCACCGCATAAAATCACCACTTCCATTGCGTGTTGCACGTGAAATGTCGGCAGAACGTAACCCGAAACGCCAGGTCTCAACAAGCAAAGAGAGCGCTCCGCTCCACCTCACCAACAAACCCGGAATCCGCTTGCTTTTTCCAGCCAAACCATCCAACTAACCCCATGAATGTTCCCACGTTCTCTCCACTGGCTGAGCCGCAATTTGCAACTACCTTGCGGCCATTTTCATCTCCAACGCGGCCTCCTCGCGAGGGCATGACCGGGCAGTTCTATCGAAGCACGGCGCGCATCACCGGCGCTCTCGCCATCTCGGTGCTCGCTTTTTCCAGCGGCATCGGGAGCGCGCAAACCTCGCCGCCTCCGGTCGCCGTGATCCTCACTAACGTCGCGCCAAGCCTCCCGCCGCGGCCGCCTTCCAAATTCCGTGAATTCGCCGACGTCACGCATGACACCATCAAATATGACGGCTTATTCACGCTCTACCGGACCAATGAAGTGCTCTACGGCGAAATCAAGCCGATGGTCTTGAATCAACCGATCATTGCGCCGATGGCCATTGCGCGAGGCGTGGCTTCGGCCGGCACGCCGTTGAATTTCGGCGATGAATGGATTCTGGTCTTCCGCCGGGTCGATGACAAAATTCAAGTGCTTCGCCGGAATATTCACTATCGCGCGCCCGCCGGGTCGCCGTTGGAAAAGGCCGTCCAGCAGAATTACACCGACTCCGTCTTGATGGCGTTGCCCATCATCACCATGAATCCCATGACGCAAGGCGCCCTCATTGATTTCAGCCAGATTTTTCTCACCGACTTCGCGGACCTGCGGATCGGCATGCTAGACCGGAACCGATCGACCTGGAGCAAGATCAAGGCGTTCCCGAACAACGTCGAGTTGCAGGTCGAGGCCACCTACATGGGGCGCGGGTTCTTCGGCTCATCGGACAGCGGTGTGGTCGATCCGCGCGGCATCACGCTGGTCATCCATTACAGCTTGGCGCGGCTGCCGGATCCGGGCTACAGACCGCGCGCCGCCGACCAGCGGGTGGGGCACTTTTTGAATGCCACCATGGATTTCGGATCGAACGATCCGGACACGACATTCGTGCGCTATATCAACCGCTGGCGGTTGGAGAAAGCGGATCCAAGGGCCAAACTCTCGCCTCCGAGGAAACAAGTTGTATGGTGGGTCGAAAACACCGTGCCGCACGAATACCGTCCGTTCGTGGAAGAAGGTATCCTGGAATGGAACAAGGCCTTCGAAAAGATCGGCTTCCGCAACGCCCTGGCCGTGCGCTGGCAGCAAGATGGCGAGGACTTCGAACCGGAAGACCTCAATTACTGCACGTTCCGGTGGATCACCACGCCCTATACGTTTGCCATGTCCGGGCTTCGCTCAAACCCTTTGACCGGCGAACTGATCGATGGTGATGTAATTTTTGATGCGAGTTGGGTTCGCATTTGGAAGCAAGAATACGCCTTCTTTGTCGGCACGCCGATTCCCACTGGGGAAGGCATGCCCGAGCCTCTGGAGATCGCGGAGGTCATCAGTCCCATGATGGCGGCCAAACATGGGTTCGGCTTGCCCTTTCCGTTGCCGCACCGCCAGTGGAGATGGAAGGACAAAGGCGAGTTCAACGATCGAGAAATCCCACAGTTGTTTCCGGCCGACATGAGTCCGCTCCAAATGCAACTCAGCCGCAGATTGGGGCCGGGCAAACTGGCGAGCTGCCAATTCGCCACCGGCAAACGCCACGAGTTCGCGATCGCGGCCATGGCCCTGGCTGGTCAAGGTAAGGTTGATCCGGGTGGCAAGCTGCCGGACGAATTCCTGGGCCAGGCGATCAAGGAAGTCGTGATGCATGAAGTCGGCCATTCGCTCGGCCTCCGGCACAACTTCAAAGCCAGCAGCATGCTGAACAACGACCAGATCAATGACACGAGCATTACGCAAGCGAAGGGGATGACCGGCAGCGTCATGGACTACAACCCGATCAACATTGCGCCCAAAGGGAAGAAGCAAGGTGACTTCGCCACCACAACCATTGGACCGTATGATTATTGGGCAATCGAATACGCCTACAAACCCATCGAAGGCGACGAGGCCGCGGAGTTGAAAAGGATCGCGGCGCGCTCGCCCGACCCGGACCTGACTTATGCCACGGATGAAGACCTCTATATGAGTGACGATCCGCTGGTGAACACCTACGACCTGGGTTCGGACCCGCTTCGTTACGGGCAAGAACGCATGATGCTCGCCGGTGATTTGCTCAAGAACCTCGACGACAAAGTCGTAAAGGACGGCGAATCCTGGGCTCGCTTGCGCACGGCATTCATGGAACTGATCCGTGAGTTTGGCAACGCGGCTTACCTGGCGTCTTCCTGCGTGGGTGGGCAGAGTTTTTCGCGCGACTTCAGAGGCGGTGAGAAAAGCCGCGATCCCATCGTGCCGATTTCGGGCAGCCGGCAACGGGAAGCACTAAGGCTGGTGATGGATCAGATTCTCAGTGACAAGGCATTCAAATTCTCGCCTTCGCTGCTGCGCCGCTTGACTCGGGAACATTGGTATCATTGGGGCAGTGACATGCTCTTCGGCGGTGGAGTGACGTATGATGTCTACCAGCGGGTGCTTGCAATCCAAAGGATCGTCCTGAACCAATGCTTCGACGGAAGCGTGCTGTCTCGCATCATGAACCAGGAACTCCAGTGCGACGAAGGCGCAAACCCGATCAAGATCTCGGAGATTTTCCGCGCGCTCACCGATGGCGTGTGGTCGGAATTGGCAACCGGTTCGGACACGAAGGAAGTGTCGCTCTCGACCGTGCGCCGGAATCTCCAGCGCGAACACGTGCGCCGGCTGGCCAGCATGGTCCTGGGCAACCGTCGCAGTCCGCTCGAAGACCTCTACGGCTACGTCATCATCATTGGCGGATCGAGCTCGGTTCCGGCCGATGCGAAAAGCCTGGCGCGAATGCACTTGAAGGAGATTGGCGACCTCATCGACAAGAAGCTCCACCTGTCGGACCTGAAGATCGACGACACCAGCCGAGCGCATTTGATCGAATGCCGCCAGCGCATCGGCAAGGTCCTCGAATCCAGCTACACGGCGAACGAACCGTAAGGCAGGACTCACCATTCCACTTCGGTCAAGGCAGGCTTCTGGCCTGCCTTTTTTGCGTGGATTCAGTTCGTCAGCCAGGCCAGTGGAAAGACGGCGAACGAAATCTTTTCATAAGCGGACTTCTCGCCGCGTTCGTAGAGGCAGCCGATCGATCTATCCGAAAGCACCGTCAAACCGGAGTAGGCCGCGAGGCCGCCGTAGAGTTGCTTCGCCACGGGCCACGTTCTTCCCTGATCGTAACTGAGCCGCACAGTCATCTTTTCGCGCTTCGTGCTGGCCGGATTGGTAAACAACAGGAGGGGAGCCTTTGTCGCGTCGGCAAAGTTGAAGCGCAAAATGCTCGCCTGGCAGACCGGCTCGATCAAGGCCGCGTCTTCCACCGGGCTCGACCAAGTCAAACCGCCGTCGCGACTAAATGAAATCAGGCGTCGATTGTTCGCCTGATAGCTCCGCATGTTCAGCAGCAACGATCCGTCGGCCAATTCGACGACCTGCGATTCGTTGCAATTCGGTCCTACCACGCCGCCGAGTTTCCAGGTCGCGCCGTGGTCGTCGCTGTAAATGACATGGGACTGGCGCGCCGTGGTCACCGCAACTTTGTTGTCGCAGGGAATGACCAAGCGGCCGGATTTCAATTGAATCCCGACGCCGGGGCCGGTCGCGTACCACGTCCAGTTCGTGGCTTTCACGGCTTGGGTGATTTCGACCGGCCTTGTCCAGCGTGCCCCGTCGTCGGTGCTTTTCGTAATCCAGACCGAACGCGTGCCTTTGCTGGTGCCGTCCACAATTTGAGCTTCGCGGTCCTGGCCTAAGTTGTGCGTCATGGGCAGCCAGATCGTGCCCGTCGTCTGGTCCACGACCGGGCAAGGATTTCCGCAGGTGTTGGTGCTGTCGTCCCAAATGATCTGCACGGGCTGCCACGTGCGGCCCTGGTCGAAGCTGCGTTTCAGCAGCAAATCAATGTTGCCCGTGTCGCTCGTGCCGCGCTTTCGGCCTTCGCAAAAAGCGAGCAGCGTCCCCTTCGGCGTGACGATGACGGACGGGATTCGATAGGTGTGGTAGCCGTCCTGGCCCGCAACGAAAACGTCCGTCTCGCGAACCGCCGGCAAATCTGCGCCCCGCGCCGCCGGGATGAGGCACGTCAACACGGACGCGAGCACGAGAAGACCGAGCGCGTTTCTTTCAGAAAAGATGGCTTCGGCAGAGCGGCGCCGAGCGCTGCGGTTCGTCCGCGTGCCGCGAGGCTGGTTGGGCATCGTTAATCTACGGCGCGGGTTTCTTCTCCTCGTCTTCCTCAATCCGTCTGAGCGCCATCCGAGCCTGGCGGCGTACGACGTCGTAGTCGTCATTCAGCGCCTTTTTGAGAGCGGGGATGGATTCTTTAGCCTGGGGACCGAGGCGTCCCAACGCTTCGCACGCAAAAAGCCGGACGGACGGATCGCTGTTCGACAGCGTTTCCGTCAGCAAAGAGACCGATTTGACTCTGACTTGTCGAAGAGCATCCAGCGCCATGGGGCGATCCTCCTCGCTTTTCAGGAGGGCGAATAACTTTGGAAGAACCTCTTCGGCTGAATCCCCGAACCTTGCCAGGGCCTCGGCTGCAACCTTCCGCACGGACAGCGAGCTGTCGTCCAGCGCGCCCTCCAGGATCGGCAAGACCTGTTTCGGATCGGACTCGATTTTCGCGAAAGCGGCGACGGCGTTGGCTCGGATTTCCAGCGCAGGATCCTTCACCGCTTTCGACAACGCGCCTGCGGCGGCGTTCGCGGCTGGACCGATGCTGCCCAGGCATGCAAAAAGTGCCGCTCGAACTTCCGGTGTGGTGTCGTCAACGAATTGGAGCAGTTGCGGCGCGGCAGACGCAGCTTGCGGCCCGATCTTTCCGAGAGCCCGGATGAATTCGACTCGCAGCGGCGCGTCGTTTTCCCTCAACGCGGCCGTCAGCGCTGGAACAGCCGCCTCGGCTCCGGAACCGATCGCTGCAACCGCGCGGGCGGCTCCCTTTTGAACGGAACGGTCCGAATCACTCAGCGCCTGGATGAGCGGCTGAAGGGCCGGTTTTGCTTCCGGACCCGTGTTCGCCAGAGCCAGTGCCGCGGCCGATCGAACCACCGGCGATTCATCCTGCAGCGCGGCGACGAGTTTCGGCAAATAAGCGTCTGTGCGGAGATCAAGTTCGCTGAGCGCGAGCAAGGCACTCGACCGCACTTCCGGGACCGGATCGCCGGCGAGATTCTGAAGCCGGGTCGGGAGTGCCTTCGCCGCGGATTTCATGCCTTTGAGGATTTCGATGGCGGCGAAGCGGACCGTTGCGTTTTTGGCTTCGAGCGATTTGAGCAGCGCAGGCGCCGCGGATTCGCCGATCGCCGTGAGGCAGCGGACTCTCCAATCGCCTCCCCGGACTTCCTCGATCTTCCGACTCTCCAGCGATTCGATCAAAGCGGGAGCGGCGGCCGGCCCGATTTGCACCAAGCCATCAGAAAAAGGAAACACGGGCGGGTCCTCGCCGACCGTGGAGACCGCTTCGATCAGCAGCGGGACGGCCGCCTGCGCGAGCGAACCGATCCGGCCCAGAACGTGCGCGGCTTGTTCCTTCGCCAACGAATCCCCGTTCTGGAGCAAATCCAACAACGGCGGGACAACGGTTTTCTCCGGCTCGGTCAGAAGCAACAGACCGTTGGCGGCGGAATGGCGCACACCATAAGTGTCCGTTCGCAACGCCGCGAGCAGCAAAGGAACGAATCGGTCGGCCTCGTAACGGAGCTTGCTCAACGCTTCGAGGGCGCTCGCGCGAACCTCCTGGTCGGTTTCTCTCCGGAACAGATCGGCCAACGGTTGCGCGGCGTCTTTCGCCGCCGGGCCGATCATCCCCAACGCAAGCGTCGCTCCGGCCCGCGTGGAAGTCTCAGGGGCGGAAAGCGCAGGGATCAACTGCGGGAGAGCCATCGGACCAATCTGACTCAACGCTTCAGCGGATTGCTGCCGGACCTCAGACTCGGAATCATTGAGCCTTGCGACAAGCTGGGGCGTGGCCTCTTTGGCGGCCGGCCCCACGAAGCCCAGCGCCTTGGCCGCGCCCGACCGGACTGAAGTTTTCTCATCATCCAGCGCCTTCAACAAAGATGGCATCGCGGCGGCGCCAATGCGGCCGAGCGCATACGCCGTCCGATACCAGACCTGGCGGCGCATCGCGTCCCGTCCGCGCGGATTCTTGGACGTATCCAGCGCGGCGACGAGAGCAGGGATTGCTTCTTCGGCGTCCGGTCCGATGCGCGCCAGAGCCATGACCGAGTGAAACCAGACTTGTTGATCGCGATCCTCTATGGCGCGAACGAGAGCAGGGACCGCCGATTTCGCGGCGGCGCCCATTTGCCCTAAATCCTCCGCGGCCTTCCGTTTGACAAATTTGTCTTCCGATTCCAACTCCTTGATCAGCTCCGGAATCGTTTTCGGTTTGTCCTCCGCCAAGCCAGAGAATCCCACGAAAGCAGCGGCTAAAAGAGCGCCGAAAAGGAACTTCGTGGCGCCGCTGGAAGCTGGACTTCTAAACCCGAAAACCGAGGTTGGATGGGGAGCGCACCCGCCTCGGGTGCAGTTTTCCGCGCCCTCGCGGAAAACCTTCGCGGCGCGAAAAAGCGCGGCGGATCCAGTGCCGCAGCAAGCGCAATCCGGCTGGACGCGAGGCGCGTCCAGCGACACGCGAGGGCGCGTGTGCTCCCCAACTTCGTTTTTCGCGCTAAATCGAACTGGGCTCATTGGCAAAATGCAAAAGGCGCAAACTCGATTCCCGCGAATCTCTTGCGCCTTTGGTGAAAGCTAGTCTAGTGATGTGTATTCCAAATCACTGAGGTCGTGAACTCTGGCCTGACCGCGGTCACGCTTCCAATCCAACCAGGCGTCCGGTGCTGTCGCCGAAATACTCGGCAGGCGCGCCCACGCGGTCGAGCATCGAGAGGAGCAAATTGCACATCGGCGTCTCGAACTCATACTTGACGTGCCGTCCACTGCGGATCGTGCCGCCGCCTCGGCCCGCCAGGAGGATGGGCAGATTTTCGCTGTTGTGGGCATTGCCGTCGCTCAGGGCGCTTCCATAAACGACCATGCAATTGTCCAGCAACGTGCCCTCGCCTTCCGGAATCGATTTGAGCCGCTGCAAAATGTAGGAGAACTGGGCGATGTGGAATTTGTTGATCTGGGCGATCTTCGCCTGCTTGGCTCGGTCTCCCTGGTGATGTGACAATTCGTGGTGCCCGTTGTTGACGCCGATGAACGGATACGCCTTGTTGCTGCCCTCGTTGGCAATCATGAACGTGGAGATCCGAGTGACGTCGCTCTGGAATGCGAGCACCATCATGTCGCCCATCAACCGGATGTGGTCTTCAAAGGAGGCCGGGATGCCGGCGGGCCGCTCGTAACCTGGCAGAACGATCGAGGACGCCGCGGTTTCTTTCTCCGCGCGCTCAATGCGGGTTTCGATCTCGCGAATGGCCGTGAGGTATTCGTCGAGTTTTTGGCGGTCATTGCCGGTGACGCGGTTGCTCAGGCGCTTCGCGTCTTCCAGGACGAAATCGAGGATGCTCTTCTTGTAGCGGTCGCGTTTGATCTGGCTTTCATTGCGCTCTTTGCCGGAGCCGTTCCCAAACAGGCGTTCGAACACGAGCCGGGGATTGGTTTCCTTGGCCGTCGGGGTGGATTCGTCGCGCCAGGAAATATTGTTTGAGTAAGCGCAGCTATAGCCGGAATCGCACTTGCCGGCCTGTCGGCCCGCTTCGGTGCCCAATTCAAGCGACGGGAAGCGAGTGTTCTTGCCCGCGATGCTGGCGGCGTATTGGTCAACCGACACGCCCGCGCAAATCTCTGCGCCTTCGCTCTTCAAAGCCTGACTGCCCGTCAAGAAGACGGTGGCGCCGCGCGCATGATGGCCCGCCCCATCCGAATTCGTCCGGCCTTTGTCGTGGGTCAGGCCCGTGAGCACCAGCAAGTCGTTTTTGACCGGGGTGAGCGGCCTCAGCGTCGGCGTCAGGTCAAAGTCCGCGCCGATTTTCGACGGCGTCCAGTCCTGCATGTGCGCGCCATTGGGGACGTAAAGGAAGGCCATGCGCGTGGGTGGCCTGGTCTTGTCCGTGAGGCTCGCGACGGCGCGAACGGGAACCATAGCGTCGAGCATCGGCAAGGCGATGGCGGTGCCGAGACCTCTCAAGAACGTCCGTCGGGGGATTTGCCAATTTGTGCTCATGGGGTTTCTTCTGTTTTGCGCATCTGGAATGGCGCGGATTTAACAATTTCGGCCACTAAAGTCGAGAACTTATAGCGGTTTTTGGCGAGGGCCTTGCAAACCTGGTCCACAGCGCAACGGTCGTAGTTTTCCAGCCCGCGGCCCAGGGCAAAAGTCAGCATTTTCTCCGTCAAAGAGCGAACGAACGTTTGCTCGGATTTGAGGATTTGTTTGAGCTCTTCCGGACCGGTAAAGGATCGGCCATCGGGGAGAGTCCCTGACGGATCGATCGGGAATTTGCCGTCCAGATTCCGCCAGGCGCCGACGGCGTTGAAGTTCTCGAACGCGAATCCCAACGGATCCATCTTATTGTGGCAGACCGCGCAATCGGGGTTCGTCCGATGCTGCTCCATGCGCTGGCGAAGCGAGGCCGATTCAACGGCCTTTTCGTCTTCGGGCAGGTCGGGCACATCGGCGGGCGGAGGGGGTGGTGGAGTGCCGAGAATCTGTTCCAGAATCCATTTGCCCCGGCTCACAGGCGAGGTGCGCGTCGGGTTGGAGGTGATGGTCAGGATGCTGGCTTGTGTGAGAATGCCTCCGCGCTGGGTGTCCTTGTCCAGGCTGACCCGTTGGAACTCCTCCCCTTTGATGGCAGAGATTCCGTAATGCCGGGCCAGGCGCTCGTTGAGGAAGGTGAAATCGGCATCCAGGAATTCCAGGAGGCTGCGGTCCTCTTTCATGATCGCCTCGAAGAACATTTCGGTTTCTTTGCGCATCGCGGTTCGGAGGGCCTGGTCGAATTCGGGGAACAACTCGACGTCCGGGGTGGCTGTGTCGAGGTTGCGAATCGTGAGCCATTGGCTGGCGAAATTCTCCACCAAGGCCCGGGCCTTCGGATCGATTAGCATCCGTTTGACCTGGACTTCCAGGGTCGCTGACTGGCGCAACTGCCCTTTCTCAGCCAGCGCAAAAAGCTCGTCGTCCGGCATGCTGCTCCAGAGAAAATACGAAAGCCGCGAAGCGAGTTCATAACCCGACAGCGATCTGACCGGTTCGGATTGATCGGCGGTGGGGTCCAGTTCCCAGCGAAACAGAAAATAGGGCGAAACCAGGACCGCCTGGACCGCCAACTGAATCCCTTCCTCGAAATTCCCGCCTTCCGCCTTCGCGACATCGACGAAGCGGACCAGGCGCTCGACTTCATCGTTCATCACGGGCCGTCGAAACGCGCGCCGGGCAAAATTGCTGAGGACTTCTCTGGCACACTCTTTTTCGAGTCCCGGGCGCGGCACGCAAGTCATGATGCGCGTATGGCTCCGAGGCAAAGGCGGCGGTTCGGCGCCGACCGGGCCCTCGACATCGAGGTAGTCCACGATCAGATTCCGGTCGCCGCGCAATTTCGGATCGGGATGATCCGGGACGTTGTAGTTATTCAAATATGCGACCGCCAGCCGCTGCTTGCCCGCCTCGATCCGGGACCGGACCTCGTAGATGACCGGTTTGGCTTCCACCGCGGCCACATCGACCACTTTGAGTTCCTTTCCTCCGACGCGGAACGCCATTTTCGGCGGCTCGGGTCCCGCTTGCTGGCCGAAAGCGCGGGCGCGAATGATGTATTCCCCGGTGTGACGAAACTCGAATTCCGTGTGCGCTTCCCCTTCGGTATCCAGCGAGAGGGCGCGATCTCCGAACAATCCTCCGTTCGCCGTCGAAGCCAGAGTCTCGGCCTCAATCCGTTTGACCGGCGTCCGACCGTAGAACTCCGTGACGATGGCTTGCTTCGCGATCTGCTCGGCGGCGGCCAGATATTTTTCCATCAGGATCGGCGGGAGCGAAAGGACGTCGCCGATGTTGTCGAAGCCGTAGCCGACTTCGTCGCTGGGAAAATCCGCCGCGGGCCTGAAATCGATGCCGATCAAATCGCGGATGGTGTTGTTGTATTCGTTGCGATTGAGTCGGCGGATGGTGACCTTGCCCGGGTTGACAGGGCCGGTGCAATCCAGTTTGGCCAGTTCGGCTTCGATGAACCGGACCAATTGCTGGCGCTCTTCCTCGGACGGCTGAGGTTTCTTTTCCGGGGGCATCTCGCGGGATCGGAGCATGTCCCGGACTTTTTCCCACGTGTTGCGGTCGGCCAGGATTTCCGCGACGTCTTTGTAAGTCTCGAAATTGATCTCCGCCTTTTGCTTTTCTTTCCCGTGACACTCGACGCAGAACTTGCCCAGGAGCGGCTTGATTTGATCCTTGAACGCCAGGTTTGAATCGGACGAAGGAGCGGGGCTGGCGGCGGCGGCGGGAGCCTGGGTTTGCTCCGGCGGCAAGTGATTCGCCTGGAGCTGACGGCAGAGCGCTCCCAGAGCAGCAATGACTAGAACAAACTGGCGCATTTTCAGGTTAAGCAACTTAACAGACCCAGACGGCTAATGCACTCTGGAAGTTAAGGAATCGAGGACTCCGACAACGAAGAGCCACGTGGAGATCAGCTCAACGACGAAATCGAACCGTGCCAATGCAACAAAGTTCAGGTCCAGGGATGTGGTTTCTTTCACCCGCGCTTGCGATAGAAAAAATAGATGGGGGTGCCGATGGCCACCAGGAACGCTCCCAGGGCAGAGTTGACGATCGCGGGTTTGCCGGCGGCCACAGCGGCCTGGTAGCTGGTGACGTCGTGGTAGATCGTCAGAATCAGATAAACCACCGCGAAGAGAACGAAGATGATGGGTAAGATGGGATAGCCCGGCACTTTGTAAGGCCGGTGCGCGTTCGGCTCCCGGCGGCGCAGGACAATCACGCCATACGCCGTTGCGGCGTTGAAGAACCAGCTCACGAAAATCAACGTGTCGGTGAGTGTGTCGAACGTGCCGCTGAACAGGAGCATGATGCTCCACAGCGCCTGGATCACCAGCGCGGCGGCTGGAGTGTGGAAACGCGGATGAACGACGCCCAGCACTTTGGGAAAAACATTCCGGTGCGCCATCGAGAAATAGACCCGCGCACTCGCCAGGACGGTGGCGTTGGCGGCGCCGAAGGTCGAGATCATCACCACCAGCGCGATCCACTTGCCTCCGCCGGAGACGCATTTCTCGGCGACATCGGCGGCGACCAGTTTGGATTGGGACATGACTTCGTTCGGCAGCACGTAAGCGTAAGCGATGTTCATCGACACGTAGATCAGCGTCACCGCTGTCATGCCGCAGATCAGGCTTCGGGGGACGTTGCGCACCGGGTCGCGGACTTCTCCGGCAATGTAAGTCACTTTGTTCCATCCATCGTAAGCCCAGAAGGCGCCTTGCAGCGCCGCGGCGATGGCGGCCCAGAGCGCCAGGCCGTGCAGTTGAACGGCGGGGTTATCGGACCGCAAATTCGCGAGGTCGCCGCCGGAGGGCAGCATGAACGCCGCGAGAAAAAGCACCGCCATGCCGCTGATCTTCGCGACCGTGAAAACATTTTGCACCCAGCCGCCGAATCTTGTGCCGATGTAATTGATGGCGGTCAGCAGAATGATCACGCCGGTCGCGAGGCCTTTCACACCGATTTCCTTCAAGGGACTGATGTCTCCGATAAACGGCAAATGAATCGTGAAGGCCGCGGCGGGGCCGGTGAGCTCCGGCAACTGAACGAACTGGGTCGCGTACTCGGAAAACACGTAAGCCAACGCCGCGATCGACCCCGTTTGCATCACGGCGAAAACCGCCCAGCCGTAGAGATAAGCCACAAACGGCCCGTAGAGGTAATCGAACTGGGCGTATTGCCCACCCGTCTCGGGAACGCTCGCGGAGATCTCCGCGATGCACAGCGCCCCAATGAGCGTGAGAAAGCCCGCGAGAATCCAGACAGCCAAAAGAATCTCGGCGCTACCGACTTGCCCCGCCATGACGCCGGGCTTGCGGAAGATGCCCGAACCAATCACTCCGCCAACGACGATCATGACGGTGGTGAACAAGCCGAGGGACGGAACAAGGCCTGCACGGCCATGGGGTGCGCGGGATTCTGGATGGGAGTTGCGGGTCGCGGACATCAGGCGCGGCGGAAGGGTAATGAGGCGATTGCAGCGTTGCAAGCCGTAGGCGGACCCAAATCCACGCGCGACTCAGGGGAAATTCTTTAACCGCGAATGGACGCGAATACACGCGAAGAAGGGGGAAAGGCAAACCAACTCTGCATGATCGCCTCTGTTTTCCTCTGTTTGCTCCGTTTTCTCCTGTTCAGAATTGGATAGTTGGCTAAAAGGCTCTTGCTAAATTTAAGAAGCAAGCGCCTGGCAGGCTGGAAGCTCCTACATTGTTTTCATGACGCGAAGAATGATCATTCTCACCGGCGGGATTACTAATCCCGGCCCCGCCAAAACCGCCGTCAATCTGCTCCGCTACAAGCCCCAGGAAGTGGTCGCGATCCTCGACGAAAACAACCGCGGCAAAACCAGCCAGGAATTGTTCGGTCTTGGCGGAGGCATCCCGGTGGTGGGTTCACTGGACGAAGCGTCCGAAGCCAATACCGTGGTCGTCGGCATTGCCCCAACCGGAGGCAAGCTGCCGTGCGAAATGAAGGCGACGATTCTGGACGCAATCCGCCGGAGGTTGACCATCGTTTCGGGTCTGCACGAATTTCTCTCCGCGGATCCGGAGATCGCCGAAGCCGCATGCCAACACGGCGCCAGGCTCATGGACGTCCGGAAGAACGAGGAGCGGGACGTGGCCCACCGGAAAGGCATCCGCGAACAATGCCTGCGCATCCACACCGTCGGCCACGATTGCAACGTTGGCAAAATGGTCGTCAGCCTCGAACTCAGCCTGGCCTTGCAGAAGGCGGGGCGCGACGCCAAGTTTGTCGCCACGGGCCAGACTGGAATCCTGATCGAAGGGGACGGCTGCCCGATTGACGCCGTGGTGTCGGACTTCGTGAACGGCGCGGCGGAAAAACTCGTTCTCACCAACCAGCATCACGACATTCTGCTGATTGAAGGGCAAGGGAGCCTGGTTCATCCGCGGTATTCAGCGGTCACGCTGGGATTGCTTCACGGCTGCGTGCCGCACGGCTTGATCCTGTGCTACGAAATGGGCCGCGAATTCGTGGCGGGGATGGATCAGTGCAAGATTCCGCCTCTCCCAGTTCTGAAGCAGCTTTATGAAACGATGGCCAGCCTCATGCACCCATCCCGCGTCATCGGCATCGCCGTGAATGGCCGGAAATATTCTGACGCCGAAGTGACGCGGGAGTGCGCGAGAGTTGGCGGAGAGCTTGGCCTGCCGGTGTGCGACGTCCTTCGGCAGGGCCCGGAGGCTTTGGTCCAGGCGATCCTGGAGCTTAAGCGCCAACTTGGCAAATGAACTCAAAACAGCTCTTGGGATAACAGGAGATAACGAGGACACGGAGAGAACTGGAATCGTGTGGAGCTGGAGCCCGACACCCGGACACGCTGGAGTGAGTCTCACAAAACCTTTCAGCCAGGCGCTTCAGCCTCTCTTTTCTGTTGCCTCCCGTTTGAACATTAATTGACGTTCAAACATGAACCTCACCATCCGGCCCGCGCGCAGAAGTGACATTCCCCTTGTTTTGTCGTTTATCCGAGAGTTGGCCGATTACGAACGGCTGGCCCACGAGGTGGAAGCCACGGAAGAGATGCTGCGGAACTCGCTGTTTGGCCCTCGGCCGTGCGCAGAAGTGGTTTTTGCGTGCCTGGAGGCCGAACCGGTGGCCTTCGCCGTATTTTTCCACAACTTTTCCACGTTTCTGGGACGCCGGGGATTGTTCCTTGAGGATTTGTATGTGAAACCGGCATTTCGCCGCCTCGGCATCGCCCGGGCTTTGCTCCGCCATCTGGCCCGGATGGCCCAGGAGCGCGGATGCGGGCGATTTGAATGGGCCGTGCTGAATTGGAACAAGTCCGCGATCCAGTTCTATGAAAGACAGGGCGCGGTGGGTTTGAACGAATGGACAATTTACCGCGTGGCTGGCGCTGGCCTCCAACGGCTTGCCGGCACATCCCGGCTGCGCAAAGGGCAACGAAAACAATTCAAAAAAACGCCCGCTACCTTCTAAGCGTAAGTATTCAGTGCGATGAAAAGTTACGGCTTAGCCTCGGTTGAGCCTCTTTTTCATGTTTACGGCCCCACCACGACGGCGCGGTAAAAGCGCCCGATCGGACTTTTGGAGGTTGGATCCTCGAATTCGTAGGTGAAACCCGTGGCAATGATCGTCGTCACCGGGGTCCAGGTGATCAAATCGGTCGAAACCTCGATGCGGTACAATTTGCCTGGCTGCGTGGTCAACGTAATGGAAAACCGGTTCTGGGGTTTGGACGGACCGGGGTCCAGTTTCACGAAATCGGCGTCGCCGTTCAGGCGCGCCAGGCCGCTCCGAGGCACACCATTGACGGACGTGATCAGCCCGCCGATCAGAATCTTCCCATCCGCCTGGACTGCGATGGCCGAAACCGAGATGGCGACGGCGAAGGTGAGTTTCGGCTCGAAATTGGCGTTTAAGCTGCCGTTGGCATTCAATCGGGCCAACCCCACGCGCCGCACACCATCAAAAGTCGTGAAACTGCCACCGATGAAGATTTTTCCGTCAGGCTGCAAGGCGAGTGATTCCACGTAGTTATCCGTGCCCAACCCCGGGTCGAAGCCGGTGTCCACCGAGCCATCCGAATTCAGCCGGGCGATATTGTTTCGGTTGACGTTGTTGATTCGGTTGAAGTCGCCGCCGATGATGATCTTTCCGTCGGGTTGCAGCGCCAGCGTGTAAACCACGGCGCGCGGTCCCGCCACGCCGGAGCCGGTATTGAAAGTTGTGTCTAGAGTGCCGTCGCTATTCAGCCGGGCGATGCGATTCTGCTCCACGCCGTTCACGAGCGAGAAATAGCCGCCAATCACGACTTTTCCGTCCGGTTGCGGTGCGATCGCATTCGCCCAATCGTCCAGTTCTGCAGGCGGGCTGAACGTGGTGTCAAAGAAGCCCGTGGGCAGAAACCGTGAAACCTGGTTGCGCTCTTGACCGGCGACCGGATCGAAGAACACGTCCGCCACGATGAATTTGCCGTCAGCTTGAACCGCTAGGGAATTCACGTCCACAACGTCGGGGTTGAACCGCAAATCCAGCGAACCGTTGGTGTTCAGGCGTTGCACTCCCTTGAAACCGCCAATGATCAATCCCTCCGGTTGCAAGCCCATGTAGTGAAAGTCCAGCGTCGGCGCTCCCGCCGGAGGTTCCGGGACAAAATCGGGATCGATTGTGCCATTGGTATTGAGGCGGACGATGCCAGTCCGACTTGTTCCGTTTACCGAGGCAAAATGGCCCGCCACCAGCGCCTTCCCGTCTTTCTGAATCGAGATCGCGGTCACGGGAAGAAACACGCCTGGGTTCGCGGGAAACGGCACGTTGACGTCAGCGAAACTATAATCCAGGTTCCCCGGCTTCTTGCTGTCGATGATTCGGACGAAACAAGTCGAAGGTTCGGTGATTCGGGTGCCGGCGCTTGGGTTGCGCAGGATGACGCTGAAGTTTTCGTCGTCCTCAACCGCCCCGTCATCGAGAATCGGGATCGTGATCGTGTGTTCGGTTTCCAAAGAGGCAAAGCGCAACGTTCCGATTTGCGCCTTGTAGTCCAATCCCGACCTCGCGCTGCCCCCGGAAGTGACAAAATCGACCGTAAACGCTTCGGTGCTGTCGCCGCGGCGGATGACTTTGACTTCGACCGGGCCGGCGCTTTCTCCGGCGGCGACCGTGGGGGTTGCGAATTCAACGGTGCTCGCGCGAATGTTCGATTCGAGCAACCGGACAAGCCGGTTGGTTCGGCTGCCATCCGCTGAATCAAAGCTGCCGCCGATCAAGACCTTTCCGTCCGGCTGCAGCGCCATGCCGGACACGTAAGCGATCTCTTCGTAACCGAGTTCATTTCGGAAGGTCGTCCCCAAGTAGGGGCCGAAGGTGGGATCCAACGCGCCGTCCGCGTTGAGGCGCGCGACGCCGCGGCGGTTAATGTCATCGACCAGCGTAAAGGAACCCGAAAGCACGACCTTGCCATCGCTTTGAATAGCCAGAAAAGTAACGAGACCGGGAATGGTCTTGCCGAACTCATCCGTGTCCGTTACGCCAGGGCCCGGATCGAAGGTCGTGTCCACCGAACCGCTCGGGTTCAGCCGGGCGATGGAGGAGCGGTCCAGGCCGTTGACCTTGGTGAAATCGCCCGCAATGACGATCTTTCCATCCGATTGGCGAGCGACCGCCTCGACGGTCACGGCGTTACCGGTCGCGCCGGTTCCAGGGTCAAAGCTGGGGTCGGGAGAGCCGTCCGCGTTCAAGCGGGCAATGTTGCGCCGAGGCAACCCGCCGACGTCCGTGAACTGGCCGCTGACGATCACTTTGCCGTCCGGCTCAATCGCTATGGAGGATAACCACGGCACCCGAAAATTCGTGTCCGTGCTGGTCACCCCGATGCCGGGGTCGAACGTGGTGTCGAGCACACCGTCCGCATTCAGGCGCGCGATCGCGCTGCGGACGACGCCATTAACCGAGTCGAAATTCCCCGCGATAAGGATTTTGCCGTTGGGCTGGATGGCGATGGAATAAACCGCTGGAGCGACCGCGCCGTTCACACCGGTTCCCGGATCAAAAGTTTCATCTACAACGCCGTTGGCATGCAAACGCGCCAGGCGGGTGCGTGCCACGGACCCAAGGCGCGTGAATTCCCCGCCCATGATGATCTTTCCGTCCTTCTGCAGAGCCACGGCATACACGGCGTTGTTGGGCAGACTCTCGCTCGTGCCGAAAGTCGCATCGCGGCTTCCATCCGGATTGACCCGGATGAGGCGATCCCGCGTCGCGGAACCAGCACGCGCGAAATTGCCACTGGCCAATATTCTCCCGTCTGCCTGCAAAACGATGGCGCTGACGGAATCCGCGGGCGCGATAGAGGAAGTGAACGTGTCATCCAACAGACTTCCGCGATACTCATTGTCGAAAATCAGCAGTCGGGCCGTCGCAGGGGTGCCCAGAACCGCGCCGCCCGTGGGGTTGGAAAGGAGCAGGGCGACGGTTTCGGTCCCTTCCGCGTAGGGGTCGTCATGGATGCGCACGGAAAAGGTCGCGTTGGTAACCCCTGGCGCAAAGGAAAGCGTGCCGGATGTTGGCTCGTAATCGGCGCCAGGCTTGGCCGTGCCTTTGCCAGTGGCGTAATCGACGGTCACGGGGCCATTCGTGTTTCCCGTGCGTGTGACCTCAACAATGGCAGGACCGCCGGTCTCGTCTGGAACATAGTCGGCCTCGGAAAACTGGATGGAAGCGCTGGCTTGCTGGGCCGGACACAGAGCCGATCCCGCAAGAAGAACTGCCACGCTCAGGACCGGGATTAACAACGTTTTCAGCAATAGCCAGGCACGCGAGAAGCGGTGGCTTCCGCGCGCCAGCGTCGTGGAGTGCGGCAGTCCAAGACCTGGTCGCAAGGCTCTCCGGAAGCCGGGGAGCCGTCCAGGGTTTTGGCCGTGTTTGTCTAACTCAACCATTCCGTTTGATACCCTTTGCTGAATCGGCGGGCAATGTAGATCAATCGTCTCGCTCGTGTCGAGCGCCGGTCTGCAAACCAATCGTGGAGGGGCGCATCTTGACACTGCCACCGTAGCGCAGAATTGCATTCTGCTGTATCGCGGATTTGGAATCCGCAGGCCGCCCGGCAAGTCAGTGGCTTTCGACTTGCCTAGCCCTGGCCGACTGCGAGTCGGCGATACAGCAGATTGAAAATATTGAAAATCTGCGCTGCGGTCCGCGTTCGTCAGCGTCCGGCGGTCGGTGGCAGTGTCAAGTTGCGCCCGCGTGGAGCAAGCCGTTCCGCCCTGCCGGATTCTCATGAGCCGCTTTACAGCATTTTAAGGACCGCCCTGGAGCGAGGTTAAGCGTCGGGAGATAACTCGGTTTGCGCCCCATTCAGCCCAGGGTTCCGGCTCCCCAAATCCGAAACGGTTCCAAATGACCAAGAGCCAAATCGCAAAACCACGCTTCCAGAAGGCGCCTTTATTCTTCCTCTCTTCCATGGAGGGCCGTCTTATGGGGATCCCCTCCCCATGGAACCAGTGGTCAGGAGCGCGGCGTTTACGCCACTTGAACATCCAAAGCGAACGGAGCTTGGAACCGGAAGCGGCGTAAACGCCGCGCTCCGGTTCGGGGGTTCAACGCGCGAACTGCATCGGGGAATTCTCTCCTGAATCCTCCCCCATTCGTTCTTCGTGGAAAGAGCAAGAAGAGCCGTACATTGCTCAGGCAGACGGGGACTCCTGTTCGTTGCTGGCCCCCGGATCGGAGAGTGCCGCCAACCGTTTTTCCAAGTCGGAAACGCGCCGAAGGAGTTCTGGCAGTTGTTGAAGCGCCAGAAGTTGCCGCTTCATTTGCCGGTCTGGCTGGGCTGGTGATCCAAACCATTTCTCGCCATCCCCGATGTCTCTCATAACACCGGATTGAGCCGCCACGGTCGCACGGCTGCCGATCTTCAAGTGTCCAGCCACCCCCACCTGGCCGGCCAGTGTAACGTAATGGCCGAGCTTGGTGCTTCCCGCAATGCCGGTTTGGGCGATCACCAGGCTATGCTCCCCGACAAAGACGTTGTGGGCGATTTGGACCAAGTTATCGATCTTGGTTCCACGGCCAATGATCGTTGGACCAAGTGCGCCTCGGTCGATGGTGACGTTCGCTCCGATTTCCACATCGTCCTGAATGATCACGAAACCGATTTGGGGCACTTTGCGGTGAACACCCGCGTCCAGGACATACCCAAATCCGTCCGAGCCGATGACGGTGCCGGCGTGGATTCGGCAGCGCTGGCCGATTTGCGTTCGGGGATACAACGTGACGCCTGGAAAAAGGTGGCTCTCGTCCCCGATCTGGCAGTTCGCATCGACATAATCGAATCCGTAAAGCACGGCGCGCGCGCCGAGGCGGGCATTTTCCCCGACCACGCACAACGGCCCGACGTGGGCCGTGGGATCGATTTGGGCCGAGGCGGCAACCACGGCCGAGGGATGGATCCCGCCAGGCAATTCGGCTTCCGGGAAAAACAAGGGCAGCACCTTGGCGAAGGCCACGCGCGCGTTGGGCACACGAATGAGAACCTTCTTGGAAGACTCGAATATCCCATCCACCAGGATCGCGGCGGCTGCGCTTTGTTCGGCGCGGGCAAAGTAGATTTCGTTTTCCGCGAAAGTGAGATCTCCCGGTTTGGCATTGCCGGCTGGCGCAAAACCGGTCAGGGAGGTTGCGGGATCGCCAATGACCTTCCCCTGGACGCGTTCGGCAATTTCTAAGGCGGTATATGCCATGATCACTCGCGATGATTGACTTGAATAGCGCCCGTCACTATAAGGTTGACCGAACCTAATTCAATAGTGGCGTGGACGGAAATTGGGTTTTGTCAGGGTTTTGTTCGGCAGGTCGCAGCGGGCGCATTCATGAAATCCAAGCGAGCGGATCGCAAATCCACAGAAGGACCGTCACGCGGTCTGGGCGACACCATCGCAAAGTTCACGCGGGCCACTTATCTGGATGCCTTGGTGGAGGTCTATACCGAAGTTTTGGGCCGCCCATGCCACTGCGAGGAACGCCGCGAACTGCTCAATCGCCTGGTTCCCTACCGCCGCAAGCGGCACCCCGCCCGAGAGCGATCAAGGAGTGGTGAGTAATTCCCAAAATCGGTCAGGCGCTTTGGGACAGCGCGGCTAGTTTCGAATCGCTGAGAGCAAAACCAAATGACTCGGCCCGGTGCGCCGGATCGCGCAAACGGGCCGGAAGACCTTTGCGCCAATCTTGCGTAAAGCGTTCACGCAAGCGCCACCCGAGCAAAGACCGCGCAACGCCGAAGAAGTGCAAACGCCAGCTCCAGGGATCGGTCTCATCAAGTACCCAGCCGCCGCAAGCCCTTCCCGGCGCCACTCCCGGCCTGCCGCTTGTGAATCCATATCTGGATGACCGCTGACTGATCTTCTTTCCGGTCGGTTCGCCCGGGCCAAAAACGAAGTGTTCCTGAGAACGATTCCAACGATTCCACAGCAATTATGGCGCGTTTGGAGCGCGGCCTTCCAGGCCGCAGCGGCCCCGCCAGCGCGAGGCGGCTCGGAACGAGACCGTTGCGCCCAGTTTGAGGAAGCCGCTGCGCCCAGGATGGGCGCGCGCCGAGCCAAAATGAGACCGCCTAGAACGATTCCAAGTCGCCGGTTGACTTGAAAAACCATCGTCCCTATAACCTCCGCGTTACCGAGACAATCCGCGTTACTAATCTTTAACTTACCCTGAAAATGAGTGAAACCAAACGAACCTTGCGAGTTGCCTTGATCGGATGTGGATTTATGGGGAAAGCCCACTCGAATGCCTGGCGGCAGGCCACGCATTTTTTCCCGCTCAAAGCGGACGTTCAACTGCACACCATTTGCGGCTGCAAAGGCGAAGAGAAATCCGTGCTCCCCACGGCCGTCGCCAAATGGGGCTTCGAGTCCGGCTCGATCAATTGGCGCGAAGTCATTTCGTCCCCTCAAATCGACGTCGTGGACATCGTCGCTCCCAACCACGTGCATGCCGAGATCGCCATCGCCGCGGCGAAAGAAGGCAAGCACGTCATCTGCGAAAAACCCCTGGCGCTGACGAGCAAGCAGTGCGGCGAGATGCTCGCCGCGGCTCGGCAGGCGCGCATCGTTCACATGGTCTGCCACAACTACCGCCGCATTCCCGCCGTAGCCATGGCCAAACGTCTGATCGAGGACGGTTCCCTCGGGACGATTTATCATTATCGCGCCCGCTACGCGCAGGATTGGATCACCGACCCCGAATTCCCCCTCGTCTGGCGCTTGCGCAAAAACGTCAGCGGCAGCGGCGCCCATGGCGACATCAACGCGCACATCATCGATCTGGCGCGATACCTGGTGGGCGAGTTCAAGGAAGTCTGCGGCATGATGCACACGTTCATCAAGAAACGCCCTCTCCTGGGCGAACGGAAAGAAGGCCTGGGCGCCAAAGCGGCGAAGAAGATGGGGACCGTTACTGTGGACGACACCTCCTTGTTCTTTGGGCGTTTTCGAAATGGCGCGATCGCGAGCCTTGAAGCCACGCGCTTTGCCTTGGGCCGCAAGAATCAGATTACGCTCGAAATCAACGGCTCGAAGGGCAGCCTGGCGTTCGACCTGGAAGATATGAATCGGCTCCAGTTCTTCGATAACACGCAGGCGCCGGACCGGCAGGGCTTCCGCGACATTCTCGTGACCCAGCCGGGGAACATCCATCCCTATGTCGGAAGATGGTGGCCGCCCGGCCACATCATCGGTTACGAACACACCTTCGTCCACACCGTGGCCGACTTCGTGAATGCCTGCGTCGATGGCAAGGCCGTGCAGCCGACGTTCGAGGACGGAATGCGCAATCAGCGCGTGCTCGAAGCCGTCGAGGAATCGGCGAACAAACGGCAGTGGGTGAAAGTTTAGGGTCTGTTCAATCGGTTGGGGAGCGCACGCGGCTCGCGTGCCGTCGCCGCCGGCCCGGCGGCGACTTTTCTCGGCGCATTTTTCGATCACTCAAAGGTGAGCGCGGACTGTCTCTGCTGAAGTGTTCGGCGAGCCGCCGAACACAGCCCGCGAGCCGCGTGCGCTCCCCATCGCTATTGATTTGTTACGGTTAAGCTCAGCTTTAGATACACGTCCCGAATCACCCTCCGGCAGCCGGCTACGGCGTTCGTGAAATCGTCGGCGTTGCTGAAGCCGCAGCGCACGGCGACCCGATAAAGCGGGGCGGGATCATCCGGCAGCAAAGTTTCTCCTTCGAAACTCCAGCGGCGCAAGATCCCTTCGATGCGGCGCAGCCTGCGGTAATTCTCGAGGAGCACAGCGGCGTCGCTTTCCGGGATCACATGTGTGTCACGCGCACGTTCCAAGGCCCGCAGCGTGTTTGGCTCATGCCAGCCGTTCGCCATGCACAAGACTTGAGCCAGGAACTCCGCGTCGATCAACCCCCCGGAACCTGTCTTGATGGCCAGCGCTTCCTTGCCGGACGGCGTGCGTTCCTCCTCGATGCGCCTGCGCATCGCGTGAATCTCCGATCTCCAATTGGGCGAGAAAGCGGCCAACGGTCCGGAGGGTGTTTGGAAGTTCGACAGGCGCGCCGCCAATTCTGTGAACTGGCGCCCTGTGCCGGCATGGCCCGCAACCGGGCGGGCGCGGGAGAGCGCTTGAATTTCCCAGAGTTGAGCGCGATGCCGATAGTAATCCTCGTGCGCCGCGAGCGTGTTGACAAGCAGGCCTTTCTCGCCGTCGGGCCGCAGCCGCGCGTCGGTCAGAAACGTCACGCCCGCTTCGGTCGGTTTGGAGAGCAACTCCATGACTTCCGCCGCCAGACGCTGCAGCCGCGGCAGATTCTTTTGAGCCGGACCAGCCACGAAAAGAATGTCCAGGTCGGAGCCATAGTTGATTTCGGCGCCGCCGAGTTTTCCCAAACCGACAATCGCGAACGGCGCGGAGCGCAGCTTGCGCTGGCGCATGACCGCGTCCAGCGCGTATTCCAGGCAGGCGTCCGCCAGCGCGGAAAGTTCCGCCAGGTTCTGCTCGAAGTCCGCCAGGCCGGCAATATCGCGCAACCCCAGGCGCATCAGCTCCGCGTAATAATAACGACGCAGCCACACGGATTGATCAGCGTCGCCCAGGCCGTGGCGGAGATCCTCCAGAATTTCGGCGGATGTCTTGCGCCGCCGCAGGCGGCCGCTCAAGACAAGTTCATCGACGAGATCCGGAGTGCGAATCGCGATTTCCGCGAGGAATTCCGACCGATCGAACAGCAGCAGGAGCAACTCGAACAACGCCGGGTTGTTCACCCACGTTTCGTAAAGCAGCGCCCGGGACCCGTATGCGCTGACAAAGCTGTCCAGGCGCGCCAAAACCCGGTCAGGATCAGAAAGGCGGACTGGGCCGGATTGAGCGTGCGGCAGGTCCTGAGATTGTCCGTGGCAAAGCCCGAGAAACCGCGCGACAAGCTCCAAAGCGAGATCGGAGGTCCGAGGCGAAACGTGGACGTATCCCGGTCCCTGGACAAATTCGCGGAGCATGGGCCAGGCGCGTTCGGAGTCGCGAAAACGATGCTCATCCAGAAGCTGGCGCCACGCCGTCTCGCCTTCCTGAAAATCCGGAAGGCTTTTTTCCGCCGCACCCGGCTGTCTGGACTGGAGTATTGCTCCGTAAATTCGGCGAACCTTCCGACAATGAGTTTGCCGTGCTTTTTCGAATGCGCCGGTTGAATCGAACCCCATCAGCGCCGCCAGCCTCTGGCACGCCTGGGGATCGCTGGGAATCGTGTGCGTTTGCAGGTTCCCTTCCATTTGCAGGCGATGCTCCACGTCCCGAAGAAAGCCATAGGCCTCGGTCAAGTCCCGGGTGTCGCCTGCGGGGAGCACGCCGTAACGGACGAGTCTTTGCAGGGCGGAAAGCGTTTGCGAATCTTGCAGAAACGGTGTGCGGCCCGCTTGCAGCAACTGCAACGATTGCACGACGAATTCGATCTCCCGTATGCCGCCTCGTCCCAGCTTCACGTTTCGCTCCATCTCTCCGCTCTTGACCACTTCGTTTTCGATCCGCTGTTTCATGTCCGCGATTTCCTGGAGGATGCGTTCGCTCAGCGCGCGGGGATAACGGAACGGCTGGATCATTTCCAGGAACTCCGCGGCCAGCGCGACGCTGCCGGCAACTGGCCGGGCTTTGATCAACATCATGCGCTCCCACGTCTGTCCCCATTGCGCGTAATAGTTTTCGTAGCTGCCCAGGGAGCGGGCCAGCGGACCGGCATCGCCTTCGGGCCGCAGCCTCAGATCGGTCCGAAACAACACGCCCTCCGAAGTCAGCGCGCTGAGTTCGGCGATGATAGCTTCCGAGAGACGGCGAAAGAATTGATGGTTTTTAAGGCCGGGACCGGGCTTCTGGCCTTTGCGCGGCGCGAGTTTGAACAAATGGCCTTCCTCCTCGTAAAGGAACAGCACATCGATGTCCGAACTGTAATTCAATTCCTGGCCGCCCAGCTTGCCCAGGCCCAACACGCAAAACTCCGTGGGCTGCCATGGGCCGCCGGCCTTCAGGTGATACGGGTGGCCCAGGCGTTCGGTCAGTTGACGCGCGCACAATTGATAGACCGTTTCCAGACAGACATCCGCTACGTCCGAGATTTCGCGCGTGATCTCGCGGACGGTCCCCAATCTCGCCAGATCGCGCGCCGCGATCCGAAGCATTTTGCGTTGTTTGAACTGGCGGAGCTTCGCATGCGCGCCGGCGTAGTTGGCCGAGTCGAGATGAGGGCCCAGCCAGCTCTGGACTTCGCGCTCCAGTCCCTGGGCGCGGCGAGGTCCACGCAGTGATTCCGTGTCCAGGAGCATCGCGATCCATTCCGGACGTGCGGCGAGAAGTTCGCTCAGCGCTTGCGAACCGCTCCAGAGCGCGGTCAGGACGCGCGCCTGGTCAGTGGACACGGTCTTCAACTGAGGGGCGTCGCTCGCGCATTGCAGTTTTTCAAGCCAATGCCGCGCTCGCGGCGGGTCCGCGCAGGCGCGCAGTGCATTCTGCCAAACGTGGTCAGTCATGGGGAGGATTAGACCGTATTTTGAGGCAATTGTCCAAAGGCGAGCCTTTCCCTTCTGGGTGGAACAGGCCACTTGCCTGTCGCGGCCGGCTACCAGCCTGCCGCAATTTTCGGCGGCAGGTTGCCACCGAAGACGGGCTGGTAGCCCGTTCCACCCATTTTCAAGACGCCGACCGCTGACCCGATGCGAGTCCGCGCCCTTCTCAGTCATTGATTATCGAAACCCGTTGGCTAGGTTTGCGGCATGCAAAACACGACTTCAGTTGAATTGAACCGCGATTGCGAGGCGTTGCAGATTCCCGCGGGCCACCGGGTCGTTCTGCCTAAAGGGACCCCGGTCGAAATCACTCAAACCCTCGGCGGAAGTTTCACCGTCATGGCTGAAGGAGGCTTGTTTCGCGTGGCGAACGGCGACGCGGACGCGCTCGGAATCGAACGGCCAACCTCCGGCGCTCCCGGCACGGACAAAAGCGCTTCCGCCGCCGAGGCCTCGGGTCCGGCTGAGGAGAGCGCCATCTGGGAAACGTTGCGGACCTGCTACGATCCGGAGATTCCGGTGAACATCGTCGATCTCGGGCTGGTATATGATTTGCACCTCGAACCCTTGCCTTCCGGACGTAGCAAAATCTTCGTCAAAATGACGCTCACCGCGCCCGGCTGCGGCATGGGCACAGTGATCGCGGCGGACGCTCAACAAAAACTGCTGGAGTTGCCGGGAGTGGCAGACGCAAGCGTCGAGATCGTGTGGGATCCACCCTGGCATCATTCCATGATTTCTCCCGCGGGCCGGACGCGCCTCGGGCTGGATTGACGCCGGAGAATCGCTTTGACAAAGCGCGCTGTGCTTCTAAATTTCCACCCGCTCTGGATGGGGTCGTAGCTCAGTTGGTAGAGCGTCTGAATGGCATTCAGAAGGTCAGGGGTTCGAATCCCCTCGGCTCCACCATTCGCGGGGCAAACCTGCGCTGACTCCACCTGCGTTCATGTTGCAAGGAGACTGCGCGCGGAAATATCCTCGTCCACATCCTCCCAATGGATGCCAACTCCGCCCCCGTTCAGTCGCCACTACCGTCTCTGCCTGGCGGTCGCCCGCAGCAAGCGCGGAAACCACTCCAATGATGCTGAGACACATCGGCCATCGGCAAGGGTGACCATCAGCGAATCCTTGCTAAAGGAGGCATCCACGGCATCGGCGACCAGCTTAGCCGTATCGTGGCTCTCTTGGCTTCGAAAGCCTCGAGATGTTTGACTCGGTCTGCAACAGTATCGCGCTCCTCGTCATTGGCTCGATCCATACGATCAGCATTCTACCAAAGTCGAGTGGAGGGACAAGTAGAAACGAACTCAGGTGACGCTCATGAACGATCATGACGCTCATGCCCAGCAGTTCTCGTCCTGGCGTTGTTGGCCGCAAAGAAGCGCAAAAGGCGCGAGAAATGGGATTCGGAGCTTTTGTGTTTTCTGAGCTTTTTCGCGGCTAGTAAATCATGGGCAGAATTGCTCGCTCATGACGTCCTCATGACGATCACTCCGCTCCTGACGAGGATAACTTGTTTTCGCTGTCAGAACCCCTTATGATGCAACAAAGCCGAACACTGACATGCCGGAGCGCCTGCTTGGGGCGCAAGCACGAGTGGCTGTGGTTCGCCCCAAACTCCCGCCGGCCGGCGCGCGCCAAACACACGAAAGGACCTATGACCACGAAGTTCGAGCAATGCCAGCATTGGGTGGAAACGCATCGGGACGTTCTCTTCGATTGCCTCCGGATCTATCTCGGAGTGGGGCTCTTCATCAAGGGCATTTACTTTTTGATGCACCCGGAGCTCTTCGCGCAGTTCACAAATGTCGCGGCGAACAGTTGGCTGGTCCCGTTGGCGTGGGCGGTTCCTTACGTCCACATGCTGGGCGGCGCGCTGCTGGCGCTGGGCGTGTTCGCCTGGCTGGGGGCGCTGATCCAATTGCCGGTTCTGATCGGCGCCGTGTTCTTCGTCAACCTGCCGCACATGATCGACACGGAAGGCCGGGAAGCCGTCGAATTCTCCGCGCTCGTGTTGTTCCTCGTGTTTTTGATTTTCCTCCGGAGTTTCCTCCCGGGCGCAAATCCGCTGTCGATCCTGCAACTTCGCAAAGGCCAGAGCGCTCTCGCCGCCGGCGAGGCGAGGGTTTCCGGCGGCCACGACGATCTTTTCGTGGATTTGATCCGCATTTACCTGGGGATCGGTTTGTTGATCAAAGGCGTCTATTTCATGGAACACCGCGAGCATCTGGTGAAGCTTCTCGAGGAATCCGGCGGTTGGGTCATCGTGCCGGTGATCGCCATGCATTACGTCGTCCCGGCGCACTTCGCCGGCGGACTTTTGCTGGCCCTGGGATTGATCACACGGCTGGCGGCGGTCGTGCAACTTCCCATTTTGCTCGGCGCCTCTTTCTACATCTACCTTCCCAAACTCATCAGCATCGAAGGCCGCCAAAACTTCGAGTTCACCACGCTGGTGCTGTTCTTGATGGCGCTGGTCACGATTCACGGCAGCGGTTGCTGGTCGGTGGATCATCTGCTTTCCAAAAGGCCGGCTTCCGAACTCGATCCAACACCGGCCACCTGAACTCGACCGGAGTTCAAGTTTTGAGGTTCAGTTCAAAGTTGGCGGACGGGAGAGATTTCGCCGGAGTGCGGCAGTCCTCTCTGCCGCTCTCGGTGCTGCGGGGTGCAAAGCGGTAGAGGACTGCGGCGCTTCCAAGACACTGTCGCGCCGGCGTCAGATCCAATCAGTTCATTTCAATTTGTGTTCGAGGCGTGGCTCTGTTATAGGCGTGCGCGTTCAGCGAACGTTAGCCCCAACTGATTTAACCTATTCAACCCCTTCAACCTGTTTAACGCCTTCGCGCCGCAGTGGATTCAGCCCCGCCAAGTCCAAGTCCAAGTCCAAGTCCAAGTGCAGACGCACCGCACTTGCTCCGCCGGTTCGGATTGCTCCAGGCCACGGCGCTGAACATGTCCAACATGATCGGGATCGGCCCGTTCATCACGATCCCGGCGCTCATGTCCGCGCTGAACGGACCGCAAGCGATGCTCGGCTGGCTGGTCGCCGTGATCATCACGGTTCCGGACGCGCTGGTTTGGGGAGAGCTCGGCGCCGCGATGCCTGGCTCAGGCGGCACGTATGTCTATTTGCGCGACGGGTTCGGGCGGGAAAAGTTCGGGCGGCTGATGGCGTTTTTGTTCGTCTGGCAATTCATTCTCAGCGGGCCGCTCGAGATCGCGTCCGGCTTCATCGGCCTGGCTCAGTATCTCAAATATCTCTGGCCGGCGTTGACCGTGCGCGAAACGCAAATTGTGATCATGGGGGTCGGCGTTTTCACGATCGCGCTGCTCTACCGTCAAATCACGGCCATCGGCCGAATCACGATCAGTTTGTGGATCGGCATGCTGCTGACGACGCTGGCGGTCATCGTGACGGGAGCGCTCCATTTCGATCCGAGGCTGGCCTTCGATTTTCCGCCCGGCGGATTTCAGTTCTCGCTGGGTTTCTTGCTGGGGCTGGGCGCCGCGACGCGGGTGGGCGTGTACGACTACCTCGGTTACTACGACGTTTGTTACATTGGCGAAGAAGTCCGCGATCCGGGGAAAGTCATCCCGCGGTCGATCTTGATCAGCATCGTTTGCGTGGCGCTGATTTACATTGGAATCAATCTTTCGATCATCGGCGTGGTTCCCTGGCGCGAGTTTGTGCCTGCGACCGACCCGCCGCCGCCGGTGGTGTCGCTTTTCATGGAAAGGATTTATGGGGTGAAAGTGGCGACGGTGTTCACGGTGATGGTGCTGTGGACGGCGTTCGCGTCGGTCTTCGCGCTGTTGCTTGGCTACTCGCGAATTCCGTATGCCGCGGCCAAAGACGGCTGCTTCTTCAAGGTGTTCGGCCGATTGCATCCGAAGAAGAATTTCCCGCACGTCTCGCTGGTGACGATCGGGGCCATTTCCATCTTGTGCAGCTTTCTGCCGCTCATGACGGTAATCGACGCGCTGCTGGTCACGCGCATTCTGGTGCAGTTCATCGGCCAGATTTTTGCCGTCATGCTGCTGCGGAAGCGCTCGCCGCAGATGGAGCGCCCGTACCGGATCTGGCTGTATCCGTGGCCGCCGTTGGTCGCGCTGGCCGGGTGGTTCTTTCTGTTCGCGACCGCGGACGTGAAGCTGAAAAATTACGGCGCTGCCATCCTGACGGCGGGCATTGTGATCTTTCTGATCTGGAGCCGCTTGACTCAACGCTGGCCTTTTGCCGAGAATTCGAGTCTGCGTTGCAAGAGCTGAAGTCCTCGTCAACTCAGCCGTAACTTAATTAACCTACAGCTTACCCGTATCTATTCATTGAAAAGGTGAATCGCCCTCACCCTCACCCTCTCCCCCAGGAGAGGGAACTGCTTTTCGCGGCTATTGCTGCTGACATCGATCCGCTTGCGTTCAGCCTCGGCTTTTCTTACCAATCCACTGCGCATGAAACTCCAGCTTCTCCTCCCCACGTTCCTCGCCGCCGCCTCGCTGCTGGCGGACGGTCCCGGCGACAATCTCCCGGATAAAGTCCGCCGCATTCCTCCGCCGGGGATTGCGGTTGCGGCGGCGGACCGCGCGGAATTGGAAGCTCAATTAGCTGCGCTCGGAAACGAAATCGAGTCGTTGCCTGGCGCGCTCAAAGGCAAATCCGCGTTGCTCGATCTCATCCCGGACGTCGAAGTCTATCACAAAGCCGTGCGCTACGCCCTGGTTTACGACGAGTTCTACAAAACCAACGAAGTTCAGGTCGCGCGCCATTTGCTGCAGCAAGGGCAGGAACGTGCCGCCGCCTTGCGCGCGGGCCGCGCGCCGTGGACAACGGCCACGGGGCTGGTGGTGCGCGCGTACGTCTCGAAAATCGACGGCTCCGTGCAGCCGTACGGGCTGGTGGTGCCGGCTTCGTATCAATTCAACCCGACGCATGCGCATCGGCTCGATGCCTGGTTTCACGGACGCGGCGAGAACTTGACGGAGCTCAGCTTCATCAACGACCGCCAGCGCTCGCCCGGTGAATTCACACCGCCGAACGCTTTCGTGCTTCACTTGTATGGCCGGTACTGCAACGCCAACAAGTTCGCCGGCGAAATCGATCTCTTCGAAGCGCTGGATCACGTGCGCAAGCATTACCCGATTGACGAGAACCGTCTGGTCGTTCGCGGCTTCTCCATGGGAGGAGCGGCGTGCTGGCAATTCGCGGTGCACTACGCAAGCCGCTGGGCCGCCGCCGCCCCAGGAGCTGGCTTCTCCGAGACCGCGGACTTTCTAAGAGTTTTCCAGAACGAACCTGTCAAACCGCCTTGGTATCAGCAAAAGCTCTGGCACTGGTACGATTGCACGGATTACGCGGTCAATCTTTTCAACTGCCCGACCGTCGCTTACAGCGGTGAAATCGACCGCCAGAAGCAGGCGGCAGACATAATGGCCAAGGCGCTCGCCGCCGAAGGCATGGAACTGACGCACATCATCGGCCCGCAAACCGCTCATCGCTACCATCCGCAAGCTAAAGACGAGATTAATCGGCGGATCGACCAGATCGTTGCTGCGGGACGAAACCCGGCGCCCAGGAAAATCCGGTTCACGACCTGGACCCTGCGCTACAACCAGATGTTTTGGGTCACGATCAATGGATTGGACGAGCATTGGGAACGCGCCCGAGTCGAGGCAGAGATCACCGACGAGCACATTGTCATGGTGAAGACCGCCAATGTCTCCGCGCTCACGCTCTCCATGCCTTCCGGCCTTTGCCCGCTTGACAACACGGTCAAGCCGAGGGTCGTTCTGGATGGGCGCACGTTCGAAGCGGCGCCGGTGCTTTCGGACAAATCCTGGACCGCGCATTTTCAAAAGACCGGCGCCGTCTGGGCCGCGCCACCGTCCTTTGACCAAATTACTTTGCGCAAACGCCACGGCTTGCAAGGGCCGATCGACGATGCCTTCCTCGACAGTTTCCTCATGGTCCGTCCCTCGGGAAAGCCGCTGAACGAACAAGTGGGCAAGTGGGCTGACGCCGAGCAAGCGCACGCCATCGAGCATTGGCGCCGCCAATTCCGCGGCGATGCCCGCGTGAAGGCAGACACGGAAATCACCGACGACGACATCGCGAACCACCATTTGGTCCTTTGGGGCGACCCTCAGAGCAACGCGCTGCTGGCGAAGATCGCGGCGGGCCTCCCGATCCGCTGGGATGCGCAAGGCCTGCGCATTGGCGCGTTGACGTATGCTCCCGACCGCCACGTGCTGCTGGCGATCTACCCCAATCCGCTCAATCCTCGGCGGTATGTGGTGTTGAATAGCGGGTTCACGTTTCGCGAATACGACTATCTGAACAACGCGCGCCAGGCGCCGAAGCTGCCGGATTACGCCGTCGTCGATACCAGCATGCCTGTTTCATCGCGAGCGCCGGGCGGGATCGCGACCGCCGGATTCTTCGGCGAACAATGGGAACTGAAGCCCGCGCTCCCTTAGCCGTATCTATTCATTGAAAATGTGAATCGCCCTCACCCTCGCCCTCCAGGAGAGGGAACCGCTCTTTCCCGCACCGGGAAACGCTCACTAAACGATATGAGTCCACCGGCGTGCAAAAGTTACTCCCTCTCTCCGGGGGAGAGGGCCGGGGTGAGGGCGGGCCTTCATCGCACTGAATAGTTACGGCTTAGCCTGGCTTAGCCGCAAGGATGCCGGAATCGGGGAAGACACGCCCATCGCGTGTCCTGACCGGCGCCTCGCCGGTCAGAGCTGTCTTGGAACACAGTCACTCAACAGACGGAGTTTCAGGTTCGAGGTTCAAAGTTCGACATTCGATGTTGGAAGTTCGATTTCGCGGTTTGGGCGAACAACGAACCGAGGCCGTGGCTTCTACGCGCCGGCTCACCGCCGGGTTCGCGCTGAAGTTTCTCGGAACGGATTAGATTTCCTGCCCTGGCCGCCAGCCAGGTTTAACCGGCGCGGCAAACACAATGGAGCCAGAAGCACATAAAGCCATCCCAGCACCAGATGCACCGTCCATGCAAACACCAGTTGGATCAGGTTCAATTGTTGAAAGGTGTAAGCCAGAATCGCGGCGCCCATGAGCAGCGCGCCCGACAGGAGTGATGCCACCGCCAATCGCCACGCTCCAAACGCCGTGACGTGCCGGTCCGTGCAGAACACGATCAATTGAACAGGCAACGCATACACCGCGCCCAACATTCCCCAGAACAGGAAAAGCCCCGAAGCCACGCCGACGGCTAAGCCCGCGGCGACGACTAGGTGCCAGGCGCCCCACCACGCCTCCAGGTCACGCCGATTCACCGTCACGGTCCACGTCGTCGGATAAGGGACGCCCAGGTACCCCAGCAACGAGCGGACGCGAAACTCGGTTCGGCCCAGTTCGAACTGCACGTCGGACGCGAACCCCAGTTCACCGGTGCCGGCCGGATCCACGATAATGGAAACGAACTTGCCTTCGGCGAGCTTCACGGGAGCTGGCCCGGCCCATTGGAGCTGGCCGGCGTGGATGACGCTCGGTTCAGGCAATTGCGCGATGGCGCGCCGGAAAGCGGGCTCCCAGGCCGTGTAAAACAAACTGACGACACTTCCTGCGACCAGGACGGCCATCGCGAATGCCGCAATAACCAGGCGGGTGAACGAGCCGTGCGCGAACGCCGCCACACCGCCGAACGTCAGAGGCTGCCAGGGCAAACTGTGCGATTTCGTGTCAGCGTCCATTCTTCAAACCGAGGTCTCGTTGGGCACCATAAAGTCTCGGGAGCGGTTTGGCGAGACAAGGGAAGTGTGGCCCAGTGTGGCCCTTTCCACGCGTAACTCTTCTTAACACTACAGCGACACTTTCGAGATCTGGGCACGGACGACCTCGTCCGCAGCGGGTTTGCTCACGGCCGAGTGCGTTGGGTGGGAGTTCGCCGGGGCGCACCGGCCTACCGAAGCTCAGAACTCACTGAAGGGGCGGGGTTGACTAATCCGTATCTATTCATTGAAAAGGTGAATCGCCCTCACCATCTCCCTGGGGGAGAGGGCCGGGGTGAGGGCGAGCCTTTCATCGCACTGAATTGGTACGGCTAAGTCCGCATGTGGAAACTGAATTCCGCGTTTGCCCCTCTCCGTTTGCTGTTTCCCTCTGTTTCCGAACAGGAGGCAACAGAGAGAACGGAGAGGTTGGGGAATTGAATCGCCCACGACCCGGTCCAGATTTCCTGTTTTTCTGAGATCCGGCTGCGCGGCTGCGCAGCCCTATCAGGCATGGGAAAGCTTTTGTGCCGGCTGGTTCCTCCGGCTTGCCTCAGCCTTGCGGCTTGGGTTCAGGAGGGGCGGGCGCGGGCGCGGGAGGTTGCACGACCATGATCGGGACCGGATAACGCAGCTTCATCACGTCGTCCACCAATACCTCCAAAAAATAAACGCCGCTGCGCTCAAATTTCACCTGGCCGAACACCGTGACGTTCGTCGCGTGGTGACTCGCGTCCTGGAGCGCGAATTTCACCTGGCTTTGGCGGAGCACCGTGGTTTGATCCGAGCCGATCAACCGCACGCTCTCGGCGAACGCGCCCACGCCCGCGGTCCAGCGATTGAAAACACAAAGCTTCAGCGCGGTGACCGGCACTTGCGGCACCTGAATGTAGCCGAGAATCCCGATCAGGATGAAATTTCCGTTGATCTCCTGGCGGACCTCTTCACACAAAAGCGAGCATTGCAGATCCGGCAAAATTCGACTCGGTGTCATAAACGTTATTCAAACTCGTCAGTCCCATTGAACGCGGGTCATACTGAGGCTCCCACCTTCCTCCTGGCCAGAAAAAACGGAACCTTGGAGGCGCTTTGGCACCCTGAACGGCCCCTCACCCGTCCTGCGGACACCCTCTCCCCCTCGGAGGGGAGAGGGATGGGGTGAGGGGACCGTTCGAGAGGAGGAGATTGTGTCACTCCGATCTGCTTCGCAACTCCACGAGCATCCGTTTGGCTTCTTCGATCACCTGCTCGTCTGCGCCAGGGGCGAAGGGGCTGCTCTGGACTTCGTAGCCGCCTTCCGGGTAAGCGGATCGGATGGGCAGATAACCCGCCGCGCCGTTGCAGTGCGTCAGGATGAACGTGCGCGGGAATGGCGAGGCCGCTTTGATGGCTTGCCCGATTTCAGTGAAGATTTCGCCGCCCATCCCAAAAAAGGCGACGTCGCCAATGCACGCCGCGGTGAGCCCCAAGGGTGTCGTTTGGCCTGTCGCGCCCGCCGTGGCCTCCCCGCGCGGTTTGCCCGGCAACTCGACGGTCTTGATGGCCGACTTGATCACGCCATCTGTGACGGATTTTTGAATTCCGTTGAGCACGTGCACTACTTCTTCGCCAAGGAGCGTGCCGCGCAAGATCGGTTCGGGAACCCAATTGTTGGTGGTGTTGAATTCGGGCAGGACGCGATACCACGGATCGATATTGCCAGAGGTGCCGGCAAAGGGGGGCGCGATGACGCCCGCGCCGAGATGTTTCTCGACAAACTGCGCCGCCAGTCCATGAACGTCGCCGCTGACCAGAAAATTCCTCGGCCCCAGCGAGGTGCTATGCGTGGCGTAGGCGAAGAGCGCGCCGATCAACTCGTTGCGGTGGGCGCGCGTGAGCTTCAAGACCTGCACCTCGCGGTCGATCGGAAGATGGGGATTGCGGCCCAGAACGATTCGCGTGCTGCCGGCGTTGTCGCGGACCACTTCCCGGCGATTCGCCCCAACGGGCGAAGCGCCGCTGCCGGTGCCCAGTTGCGCGGGGGCCATGCGATCGAGCGCTTCGCGCGTGACCTTCACGAGTTTGCTTTGCAGCGCGCGGGTGTATTCGACGTTGTTCGAGTGACCCTTTGCAGCATCCAGAGTCGGCGTCGGCGCGCTGTGCGTGTGAATAGCGCAAAGGAACAAATCCGAAGGCTGAAGCCGGCACTCCTTCAGAATGGCGGCGCGCAACGGCTCGGCGGTGCCGTTGTAAAAGCCGAGAATATCCAGCGCGAGCAGCACCAGACGCTTGCCATCTTGCTCGAAGGCCCTCGGCAAAAGCGGGAAACTGATTCGCGAGTGCGCACAGAATCGCGCTGGACAGGAATACGATGTGGAATCGAAGTGGGTTCATACCCGGTTCATGCCCCGATCGTAGCCAAAGCGACTCCTTCGGCAAAGCCAAGATCTGACGCCTTCGTTTTCCATGAACCTATCGTCGATAACTTCGACTCGATTTTCGGACACGCTCTAAAAAATCAGGAGGTCCAGCCATCGCACCGCGGAGGCGGTTAATTCCCACCGTCCACCGCGCTTGGCCAGCAAGCGACCGCAAGAGTGATTGGCTTGTTCCGCTTCATTGACAGAGAGCAATTGAATTCGGGCCGGGCCGGCAATCTCGCGGCTGGCGCGCGGGACAAGCTGAAAGGGCAGACCACTGTAGTTGAGAGCGATTTCGTAACCGGCGACGCCTTCGCGGTCGGCGATGGGATTGCGGCGGATGAGGCTGATGTAGCGGTGAAGCCAGGGAAAGGATGTGTCCCGAACCACTACGCGGCACAGCTCATTTTGTTGGCGAAGAAACTTCAGCAACTGGAATTGCCCCTTCTCTTGCGCTTGTGCGAGGAAGACTAACCGCGGATCGATTCCAAACAAGTTATGGCCGTTCCATTGGCCGTGGTCGTTGCGTTGATCGGGCATATTCTTCAGTCGCCAGGCTTCGAAGCGTTCATTGACCAGCAAGTTCAACTCGAAATGGACGTGGGCGCGCTCCTTGGAAATCCCCTGGCGTGTGTTAGTCGAACGCCCCATGACCGCGATAGGCACGCCGGCCTGGACTTTCTTGCCCGGCTCAATGCCAGGAGCTATCTCTCGGAGGTGCGCATAAAGCGAATAGATTTCCAAGCCTTCAATGAAGTGCTGAATCACGATGTATCGTCCGTAATTCGAGAGACCCGGTTGGGGATTCACATAGACGACCGTGCCGTCAGCCGTGGCCAGGATTGGGTCCGTGGGCTCGCCCTGACGGTTGCGCTGGAGGCATCGAATGTCGATCCCCTCGTGGAATTGCCGCCCGTCCGTGCGGACGCAGCCGAACATCCCGCTGGTCCAGGGTTTGCCCACCGTGCCGACGAAGAAGCGCGCTTCACCGCCTTCGTTCAACAATTCGCGATTGGCGGTGGGAAAATGGAAGGGTTGCGCCAGCGAAGTCGCGTTGGGGCAGCTTAACCATGACAATTCCAACAAAAGCCAACAAAGGAAACGAAGGTCAACACGGGGCTTGGCGGGCTTCCAAGCTTCCTGCTTCCAAGCTTCCTTGTTCCGCTCCCCAACAAGCCGAGAGCCAACGTCAACATTCCCTGGAGCCGCGTTCCGGGCCCTGTGGACCTTTGTTCTCTTCGCTGCCTTATGTTCAACTGAATCGGCCCTGCACATGGTGAAGGGAAGACTATGGAATAAGAATCACCGAAAATGTCCGAATCAGAACCTCGACCGCTTCTTGACTTCCGCAATCAGGTTGGTGAGGCCTCGAACAATCCGTCGCGCTTCTTCTTCCGTGGCATCCGGCGTAAAGACCATAGTCCCGTCGGTGATTCGCTGCCGGATCAACGGCGCGGCAAGCCAGCGGGACTCCGTGAACTGGCTGTGGATGGCGACGCGGCGGCCGCGGTTGACCGTCGTGACGTTCTCCAAAAGCAGAGCGCCATGGCGGTTGAATTGCGCGCGAATAGCAAACCCACCATAGGCATCGGCCTTTACAATCTCGGCCGACTCCAGGTCGATCTCGGTGAGAAAGGGCTCGCGGTTGATCGTCACGAGAAAAGGCTTTTCGCGAAACACCGAGGCCGTGGCATTGCGCGCGGAACCGTCTGAATTGACCTCCAGATGCAGCCGGAGCGTTGCGGCCTCCTTGCCCTTTTTCGCCGTGCTCGTGGTTTCGCATCCCCCGCCCCCCCACGCCAGGAAGGCGGCAAGCAAATAGAGATTGATTGAACGGATTTGGATCATCATAGTTCCGCCGAAATCAGGACGCTGAATTTGCAGCGGAAAAAGCGACATGAGCAAGCAATATAATAAAGTGGAAAAACGGAAACGCCGACGGGCTTACATCAAACGCAGGAAGTCGGCAGCCAGACGACCGAAGGTCGCCGTCCCGAGCAGTTAGCCCGAAGCCCGTTTCCGGTCAAGCAAGGCCACCGGAGGGTGGTCTTTTTTGCGTACGAATCCGCCGAAACGATTCCGTGAGGAGAAACTTATTCACCACGCTCCTTTTTTCCTCGCAGTCAAGCGCGCCACGGAGCGCGCGACCGCACTCGGACGCTGTATTGACGCGGCTTTTGTGAATTTCGGTTTTCGCCGCGACGAGTCAATTCAGTTAATAAGTTGTGGACAAGAATTCATTGTGAAATCCGCGAATATCGCTATGCTGGCAATTGTTCATTGAAAGAACAGAGAAGCACAGCGGCAACCCAAAAGTTGCGGTTGATCTTCTCAAGATAATCCCAGGTGACTGGGGAAAGGCTAAGGCAAGCTGGTTGGTTTAGCCCCTCTTCAATTCGGGCCGCAAGGCCGGGACAGGGGAGGCAGGATTCACCGGTTCTTCTGACGGCGTTCGCGCGCTGTCAGGAACGCGAATAGGAACTGGGCGATAAGAAGCGATAAGAAACCGCTTCGAGTCGAGTTAGGTAGCTCAGGTTGGTTTCGGACCTGAGTGAGTCGCAGTTACCCAAAGGGTACATGGTTGCTACTGCGTTCCAGCACGGAATGGGCGTTCTGGCGTGCTCAAAACGGAGATTCGCCAAAAAAAGATGCCGAAAGGCAGGACAAAGAGAGCGCTCGATCCGGGAAGGTCACGAGGTCTCGGCAGGATCTCTCGAAACCTTCTGAGAAGTCGGCGATGTTAAAAACGGCACCGCTGACCTGTGAGCAAAAAGGCAGCCTGAGAGTTAAGAGGCCAGACCCGTGGCACTGGGCCAACGCACTGCCAAAAGCGGTGGCCGACCCAGCGCTAACTGGTCAAGACGTGGATCTGAAATCACAGTCGTGTCTTGACCTGGTTCGCAAGCCGGTGGCGCAACCATCAGCCCAAGCGAGCTAAGAGGCCTCACTCAATAATCTAGCGGCCGCAAGGCCCTGGTCGGCCCTGCTATGAGGCTGGCGACTCCGCTTGCCGTGGAGAATGGCGTCGGGAAGCTGGCAGCCAATTTGGCGCCTAATGCCAGCCCGGGAAAGAGAGCGTGGCGCACTCCCATCCCCCAATTTTGTCCCTGCTTGGCCGCAAGGTCAGGCGGGGACAGTTGTTTCGAAGATCAGCCGTGCACAGTCAGGCTGTCGGCCATGAACGGGCTGACTCCGCAGCAAGCCGACGCAACCAGGATGCGGCATTTCGTTTGGCCTCCTCTGGATCGGTCAGTGTAGGGGCGATTCCACACAGGCACTTAAAGGGTTCGGTGGATTGTGCGCCGCGCAGGTTGCCGCCCAGCGTGCCCGCAAGGCCAAGGCAAGGCACGCCATTCCGTTGACAGAGCTTCGCGATCTCGCCAACTCCCTTGCCCATCAAAGTCGAGTTGTCGATTGCGCCTTCGCCCGTAATGACCAATTGTGCCGAGCCGACTCTCTCCTCCAATCGAGCGTAATTCGCGAAGAGTTTGAACCCGGACTCCAGCCATCCCTTGAGAAAGCACCGCAGACCGAACCCTAAACCTCCGGCGGCCCCGTCGCCGGGAACCGACGCCGGCACCAACTTCAAATCTCGCGTGCAAATCTCGGCCAGTCGTTCGAGGCAGCTTTCGGCACGCGGCATGTCCTCGGACCGCAAGCCTTTCTGAGGCCCATAAATTCGGCTCGCGCCGGTCGGTCCCAGCAACGGATTCTGCACGTCCACGGCCACATGAATTTCAGGCAAATCCAATAAAGTGCTTGGCGGAATGATTTGTGTGAGACGATCCATGGACGACCAGCTTGCAATGGGATGGCTCCGCGCGTCGAGAAACGTCCACCCCAACGCCCGCGCCAATCCAAACCCGCAATCGTTGGTCGCGCTGCCTCCGATGCCCAGCACGATACGGCGCGCGCCAGCCGAAGCCGCAGCTCTGATGACCACGCCAAGACCGGCGGTATCCAATTCAAACGGGTGATATTTTCCCAGAGGCAGCAGGGCGAGTCCGATCACATTCGCCGACTCGACAATTGCAGTGCCACTCCCCGGATCCCACCACCACCTGGCTTGGTGAGGACGATGGGCGGCATCGAGGGTTTGGACGGTGCGCGCTTCGGCCGAGATCAAGGCGCTCATGACCTCGCCGAAACCGTCGCCGCCGTCACTCATGGGCAGAAGTTCCAGACCATCATTCGGGCGCAATTCACACCAACCTTCCGCAATCGCCTGCGCGGCGGCCTGCGCCGTCAACGTTCCTTTGAATTTGTCCGGAACAATCAGAACCTTGAGTGGCATCGGGCGAATGATAGCAGGGGGCGGGACTGGCGCATCAGGATTCGCTTCGTAAAACGTAAAACGTAAAAGGTAATCGGCAAGGCCGAGGTGTCTCGTTTTTCGCGAAGCGCCAGAGGAGCCTTGCTTACGCTTTACGTTTTACGATTTACGCCGCCGTGGCCGCCGTGCCGCCGCCTCAGGAAAGTATTGCCAAACCGTGTCCCTGTGGCAGTTTACTGACGTATGACGACTATGAACAAACTGAAGATTATCGCTTACCTTAAACCGCAATGCGGCTGGAGCCAGGGCGTGCGCGCGATTCTGCGAAAGTACGATTTACCCTACGAAGACCGCGATATCATCAATGATCCTGCACAACGCCAGGAGATGATCGAAAAGAGCGGCCAGATGCTCAGCCCTTGTGTCGAGTTGAACGGCCGTATGCTGGCCGACGTCAGCGGAGAGGAAGTCGAAGCGTACCTGCTGGCCAATAACCTGGTGTCACCCAATCAACGCCTCCCGGAAGCGCCAACCAACGCCCCGTGCGCGCACGAAAGCTCCGGCCCGGCCACCATCCATTTTCATCGGTGATTCTTTGCGCAACCCGCCAGGCCGTGAAGAGTCGATCTTCACGGCTTGTTGCTTTTGGGCGGGAGGCGGGGCACGAGCCGTGCTCGTTCGACCAGAGCTTCGAGGCCGTTCCGTCTCCCGGTGAGGCGAGCGGCGTTTCTGCATATGCGAATCGTTGACTCAGTCAGGGGCATGCAACGCTTGGCGCAGGGTTGGCGTCTGGGCGGCCAGCCTGTCGCGCTTGTGCCGACGATGGGATCCTTGCACGCCGGCCACATGAGCTTGGTGAAACTGGCGCGGCGCAAGGTCGGGCGAAAGGGCCGCGTGGTGCTCAGCCTCTACGTCAATCCCACTCAATTTGGGCCGGGCGAAGATTTCGCGCGTTATCCCCGCGACCTGGCGCGCGACAAGAAGTTGTGCCGAGCCGCGGGCGTCGATGTCCTGTTCGCGCCGAGAGATAAGGAGATGTATCCGGGTTCGAAGGACGGCGCGTTTAGCACATTCGTCGTCGAAGAGCGTTTGAGCCGGCGCATGGAAGGAGTTTCCAGGCCGACGCACTTCAAAGGCGTCACGACGGTGGTGGCGAAGCTATTTAACATCGTTCTGCCGGACCTCGCGGTGTTCGGCGCCAAAGATTTTCAGCAGGCTGCCGTGATCCAACGAATGGTGCGGAACCTGAATTTTCCGGTGAGAATCGTGGTGGCGCCGATTGTACGGGAGGCTGACAACCTGGCCATCAGTTCGCGGAACAAATATCTGTCGCCCGAGGAGCGGTGGCAGGCCGTTGTCCTGCGGCAAGCAATTCAACTGGCGCAAAGGAAGGTCGCGGCGTCGCGAAAACTTCTGTCCGCTTCGGCGTTGCGCGGAGAAATCATTCGGTTTATTCAACGGCGACCGGCGGCGCGGGTGGATTACGTCGAGTTTTTTGATCCGAAAAGCCTGGAGCCGGTCCGGCAAGTTGGGCGCGGAGTTCGGATGGCGCTGGCAGTTTTCTTGGGAAAAACGCGATTGATCGATAACGGCCAACTTTAGTCAGTGTGCATAACCCAATACGACTCGGAGGATCCATTCCCGTATGAATTTTCCCGCTCACGCGAACGGAGGCAAAACAGCAAATGGAGCAAACAGAGATAAGAACTCGGTTTTCTCCGTTGCCTCCTGTTAAAAGGCGCTAACTGTCGATAACTCCCCAATGCAAACCGACCGAAAGCAATGCGATTTCCTGGTGCTGGGCAGCGGCATCGCGGGATTGACGTTCGCTTTGAAAGTCGCGCCGCACGGACGCGTCTGCATCGTCACCAAAAAGCATCGCGCGGAATCGAACACCAACTACGCGCAAGGCGGGATCGCGGCGGTGACGTCCAAAGAGGATTCCTTCGAAATGCATGTGCGCGACACGCTGGAGGCCGGTGCAGGCCTCTGCAATGAGGAAGTCGTCCGCACCATCATTCAGGAAGGCCCGGCGCGCATCGCGGATTTGATCGCGCTGGGAATGAAGTTTTCGGAGCGCGAAATCCCTCGGTCGCGAGGCGCCAAAGAACTGGATCTGGGCAAGGAAGGCGGGCATTCCAAACGCCGAATCCTCCACGCCAAGGATGTCACCGGACGCGAAGTCGAGAAAGCCCTGTTAGCCGCCGCTGCCGACCAGCCCAACCTCGAGATTCTTGAGGATCACGTGGCGATCGACTTGATCACCAGCCATAAGTTCGGGCTGGGAGGTCCGAATCGCTGCCTGGGTGCCTATGTGTTCGACAAGAACAACGAGCGCGTGATCACGTTCAAGGCGCGCGTGGTGCTGCTGGCGACGGGCGGTTGCGGCAAAGTGTATCTCTATACCACGAATCCCGATATCGCGACGGGAGACGGCGTTGCCATGGCGTATCGAGCCGGCGCCGCAGTCGCCAACATGGAGTTCATTCAATTTCACCCCACTTGTTTGTATCATCCGAAAGCGAAATCGTTTCTCATTAGCGAGGCCGTGCGAGGCGAAGGCGGGGTCCTCAAGACGATTGGAGGGGCGGAGTTCATGGACATGTATCACGCGCTCAAATCGTTGGCGCCAAGAGACGTGGTGGCGCGCGCGATCGATAGCGAGATGAAGCGCAGCGGCGCGGATTACGTGTGGCTCGACATCACGCACAAGACGGCGCGGTTCACCATGGACCGTTTCCCGAACATTTATCGAACGTGTCTGGATTACGGGATCGACATCACTAAAGAGCCGATCCCGGTCGTGCCGGCCGCGCACTATCAATGCGGCGGAGTTTTGACGACCGTGAACGGCGAGACCGAGATCGGCGGGCTTTATGCCGTCGGCGAGGTGGCTTGCACCGGTTTGCACGGAGCCAATCGGCTGGCCAGCAATTCGCTTCTGGAAGCGCTGGTCTGCGCCCATCGGTCGTCGCAGCAGGTGACGGCCAGTCCGCTGACCCAGATCGATTGCGCGATCCCGGATTGGCAATCGGGCGAAGCCGCTGACGCGGACGAGATGGTGGTGGTCTCGCACATCTGGGATGAAATCCGGCGTTTGATGTGGGATTACGTCGGGATTGTCCGCACGAACAAACGGCTGCAACGCGCGCGCAAACGAATCGAGAACCTGCAAGCGGAGATTCAAGAGTACTACTGGGATTTTGTGGTCACAGGCGATCTGCTCGAATTGCGCAACATCGCAACAACCGCCGAACTGATCATCCAGTGCGCGCTGCAACGGCCCGAAAGCCGCGGCCTGCACTACAATCTGGATTTTCCGAACCCGAACCTCGAATGGGCCCAACGCGACACGATCCTTCGCAAGCAACTGGATTGATGAACATGCGCGACGCTTCCCATGAACCACTGGCCGACGGCGCGCGGGCGACCTCGCCCGCAGCACGCCCCGAATCGCACGGACTGGGCGCTGTTCCGAACGCCACCCAAGGGCCGAAACGCTGCGGGCGAGGTCGCCCGCGCGCCATCGGCCCGTGGTTCATGGACCCAATGCGCGATTTCGGAATCGTGGGCGCTCTCCATGAACCCATCTCCCTCTTGGCCTTCATTCTCACCCTGATCACCGCGCTCTATTCGCCGCTGCTCCGCGCAGGCATTCCTCTCGACGTCCCTTCGATAGAAATCGAAGACGGGGGATTTCACCGCCAATTCGTGCTTGCCGCGGACGAACTTTGCCTCCGCCGGCCGGACGGGGAGGAGCAGATTGTGAAAGCCTCTGGAACCGAGGTGAATCTTCCGCCTCTCTCCAGCCTTCTCCTCCCTTATCATGGGAGAGAGGGAGAGAACGGCACAGAGAGCGCGCCGGTTCTGTATGAGGTGAATGCGCCTCGCACCGCCGCGTCGCGACGCGTGGTGACGCGAAAGATTTTGCTTCGCCTGGCGGACGGCGTTGACCCGGCCCTGGTCGCACAACAGGCAGGCGCGACCGCAATCCGCGTTGTGGATTATGCGCCCGGCTACTTCATTGCCGAAACCAGCGAGGCGGCGGATGCTTTGCGATTGACGGCCGCGTTGCGCCAGACGGAGGGAGTTCTGACCGCCGATCCCATCCTGGGCCGCAAACTGTCGAAAAAGATTCTCCCGAACGACCGGTATTTTCCCGACCAATGGTTTCTCCTGAATACGGGCCAATCACGCGGGAAACCGGGCATCGACTTGAACATTGTCAGTGCCTGGGAGAAGTATCGCGGGCGCGGCGTGAACATCGCCATCGTCGATGACGGGTTGCAGTTGGCTCATCCCGATATTGCCCCCAATGTTGTCTCCCGTCTCCATCATGATTACCGCGACAATGACACCGATGCGAATCCCGGCGGGACCGATGATTATCACGGCACGGCTGTGGCCGGCGTGGTCGCCGCGCGCGGGAACAATTCTCTGGGCGTGACCGGAGTCGCATTTGAGGCCGGCCTAGTGGGCATTCGCCTGGTGGGCGGTTTCGTGCACACCGACGAGCAAAGCGCGGCGGCGATCCTTCACAGCAACCGCGTCATTCACGTGAGCAACAACAGTTGGGGTGCCGAAGACGGCGGAAGGAACCTGGACGGTCCCGGACCGCTCATGCGGACGGCCAGGGAAATTGCCGTCCGCAACGGCCGCGACGGCAAGGGGACTATTCTCGTATGGTCCGGCGGCAACGGGCGGGAGGTGCAAGACGACGTGAATTACGACGGCTACTCCAATTCGATGCACGTCTTTCCCGTAGCCGCGATCAATGACCTCGGCAAACAGGCAGCCTACAGCGAACCCGGCGCCTGCCTCGTCGTCACTACGCCCTCCAACGTCGGCGAAAGCTCCGCGCAAGAAGGGATCGTGACTGCGGATTTGATTGGGGACGATGGATTGAATTATGTGCCGGTCGGGGATGATTTGCCCGACACGAGTTACACGCGGTATTTCGGCGGAACGTCGGCGGCGGCGGCGATGGTTTCGGGCGTGGCCGCGCTCGTCCTGGAGGCGAACCCGAACTTGGGCTGGCGCGATGTGAAAGAAATCCTGATGCGTTCCGCGACCCAGGTCGATCCCTCCGATCAGGACTGGATCAACAATGGGTCAGGTCTGCGCTTCAACCACAAGTATGGCGGCGGATTGGTCAACGCCAGCGCGGCCGTCACGTTGGCGAGGAACTGGATGAACCTCGGTCCGCAAATCGGCCAATTCCAGGAGCGCACGAATCTGGCGCTCTCGATTCCAGACAACGATCCGAACGGCACGTCGCTTGTTTTTGATTTTCGACGTTCTCCCGCGATCCGAGTCGAACACGCAGTCGTCACCTCCACGATCTTGCATCCGAGGCGCGGGGACTTGGCCATTACCCTGATTTCGCCGCACGGCACGCGAAGCCGGCTCGCAGAAAGGCACGCGGATCAGAATGCAGATTACCCCGGATGGTCCTTTACTTCCGTGGCGAATTGGGGAGAAACCTCGCAAGGCCAATGGAGAATCCATGTTGCAGACCTCCGCGCCGCGCTGGCCGGGCTGATAAGGAACATTCGCCTGGAGTTGTTCGGCTCAGATGCATCCGAGCAAACGCAGCCCTGGCTGAATGTGATCCCGGCGCCGGGAGGAAAAATCCAGATCCGGATGACGGGACGGCCCGGTTATCGTTACGAAATCCAGGCTTCGACCAACTTTGCGGATTGGTTGACGATCCTGAGCCGGAATCTGCCTTCGGGCACGACGATTGAATTGAATGACGTGGACATCACGGCGAGGTCGGCGCGGTTTTTTCGAGCCGTTCGCTTTCCGCTTCCTGAGGGGAATGCGCAACCCTGAGCCCGAACCGAACAGCTCCTTACCTTATTATTAGCCGTATCTATTTATTGCAAAGGTGACTCTCCCTCACCCTAACCCTCTCCTGGGGGAGAGTCGAG
>Ga0233424_10000464_pt1 | contig 51232 bp, 46 predicted proteins | sample Watercolumn_Towu_FD_181011 | JGI IMG/M metagenome (GOLD analysis project Ga0233424, IMG submission 181011) | Freshwater microbial communities from Lake Towuti, South Sulawesi, Indonesia - Watercolumn_Towuti2014_125_MG | ecosystem: Environmental > Aquatic > Freshwater > Lake | place: Indonesia...
GCACATCAACCTCACCGGCGATTACCTCTGGCGCAGCAGCGCCAAGATCGGCGCGGGCAAGTTCAGGCCGCTACGACCGCTGCAACCGGCTTAGCGTGCTTTATTTTCCGTTTTCTGAGGCGACCCCGGATAGAGGGCTGTGAACGCCGGCCAGACCGACTCAGCCTGGGCGGGTGTTCCGAGCACCTCCATCCTGTTCAGTTGGTCCAGCAACGCCTGCAGCTTGTCGTTGATCTGCGCCTGTCCGGCCCTGCCAAATCGCGCCAGCAGGTCCTGCAGCCAACGGTCCATGTCCGACGTGCTGCTCAGCAGATCAACCGTGCCGGCCAGCTCGGAGATCGTCTCGGTCGAGATGTCCAAGGCGGTCTGGCCCTGGGCCAAAGACCAGGCCAGGAAGGAGCGGTAGAGCCGATGGCCGGGCTCGACCGTCACGCTGACGTGGCGGCAGGTGCGGAGGAAGCGCCGGCGGCAGCCCGGTGCCACCACGACGGCGCGCAACCCACTCTGCCGCCGGCCGTCGAAATCCAGGTCCATCGCCTCGTCCAGCGCCAGCAGGACCGTCACCCCGGGACGCGCGTTGACACCATTCGGCAAGGCCTGTGCGAGCACCACAAAGCAGTCACGGCCGAGCACCAAGGCGCTGCCCGAATCGGGGGATTCACCCATCGGGGTCAGGCGCTGCAGATCAGTTCGCCCTGGCGGGCAGTGCGAGCGGCGCCGTGGGGCTGTCCAAGGGCTGCAGCGCCAGCTGCCACCAGCCGACGTCGTGCCAGGCGCCCCGCTTGTGACCCACATGGCGATAGACCCCGATCGGCTGGAAGCCCATGGACTCGTGCAGGGCGACGCTGGCCTCGTTGGGCAAGGCAATCCCGGCGAAGGCCTGGAAGTACCCGAGCTGCACGAGCTGGCGCTGCAGCTCGGCATACAGGGCCTTGCCAATGCCCAGGCCGCGCGCATCCTCGCGCACATAGGCCGTCACATCGACCGACCATTGATAGGCCGCGCGTTCGCGATGCTTGCTGGCATACACATAGCCGCGAATGCGTCCTTCAGCATCCTCGCTCACCAGCCAGGGCAACTGCGCCAAGGTCTTGACGATGCGCTCGCGCATTTCCTCGACCGTCGGCGGCTCCAGCTCGAAGGAAATGGCCGTGCTGGCCACGATCGGGGCGTAGATGGCCTGGATGTCTTGCGCGTCGGCCGGGGTGGCCAGTCGGATGGTCATGGCGTCAGTTCGTTGAAGGCAGATGTGAGGCCTGGTGGCGATCCGGCACGCGGTTCAACAGCATCAAGGTGCCGAACGCCAGGAGGCCGAGGACCGTGGTCAGCCACAGGGCCTGCCCCTGCCAGAGGTCCAGCGCGATGCCGAACAACCAGGGCGCGAAGGCCTGGGCGATGCGGGCGGGCAGCATGAGCAGGCCTTGCCGATGGCCGTAGCCCTGGGCGCCGAAGATCACCAGGGGCAGCGTGCCCTTCGCGATCGTCAGCACGCCGTTGCCGGCCCCATGCAGCACACCGAAGACCACGCCCGCCGGCGCCCCGAGGATGAGAAGGCCCACCGCTCCGAGGGGATGAGCCAGGGTCGCCAGGCGCGCCGACAGCAGCGGATGCAACCGGCACAGGAAGCTGAACTCGAACAGACGGGCCGCGACCTGGGACGGGCCGATCAGCGCGGCGATGGCGACGGCCCCCGCAATGCCGATGCCGAAGCTCTGCAGCAGCCGCGGCAAATGAGCCGCCATCGCTGTGCTGGTGAACCAGGTCGTCGCAAAGACGAAGGACAGCGCCAGCACGGGCCCGAGCCCAGGCCCAGCGCCCGGTTCCGACGCACCAGGCTGACCGGCCTCGGCCGCCGCCTCGTCCCCTTCAGCCTCCGCGCGCGGCAAGCTCAGGTTCAGCGGCAGCCCCAGCAGGAGGTGCAGCGCGGCCCAGCTCCAGCAGGCCTCGCGCCACCCCCATTGCTCGGTCAGCCAGGCGCTCAAGGGCCACCCGACGGTACTGGCGAAGCCGGCAATCAGGGTGATGCCGGTGATCATGTGCCGCGACTCCAGGCGATGCACCCGCACCAAGGTCGCAAAAGCCGCCTCGTACAGGCCGCTGCCCATCGCCACCCCCATGACGATCCAGGCCAGCAAGAGGCTGACGAAGCCGGTGCTGCTGGCCATCAGCGCCAGGCCGGCGGCGAAGAGGAGACTGGTGGCGACCAGCACCGGCCGCCCGCCGTGCCGGTCGATCAGGCGGCCCGCCCTGGGACCGACCAAGGCAGACACCACCAAGGCCACCGAGAAGGCGGCAAAGACGTCCGGCGCCCCGATCCCGAGCGTGCGGGCCATGGGCTGGGCCAGCATCGCCGGGAGGTAGTAGGACGAGGCCCAGGCCAGGGTCTGGGCCAGCCCCAGGGCGACGACGGTGCGCGAACGGCCCGGCAGCATGCTCAGCCGCAGCAGCGGGATGCCGGCGCGGCCACCACCACGGCGGGCTTGCTGCTGCCACAGCACGACGAGGCCTTTGCTGCCGGCTTCGACGCCAAGGCGCTCGCCGCGACCACCGGCGCGGCGGCCACGACCGCCGGCGCCGTCACAGGCACTTCGGCCGGCGTGCTCGGCGCACCGCAGCAGCCGCTGGCGCCGGCGGCAGGATCAGCCGGGCCCGCTGAGCAGACACCGGTCTCGGGCAGGTCCAGCTCGACCCGGTCCGCGGCGGCCAGGTCACCGGCCAGGGCCGCGACCACCGAGCGCGCCTGCTCGAAGCCGGTCGCCATCAGGAAGGTCGGCGCGCGGCCATAGCTCTTGACGCCCACCGTGTAGAAGCCCGGCTCGGGATGGGCCAGCTCGCGATGGCCATGCGGGCGCACCGTGCCGCAGCTGTGCAGGTTCGGGTCGATCAGCGGGCCCAGGGCTTCGGTGGATTCCAGCCAGGGATCCAGCTTGAGGCGCAGCTCGCTGCCCAAGGACAGGTCCGGCCGCTGGCCCGTCGCGCAGATGATCTCGTCGACGCCGGGAATCTCGACCGCTTGCTGCCGGATATCCACGCCCAGAACGGTCAACTGCCCGGAGGCCTCGCGACGGATCTCGGTGATGCGTAGCCCGCTGAAGAACTCCATCTCGCCGCTCTCACGCAGGCGGCGCAGCGCGCTGCCCAGCGCACCGCGGGCCGGCAAGGCGTCGGCGCTGCCCCCGCCAAAGGCCCGCTGCGGCGTGGGCGCGCGCACCGACCAGGCCAGGCGGGTGCCGGGAACCTCCTTGGCGAGGTCGGCCAGGTACAGCAGCGCGTTCGCCGCGGAGTGGCCGGCGCCCACGACCAGCGTGCGCTTGCCCGCATAGCGCGCGCGCTGGGCGCCGGCGATGTCCGGGATGCCGTAGAAGACCTGCGCGGCCACGTCGGCCTCGCCGATGGCCGGCAGACCGTTGGCGCCGATGGGGTTGGGCGTGCCCCAGGTGCCGGTGGCGTCGATCACGGCGCGCGCCCGCAACTCCTGCTCACGGCCATCCTGGCGATAGCGCACCACAAACGCCGCCTGGTCGCGGCCGGCGCTCTTGACCTTGTCGAAGCCTTCCCGGCTGATCGAGGTCACGCGGGCGCCCAGCTTCAGGGATGCGGCCACCGCCGGCAGCGCGGCGAAGGGGCGCATGACGCGTTCGACGATCTCTCCCGCCTGGGGCAGCTCGGCCTCGGGCGGCGCCACCCAGCCCGTGGCCGTCAGCAGCTGGGCCATGCTGGCGTCGACGTTGTACTTCCACGGCGAGAACAGCCGCACATGCCCGTAGTCGACCAGGTTGGCTCCCACGCTGTCCCCGGCCTCCAGCGCCACGAAGGGCAGACCGCGCTCCAGCAGCTTGGCCACGGCGGCCAGGCCCACGGGGCCGGCACCCAGCACCGCGACCGGCAGGCCGTCCTCCACCTGGGGCGCCTCGCGCAGGGTCAGGCTCATGAAGGCGGCGCAAGCCGGGCAGGCGCCCTGCAGCTCCGCCGAGGCCTTCAGCGCCGCGGGCGCCTTGTCCAGCTGGTCGCGCTTGAAGCCGTACTGCGCAAAATACTCCGGGGCGGTGACCGTCAGCAGGTGGAGGGAGCCGATGTCCCGCGCCCGGGCCTGCTGCAGCATGGTCTGCACCAGCAGGCGACCGATGCCCTGCTTGTGCAGGCCCGGGGCCACCGCGACCGAGCGCAGCAGTGCCACAGGGCCGTAGACCTCGGCGCCGGCGCAGCCGACCACCTCTTCGCCGTTCGCGACCGCCAGCAGGTAGGTCGACAGGTGGGCCTGCGCGCCCTCGGTGGGCAGCTTGTTGGCCAGCAGCAGGGCCTCGATCGCGGGCCAATCGGCAGCGCCGGCCTGGCGCAGGGAAATCTGGTTCAGCAACATGATGTCTTGTCCTTGACGTCTTTGGCCTCGGGCGGCGAGAGGCAGCAATTGGCAGCCTGGTCTTCCCGCAGGGCCTGAAGCAGCAGCAACAGGGATTTCTCGACGGCGGCGCGGTCACGCGCGCCCAGGCGACCCAGCAGCTGTTCGGCATGGGTGTCGAGGGTGTCGTTCAGCTCATGGACGGTGCGCACGCCGTCGGCGGTGAGCGTGACGAGCCAACTCCTTGCGTCGGACGGGTTCGGCTCCTTGGTCACCAAGCCACGGTCGACCATGGCCTCGACCGCACGCGACACCCAGCTCTTCTCCAGACTGACCCGCACGCCCAGCTCGGTCAGCGGCAGCGGCCCGGAGCGGGCCAGCTCGGTCAGCAGATGGCACTGTGTGCTGGTGGTGCGGCAGCAGTCGGCCACCACGCGCTGGGCGCGGGTGTAGATGCGGGCCACCTCGCGCAGCAGGCTGCCCGGGCTGGATTCGGAGAGGGCTGGCAACGAGGGTGAGGTAGGCATCTTGGTGTGAGTAGCAACTATCTACTGGCACGATAGGTGGCTCCATTTATGTTGTCAATAGCAACTATGAGGACCAAGAGAACGGGGCCGCAGCCCCGTCAGGGTCAGATCGCGCGCTGGTTCACGCGCTCGGACAGCTTCTCGGCGCTCTCCTTGCGTTCGCTGTAACGGTCGACCAGGTAGTCGCCCAGGTCGCGCGTCAGCAAGGTGAACTTGAACAGCTCCTCCATCACGTCGACCACGCGGTCGTAATAGGAGGACGGCTTCATGCGGCCCTCCTCGGTGAACTCGGCAAAGGCCTTGGCCACCGATGACTGGTTCGGGATGGTCAGCATGCGCATCCAGCGGCCCAGCACGCGCATCTGGTTCACGGCGTTGAAGCTCTGCGAGCCGCCCGAGACCTGCATGACGGCGAGCGTCTTGCCTTGGGTCGGCCGGATGGCGCCGGAACTCAGCGGGATCCAGTCGATCTGCGACTTCATCACGCCGGTCATGGCGCCATGGCGCTCGGGCGAGCACCAGACCATGCCCTCGGCCCAGGCGGCCAGCTGGCGCAGCTCCTGGACCTTGGGATGCGTGTCGGCCGCGTCGTCGGGCAGCGGCAGGCCAGACGGGTCGAAGATCTTCACCTCGCCGCCCATGGCTTCGAGCAGGCGGGCGGCCTCAAAGGTCAGGAGCCGGCTGTAGGACCGGGCACGCAGCGAGCCGTAGAGCATCAGGAAGCGCGGCCGGTGCTTGGACGGCTCCCGCACCGTCAGCCGCTCCTGGTCCGGCACGTCGAAGCGCTCCGTCTGTAGCGCCGGAAAGGTCGGGTCCAGGTCAAGCACGCTGGGCTCCTTGCTCGTACCAGGCCTGCGAGCGGTTCACGATGGCCACGACCGCCAGCATCACCGGCACCTCGATGAGCACGCCGACCACGGTCGCCAGCGCGGCGCCGGACTGGAAGCCGAACAGGCTGATGGCGGTGGCCACGGCCAGCTCGAAGAAGTTGCTGGCACCGATCAGGGCCGAGGGGCCGGCCACGCAGTGCTGCACGCCCATCTTGCGGTTGAGCCAGTAGGCCAGGCCGGAGTTCAGCACCACCTGGATCAGGATGGGCACGGCCAGCAAGGCGATGACCAGGGGCTGCTCGATGATGCGGTCGCCCTGGAAGGCGAACAGCAGCACCAGGGTCAGCAGCAGCGCGCCGATGGAGAACGGGCCGAGCTTGGCGGCAACGGCCTGGAAGTGGCCGACGCCGCGCTTGAGCAGGAGCTTGCGCCACAGCTGCGACAGGATGACCGGCACGACGATGTACAGGCCGACCGAGGTCAGCAGAGTGTCCCAAGGTACCGTGATCGACGACAGGCCCAGCAGCAGCGCGACGATGGGCGCGAAGGCCACGACCATGATGGCGTCGTTGAGCGCGACCTGCGACAGCGTGAAATACGGGTCGCCCTTGCAGAGCTGGCTCCAGACGAAGACCATGGCCGTGCACGGCGCGGCGGCCAGCAGGATCAGCCCGGCGATGTAGCTGTCGAGCTGGTCGGCCGGCAGCCAGGGGGCGAAGAGCTGGCGCACGAAGATCCAGCCCAGCAACGCCATCGAGAAGGGCTTGACGGCCCAGTTGATGAAGAGCGTGACGCCGATGCCCCGGGCATGGGCCTTCACCTGGCCCAGCGCCGCGAAGTCGATCTTCAGCAGCATCGGGATGATCATCACCCAGATGAGCAGGCCCACCGGGATGTTGACCTGCGCCACTTCGAGCGAGGCGACCGTCTTGAACAGGCCCGGGAAGAACTGGCCCAGCGCGACGCCGACGACGATGCACAGGGCCACCCAGACCGTGAGGTAGCGCTCGAAGAAGCTGATGGCCGGCTTGGCGGCGCCGCCGGCGCCATGGAGGTTTGCGGTACTCATGTCGGGACCTCAGGACTTCGAGATGGCACCAAGGGCCTGCTGCAGTTCGGCGTTGCTCATGGTGTCCAGCGGCAGCTGCGCCAGCTGCAACATCCGGTAGCCGATGGCCTGGCGGGTCAGCTCGAAGGCCTGGGGCTTGTCGGCCTCGGGGGCGTTGGACGGGTCGGCATAGCCCCAGTGGACCTTGACCGGGCTGCCGGGCCAGTAGGGGCATTGTTCGGCCGCGGCGCTGTCGCAGACGGTGATGACGACGCGCATCGCCGGTGCGCCCTCGGCGACGAACTCATCCCAGCTCTTGCTGCGGTAGGCGCTGGTGTCGATGCCGGCGTTGCCCAGCGCCTCCAGGGCGTAGGGGTTGATGCGGCCGCTCGGCGCGCTGCCCGCGCTGAAGGCCTGGATGTCCTTGCCCAGGCGTTGGGCCCAGTGGTTCAGCATGCCCTCGCTCAGCACGCTACGCGCCGAGTTGTGGGTGCACAGGATGAGTACGTTGGTGGTCATGGTTCAGCGCGTCCCGATGTCTTTGACTTCTTTATGGATGGCCAGGGTGTCCAGGGTCTGCAGCGGCAGGGAGAGCATCAGCTCCAGCCGGCGCTTCATCGTCACGGCCGCGGCGCGGAAGGCTTGCTTAGCGGCATCACTGCCTTCGACGGCCGCCGGATCCGGCATGCCCCAGTGCGCGGTGAGCGGCTGGCCCGGCCAGACCGGGCATACCTCGCCCGCGGCCTGGTCGCAGACGGTGAACACGAAGTCCATCTCCGGCGCCCCCGCCTGGGCGAACTCCTCCCAGCCCTTGCTGCGCAAGGCCCCGGTGGGAATCCCCAGGCTGCTGAGTTCTTGCAGCGCCAGTGGATGGACCTCGCCCTTGGGATGGCTGCCGGCCGAGAAGGCCTGGAAGCGCCCGCGGCCGATCTGGTTGAGCAGCCCTTCGGCCAGGATGGAGCGTGCCGAGTTCCCCGTGCAGATGAACAGCACGTTGTAGACCTTGGATGTCATGGAGCTTCCTTCTTCAGCAGCCGCATTGGGCAGACGTCGCTTCCACGGCACAGGCCTCGCCCTGGCAGCAGTTCTCGGTGAGGTAGCCCAGCACGGCGTTCATCTGGCCGTAGGCGGCCCGATAGACGAGGTTGCGGCTGGCACGCTCCTGGGTCACGAGCCCGGCGCTGACGAGTTCCTTGAGGTGAAACGACAGCGTGGCGCCGGGAACGCCCAGGGCTTCCTGGATGGCGCCGGGGGTCAGACCGGGCTGGCCCACCACCACGAGGGCGCGGAACACATTGAGGCGCAGCGGATGGGCCAGCGCCCCCAGGGCTTTGACGACGTCTTTATCTTCCATGTTTCCATCATATTGGAAACATCGTTAAATTTGCAAGCGGCCGGGTGTTGTGGGGGAATTCGGAGTCAGAACGGGAGATGCGCGAAGAGCTGGGATGCAGGCTCACCTTGGTTGCGGACTACTCGGGCCCGCAGGCGTCTGCCTGCGCCGCATCTCGCATAGACGCGAGAACCTGCTCCAGATTGAATCGCTGAACAGCGTGAGCTTGATAGTCCACGGCGAACAAGGCATGCACGTTCTCAAGGCCAGCCTACCACCCCAGTTGGCTCTTTCCCGCACTGGTCCTTGCAGTCTCGGTGGCGTATTGCGCCGGCGTCGGGCGAGCGAGAGCGGGCTGCCAGCCAGTCAAAATTGATTCGACGTCGCTCTGAGAATCGGGCATCGATCCGGACTGCGGGAGAACCAGTATCGGTTCGAAGCTTCGACGGCAGCCCGGTTGAGTCTGGCGACCTGGGGCAACTCCAGCATTGCGTCGGCATCAGTGGACACTAGGCATATGGTCGGAGACACGGGCAGAACGGGCTGATCGATAAACGCATCGGGAACCAGGAACTCAGAGTCGCGTGCGCCCCAGATGCGCCAGCGCATGGCGTGTGCGCCGCCCATCCAGTCCAGATCAATGTCCCGGCGCAGCGAGATGCCGGCCATCATGCGGCCAGGCCAAGTCCCATCTGGCTTGACGAACATGACGCCGCCGGCCTCAAGCCGCTCCTGCCGGTCTCGGTCGAGGGTGGGATCGCCCGTGATGCCGACTACCTTCAGGTCGGGAAGCGGGTTTCTGGCGCGCAAGCACCTGTGCCGCCAGAGCAGGTACATCTCGGTCACAGGCGCATGCATATCGGGGGACAGCGAGTCGAGCGTTCCGGCGCACAGACGCTCCGCGATCGCCTGAAAGGCATCCTCGATCGATTTGCCCAGGCACGCCTCCGCCTTTTGGTCCCATGCACGCATTGCGCAGAACAGTTCTGAATTCGGCCGATGCCGAGCGACCTTGGACGTCTGGACAAACTGAATATGGACGCGCCCGTCTGGGCCGCAGAAGCGCTCGATCGTCTTTCGCGGCAAGAGATGCTGGCGAATCGTCAGCTTGTGCGGATTCCCTGGCTGCGGTGTTTCATATCGGACCATGGACTATCCGCGCGCCTAGTCGGTAGCGGCAAGCGCCTGCAATGCCTCAAGCGGCAGGAGCCAGGTGCGCAGCGTCGCAACGGTCTCGCTGACCTCCATGAGGATGTCAGTAGCTAGCTCGGGCAGCGTTTCGTTGCTGGAGCCGGCGAGGCCGGAACCATTGATAACCGTGTGTGCGAGTCGATGCAGTAGCAGCAACTGATCGCGCAAGCCATCCTGCTCGCGAGCACCGCTCGTGAAGCGATCCAGCTGTTCGACCATGGTCAGCAGCACGCCCGTATCGAAGCTTTGTTGGGCTTCCTGCAGGGCGGCACGGTCCATCAGGCCATAGGGGGTGGAGACGGTTTGATCGCTCATAGAGACTTGGCGTTGTTGGCGGCGGCATCGGGCGTCGCATTACGTGCCTGACGGGACTGCTTGGCGGCCTCCCTGAACATGGTTTCCCTGACCCAGGGTTCAGGCGGCCGCTTCAGGTCGAGATGGTAGTTGCCGAAACGCTTGATCGCACTGGTCATGTAGGGGCTCAGGTAGGAGAGATCACCGACGTCGATCGGCTCGCCCTTGTAGTACAAGTCCTGTACCACCTTCATCATGTCGACCGTGTTCTGCAGGATCACGGCTGAGGCGACCAGATCGATGTAGCGCAGGCGCTTCTGCTGCTCGGTCGGGTCGTTCTCGGCGATTACATCGCCGCCGAAATCGAGCCATTTCGTGAAGGCGTGGTACGACTCGATCTTGTTTGTCGTTCCGGTGATCTCCTGGCGCATTTCCTTGCTGGAGATCCATTTGAGCAGGTAGACGGTGCGTAGCACGCGGCCGAGCTCGCGCGCCGCGGCGAACAGACGGTTGTGCCGGCCCTCGTTGCTGAGCTTGCGCAGCAGGGTCGGCGACGCGATGCGGCCAGCCTTGATGGAGATCGCCACCTGCATCAGCTCTTGCCAGTTCTCGTGGATCACCTCCCAGTTGACGGTGTCGGTGAACAGCCGGTCGATATGCTGGAACTGGGCTCCTTTGTCAGGCCGATAGAACTTGAGGTCCTTCCAGTTTCGGATCCGCGGCATCAACTGGATGCCCATCAGATGTGTAAACGCGAAGACGGTTTCCGACTGACCGTGTGTGTCGGAGTAGACGGTGTCAGCCTGCGTGCTGAGCCCGGCCTTCAGCAGGCCTTCAATGACGTAGACGGCTTCGTGGAAACCTGGCGAGATGAAGTGGCGGAACACCGCGATGTAGTTGTCCGCCACATGGCGATAGGCGACAGCGCCCATGTGGCGATAGCGGAAGTGCAGGCCGACCAGCAGGTTCTGTTCGTAGAAGTCGTACTGCGTGCCATCGGCAGCGACCTTCTTGCCGTCACCCCATAGCTTGGGCAACTCAAGCCGCAGGTATAGCTCGGCCAAGTCGCGGCAGGCCTGGTCGAGCTGATCGAGGCTCATATGCCGACGGTGAACGAATGACAACTGGTGGGGCGTGACACCGTTGGAGAGATGCCTTGAGGCCTGGTTGGGGCCGAGGTTGCAGCCCATCGCGAACACGGTAAGCAGCTGACGCTCGCGCGCGTTGCGCAGCTTCGCGTCGTTGCCGGATTGGGGGCCGAAATGGCGGGTGAAGCCGGTCCAGTGCTCGATGTTGGCCAGCACGTCCAGGAGGTTGCGGTGCGGCACCCGGGTCTCGATCGCGGATTGCAGGGCCAAGGCCGAGGGTGGTACTTCCTTGGCAGCCGCGCGCTTGAGGATCGGCTCGCCTTGGGAGCCGATCGCCACGTCCTCACGCAGCTCTGGGAACGACGCATCGACTTCGCTGGCGGTCTCGCTGAGCAGCGCCTTGAGCGCCGCGACGAGGCCGTCCGCGGTCGGAGGAATGCTGATACGTTCGCAATAGGCCGGCAGCTCTCGCTCGCAGTCTTCCCAGGGCAGCAGCTTCACGCGGTAGTTCGAGAACGACTCCGATCCCTCGATACAGACCTCGCCACTCTTCAGGTCAGCGCTGAGGTGGCTGAACACGCACACTTCGAGCATGCGCCGGTTCGTCGGATTACCATGCCCCTGTGAACGCTGAACGAGCTTGCGCCAGCGTTCGGACGCAAAGCTCAGGTCGACGACGTCAGCGATCCATTCCGACTTCTTGCCTTCGTTGGCGAGCACAACCTCCATCGCTTCGAGCAGCGTGCGATCCGATGTCGCCGGCTCGAAAGTGAGCGCCTTGGCCATGCGGAACATTGCCGAACGATGGCTGCTGAACGCCTTCCAGACCAGGGGCAGGTGGTTGCTGCCGCTCCAGACCCGGATTGCGGCGCAGTCTTCGCGCAGGCCGTTCAGATCCCCATGGGGCGCGAGAAGCTCACGCACGCGTTTACCTGTCGACGCGTCGTCGAGGTTCTGGCTCAGGATCTCAAGTACGTCGCTGAGCGTGGCCACGAGCTTTTCGCTCATTTCGCGCTGCAGGGACTTCGTCTTCTCTAGCTCTTCGCGAGCGTGTTTGTGGATCAGGCTGATGCGCTTGATGACCATCTCCGCGATGTCGTCGCGGCAGCGCACGCGCATGCGCCGGATCAAGGCCAGGACCAGGGCGTGGCGCTTGGCCGGCCGATAGTCCTTGAGCTCCCCGGCGTCGAGGACGGCAGCGCTGTCGGCCATGTGGCGAAGCTTGGTCTCCGGCACGCCCTCAAGCAGCGCGTAGCAATCCGGCAAGGATTCAAGCCAGTCCAATTGGCCGATCAGCAGATCCAGATGCTTGCGCGAGGCCTTCTTGGCTGAGCGTTTTATACGGTTGTACAGCGTTTGCCGAGCCGACAGGTCGCTCTCGATGAGGCGGTCTAGCCATTCGCGCTGTGCCTGGCTGAGCCGCTGGGCGACGCGCTCGTGCAGCGCTTGCTGCGTCGCCTCGTGGACCTGCTCGGCAATCAGGACCAGGGCGCTGAAGTTCGGCAGTTCGTAGCCGCGCTGGATCAGGTCGTCGACGAGGATGTTGATCACGTCGGTGCGCGTGTCGACGATCTGGCTGGCCTCAAGCGCGATCTGGTTCGCTTCCTTTTTGGCGGCGGGACCGGTGAAGGGCCGAACGCCCAAGAGCTTGCGGATAACGGCGTGATGCCGATAGAGCGACCTGTGCGCGTCCGGGTAGGTGATGGCGTCCTGAGCCGGCATCGAGAGACAGCCGCAGACGTGGCGAACGATCTCCACAGGGATGGCATCAACGCCGGCGAAGTGGTGCAGGTGCTGGAAGCACTTGAGCTGCACGAGCAACGCGAGGCGGCGATCAGCGCTGCGCGCGAACCCTTGCACCCATTGGAGCTCTTCTGCGGTGGGCGTGAAGGACGACTGTAGGTCTTTCAGCGTGATCGTGCGCGGGAATCGTGGGTACGCGGTCCTCTCAACCAATGCCATTCAGCCACCTCAGTTCTTGAACTGGCGAGGCATTCTGCAGAGGGTAGATGAAGGTACGTGTGTCAAAACCTCCAGCACCTAAGGGTGAGACGCATATTTGGAATAAGAAATAGCGATTTAATTACTTTTTCACTTAAGTATCATTTTTAACCGTATCTCGGCACGCCCCCATATCCGCTGCAAATCGAACCGATCAAAACAAGCGCAAGGCGTATCAGGACGAGAAACTCCTGATCTGCGCATAGAGCCCTGCCGCCCTGCGCGTCGAGTGCTCCAGTTCCTGTAGCACTGGCGCCAGCGGTGGGCACCACGGGCGTCGGCAATGTCCATGGCGGCGAGGCTGGCGTTGGTGATCGAGCGCGCCCTGACCCAGGCGCGTCAGCAGGGCAAGCCCGTGCTGCTCTACTGGGGCGCCTCCTGGTGCCCGCCCTGCAACCAGCTCAAGGCCACCCTCTTCAAGCGCCAGGACTTCATCGCCCAGACCCGGGCCGTGGTCGCGGTCAATCTGGACGGTGATCTGCCCGGCGCCCAGCGCCTGGCCGAGCGCTTCCAGGTGCGCGCCTACCCCACCCTGGTCCTGCTCGACGCCGCCGGCCAGGAGCAGACGCGTCTGCCCGGCGAGGTGGACGCGGCCCAGGTCGTGGAACTGCTCCAGCAAGGCCTGGCGGGCGGACGCAGCGTGGCCGCGCTGCTGGCCCAGGCCCGCGCCGGCCAGGCGCTGAGCGCCAACGAGTGGCGCACGCTGAGCTTCCACGCCTGGGATGCCGACGAGCTCACCCTGCCGCCCGCCGAGCGGGCCGCCACCCTGGGCCGCCCAGGCCAGCGCGCCGGAAGCGGCGCTGCGCCTGCGGCTCAAGGCCCTGGCGCTGGTGCAGCCCGGGCAGACGCCGCCCGCCGGCGCGGCCGACGCCTCCCAGCTGCTGGCTGTGCTGGCTTCGCCCCCCCGCGCCCGCGAGCATCTGGACCTGCTCGCCTACGGGGCCGCCCGGCTGGCGGCTGCCCTCGCGCCCCAGGAGGGCGCGGCACGCGACACCCTGCTGGCCGCCTTCGGGCCGGCCCTGCAGGGGCTGCAGGCCGATGCCAGCCTGGCCCGGGTAGACCGACTGGGCGCGCTCTTCGGACGGGTGGAGCTGGCCCGTCTGGGCCAGGACGCGCAGGAGCTTCATCCGCGCCTGTCCGAGACGCTGCTGGCCGAAACCCGTGCCTTCGTGGCCGGGCTGGATCGCGACACCCGCGACCCCTATGAACGCCAGTCCGTCATCAACTGGAGCGCCCATGTGCTGGGGCGCGCCGGGCTGGGGGCCGACAGCGATGCCCTGCTCAAGGCCGAACTCGCACGCAGCCCCGAGGCCTACTACCTGATGAGCCATCTGGGCGGCAATGCGCGCGCCCAGGGGCGCACGCAGGAGTCGCTGGACTGGCACGCCCGGGCCTTCGAGAAAAGCCGCGGACCGGCCACCCGGCTGCAATGAGGCGCCAGCTATCTGGTCGAACTCACCCAGCTGAGCCCGGGTGCCCAGGCGCGCATTGAGCGCACCGCGCTCCAGCTGCTGGATGAAGCGGCCCGCGATCGCGCCGCCTTCCACGGCCGCAGCGCCCGTTCCCTGCAGCGCGCCGGCGAGGCCCTGCTGCGCTGGGGCCGGGCGGACAGTTTGCAGCGTCTGCGCCAGCCCAGCGCCCAGCTCTGCGCCAAGCTGCCCCAGGAAGCCCCGGCAAAGCGCCAGAGCTGTCAGGACTGGCTGCGGCCGCGCGCCTGAAGCCGGGCCCGACCGCCGGCTCAGCCGGCCGTCGGGCCCAGCGCCTGCTTCAGGTGGTCCAGCCAGGCGCGCAGCTTGGGCGGCAGCTGGCGGCGGCTGGGCCAATAGGCACGAAACAGGCCTCCGGGTTCGAAGACGCCCGGCAACAGCTCCACCAGACGCCCCTGCTGCAAGGCCTCGCGCACCAGGAAGTCGGGCATGCAGGCCAGGCCCTGCTCGCGCAGCACCAGGCCCAGCACCGCATCCATCTGGTTGCAGGCCATCAGGGTGCGTGGATACACAGGCCCCTCAAGGCCCGGGTGCCAGGGCCAGTCCAGCAGCTTGCCGGTATCGGGATGGCGAAAGCGCAGGGCGGCATGCTGACCCAGCGCCTGCAGATCCTGCGGCTGGCCATGGCGGCGCAGATAGCCCGGCGCCGCGCAGAGCAGCAGGCGGAATGGGCCCAGATCGCGCGAGACCAGGCGCGAATCGCCCGGCGGGCCGCTGCGTATGGCCAGGTCCACCTCCTCTTCCAGCAGATCCACCCGGCGGTCGGTGAACAGCAGATCCAGTTCCACGGCCGGAAAGCGCGCCACAAAGGCCGGCAGCAGCGGCACCAGCCAGTGATGCGCCACCCGCGGCGCGCTGATGCGCAGGCGGCCGCGCGGCTCGCTGCGCACCTGGCTCAGCTGGGCCTGGGCGTCATCCCAGGCCTCGAGAATCTGCCGGCAGCGGCCCAGAAAGGCCTGCCCCTCGGCGCTGAGCTGCAGGCGCCGCGTGCTGCGCTGAATCAGGCGCACGCCCAGCTCGGCCTCCAGCCGCGCCACCGCCTTGCCCACGGCCGAGGCGCTGAGCGCCAGGCTGCGCCCCGCCGCCACAAAGCTGCCCAGTTCGGCCGTGCGCGCAAAGGCCCGCATGCCCTGCAGACTGTCCATGCCCGCCTCCCATTCGATCTCTTTCTTCCATTCTGAACCAGCCATACAGGTCTTTGTGGCCGGAATGACCCTGACTAAGCTGGCAGCATGCAAGACCTGGCCCCCAAGAACCCCGGCCCGCGGCGCCGCAGCGCGACGGTGATCACGGCCCTGCTGCTCCTGCCCCTGGCCCTGCAGGCCCTGGGCGCGCATTGGCTGCGCACGGCCGACCTCTGCCTGATCTATGTGCTGCTGGCCGTGGGCATGAATATCGTGGTGGGCTATGCCGGCCTGCTGGACCTGGGCTTCGTGGCCTTCTATGCCACGGGCGCCTATCTGGCGGCCTGGCTGAGCTCCACCCATCTGAGCGAGCATGTGGCCTGGATACAGGCCCTGGCTCCCGCCGGGCTGAGCACACCCTGGGGCTTGATACTGCCCGCGGCCGCCCTGCTTGCGGCCGTGCTGGGCCTGCTGCTGGGCGCCCCGACCCTGCGCCTGCGCGGCGACTACCTGGCCCTGGTGACACTTGGCTTCGGCGAGATCCTGCGACTGCTGCTGATCAACCTCAGCGCCCCGCTGAACCTCACCAACGGAGCCCGGGGCATAGGCCCCACGGGCTCGCTACAACTGGCCGGCCTGGATCTGGGCCACCCCTTGCGGCTGCCCGGCCTGGGCCTGGAGATCGCCTCCCTGACGCTTTACTGCTACGCCCTGCTGGGCCTGGTGGCCCTGGCCCTGCTGGCCTCGCACCGCCTGCAGCACTCGCGCATAGGCCGCGCCTGGCGGGCCATGCGCGAGGACGAACTGGCCGCGGCGGCCATGGGCATTCCGCTGGCGCGCATGAAGCTGCTGGCCTTCGGCCTGGGCGCCGCCCTGGGCGGCGTGGCCGGCAGCCTGTTCAGCGCCTTGCAGGGCTTTGTCTCGCCCGAGGCTTTCAGCCTGCAGGAATCGGTGCTGATCGTGGCCATGGTGGTGCTGGGCGGTCAGGGGCATCTGCCCGGCGTGGTGCTCGGGGCCCTGCTGCTGAGCGCCCTGCCCGAGCTGCTGCGCTATGTGGCCGGGCCGCTTCAAAGCTGGAGCGACGGGAGGCTGGATGCCGGCGTGCTGCGCCCGTTGCTGATCGCCCTGACCCTGGTGCTGACCATGCGCTGGCGGCCCCACGGACTCTGGCCGGCCCGGCCCGGGGGGAACACGCTTTCCAAGGAGCGGTCGGCAGACTGACAGCCCCTTTGTTTCGAGATCTTCGAAACATCTTGTTTGCAATATCTGTTTGATCCGGGCATCGGCCTGGGCCACCATGCGGCCCCGTCAACTTGAGATCCGCTACTGCCTGCCCCGCCCATGGACTTCCACGACTTCGACAATGCCACCCTGATGGGTCTGGTCCTGTGCGTCACGCTGGCCTGGACCAGCTGGCAGGCCCGGCGTCTGGGCAATGAGCGGCGCGATGTGCGCCTGCTGGGCGCCAGCGCCGCATTCAGCGGTCTGGGAGCCGGCCTCGCCGCCTTCCTCTGATCCCCCCCCGTCCCGCCCCTCGTCCTCGTCCTCGTCCTCGTCCTTGTCTTTTTCCTCCGACCGCCCTCCGCTGCGGGCGCTGCTGCTTGGCGCCCTATTCCTGCTGGCAGCCACGGCCCCCGCCCGCGCCAGCGCCCTGCCCGATGTGAGCCGTCTGCCGCGCTCGTTCAGCCAGTGCCCCGGCTTCTTTGCCGGCCAGCGCCCCCCTGCCCTGGCGCCGCGGCAGCGCCTGCGCGAGCTCTGCTACGACAGCTTTGCGGTGCTGCACAGCGGCGACACCCGCACACCGCTTTTCGTGGCCCAGCGCCTGAGTCGCGACACGGTGGGCGGTCTGCGTCGCCAGAAATCCGATCGTTTCTTTGCCGATGCCCGCCTGCCGCGCAGCGAGCGCGCCGAGCTGGAGGACTACAAGCGCTCCGGCTACTCGCGCGGCCATATGGCGCCTTCGGGTGATATGAGCAGCGAGGCGGCCATGGCCCAGTCCTTCTCCCTGGCGAACATGGTGCCGCAGTCCATGCGCCACAACTCGGGCGCCTGGGCGCGCATCGAGGAGGACACGCGCCGCTATGTGCAGCGCGCCCGTGGCGATGTGTTCGTGATCACCGGTGCGGTCTTTGCTGCCGATGCCCCGCGCATCGGCGTCAATGGCGTGCAGGTGCCCAGCCACCTCTTCAAGCTGGTCTACGACAGCCAGACCCAGCGGGCCTGGGCGCACTGGCAGGCCAATCGCGACGAGGAGCGTGCGGGCCCGCCCATCAGCTATCAGGAGCTGGTGCGGCGCACCGGCACGCAGTGGCTGCCCCAGCAGGCGCTCCAGCACTGAGGCGGGCCTGGCGGCCACAGGCTGAGTCCGCCTAAGCGGAGTCTGCAGCGGAGTCCGCAGCGGGCGCTGCCAGCAGGGCCTGCAGGCCCGCCTCGTCCAGCACCGGTACGCCCAGCTCGCGGGCCTTGTCCAGCTTGGAACCGGCTTCCTCGCCCGCCACCACATAGTGGGTCTTCTTGGAGACCGAGCCGCTGACCTTGCCGCCCGCGGCCTCGATCAGGGCCTTGGCCGCATCGCGGGAGAGCGTGGGCAGGGTGCCGGTGAGCACCAGGGTCTTGCCCACCAGCAGGCCCTCGCTGCCGCTGCCTTCCGGCAGCTGGGTCAGCAGCTCGTCGCGCAGCGCGGCCAGGGCGAGCACGGCCTCGCGCTGACCCGGCGCCGCCAGCCATTGCAGCAGGGCCGCCGCGGCCTCGCTCGGCAGGCCGGCCAGGGCGGCATCGTCCGCAACTGTCAGGGCCGCCAGCGGGCGCAGGCCCAGGCCCTGAGCCGCCAGCTGCTGGCAGCGCAATTCGGTCAGCTTGGGAATCTGCAGCGCCGCCAGCAGCACCGCGTCCTGCAGCGGCGCGCGCAGGCGGGCGCTGGGGGCATGCTCGTCGCCGGCCCGCACGCCGGCTTGCAGCAGACGGTCCAGGGCCTGCTGATTCTTGGGCTCGGCGAAGAAGTCCACGATGGCCTCGGCCACGGTGGCGCCAATATCGGGCAGCACGCGCAGCAGGGGCATGGGCGCGCGCCGCACCAGATCCAGCCGGCCCAGCCAGTCGGCCAGCACCTTGGCGGTGGACTCGCCGACATGGCGCACGCCCAGGGCGAACAGCAGGCGCGCCAGCGGCGGATTGCGGCTGGCGGCAATGGCCTCGATCAGGTTCTCCGCCCATTTGGTGGCGATCTTGCCGGCCTGCACGGTCTCGGGCGTGATGCCGTCGCGCTCATCGGCGCGGCGTTTCATCTCCAGCAGCTTGTCCAGGCTCAGGGTGTAGAGGTCGGCGATGTCGTTCACATAGCCAAGCTCGACCAGATTGTCGATATAGCGCTCGCCCAGGCCCTCGATGTCCATGGCGCGGCGGCCGGCGAAATGGCGGATCGCCTCCTTGCGCTGGGCCGGGCAGGCCAGGCCGCCCGAGCAGCGCGCCACCGCCTCGCCCTCCTCCCGCACCACATGCGAGCCGCAGACCGGGCAGGCCGCCGGCAGGCGGTACTGCGGGTGCAGCGGCCCCTGCTCGGGGTTGGCGTGCAGGGGCCGGCGCTCCAGCACCACGCCAACGATCTCGGGGATCACGTCGCCCGCGCGGCGCACGATCACCGTGTCGCCAACGCGCACATCCTTGCGCTGGGTCTCGCCCTCGTTGTGCAGCGTGACATTGGCCACCGTGGTGCCGCCCACGAAGACCGGCACCAGGCGCGCCACCGGCGTGATCGCGCCCGTGCGGCCGACCTGCACATCGATGGCCTCGACCTGGGTGAGCTGCTCCTGGGCCGGATATTTGTGGGCCACGGCCCAGCGCGGCTCGCGGCTGACAAAGCCCAGGCGCTGCTGCTGAGCACGGCTGTTGACCTTGTAGACGACGCCGTCGATATCGAAGGGCAGGCCGTCGCGCAGGGCGGCGATGCGGCGATGGAACTCGATCAGGCCATCCGCCCCCTGGGCCACCACACGATGCTCGCAGACCGGCAGGCCCATGGCGGCCAGGGCGTCCAGCAGGCCGCTGTGCGTGGCTGGCTCCGCCCAGCCCTCGACCTGGCCCAGGCCATAGGCGTAGAAGCTCAGCGGCCGCTGGGCAGCCAGGGCCGGATCCAGCTGGCGCACCGCGCCGGCGGCCGTGTTGCGCGGGTTGACGAAGGTCTTCTCGCCCTTCTCGCGCTGGCGCTGGTTCAGGGCCTCGAAGTCATCCCGGCGCATATAGACCTCGCCGCGCACCTCCAGCACCGGCGCGTCCACGCCCTTGAGGCGCAGCGGGATCTGGCCGATGGTGCGGATGTTCTGGGTCACGTCCTCGCCGGTGGTGCCGTCGCCGCGCGTGGCGGCCTGCACCAGCAGGCCGCGCTCATAGCGCAGATTGATGGCCAGGCCGTCGAACTTGAGCTCGGCGGCGTATTCAACAGGCGCCGCGCCCTCGGCCAGCTCCAGCAGCTTGCGCACCCGCTCGTCGAAGGCGGTGGCCCCGCTGGCCTCGGTATCGGTCTCGGTGCGGATGGACAGCATGGGCACCGCATGGCGCACGGGCGTGAAGCCGTCCAGCACCCGGCCGATCACGCGCTGGGTGGGGGAATCGGGCGTGAGCAGCTCGGGATGCGCGGCCTCCAGGGCCTGCAGCTCCTGGAAGAGCTTGTCATACTCGGCGTCCGGCAGGCTGGGAGCATCCAGCACGTAGTAAAGATGGGCGTGGTGGTTGAGCAGCTCGCGCAGTGCCGCGGCGCGTGCGCTGGCCGCCCCGGAATCGGTGATCGTCATGGGGCCGAATTGTGGCGCAGCCCGCGCCCGCCCATGGCAGCAGCCGCCATTCAAGCGGCCAGGCCGCCATTGGTGCGGCTGGCAGCCCCATCGGCCGCACGGGCTGCCACCGCGGCCGCTTGACTCGGGACAATCCGATCCATGTATTCCGCTCCCTTTTTGCGCATGGCCCTGGTGCTGGGCCTGCTCTCGGCCATCGGCCCCTTCGCCATAGATATGTACCTGCCCGCCCTGCCGGCCATCGGCCAGAGCCTGGGCGCCGAGATGAGCCAGGTGCAGGCCAGCCTGACCGCCTTCTTCCTGGCCCTGGGCGCGGGCCAGCTGCTCTACGGCCCCCTGGCCGACCGCCTGGGCCGCAAGACGCCGCTGTACGCCGGCATGGGCCTGTTCCTGGCTGCCAGCCTGGGCTGCGCCCTGGCTCAGGACGCCAACACCCTGGTCGCCCTGCGCTTTGTGCAGGGCCTGGGCGCGGCGGCCGGCATGGCCATCCCGCGCGCCATCGTGCGTGATCTGCACACCGGCACCGAGGCGGCGCGCCTGATGTCCCTGCTGATGCTGGTCTTCAGCGTCTCGCCCATCCTGGCCCCCCTGGCCGGCAGCGCCCTGATCGCGCTGGCGGGCTGGCGCGCGGTGTTCTGGGCCGTGTCGCTGGCGGCCCTGGCCGGCCTGGCCATGATCGCCTTCTTCCTGCCGGAAACCCGGCCGGCCGCCGAGCGCCGCGGCACCAGCCTGGGCGGCGTGCTGCGCGACTACGCCGGGCTGCTGGGCGACCGCCAGTACCTGGCCCTGGTGCTGATCGGCAGCTTCTCCCTGGGCGGCTTCTTCGTCTACCTGGCCAACTCGCCCTTTGTGCTGATCGGCCACTACGGCCTGAGCCCCACGCAGTACAGCCTGGCTTTTGCGCTCAATGCCATCTCCTTCATCGGGGCCTCGCAATTCGTGGGCCGCCTGGGCGAGCGCCTGGGTCTGGCTCGCCTGATGCACCTCGCTATCCTGGGCGCCTGTGCCACCCTGCTGCTGCTCCTGGCTTGCTTCGCAGCGGGGCTGGACCGGCTGGAACTGCTCATCGCCCTGTACCTCGTGGCCAGCGCCTTCATGGGCCTGGTGATTCCCACCAGCTCGGTGCTGGCCCTGGACAACCATGGCGAGCGCGCCGGCACGGCCTCGGCCCTGCTGGGCACGCTGCAGATGCTGATGGGGGCGCTGATGATGGGCGTGGCCGGCCTCTTCGGCACCGGCCAGCCCCTGCCCATGGTGGTGGGCATGGTGCTGGGCCCGCTGCTGGCGCTGGGCCTGAGCCTGGCCAGCCGTCGCGCCGCCGCCACGCAGCACGCGGTCTCCCAGGCCGGCGCCGACTGAAGAAGCGCAAACAGGGTGCAAGTCCGGGGATGGCCGGACGGCCTTGCCGTGCGATCTGCGACTAGACTGGGTGCCAGCTCTTGCCTGCACCCGGTCCCATGCCCGATGCCACCGCCCTCGCCCCGCAGCTGCTGTGTCTTGCGCTGAGCCTCTGGCTTGGCTGGCTGGGCGCCCTGGCCCTGGAACGCCCCCCCGGCACCGCTCGCCTGCTGGGCGGCCGGCTGGAGGGTTGCGCCGGCTTGCTGCTGCTGAGTCAATCCCTGTGGTGGCCGCTGTGGCTGGGCCTGCCGCTGCCGCATCAGGGCCAGGGCTGGCGCGAGCTGGGCCTGGCGGCCCTGGGCGGGCTACTGCTGGCCCTGGCCGTCCACCAGGCTCGCGCCCGCGAATCCGCCCGCCGCGCCCTGCGGCCGCGCCTGGCCCTGGCGGGCCTGGGCAGCACCCTGCTCTGCGCCCTGGCCCTGGCGCTGCGCCTGGGAGCCTCGGGCTTGAGCGCCGAGAGCTGGCCGGCCACGCCCGCCGCCTGGGCCCTGCCCCTGGGCCTGGCGGCGCTGCAAGGCCTGGCCCTCACCCTGCTGCGCCAGCGCGAACGCTTCCCGGCCCTGCATCCCTTGAGCGGGCCGGCCCTGCTGGCCCTGCCCCTGCCGGCACTGCTGCTGGGCCTGCCGGCCCTGCCGGGCCTGTGGCAAGGCCCCTTGAGCGCGGCCGATCTGCTGTGGCTGCTGCTGAGCGTGCCGCTGGCCGTGGCCCTGGTGCTGCGCCAGGCCCTGCGTCAGAGCGTGGACGCCAGTGCCGCCGCCGACTCCCTGCGCCGCCAGCAGCTGCTGGACCCCCTCACCGAGCTGGCCAGCCGCTATGGCGTGGAACGGCAGCTGGGCCAGCTGGCCGCCCAGGCCGATCGCAGCGAGGTGCAGCTGGCCACGGTGGTCTTCAATCTGGACGGCTTCCGCTCGGTCAACACCGCCTTCGGCCACGAGATGGGCGACACCCTGCTGCGTGAGACCGCCGAGCGCCTGCGCCGCGAATGCGCGCGCCATGAATTCATAGGCCGCATCAGCGCCGATGAGTTCGCCCTGCTGATGCCCCAGGCCCAGGACATGGAGCAGATCAGCGCGCGGGCCCGCCGCTATATGCAGCTGCTGTCCCAGCCCTTTTCCTCGGGCGGCCACGCCATCTCGCTGACCTGTTCGGCCGGCATCGCCCTCTACCCCGAGCATGGCGCCGCCACCCGCCTGCTGGGCTGTGCCGAGCTGGCAGCCCAGGCGGCCAAGCGCCTGGGGGGCTCGAGCTTCAGCGTCTATGACCGCAGCCTGGGCAGCAACTCGCGCGCCGAGGTGGAGCTGCTGGCCGAGCTGCGCCAGGCCATCGAACGCGACGAGCTGCAGCTCTTCTTCCAGCCCAAGATCGACGCCGCCAGCGGCCAGGTGACGGCGGCCGAGGCCCTGCTGCGCTGGAACCATCCCAGCCGCGGCGTGATCGTGCCCACGGTCTTCATCCCGCTGGCGGAGCGCTTCGGCCTGATGCGCGAGCTGGGCAACTGGGTGATCAAGGCGGCCTGCCTGCAGGCCCGCATCTGGCGCGAGCAGGGCCTGCGCATGCGCCTGGCCATCAATCTCTCCGCCCAGCAGATGCGCCAGACCGATATCGTGGAGCGCATCAGCAGCGCCCTGCAGGAAAACCGCATCCAGCCCTCGCTGCTGACCTGCGAGATCACCGAGTCGGTGGCCATGGAGGACACGCAGGCCACGCAGGAAACCTTTCACGCCCTGGGCGAGCTGGGCGTGCATCTGTCCATCGATGATTTCGGCACCGGCTACTCCAGCCTGGCCTATCTGCGCCAGCTGCCGGCCAAGGAACTCAAGATCGACCGCAGCTTCGTGGCCGAGATCGATACCAATTCCAGCGCCCTGACCATGGTGGATGCCATCGTGCGCCTGGCCCATGCGCTGAACCTGCGCGTGGTGGCCGAGGGCGTGGAGCGCGAGAACCAGCAGAAGTGGCTGGTCAAGCTGGGCTGCGACGAGTTGCAGGGCTATCTTTTCGCCCGGCCCATGTCGCCCGAGGCCCTGCTGCTGTGGGCCAAGCGCGGCGATGGCGACCCGCGCACGCCGGAGTTCCGGCCCTCGCTCTTCGGTGAAACCCAGCCCCAGGAACTGGACGACTGAGCGGGGCGCGTCTCAGTCGGCGGCGGTGCCGGCCGCCACGCGGGTGATCATCACCTGGTCGACGCGGTGGCTGTCCACGTCCATCACCTCGAAGCGCCAGCCCTCCCACTGCACATGGTCGGTGCGCTTGGGGATGCGGCGCAGCATCACCATCAGGAAGCCGGCCAGGGTGTCGTACTGGCCGGCATGCGGCCAGGCCTCGAGTTCCAGCGCGCGCTGCACATCGGGGATGGGGGTCACGCCGTCGGCCAGGTAGCTGCCATCCTCGCGGCGCACGATCTGCTCCTCGTCGTGGCTGGCCACCAGCGAGCCCATCACGGTGCTCATCACGTCGTTGAGCGTGATCACGCCCACCACCAGGCTGTACTCGTTGACGATGACGGCAAAGTCTTCCAGCTTCTCGCGGAACTGCACCAGCACCTCGGCCAGGGTCAGGCGGTCCGGCACGATCAGCACCTTCTTCACCAGATCGGCGCAGGTGCGCAGATTGATGGCCTCGCCGCGCAGCACGCGCTGGAACAGGTCGGTGGAGTCCACATAGCCGGCCACGCGGTCGATATCGCCATCGCAGACCAGGTAGGTGCTGTGCGGCGACTCGGCAATGCGGTTGCGGATCAGGGCATCGTCCTCGTCCAGGTTCAGGAAGACGATGCGCTCGCGCGTGGTCATCGCGCTTTCCACGGTGCGCGTGTCCAGCTCGAACACGTTCTCGATCACCTGCTGCTCGGCATCGGCCACCACGCCGGCCAGATTGCCGGCCTCGGTCATGGCCAGGATGTCGTGGTGGGTGATGCTGTTGTCGCGCGCCGCGGGCTGGCCCATCAGGCGCAGCAGCAGATCGCTGATGGCATTGAAGCCCCAGGACAGGGGCTTGAGCAGGGTCACCAGGCCCGACATGGGACCGATCAGGGCCAGGGCCACGCGCTCGGGCTCGTTCATGGACAGGCGCTTGGGCAGCAGATCGGCCATCACGATGAAGAGCGCCGTGATGCACATGAAGGACAGGGCAAAACCCAGGTTCTGGGCCTGCTCCTCGGGCAGCACATAGGCCAGCAGGCTGGCGAAATGCGGGGTGAAGGCGCCCTCGCCCACGATACCGCCCAAGATGGCCACGGTGTTCACGCCGATCTGCACCACGGTGAAGTAGTGGCCCGGCTGCTCCTGCACCGCCATCACCCGCGCCGCGCGCGCATCGCCATCGTCGAGCAGTTGCTGGAGCTTCAGGCGCCGCGAGGCGGCCAGCGACAGCTCCGCCATCGAAAAGAAGGCGCTACAGGCGATCAGAAGGGCAATCAGCAGGAGGCTTGAACTCAAGGGCAGCACACAGGTCGTGAATCAGACCTCAGTGTAACTGCCCGCCCTGCGCACGATCAGCTGAAGAGACGCCGCGCGGCCAGCGAACCGGCCGCCAGATCGCGCTCGGCCAGGGCGCGGTAGAGGCCACGAAGGCCTTCGTCGATGGCGGTGAAGGCGTGCAGATTGAGCTGGTAGCCGCGGTCATCGCAGAGCTCGGCCTCGAAGTCGCGCGCCAGCGAGCGGGCGGCCTCCTGCCAGGCGGCAAAGGGCTCGGCCGCCTCGGGGGTCTGGGGCACGTCCAGGCTGAGCGTCAGTTCGCGCAGGGCTGAGGCCTGGGGGTCTTCGGCCAGGGCGGCCTGGGCCTCGAAGCCCAGGGTCAGCACCGGCGGCAGGCCCTCCTCGGCGGCGGGCAGCACCAGGCGGCCGGGCACGGCGCCGGGCACAAAGCCGTGGCGCAGGGCCACCTGCTGCACAAAGCCCAGGGTCCAGGCGGCCTCGCGGCTTTGCAGGCGCACGGCCAGCTGGGCGTCATGCTCGCTGGCGAACTGGTCCAGCTCGCGGGCGCGGGCCACCACGTCCAGCATGTCGGGGAACTGCACAAAGCCGCCGATGCCGTCCACAAAGGCCTGCAGTTTCTGCACGAACTCGCTGTACTCGATCTCGTTGAGCGCACCGCTGCGGTTGGCCATCTGCAGGCCGGCCTGGAATTCGCTGTAGCGCTGGCCGGGCGCGGGCAGTTCCCACTCGCCATTGACCATGTTCAGGCCTTCGATATGGAAGGGCTTGGTGCCGGCGCGGCGGCTGCCGGGCAGATGGGCCAGGGCCATCTCGCCGCTGACCGGGCCTTCCACCGTGATGCTGGCAATGGCGTCGATCAGGGCGTCGATGCGGGTGGAGGCCTTGCGCGGCGGGCGGGCCACGCTGGGCACGGTGGGCTCGTCGCTGCCCGGGCCCAGGGGCACGGTGGGGCTGATCTCGCCGGAGGTGCCCGCCGCCCCTTGCGCAAAGGGCTCGGCCACGGCGGCCTGGGCCTGGTCCAGATTGGGCTCGCGCCGCTCGGCACCGCCACCCGGCTGCAGCGAGGGCTCGATCTGCGGGCTGGCGCGCCGCGGCCCGGCCTTGCGCGCCGCCCAGGCCCCATGGGCCACCACCCCGGCCAGCACCACGCCACCCAGGATGGCCAGCAGCTCGGTCAAACTCATTGAAGCAACTCCCTCATGCTCTTGATCGCCAGCCGGCGCGCGCTCACGCGGCCTCCGCCATGCTCAGCGCCGATTCCATATCCACCGCCACGATGCGCGAGACGCCCTGCTCCTGCATGGTCACGCCGATGAGCTGCTTGGCCATCTCCATGGCGATCTTGTTGTGCGAGATGAAGAGGAACTGCGTGCCCTTCTCGCTCATCTCGGCCACCAGCTTGGCGTAGCGCTCGGTGTTGGCGTCGTCCAGCGGCGCGTCCACCTCGTCCAGCAGACAGAAGGGCGCCGGGTTCAGCATGAAGATGGCAAACACCAGGGCAATGGCGGTGAGCGCCTTCTCGCCCCCTGAGAGCAGGTGGATGGTGCTGTTCTTCTTGCCCGGCGGCTGGGCCATGACCTGCACGCCCGCGTCCAGGATCTCCTCGCCCACCATGGTCAGCTTGGCCTGCCCGCCACCGAAGAGCTGCGGGAACATGCGGCCGAAATGCTCGTTGACCTGGTTGAAGGTGCTGGAGAGCAGGTCGCGCGTCTCCAGGTCGATCTTGTGGATCGCGTCCTCCAGGGTCTTCATGGCGGCCGCCAGGTCGGCGTTCTGCGAGTCCAGAAAGGTCTTGCGCTCGCGCGCCGCGGTCAGCTCGTCCAGCGCCGCCAGATTGACCGCCCCCAGGGCCGCGATCTCGCGGTTGATGCGGTCGATCTCGCCCTGCAGGCCGTAGAGCTTGACGCCGCCTTCTTCGATGCTGCGGGCCAGGGCCTCCAGGTCCACATGGGCCGCGATCAGTTGCTCCATGAACTGGGCGCCGCCCAGCTGGGCCGCCTGCTCCTCCAGCTGCAGCTTGGTGATGCGCTCGCGCAAGGGGTCCAGACTGCGCTCGAACTCCAGGCGCTGCTCCTCGGCCTTGCGCAGGCGCAGGCTCAGATCGTCATAGCCGCTGCGCACGGCGGCGAGTTCCTTCTCGCGCTCCAGCTTGAGGGCCAGGGCCTCCTGCAGGCCGGCCTGGGCGGCCGCGTCGTTGAGCGTGTCCAGCTCGCGCTGCAGGCCTTCGGCCGAGGCCTCATTGGTCTTGACCTGGGTCAGGGCCGTCTCGATGGAGCGCTGCAGCTCGCCGCGGCGCGAGGCCAGGGCGCGGGCGCTGAACTGCGCCTCCTGCGCGCGGCGCTCCAGACCGCGCAGCTGCTCGCGCGCCTCGGCCAGGCGGCGCTCGGCCTGGATCACGGCCTCCTCCAGCTCGGCATGGCGCTCCTGCGTGGTGGCCAGCTGCAGGTCCAGCTCCTCGAAGCGGGCCTCGCCGGTGACGCGACGCTCCTGCAGCTCTTCCATCTGGCCGTCGATCTCGGCCAGTTCCTCTTCCAGCTGGTTGCGCCGGCTGCTGGCGGCCTCGGCCTGCTGCGAGAGGCGCAGCAGCTCCACCTGCAGCTGGTGGGCGCGGGTCTGGGTCTCGCTGGCTTCGCGGCGCAGCCCCACCAGGCGCTGGGAGGCCTCGCTGAAGGCCGCCTCGGTGCGCACCAGCTGGCTCTTGGCCTCATCCGCGATCAGGGTCTGGGCGCGGCTTTCCAGCTGCAGCTGCTCGATCTCCTGGGCCCGGGCCAGCATGCCGGCCTGCTCGGAGTCGGGCGCATAGAAGCTCACCGCGAACTGGCTCACCGCATGGCCTTCACGGGTCATGATCAGCTCGCCATGGCTGAGTTTGGCGCGGCCAGCCAGGGCTTCATCCATGGACGCGGCGGTGTACACGCCCTCCAGCCAGTCGTTGAGCAGGGCCTTGAGCCCGGCGTCATCCAGGCGCAGCAGCTCCGAGAGGCGCGGCAGGGTCTCGTGGGTATTGGCAATCGCGGCCTGGGGCGGCGAGTAGAAGGCCAGGCGGGCCGGCGGCGCATCGGCGGCAAAGGCCCGCACCGTTTCCAACCGACCGACCTGCAGCGCGCCCATGCGTTCCCGCAGCGCGGCTTCCAGGGCGTTCTCCCAGCCCTGGGCGATGTGCAGGCGGGTCCACAGACCCGGCAGACCGTCCAGCCCATGCTTGGCCAGCCAGGGCTTGAGCTTGCCTTCGGTCTGCACCTTCTCCTGCAGGGCGCGCAGGGCCTCCAGGCGGGCCACCAGCTCGGACTGCCGCGCCAACTGGGCATTGGCGTCCTGCTGCACCGCGCGGCGCTGGTCTTCCAGCTGGGGCAGCTGCTCCTGCAGCTCGTACAGGCGGGCCTCGGCCAGATCGCGGGCCTCGTCGGCGGCCTCGCTCTGGCGCTTCAGCTCGGCCAGCTTGTCCTGGTCAGGCGCGACCAGACCCTGGCGCTCGGCGGCCAGGCGCTCACGGCGGGTGCGCAGGGCCCGGTTCTGTTCCTCGATATTGCGGCTCTCGGCGGCCAGCACCTGGATCTGCTGCTGCACCTGCACCACCGCGCCGCGCTGCTCGTTGGCACGGCCCTGGGCGGCACGCACCGCGTCCTCGCTATTGGGCAGATTGGCGGCCTGCTCCTCGGCCTGGGCGGCCAGGATCTCGCTCTGCTCCTCGGCCATGGCGATCTGCTCGGCAATGGTCTCCAGTTCGGCCTGAGCCTGCTCGCTGCGTTCCTGCCACTGCTGGTTCTGCGCCTGCAGCTCGGCCAGGCGGGTCTCCACGCGCTGGCGGCCCTCGACCACATAGCGGATGCGCTCCTCCAGGCGGCTGACCTCCAGCTGGGCCTCGGCAAAGCGGCCCTGGCTGGCGTGCAGCTCGTCGCCCGCAGCGTAATGGGCCTGGCGTATGGTTTCCAGCTCGGCCTCGACATGGCGCAGCTCGGCGGTGCGCGATTCCAGCGCATTCAAGGCCTCGGCATGCTCGCCCTTGACCCGCGCCTGCTCGCTGCTGGCGTCGCGGTGCTTGAGGAACCAGAGCTGATGCAGCTTGAGCGTGCCGGCGTCCTGCAGCTGCCGGTAGCTGGCGGCGACCTCGGCCTGCTTCTCCAGCTTCTCGAGGTTGTTGTTCAGCTCGCGCAGGATGTCCTCGACCCGCGTGAGGTTCTCGCGCGTGTCCTTGAGCCGGTTCTCGGTCTCGCGGCGGCGTTCCTTGTACTTGGAGACCCCGGCGGCCTCCTCCAGGAACATGCGCATCTCCTCCGGCTTGGATTCGATGATGCGGCTGATGGTGCCCTGGCCGATGATGGCGTAGGCGCGCGGCCCCAGGCCCGTGCCCAGGAACACGTCCTGCACATCGCGGCGGCGCACCGGCTGGTTGTTGATGAAGTAGCTGCTGGTGCCGTCGCGCGTGAGCACGCGCTTGACTGCGATCTCGGAAAACTGGTTCCACTGCCCGCCCGCGCGGGCGCTGGCGTTGTCGAAGACCAGCTCCACGCTGGAGCGGCTGGCGGGTTTGCGGTTGCCGCTGCCGTTGAAGATCACGTCCTGCATGGACTCGCCACGCAGCTCGCTGGCCTTGCTCTCACCCAGCACCCAGCGCACCGCATCCATGATGTTGGACTTGCCGCAGCCATTCGGCCCGACCACACCCACCAGCTGACCGGGCAGCTGGAAGTTGGTGGGATCGGCAAAGGACTTGAAGCCCGAGAGCTTGATCGAGTTCAGGCGCATGGACGCGGTGTCAGAACGCTTGCTAAGCCGTTGATTTATTTACGGAAAAGCCCCTGCGGGCGGGGCTTTCACGGGCTCGGATGATACCATCGGGACTTCCCCTGAAATCCAGGCCTTCCCGGGCGCTTGCGCCCCGGGCCGGCCTTCGCATCAAGAACATGGCCAAGACCTCCTCCGCCGCCAAGCCGGCTGCCCCGAAGACCCCCGCTGCTGCGAAGCCCATCAAGGCGAGCAAGGCGGCCAAGCCCGCGCCCAAGATGCGTGAGATGCCGCCGAATCCGCCCTCGGCACCGAGCAAGGAACTGCATGTCTTCCCCAACCCGGCTCCCGAGCGCGACTATGTGATCCAGTTCCAGGTGCCGGAGTTCACCTGCCACTGCCCGCTGACCGGCCAGCCCGACTTCGCCCACTTCACGATCGACATGATCGCGGACAAGTTCTGCGTGGAGCTCAAGAGCCTGAAGATGTACTTCTGGAGCTACCGCCACGAGGGCGCCTTCCACGAGAAGGTGACCAACACCATCCTCGAAGACATCGTGAAGGTCACCAACCCGCGCTTCATCCGCATCACCGCCAAGTGGTATGTGCGCGGCGGCATCTACACCAATGTGGTCGTGGAGCACCGCAAGAAGGGCTGGAAGCCCCAGCCCAAGGTGGACCTGCCGGCGCATTCCTTCGAGTCGGGCCTGCTGCGTTAATTGGGGTTCAGAACCAGCTCCGCTCATCTGAGCGTCGCGGTCGCGGTGCGGCGCAGCCGCATCGACGGCTACGGGGTCTTTGCCGATGAGCCCATTGCGGCGGGCGCGCGCATCGGCGCGCTCACCGGCGAGGCCATCACCGTGGCCGAGGGCCGGCGCCGCGCCGCCGGGCGCCAGCGCATCATGCTGGTGGAGCTGAGCGAGAGCCGCGCCATCGACGCCACGCGCAGCGAAGACGCGCTGCGCTTCACCAACCACAGCTGCGCGCCCAATGCGCGCATCCAGGTGCAGGACGGGGCCATCGAGTTCTTCGCCAGCCGGGCCATTGCGCCGGGCGAGGAAATCACTGTGGGCTATGGCGCCACCCACCACGAGGGGCGGCTGGCCTGCCGCTGTGGCCAGGCGGGCTGCGCCGGCTGGCTATGATGGCAGCCCTGCCGCGCCGGCCCACTCTCTCCGCCCCGCCTCCGCCGCCATGAATCCCCTGCTGGACAAGCTCCACCCCTATCCCTTCGAGCGCCTGCGCGCGCTCACCAAGGACATCGCGCCCAACCCGGCCTACCGCCCCATCAGCCTGGGCATCGGCGAGCCCAAGCATCCTGCGCCCAAGCTCATCGAGGAGGCCTTGATGGCCAGCCTCAAAAGCCTCTCGGCCTACCCCGCCACGGCCGGCGAGCCCAAGCTGCGCGAGGCCATCAGCGCCTGGCTGCAGCGCCGCTACGGCCTGAGCCTGGATGCCGCCACCCAGGTGCTGCCGGTGAACGGTTCGCGCGAGGCCCTGTTCGCGCTGGCGCAGACCGTGATCGACCCGGGCTGCCCCGGCGCCACCGTGGTCTGCCCCAACCCCTTCTATCAGATCTATGAGGGCGCGGCCCTGCTGGCCGGCGCCCAGACCGCCTTTGCCAACAGCGACCCGGCCCGCAACTTCGCGGCCAGCTGGTCGCAGATCGACGAGGCCACCTGGGCCCGCACCCAGCTGCTCTACACCTGCTCGCCCGGCAACCCCACCGGCGCGGTGATGCCGCTGGAAGAGTGGGAAGCCCTGTTCGCGCTCAGCGACAAGCATGGCTTCGTGATCGCCTCGGACGAGTGCTACTCGGAAATCTATTTCCGCGAGGAAGCGCCGCTCTCGGGCCTGGAAGCTGCCGCCAAGCTGGGCCGCAGCGACTTCCGCAACTTGATCGCCTTCACCAGCCTGTCCAAGCGCTCCAATGTGCCGGGCATGCGCTCGGGCTTTGTGGCCGGTGACGCCGCCCTGATCAAGAAGTTCCTGCTCTACCGCACCTACCACGGCAGCGCCATGAACCCCATGGTGCAGGCCGCCAGCATCGCCGCCTGGAACGACGAGGCCCATGTGGTGGCCAACCGCGAGGAGTACCGCGCCAAGTTCGCGCGCGTCACGCCCCTGCTGGCCCAGGTGCTGGACGTGGCCCTGCCGGACGCGAGCTTCTACCTCTGGGCCGGCGTGCCCGCCCATGTCTGCGGCGGGGACGATATCGCCTTCGCCCAGCAACTGCTCGCTCAATACAATGTGACGGTGCTGCCGGGCAGCCTGCTGGCCCGCGAGGCCCACGGCCAGAACCCCGGCGCCGGCCGCGTGCGTCTGGCCCTGGTGGCCGACCAGGCCGAGTGCCTGGAAGCCGCGCAGCGCATCGTCGAATTCGTTTCCTCCTTCTCCTCCAAGTGAACCCTCAGAGCACCATGAGCCAACTGCAAGCCACCATCGAACAGGCCTGGGAAGACCGCGCCTCCCTGAACACCAGCAGCACCGGTGCCGTGCGCGAGGCCGTGGACCATGTGCTGGGCGAGCTGGACGCGGGCCGCCTGCGCGTGGCCGAGCGCCAGGGCGTGGGCCAGTGGACCGTGCACCAGTGGGTCAAGAAGGCGGTGCTGCTGTCCTTCCGCCTGAACGACAACCAGCTGATGGGCGAAGGTGCCCTCACCTTCTTCGACAAGGTGCCCAGCAAGTACGGCCAGATGGACGAGGCCGCCATCCGCGCCTCCGGCGTGCGCGTGGTGCCGCCCGCCGTGGCGCGCCGCGGCAGCTTCCAGGCCAAGAACGTGATCCTGATGCCCTCCTACGTGAACATCGGCGCCTATGTCGATGAAGGCACCATGGTGGACACCTGGGCCACGGTCGGCTCCTGCGCCCAGATCGGCAAGAACGTGCACCTGAGCGGCGGCGTGGGCATCGGCGGCGTGCTGGAGCCCCTGCAGGCCAACCCCACCATCATCGAGGACAACTGCTTCATCGGCGCCCGCTCCGAGGTGGTGGAAGGCGTGATCGTGGAAGAGAACTCCGTGATCTCCATGGGCGTGTACATCGGCCAGAGCACCCCCATCTACGACCGCGAGACCGGCACCGTGTCCTACGGCCGCGTGCCCGCCGGCTCGGTGGTGATCAGCGGCTCCCTGCCCAAGGACGGCGGCAAGTACAGCCTCTACGCCGCCATCATCGTGAAGAAGGTCGACGCCGGCACCCGCGCCAAGACCAGCATCAACGATCTGCTGCGCGCCTGATCGCCAGGCCGGGCCGCCGGGCCCGGCCGCCAAGGCCAGCACCAAACCGGAGGGCGAGCACAGCATGAGCAGCATCAGCAGCAGCAATATGGAGCGCATCCTGCGCCTGATGGCGGACAAGGGCGCCTCGGACTGCTATCTCTCGGCCAATATGCCGGTGCTGATACGCATCAATGGCCAGATGCTGCAGCTCTCCGACCAGCTGCTCACGCCCAGCCAGCCCCGCCAGCTGATCGCCGAGCTGATCGATGCCGGCCAGCTGGCCGAGCTGGACGCCACCGGCGAGCTGAACATGGCGGTGGCCGTGCCCAAGGTGGGGAGCTTCCGGCTCTCGGGCTTTCGCCAGCGCGGCTCCATCGCTGCGGTGTTCCGCCACATCCCCCATGTGATCCCCTCGCTGGAGACCCTGAACCTGCCGCCCATCCTGGGCAAGCTGATTCTTGAAAAGCGCGGCCTGATCCTGATGGTGGGCGCCACCGGCACCGGCAAGAGCACCACCCTGGCGGCCATGCTGGAGCACCGCAACCAGCAGATGTCGGGCCATATCCTCACCATCGAGGACCCGCTGGAATACCTCTTCAGCAACAAGCGCTCGGTGGTGAACCAGCGCGAGGTGGGGCGCGACACCGCCTCGCTGCAGATCGCGCTGAAAAACGCGCTGCGCCAGTCGCCGGACTGCATCCTGATCGGCGAGATCCGCGACCGCGAGACCATGACCGCGGCCATCTCCTACGCCCTGTCCGGTCACCTGGTGGTGGCCACCCTGCACGGCAACAACAGCTACCACGCGCTCAACCGCATCCTGTCCTTCTACACGCCGGAGTCGCGTCCGGCCCTGCTGAACGACCTGGCCGCGGGCCTGAAGGCCGTGGTCTCCCAGCGCCTGGTGCGTGCCACGGCCGGCGGCCGCGTGCCCGTGACCGAGATCCTGCTCAACACCAAGCTGATCGCCGAGCTGATCGAGCAGGGTGACTTCGCCGGGGTCAAGGAGGCCATGGAGAAGTCCATCGCCGAGGGCTCGCTGACCTTCGAGGAGCATTTCGCCAAGCTCATTAAGGACGGCACCATCACCCGTGAGGAAGGCCTGGCCTTCGCCGACTCGCCCACCAATCTGCTCTGGCGTCTGCAGAACGAGAACCCGCTGGCCCAGGGCCAGCCCAGCCAGAAGAAGGAAGAGCCGGCCAGTGATCTGGCCAGCTTCACCGAGATCACCCTGGACGTGCGGCCGGAGTGAGCCGGCGGCGCCTCGCGCCGCCTCATTGTCGCGCCCTCGCCTTCCCCAAAAGCACGAGTCCGTCCCATGAGCCAAGCCCTTGCCCTGCTTGAAACCCTGATCGCCCGCCCCTCGGTCACCCCGGCCGATGCCGGCTGCCAGGACCTGATCGCCGAACGCCTGGCCCGCTGCGGCTTCGAGATCGAGCGCCTGGACAGCGGACCCGAGCATTTCCGCGTGGCCAATCTCTGGGCGCTCAAGCGCGGCCGCGGCCGCGCGGACGCGCCGGTGCTGATGTTTGCCGGCCACACCGATGTGGTGCCGCCCGGCAAGCTCGAGGCCTGGACCAGCGACCCCTTTGTGCCCAGCTACCGCGACGGCCGGCTCTACGGCCGCGGCGCCGCCGATATGAAGGGCTCGGTAGCCGCCATGGTGGTGGCCGCCGAGGAGTTCGTGGCGGCCCACCCCGAGCACCACGGCAGCCTGGCCTTCTTGCTGACCAGCGATGAGGAAGGCCCGGCCGTGGACGGCACCGTGGTCTGCTGCGAGCTGCTCAAGGCGCGCCAGCAGCGCCTGGACTTCTGCATCGTGGGCGAGCCCACCTCGGTGGAGCACCTGGGCGATATGGTCAAGAACGGCCGCCGCGGCACGCTCTCGGGCAAGCTGCGGGTGCTGGGCATCCAGGGCCATGTGGCCTATCCGCACCTGGCCCGCAATCCAGTGCACCAGGTGGCCCCGGCCCTGGCCGAGCTGGCCGCCACCGAATGGGACCGCGGCAACAGCTACTTCCCGGCCACCACCTTCCAGATTTCCAATATCCACGCGGGCACCGGCGCCACCAATGTGATCCCCGGCGATGTGCTGATCGACTTCAACTTCCGCTTCTCCACCGAGTCCACGCCCGAAGGGCTGAAGCACAAGGTGGAGACCCTGCTCAAGCGCCACGGCCTGGACTATGAGCTGGCCTGGACGCTGGGCGGCGAGCCCTTCCTCACGCCCGTGGGCAGCCTCAGCGAGGCGGTGAGTGCGGCCATTGCGGCCGAGACCGGCCTCAAGCCCGAACTCTCCACCACGGGCGGCACCTCGGACGGCCGCTTCATCGCCAAGATCTGTCCCCAGGTGCTGGAGTTCGGGCCCATCAATGCCACCATCCACAAGGTGGACGAGAACGTGCCGGCCGACTGCATCGAACCGCTCAAGAACATCTACCGCCGCACGCTGGAGCAGTTGCTGCTGGCCTGATGAGCATGCCGTCCCGCTTCGAGCACACCCTGGGCGCCGATCTGGGCGGCAGCAAGCTGCTGCTGTGCTACCGCGATCAGCGCCAGACCTTGCCCACCGGCCCGGGCTTTGACGCCGCCGCGCTCGAGGTAGCGCTGCGCCGCTTCGTGCAGACGCAAGACCTGCCCCCGCGCCGCCTGGGTCTCGCGATTCCGGGCCTGCTGGATGAGCGCCAGGCCATCAGCGCCTGCGATGTGCTGCCCGGCGTGGTGGGCTGGCATGCCGCCAGCGCCCTGGCCGATCTGCTGCCCGCGTGCTGGCTGGTGAACGATGCCAAGGCCGCCCTGCACGCCAGCACGGCCGACCTGCCGCCCGGCAGCACCGCGGCCACCGTGATGGTGGGCACCGCCGTGGGCTGCGGCCTGCTGGCCGACGGGCAGTTGCTGCGCGGCGCGCAGGGCTGGGCCGGCGAGCTGGGCTACTGGCCGGTGCGTCAGGGTCAGGGCCAGGGCTGGCGCCGCCTGGACGAGCTGGCCGGCGGCGGCTACATCGCGGCAGCCCTGGGCACCGATGGGCCGGGCCTGCGCGCCCGGGCGGATGCCGGCGAGCCGCAGGCTCTGGCCCTGATCCAGCAAGGCGGCGAGGCCCTGGGCGCGGCCCTGGCCGGCTTGGTCAATCTGCTCAACCCGCGCCGCCTGGCCCTGGGTGGCGGCACCCTGCGCCTGCCCGGCTATCTGCCCGCCCTGCGTCAGAGCCTGCAGGCCCTGGCCCTGCCCGCCCTGCTGCAGGACTGTGAACTGCTCGAGCTGGCCCATGTGGACGATCTGGTCGCCCAGGGCGCCGCCCTGCTGGCCGAGCAACAGGCACAAAAGCGGGCACAGCAGCAGCCCGCCAGCCGCCCCCAAGGCTGAGCCCCGGACCGGCTATCACGGCTGCGTCGCCTGCATGGGCGACAATCCAGGGTTTGACCCCGCCCGCTGCCATGACGCTTCTCGATTGCATCCAGACCCAGGCCTCCCGCCTCACCGCGGCGGGCGTTTCCTTTGGGCATGGCACGGCCACCGCCTTCGACGAGGCCGCCTGGCTGGCCCTGTGGCGCCTGGGTCTGCCCCTGGACGCGCTGGACGAACACGAGACCATGGTCCTGGATGCGGCGCAGCAGGCCGGCATCCATGCCCTCGTGGATGAGCGCATCGCCAGCCGCAAGCCCGCCGCCTACCTGACCCGCGAGGCCTGGCTGCAGGGCGTGCCCTTCTATGTGGACGAGCGCGCCATCGTGCCGCGCAGCTTCATCGCCGAGCTGATCGCCGACGCCAGCATCGACCCCTGGCTCAGCGAGGCCACCACCGAGGTGCTGGACCTGTGCACCGGCAATGGCAGCCTGGCCGTGCTGGCCGCCCTGGCCTGGCCCGAGATCCGCGTGGACGCCATCGACCTCAGCCCCGAGGCCCTGGAAGTGGCCCGCATCAATGTGGATAAGCACGGCCTGCAGGACCGCATCCGCCTGCTGCAGGGCGATGGCCTCGCGCCCGCCGCGGGCAAGGTCTATGACCTGATCCTGTGCAACCCGCCCTATGTCAACAGCGCCTCCATGGCCGCCCTGCCGGCCGAGTACCAGGCCGAGCCCGAGCTGGCCCTGGCCGGCGGCGCCGACGGCATGGACTTCGTGCGCAGCCTGCTGGCCCAGGCGCCCGCCCACCTGAGCGGGGACGGCGTGCTGGTGCTGGAAATCGGCAACGAGCGCCCCTTCTTTGAAGCCGCCTTCCCCGGCCTGGCCGTGGCCTGGATGGACACCTCCTCCGGCGCCGACCAGGTCTGCCTGATCCCGCGTGAGGCCCTGCTGCTGGCGCAGAGCGCAGCCGAACCCGGACAAGAAGAACAATGATCCAACTGAAGAACATCACCCTGCGTCGTGGCACCAAGATCGTGCTGGACGACGCCAGCGTCACCCTGCAACCCGGCGAGAAGATCGGCCTGGTGGGCCGCAACGGCGCCGGCAAGTCCAGCCTGTTCGCCCTGCTGACCGACCGGCTGCAGAGCGACAAGGGCGAGATCGAGATCCCGCGCCAATGGGCCGTGGGCGAGGTCGCGCAGAACATGCCCGAGACGGAGATGCCGGCCACCGACTTCGTGCTGGAGGGCGACACCCGGCTGATGGCCGCCCGCAAGGCCCTGGAGGACGCCGAGGCCGCCGAGGACGGCCATGCGATGGCCGAGGCCCACGGCCTGCTGATGGATGCCGGCGCCTTTGACGCCCGCCCCCGCGCGCAGGCCCTGCTGATGGGCCTGGGCTTCAAGGGCAACCAGGTCGATGCGCCGGTCAACAGCTTCTCCGGCGGCTGGCGCATGCGATTGCAGCTGGCCCGCGCCCTGATGTGCCCAGCCGATCTGATGCTGCTGGACGAGCCCACCAACCACCTGGACCTGGACGCCCTGGTCTGGCTGGAAGCCTGGCTGCAGCGCTACGACGGCACCCTGATCGTGATCAGCCATGACCGCGAGTTCCTGGACGCCATCACCAAGGTGACCCTGCATCTGGACGAGGCCAAGCTGCACCGCTACGGCGGCAACTACACCGCGTTCGAGGCCATGCGCGCTGAGCGCATGGTGCTGCAGCAGGCGGCCTTCGAAAAGCAGCAGGACCGCATGGCCCATCTGCAGAAGTTCATCGACCGCTTCAAGGCCAAGGCCAGCAAGGCCAAGCAGGCGCAGAGCCGGGTCAAGGCCCTGGAGCGCATGGAAAAGCTGGCGCCGGTGCTCACCGCCTCGGACTTCAGCTTCGAGTTCCGCGAGCCCATCAGTCTGCCCAATCCCATGCTGATGTTCGATGAGGTCGCCTGCGGCTACGACACCGACGAAGGCGAGAAGATCATCGTGCGCGGCATCGACCGCTCGGTACTGGCCGGCCAGCGCATCGGCATCCTGGGCGCCAACGGCCAGGGCAAGTCCACCGTGGTCAAGACCGTGGCGCGCATGCAGCGCGCCATGGGCGGCAAGATCACCGAGGGCAAGGGCCTGTCCATCGGCTACTTTGCCCAGCAGGAAATGGATGTGCTGCGGCCCGATGAAGGTCCGCTGGCCCACATGATCCGCCTGGCCAAGGAGGTAAGCCCTCAAGCGCGGGAGCAGGAGCTGCGCGACTTCCTGGGCCAGTTCCGCTTTGTTGGCGACATGGTCAACCAGGCCGTGGGCAGCCTCTCCGGTGGCGAGAAGGCCCGCCTGGTGCTGGCCATGCTGGTCTGGCAGCGCCCCAATCTGCTGCTGCTGGACGAGCCGACCAACCACCTGGACCTGCAGACCCGCGAGGCGCTGTCGATGGCGCTCAACGAGTTCGAGGGCACGGTGATGCTGGTCAGCCACGACCGCGCCCTGCTGCGTGAGGTCTGCGACGAGTTCTGGCTGGTCACGGCCGGCAAGGTCGGCCCCTTCGACGGCGATCTGGACGACTACCAGAAGTGGTTGCTGGACCAGTCGCGCGAGATGGCCAAGCTGGCCAAGGAAGCGGCGCGCAAGGCGGCCGCCGCACCAGCCTCTACACCGACCTCTGCACCGGCCGCGCCTGTGGCCGTGGCGGCGCCCGCTTCCGCGCCCGAGCCGGCCGCGCCCCAGGTCTTCAAGCGCGAAGACCGCAAGGCCAGCGGTCAGGCCCGTGCCCGCCTGGCCGAGCAGACCAAGCCGCTGCGCAAGGAGATGGAGCAGATCGACGCCCGGCTCAAGAAGCTGGCCGACGAACGCCTGGCTCTCGAGAACGAGCTGGTCGGTGGCAGCGCCACGCCGGCCAGGATCGCGGACCTGGGCAAGCGCCTGAAAGCCATCCACGACGAGCTGGAAGCCGCCGAGATGCGCTGGCTGGAGCTCAGCGCCGAGATCGACGCCATCCAGGCCGCAGCGGCCTGATCAGCGCGCCAGCAGGACCGCGGCGATCGTGATGATCGCCGGCAGGGCCTGCACATAGAGGATCTTGCGGCTGGCCGTGGCCGCGCCGTAGAGCCCCGCCACCAGCACACAGCCCAGGAAGAAGAGCTGGGTGGCGACATCGCCTCGCAGCAGGCCCCAGACCAGGCCCGCGGCCAGGAAGCCGTTGTACAGGCCCTGGTTGGCGGCCAGCACCTTGCTGGCCTGGGCGAACTCGGCCGTCAGCCCGAAGGCCTTGCGCCCCTGCGGTTTGGTCCAGAGAAACATCTCCAGCACCAGGATGTAGAGGTGGATCAGCGCCACCAGGGCCACCAGGGCTTGAGCAAGCATCGTCATCGTCAGTTCTCCTCGTCTTGATTCTGGCAGGCAGACCGGATGGACTCGGTCGCCCCTAAAAACCATTTCAATTGTGTGCAATTAAATTGCCAACTACATTATCACCCATGACACGCAGCAAGACCCCCAACCCCCAGGCACTGGCGCCTTCGGCACCCAGCGCCGACTGGCTGCGCCTGGACCAGCAGCTGTGCTTTGCCCTCTATGCCAGCTCACTGGCTATGACCAAGCTCTACAAGCCCCTGCTGGAGCCGCTGGGCCTGACCTATCCGCAGTATCTGGTGATGCTGGCGCTATGGGAGCAGGACGGCATCGGCGTGTCCACCCTGGGCCAGCGCCTCTCACTGGACTCGGGCACGCTCACCCCCTTACTCAAGCGCATGGAGGGCGCCGGCCTGCTGCTGCGCCAGCGCGCCACCGAGGATGAACGCCGCGTCGACATCCTGCTGACGCCGGCCGGTCGTAGCCTCAAGGCACAGGCCCTCGAGATCCCGCCGCGGCTGGCCTGCGCCGCCGCCTGCTCGCTGGAAGAACTGAGTTCCCTGACTCGACGCCTGCACGAGCTGCGACAGCAGCTGGCGGACGCCGAGATTCCCTCACCCACCCACCCTGTTTGATAGGAAGCACACCATGGCCCTCGACAAAGTCCTCTACACCGCTCGCGCCACCTCCACCGGCGGCCGCCAGGGCACGACCTCCAGCTCGGACGGCGCGCTGAATGTGCAGCTCTCCACGCCCAAGGAACTGGGTGGCGCCGGCGGCCCGGGCACCAACCCCGAGCAGCTCTTCGCGGCCGGCTACTCGGCCTGCTTCATCGGCGCGCTCAAGCATGTGGCCATGATGAAGAAGGTGGCCCTGCCGGCCGAGGTGTCCATCACCGCCGACGTGGGCATCGGCCCCATCCCCGCGGGCTTTGGCATCCAGGTCGCCATGAGCATCTCCGTGCCCGGCGTGGACCGCGCCGTGGCCCAGGAGCTGGTGGACGCCGCCCACCAGGTCTGCCCCTATTCCAACGCCACCCGCGGCAATATCGACGTGACCCTGACCCTGGCCTGATCGGCCTGCGCCCTCAGCGCTCGGCCAGCAGATCCAGCAGCAGCCGGATCCTGGCCTTGACCGGGCTCAGCGCTCCCGCGCTGGGTAAGGCGCCGGGCAGGTCCATCACCGGCCCGGCATCGCAGCGCGTGCTGCGCAGCACACGCACCCCCGCCGCCTGCGCCTCGCGCAGCGCGGCATCCAGATCTGTGGCCAGCGTGCCATTGCCGGTGCCCGCCACGACCAGGCCATGGGGCCGCTGCGTGGGATGGTCCAGCAAGGCGCGCACCAAGGCGCCGTCCGCGCCCACATGGTTCCACAGCAGCATCACCCGCGGCCATTCGGCCGCCGGCCGCGCAATGCGCGCCAGCCCCAGGGCCTGACCCTGCGGCCAGGCGCCGAAACAGCGCACCCGCCCCTCCTCCACCACACCCAGCTGCCCGCCCTCGGCCGAGGCAAAAGCCTCCACCTTGTAGCTGTGTACCTTGCGCACCTGTTCGGCGCCGTGGATGGCGCCGGCAAACACGGTGAGCACGCCGCGCACGCCGGGCTCGCGCGCCAGCGACACGGCATCCAGCAGGTTCTGCGGGCCGTCGGTCTGCAGCGCGGTGGCGGGCCGCATGGCGGCGGTCAGCACCACGGGCTTGGCGGGGGCCAGCACCTGCTGCAGGAAGTAGGCCGTCTCCTCCAGCGTGTCCGTGCCGTGGGTCACCACCACGCCCGCCACCTCCGGCCGCGCCAGATGCTCGGCCACACGCTGCGCCAGGCACTGCCAGGTGGCGAAGTCCATGTCCTTGCTGTCCAGCTGGGCCACTTGCTCGGCCTCCAGCGCCTGCCCGGCCAGGGCGGGAATGGCGGCCACCAACTGGTCCACACCCAGCTGGGCGGCGGTATAGCCCACATTGTCACTGGCCTGGCCTGCGCGGCCGGCAATCGTGCCGCCGGTACCCAGAATCACGACGCGGGCGGATTTCTCAGAGGGGATATGCGCTTGCAAGATAAAGAATCCTGGATGAATGAACAGTTACTGGATATACAATCAGCCGGTCGCCCCAAACGCTCAAGCGAGGTCAGCCGTGGACAGCAGCAGCCCCAAACTCACCGCCCGTCAGCAGCAGATTTTCGATCTGGTGCGTGAGGCCATCGAGACCACCGGCGCGCCGCCCACCCGGGCCGAAATTGCCGCCGAACTGGGCTTTCGCTCGGCCAACGCCGCCGAAGAGCACCTGCAGGCCCTGGCGCGCAAAGGCGTGATCGAACTGCTGGGCGGCACCTCGCGAGGCATCCGCCTGAAGTCTGACACACTGCGCGCCCTCAACCAGGAACGCCGCGAGCGGGAAGAACGCAGCCGCCAGTTCGCCCTGCCCATCCCGCAGCTCGCCCAGTTGACCCTGCCCCTGGTGGGCCGGGTGGCGGCCGGCGCACCCATCCTTGCCGAGGAGCACATCGAACAGAGCTACACGGTGGAAGCCGGCATGTTCGCACGCCGTCCGGACTTCCTGCTCAAAGTCAAAGGCATGAGCATGAAAGACATCGGCATCATGGACGGAGATCTGCTGGCGGTGCAGAAGAGCAGCGAGGCTCGCAACGGCCAGATCGTGGTGGCGCGCATCGGCGATGAAGTCACGGTCAAGCGCTATCAGAAGAGCCGCGGCGGCATCAGCCTGATGCCCGAGAACCCGGACTTCGAACCTATCGAAGTGCGCCCTGGCGAGGAGTTCGCCATCGAGGGGCATGCCGTGGGCCTGATCCGCAACAGCCTGAGCTTCTGAGCTCAGAAGCGGCCGCCGCAGCCTAGCCCGTGATGGCCAAGGCGCTGCATGCCGGCGACTGCGTCCATCTGGAACAGATCCCCAATATCGGCCCCGCCATGGCGGCCGATCTGCGTCTGCTGGGCATGGAGCGACCAGAGCAGCTGCGAGGGCGCGATGCCTTTGCGCTGTACCAGCAGCTCTGCGCCCTCAGCGCTCAGCGACACGACCCCTGCGTGCTCGACACCTTGATGGCTGCCGTCGATTTCATGGGCGGTGCTCCGGCTCGCCCTTGGTGGCATTACACGGGGCAGCGCAAGCGCACCCACGGGCCGGTATAGCTCATGAGCCCAGGCCGGGCTGGACTCGGCACCCAAACACTCACCTGCCGGCCCGGAAAACCATCAAGCAGCTGGCCGTAGGCCGGACTCGGCAGCAAAACTCAAATTCCCACTGAACAGCGCTTCCAACTCACCCGGGAGGGTATCAAGTGCGGAGCAAGAACTCGGAGAAAATCGCAGCCCTTGCATTTTCCGTGTGCTGGAAACAGCGGGTATCAGCCCACCGAGCACATGCCGATATGCCGTGATATTCAAATCAGCAAAAGAAAATCCCCGGATGCTTGCGCAATCCGGGGATTCAATATGATGGCGGAGTGGACGGGGCTCGAACCCGCGACCCCCGGCGTGACAGGCCGGTATTCTAACCAACTGAACTACCACTCCGCGTGGCGATGATTGCCGTCTAGTGCGATCATCTAACTGGTACCTCGTAGGGGATTCGAACCCCTGTAGCCACCGTGAAAGGGTGGTGTCCTAGGCCTCTAGACGAACGAGGCAAAAGCTTTTTGACCTGAACTGCGCGCCACACAAACTTCCGAAGAAGTTTGGTGGAGGTAAGCGGGATCGAACCGCTGACCTCTTGCATGCCATGCAAGCGCTCTCCCAGCTGAGCTATACCCCCGTATCGGGCACGCGCTGTTCAAGCGTACAAATTGTGGCGGAGTGGACGGGGCTCGAACCCGCGACCCCCGGCGTGACAGGCCGGTATTCTAACCAACTGAACTACCACTCCGCGTGGCGATGACTGCCGTCTAGTGCAATCATCTAACTGGTACCTCGTAGGGGATTCGAACCCCTGTAGCCACCGTGAAAGGGTGGTGTCCTAGGCCTCTAGACGAACGAGGCAAAAGCTTTTTGACCTGAACTGCGCGCCACACAAACTTCCGAAGAAATTTGGTGGAGGTAAGCGGGATCGAACCGCTGACCTCTTGCATGCCATGCAAGCGCTCTCCCAGCTGAGCTATACCCCCTTATCGGGTAACGCGCCGTTCAAGCGTAGTTTTCTATCTTACCCTAAACACAAACGGCCAACTGAATGGCCGTTTGCATCTGCAAACCTTGGCGGAGTGGACGGGGCTCGAACCCGCGACCCCCGGCGTGACAGGCCGGTATTCTAACCAACTGAACTACCACTCCGCAGTGGGATAATTTTTACAATCTTGGAAGATTATATATCAGTAATCTACCAACACTGCCAAGCTTATCAAACTTGCCATCCTCACAACGAATCGCAGACATCTGCGATCCGAGGTTTGGTACCTCGTAGGGGATTCGAACCCCTGTAGCCACCGTGAAAGGGTGGTGTCCTAGGCCTCTAGACGAACGAGGCAAAAGCCTTTTGACCTGAACCGCGCGCCACACAAACTTCCGAAGAAATTTGGTGGAGGTAAGCGGGATCGAACCGCTGACCTCTTGCATGCCATGCAAGCGCTCTCCCAGCTGAGCTATACCCCCGTTTTGGGTAACGCGCCGTTCAAGCGAGAAAAAGATTATAGAACGGTTTTCAGATGCTGCGCAAGCGCTCGATCACCATTTCTTTCTCGAACAGCTCCAGGACCGCGTCGACCGAGGGCGTCTGAGCCCGGCCGCACACCAGCACCCGCACCGGAATGGCCAATTGCGGCATCTTCAGGCCGTGGGTGCCAATCACCTCCTTGATAGCGGCTTGGATCTCTGCCTTGTTCCAGGCCAGCTCGGCAAACTTGTCAGCCAAGGCCACCAGGGCCGGCTTCACGGCCTCGCTGATATGGGTGGCCAGATCTTCGGCGCTGGGGCTCACCGGCGCGAAGTACATGGCCAGCCAGTCGGCCAGGGCCACGGTGGTGGCACAGCGGTCCTTGAACAGCGTGCACATCGGTGTCAGACGCTCCACCGAGGCCTCGATGCCCCGCTTGGCCAGCTGTGCCTTCACCAAGGTAGCCAGACGGGCGTCATCGGCCTGCTTGATGTACTGGCTGTTGACCCACTCCAGCTTGGCCGGATCCCATTGCGCAGGGCTCTTGGAAAGGTGGCTGCCATCGAACCAGCTGATCATCTGCTCGCGCGAGAACAGCTCGTCGTCGCCATGACTCCAGCCCAGACGGGCCAGGTAGTTCAGCATGCCCTCGGGCAGATAGCCATCATCCTCGTAGGCGGTGACGCTGACCGCGCCACGGCGCTTGGAGAGCTTGAGGCCGTCGTCACCCAGAATGATGGGCAGATGGCCGAAGGCCGGAAGCTCGGCGCCCAGGGCGCGGAAGATATTGATCTGCCAGGGCGTGTTGTTGATGTGCTCGTCGCCGCGGAACACATGGGTGATGCCCATGTCCCAGTCGTCCACCACCACGGCGAAGTTGTAGGTGGGCACACCGTCCGGGCGCAGGATGATCAGGTCGTCGATCTCGCGGTTGTTGATGGTGATCGTGCCCTTGACCAGATCGTCCCAGCTCACATCGCCGTCCACCGGATTCCTGAAACGCACCACGGGCTTCACGCCCTCGGGCACCGGCGGCAGCACCTTGCCCGGCTCGGGGCGCCAGGTGCCGTCGTAGCGGCGCTTCTCACCGCGCGCGTCCTGGGCGGCCTTCATGGTCTCCAGCTCTTCGGGCGAGCAGTAGCAGCGGTAGGCGGTGCCGGCGGCGATCATCTGCTCGATCACGGCCTGATAGCGCTCCAGGCGCTGCATCTGGTAGATCGGGCCCTCGTCGTACTCCAGACCCAGCCACTTCATGGCGGCCAGGATCTGTTCCACCGAGTCCTGGGTGGAGCGGGCCACATCGGTGTCTTCGATGCGCAGCACGAACTGGCCGCCGTGGTGGCGGGCGTAGGCCCAGGAATAGAGGGCGGTGCGCGCCGTGCCCAGGTGCAGAAAGCCGGTGGGCGAGGGGGCGATACGGGTGCGGACGGGCTTCTTGCTGAGGTCGTTCATGCGAAAGCTTCTTTGAAAGGGGTCTTCAGGAGGTCAGCGTGCTCAGGCCGCGCAGCAGATCGTCCTGGATGTCGGCCACATGCTCCAGGCCGACCGACAGGCGGATCAGGCCCTGCTGGATGCCTGCGGCCTGGCGCTGCGCCTCGCTGAGGCGGCCATGCGAGGTGGTGGCCGGATGGGTGATGATGGACTTGGTGTCGCCCAGATTGGTGGCGATGCTCAGCACCCGGGTGCTGTCGATCACCTGGTAGGCGCGGGCCCGGGCCTGCTCAGGCGAATCGCCCTTGAGCTCGAAGGACAGCACCGCCCCACCCTGCCCCGACTGCTGGCGCATGGCCAGCTCGTGCTGGGCATGCGAGGGGAGACCGGGATAGTGGACGCGCGCCACCTCGGGCCGCGACTCCAGCCAGCGCGCCACAGCCAGTGCCTGCTCGCTCTGGGCCTTGAGGCGCAGGTTCAGGGTCTCCAGGCCCTTGAGCAGCACCCAGGCATTGAAGGGCGAAAGCACCATGCCGGCCGTGCGGATCACCGGGGCGAAGACATCGCGGATCAGATGATTCGGGCCGCAGAGCGCGCCGCCCATGACCCGGCCCTGGCCGTCCATGAACTTGGTGGCGGAATGCATGACCAGATCGGCCCCCAGCGCGGCCGGGCGCTGCAGGGCCGGGCTGGCATAAGTGTTGTCCACCACCAGCAAGGCGCCCGCGGCGTGGGCCATCTCGGCCAGGGCTGCGATATCGCAGACCTCGGTCAGGGGGTTGGTGGGCGTCTCGGCGAAGAAGAGCTTGGTGCTGGGGCGCAGCGCGGCACGCCACTCGTCCAGATCGGTCTGGGAGACGAAGCTGGTCTCCACGCCGAACTTGCCGAACTCCTTGGCCAGGAGATTGATGGTGGAGCCGAAGACCGAGCGCGAGCAAACCACATGGTCGCCCGCCTTGAGCAGGCCCATGCACATCAGCAGGATGGCGCCCATGCCACTGGCGGTGGCCACGGCCCCCTCGGTGCCTTCCATGGCGGCAAGGCGGGCCTCCAGGCTGCGCACCGTGGGATTGCTGGTGCGGCCGTAGGTGAAGTCCTCGGAGTTGGCAAAGCGCTGGGCCGAGACCTCGGCGCTGGGCTGCACGAAGCTGGTGCTCAGGAAGAGGCCTTCAGAGTTCTCGCCATGCTGGCTGGGTGCCAGGGCGGTGCGCACCGCCAGGGTCTCGGGGCGCAGGCCCTCGGGCAGGCGGGCGCGCGCGAGGCGGCGCTCTTCGTCGCTCTTGAACTCGCTCATTGCTCTTGCCCGCTCTGCAGGGCCAGGCGGGTGCGGGCTGGGCCGTCCTCTTCCTCGGCCTGGCTCTGGCGCTGCTCGCGCATGGTGGCGAAGTCCTCGGCCGAGACATCGCCGGTGATGTAGGTGCCGTCAAAGCAGGAGGCTTCGAACCCGCTCAGGCCGGGCTTGAGCGCCGCCACCACACGCTTCATCGCGTCCACATCCTGGTAGATCAGCGCGTCGGCCCCGATGTACTGGCGCACCTCCTCGATGCTGCGACCATGGGCGATCAGCTCTTCCTTGGTCGGCATGTCGATGCCATAGACATTGGGGAAGCGCACCGGCGGCGCGGCCGAGGCCAGATAGACCTTGTTGGCGCCGGCCTCGCGGGCCATCTGCACGATTTCCTTGGAGGTGGTGCCGCGCACGATGGAGTCGTCCACCAGCAGCACATTGCGGCCCTTGAACTCCAGGCCGATGGCATTGAGCTTCTGGCGCACCGACTTCTTGCGCGCGCCCTGCCCCGGCATGATGAAGGTGCGGCCCACATAGCGGTTCTTCACAAAGCCCTCGCGATAGGGCTTGCCGATCTTGTGGGCCAGCTGCATGGCCGAGGGACGGCTGGACTCGGGGATGGGGATCACCACATCGATATCGCTGGGCGGCATGGTAGAGATCAGGCGCTGGGCCAGGGTCTCGCCCATGTTCAGGCGCGCCTGGTAGACCGAGATGCCGTCCATCACCGAGTCCGGGCGGGCCAGGTAGACGAACTCGAACATGCAGGGATTGAGCGTCGGGTGCTCGGCGCACTGCTGGGTGTGGACCTGGCCCTTCATATCGATGAACAGGGCCTCGCCGGGCGCCACATCACGGGTCAGCTTGTGGCCCGTGCCTTCCAGGGCCACGCTCTCGCTGGCCACCATGAACTCGCCGTCGGCCGACTGACCGAAGCACAGGGGGCGGATGCCATAGGGATCGCGGAAGGCCAGCAGGCCATGGCCGGCGATCAGGGCGATCACGGCATAGGAGCCCTTGATGCGCTTGTGCACCGCGCTCACGGCCTTGAACACCGCCTCGGGCGTGAGCGGCAGGTCGCGGGCCACGCGCTCCAGCTCATGCGCCACCACATTGATCAGCACCTCGGTATCGCTCTCGGTGTTGATGTGGCGGCGGTCGATGTCGAACAGCTCCTTCTTCAGCGCATGCGCATTGGTCAGATTGCCGTTGTGCACCAGCACCAGGCCGAAGGGCGCGTTGACGTAGAAGGGCTGGGCCTCTTCCTCGTTGTAGGCATTGCCGGCGGTCGGGTAGCGCACCTGGCCCAGGCCCACATTGCCCGGCAGCGCCCGCATATTGCGGGTGCGGAACACATCGCGCACCATGCCGCGGGCCTTGTGCATGAAGCACTTATTGCCCTGCATGGTGACGATGCCGGCCGCGTCCTGGCCGCGGTGCTGCAGGAGCAGAAGCGCGTCGTAAATCAGCTGATTGACCGGCGCCTGGGAGATCACACCGACGATGCCACACATGGGACTGCTTCCTTGTCTTACGAAGATGAGGGCCCGAGCTTGTGGCTCAGGCCGGGATGAACTTCACCAGCTCGGCCGGCAATACCGGGGCCAGGCTGTGCAGGGTGGCGTGCAGCAGGGGTGCCAGCTGTGACGCACGCCAGGGATCGGATTGGGAGGCCGGCGTCATGCTCACCAGCACCACGGCCAGCAGGGCGATCAGCACACCACGCAGCACGCCAAAGCCGCCACCCAGCAGGCGGTCGGCGATGGACAGGGGCGTGGCATGGATCAGGGCGCGCAGCAGCCTGGCGCTCAGCCCCCAGACGATGAGCACGGCCAGGAAGCCCAGCACCAGGCTCAGCGCCTGCAGCAGGGCCGGCCCCAGACGCTCGGCCGGCAGCCAGGGCGTGATCCAGGGCGCCACATGCGGGCAGGCGAAATAGGCCAGCACCCAGCCCAGGATGGCCATCAGCTCGTAGATCAGGCCGCGCCACAGGCCCACCAGCACCGAGATGCCCAGCAGCGCCAGCAGGACCAGATCGACCCAGGCCATGGTGCATGGCCCTCAGAGACTCAGCACCGCGGTGGACAGGCCGCCGCCGCGCACCTTGGCCGCGGCCTTGTCGGCCTCCTCGCGGTTGGCGAAGGGGCCCACGCGCACGCGGATGCGCTTGCCGTCCGGCGTCTCCACGGCCTGGGTGTAGGTCTTCAGCCCCAGGCGCTCCACCTTCATGCGCGCCTCCTGGGCCGACTTGCTGTCGGCATAGGCGCCCACCTGCACGATGAAGCGGCCGGCACCTGCCGCACCGGCGGCCGAGGCGGGCTCGGGCTTCTTGCCCTCCAGCAGGGCCTGCACGCGGGCGGCTTCCTGCTTGGCAGCCGCCTGCTGGGTGGCTGCTGCGGGCTCCTTGCGCGGCTCGGGCTTGGCTTCCTGCTTGGCTTCCTGCTTGGCTTCCTGCTTGGCTTCAGACTTGGTCTCAGGCTTGGAGGCCGGTTTGGCCGCGGGCTTGGGGTCCGCTTTAGCTTCCGGCTTGTGCTCCACCTTGGGCTCGGGACGTGCCTCCGCCACCGGCGCCTGGGCCAGGGGACGGTTGGGCAGGATCTCCTCGCGCGGCTCGGGCTTGGCCTCGGCACGCGGGGCGGGTGATGGTGTGGCAGGCTCGTGCAGCACCACGGGCGGCGGTGCCGCGGCCGTGCTGTTGGCGGCCGGCGGGATGTTCAGCGGCGCCGCGCCTTCCTTGCGCGGGATGTCGATGGGCAGATCCACCGGGATGGGCCGCGGCTGGGTCTCGAAGACCAGGGGGAAACCGATCACCCCCAGGCCCACCAGCACCGCGGCGCCAATCAGGCGGCGCCGGGCGCGCACACGCAGCTGCTGCACATCGCTGGCGGATTCGGACACCGGCTTGGCCGCGGGCGCGGCCGTGTTGCGTTTGAAGAGGGACGACAGCAAACCCATGGACTCTCGTGGTGGAAGGCCGTGGCTCGATCAGGGCGCGGCTGGAGGCTGGGCCGGTGCCGGGCTTGCTCCGCCGGCGCCTCCCAGGCGCGGCACGCCCTGCTTGAGCACGCCACCCACGGTGTAGAAGGAACCGAAGACCAAAATTCTATCAGCGGGGTCCGCAGCGGCCGCCGCCGCGGCCAGGGCCTGGGCGGGGTCGGCATGGCACTGGGTGCGCAGCTCGGCCGGGGTCTTGAGCGCCCCGCTGGCGCGCAGGCTCTCGAAGCGCTCGGCCAGGGCCGCGGCCGTGGCGGCACGAGGCAGCGGCAGGTCGCAGAAATGCCAGCTGTCGATCAGGGGGGCGATGCGCGCCAGGATCTCGGCCAGGTCCTTGTCGGCCATGGCGCCGAAGACCGCATGGGTGCGCGGGAAGAAGCCCATCTGGTCCAGGTTCTGGGCCAGGGCGGCGATGGCATGCGGGTTGTGCGCCACGTCCAGCACAAGGGTGGGCTGGCCCGGCACCACCTGGAAGCGGCCGGGCAGCTCCACCAGGGCCAGACCGGCACGCACCGCCTGGGCGCTGATGGGCAGGCGCTCGTGCAGGGCCTCGAACACGGCCAGCACGCCCGAGGCATTGAGAAGCTGGTTCACGCCGCGCAGCGAGGGATAGGCCATGCCGCTGAAGCGCTTGCTGCGCCCCACCCACTGCCACTGCTGGCGATCGCCGCTGTAGCTGAAGTCGCGGCCCAGCTGGCGCAGGTCCGCGCCGATCTGGGCGGCGTAGGCGGCGATGGAGGCCGGGGCCATGGGATCGCTGCAGACGGCCGGGCGGCCGGCGCGCATGATGTGGGCCTTCTCACGCCCCACGGACTCGCGGTCCGGCCCCAGGAACTCGGTGTGATCCAGGTCGATGCTGGTGATCACGCTGCAGTCCGCATCAATGCAGTTCACGGCATCCAGGCGCCCGCCCAGACCCACCTCCAGGATCACCAGGTCCAGCGGCTCGGCCGCCAGGCGCGAGAGGATGGCCAGGGTGGTGAACTCGAAATAGGTCAGGGCCAGATCACCCACGGCGGCTCGCGCCTTCTCCACCGCCTCGAAGTGCGGCAGCAGGGATTCGGCCGAAACCGGCGCCCCGCCCACGCGGCAGCGCTCCTGGAAATGCACCAGATGCGGCTTGATGTAGAGGCCCACCCGGTAGCCCGCCTGCAGGGCGATGGACTCCAGCATGGCGCAGGTCGAGCCCTTGCCATTGGTGCCGGCCACCATCACGACCGGCGTGTCCTCGAAGTGCAGACCCATGCTGTCGCGCAGGTGCTGCACCCGCGCCAGGGTCATGTCGATTTCCTTGGGATGCAGGCGCTCGCAGTGCGACAGCCATTGCTCGAGCGTGGTGGGCAACACGGTCATGAACTCCAAAACAAGAACGGCCAGGCTCCAGCCTGGCCGTGGTCAGCGGG
>Ga0233424_10000465_pt1 | contig 51217 bp, 48 predicted proteins | sample Watercolumn_Towu_FD_181011 | JGI IMG/M metagenome (GOLD analysis project Ga0233424, IMG submission 181011) | Freshwater microbial communities from Lake Towuti, South Sulawesi, Indonesia - Watercolumn_Towuti2014_125_MG | ecosystem: Environmental > Aquatic > Freshwater > Lake | place: Indonesia...
GCCGATCCATTGCGCCAGGCCGTGGAAGCGGATGAAGCGGCCCTGTTCCCAGCCCTGCAGGCTGGAGGCGAAGTAGGGATCGCTGCCGGCCTGGTTGACCAGCGCCACCAGCGCGGTCAGGCCCACTAGGCCCAGCGAGGCCACCATGCGGCGCGGCGTCCAGGCCAGCGCGATGCCGGCGATCGCCGCCAGTGCCACCCCGGGCAGCACCGCCCGCGAGACCCACGCGAAGGCGTGGTCGGGCCCGAAATTCATGGCGGTGGAGAGCGTGGTGGTCGACAGCCCGAGCAGCAGGGCGCCGGCCAGCAGCACCAGCCGGTGATGCGGCTGGCGCACCACCGTGAAGGCCACGAAACACGGTGCCAGCGCACCGAGCGCCACGCCGAGCATCTCGCTGCCCGGGGCGAGCACGCTGTCCGGGTCGGGCGTCGGCACCCAGCCCTCGAACGGCGTGTCGATCAGCCATTCGTCCATCAGGTCGGCCAGTTGGCCGAGGCCCCGGCCCAGCCCGAGCGGCAGCGGCGGCGGGAACAGCAGCGCCGCCGGCCACGACAGCATCAGGCTCAGGCCGGTGGCCACCTGCGGCACGAACCAGACCTCGCGACGGCGCTGCCACCAGTCGAGCAGGCCGACCGTGCGCGCCAGCACCGCCAGCAGCGCGCCCAGTGCGGTGCCGCCGGTGTTGAGCAGCCAGTCGTAGAGCGACGGGTAGCGCATCGGCAGCCAGTGCTGCAGGCACTCGACCGTGTACGACAGCAGCGCGCCCGCCGCCACCGCGAGCAGCAGCGTGGGCAGCAGCGCCGCGCCGCGCCGCAGCCGTGCCAGCGCCAGCAGGGCGCCCAGCGGGATGTAGGCGAGGAAGTTCGCGATGACGTCGAAGCGGATCGCGCGCCGCGGCACCGGCAGGCGCAGCACCTCCGACAGCGCATGCAGGTCCCACTGCGGCGGCCACTGCCAGCCGGCGAACGGGTGCAGCGACGCGTAGACCGTCAGCGCGACCCAGATCCAGGCCAGCGAGCGGGCGGACGAGGCGCGCGAGGGCATCCGCGGGTCAGAACGGCTTCAGGACGACCAGGAACACGATGGCGGCGAACAGCAGCACCGACACCTCGTTGTAGACCCGGAACCAGCGGTGGCTGCGCACGTTGGCCAGGTGCTCGAAGCGCCGCAGGTGGGCCCGGTTGGCATGGTGGTAGCCCACCACCGCCAGCACCAGCAGCAGCTTGGCGTGCAGCCAGCCGTTGCCGGGCCCGCGCCAGGTGGGAAAGGCCAGCCACAGCGCCAGCCCGGTGGCCAGCGCCAGCAGCATCAGCAGCGTGCTGAAGCGGTAGAGCTTGTGCGCCATCAGCAGCAGCCGCTCGCGCTCGGCGTGGCTGTCGCGCTCGACCATCGCCAGGTTGACGAAGAGACGCGGCAGGTAGAACAGGCCGGCGAACCAGCTGGCGATCAGGATGATGTGCAGGGCCTTGAGCACGAGGTAGGTCATGCCCCGATGATAGAGAGCCCCGCTACAGGATGCGCCGCGGGTGGGCCAGCGTCTCGTGCGCGGCATGCAGGCGGCGCACCAGCACGCCGATGAAGGCGCTGTCGAACAGGTGCCGGCAGGTCTGGCTCAGCAGGTCGAGCGACTCGGGCACGAACGAGATCGTCGTGGCCGGCTGGGTGACGACGATGTCGGTGCTGTGGCGGCGCAGCTCGGGGTTCGGCGCCAGGTAGGCCATCTCGCCCACCGAGGTGCCGGCGCCGAGCGTGACGACCACCTGGCCGTCGCGGATGACCTCCACCTGGCCGGCGGCGATGATGTGGAAGGTGCGGCCTTCCTCGCCGCGGGTGTAGAGCTTGTGGCCGAGCGGGAAGCGCTGCCACTTGGCACGGTGCACGACCTCCCACAGCGCGACGTCGCCGAACTGCGCGAAGAACTCCAGCGAGCGCAGCAGCGTGAAACGTTCGGAATCGAGCACGCCCTGCAGGCCGCCGCGCGGCACGTGGTGCTGCGAGACCAGCCCGGAGAGCGCCTTGCCGAAGGCCTCCCAACTCGCGAACCGCTGCCCCGGGCGCTTGGACAGCGCCTGCTGCACCACCGCGTCGAGCGCCGGGCTGATGCCGGAGCGCAGCCCCACCAGCGAGGGCGGCGCGGCATGGCAGATCTGGTGCATCAGCGCGGCCTGGTTGCCGCTCTCGAACGGCGGGCGGCCGGCGATCAGATGGAACAGCACCGCGCCGAGCGAGTAGATGTCGGCGCGGCAGTCGAGTTCGCTGCCATCGAGCTGCTCGGGCGACATGTAGGCCAGCGAGCCGACGCGGTGGATCTGCGTCGCATCGGAGGCCAGGTTCAGCGCGCTGCCGAAGTCGCTGAGCTTGATGTCGGTGACGACGCCGTTGCGCTCCAGCGCGAGGATGTTGGCCGGCTTCACGTCGCGGTGGATCAGCCCCTGGCGGTAGCAGTAGTCCAGCGCCATCGCGCACTTGAAGCCCAGCTCGACGATCTGCTCCAGCGGCAGCAGCCGGTCGGCCTGGCAGTAGCCGCGCAGGGTGCTGCCGGGCACGTACTCCATCACCACGTAGGGCGCCTCGGGATCGGAGACGGCGTCGTAGATCTCGACCACGTTCGGGTGGTGCAGCAGCCCGGCCAGGGCTGCCTCGGAGGCGAAGAAGCGCGCGAACACGTGGCCGTCGTCCGCATCGCGCAGCGCCTGCCCGCGCACCCGCTTGACCGCCACCTGGCGGTCGTTGAACTCGTCGGCGCAGAGGAAGACCTCGCTGGTGGCGCCCTCTCCGAGCCGGCGCAGGACGCGGTACTTGCCGATGCGGTCGGGCAGGGGGGCGGGCAGGACGGGTTCGTTCATCGGCGCTTCGGGTGGGCCGGCTATTGTGGCGCCGCGCGGGCCGTGGGGTCGGCCCGGGCCGGACCCCAACCGTAGAATCCCGACGATGATCCAAGCGAAAGAAGAGTTGCTCGGCGCGCTGCAGGCCGCCCTGCAGCAACTGGCGCCCGACAGCGGGCTGGCGGCGGCCTTTGAAAGCCCGAAGCAGGCCTCGCACGGCGACCTGGCCTGCACCGCGGCGATGCAGCTGGCGCGACCGCTGAAGAAGAACCCGCGCGAACTGGCCCAGGCGCTGGTGGCGGCGCTGCAGGCGCAGCCGGCGGTGCAGCAGTGGGTCGAGGCGCTCGAGATCGCAGGCCCCGGCTTCATCAACCTGCGGCTGAAGGCCGCGGCACGGCAGCAGGTGGTCGGCGAGGTGCTGGCGCGCCAGGACGCCTTCGGCCGCCGGCCGGCCAGCGGCCAGCGCGTGATGGTCGAGTTCGTCTCGGCCAACCCGACCGGCCCGCTGCACGTCGGTCATGGCCGTCAGGCGGCGCTCGGCGACGCGATCTGCCACCTGTTCGAGACCCAGGGCTGGCAGGTGGCGCGCGAGTTCTACTACAACGACGCCGGCGTGCAGATCGGCAACCTGACGCTGTCGACACAGGCGCGCCTGAACGGCCTGAAGCCGGGCGACGCGCAGTGGCCCGAGTCGGCCTACAACGGCGAGTACATCGCCGACATCGCCGAAGACTTCAAGGCCGGCAAGTCGGTGACGGCGGACGACCGCAGCTTCACCGCGTCGGGCGACCCGGCCGACGCCGAGGGCATCCGCCAGTTCGCGGTGGCCTACCTGCGCCACGAGCAGGACCTCGACCTGCAGGCCTTCGGCGTGCGCTTCGACCACTACTACCTGGAGTCGGGCCTGTACAGCAGCGGTCGCGTCGAGGCGGCGGTGCAGAAGCTGATCGCCGCCGGCAAGACGTACGAAGAGGGCGGCGCGCTGTGGCTGCGCTCGACCGACTACGGCGATGACAAGGACCGCGTGATGCGCAAGTCCGACGGCGGTTACACGTACTTCGTGCCCGACGTGGCGTACCACATCCACAAGTGGGAGCGGGGCTACGACAAGTGCATCAACATCCAGGGCAGCGACCACCACGGCACGATCGCGCGGGTGCGCGCCGGGCTGCAGGCGGCCGGCGTGGGCGTGCCGCAGGGCTGGCCCGACTACGTGCTGCACAAGATGGTCACGGTGATGAAGGGCGGCCAGGAGGTCAAGATCTCCAAGCGCGCCGGCAGCTACGTGACGCTGCGCGACCTGATCGACTGGACCAGCCGCGACGCGGTGCGCTTCTTCCTGATCAGCCGCAAGGCCGACACCGAATTCGTCTTCGACGTCGACCTGGCGCTGCAGAAGAACGACGAGAACCCGGTGTTCTACGTGCAGTACGCGCATGCGCGCATCTGCTCGGTGCTCGACCAATGGGCCGTGTCTGGCGGCGACGCCGCCACGCTGCCGGCGGCCGACCTGTCGCTGCTGGTGGCGCCGGCCGAGCAGACGCTGATGAACAAGCTGGCCGACTACCCCGAGATGCTGACGCAGGCCGCACAAGGGCTGGCGCCGCACGACGTGGCCTTCTACACCCGCGACCTGGCGGGGTTGTTCCACAGCTACTACGCGGCCGAGCGCTTCCTGGTAGAAGGCCAGCCGGCGCTGACGCAGGCCCGCGTGGCGCTGCTGACGGCGACCGCGCAGGTGCTGCGCAACGCGCTGGCAATCCTCGGGGTGCAGGCGCCCCGCAAGATGTAACGCAGACCCGATTCGAACAAGGATTTCGACAGCATGGCGTCCAAGGCGAAGGCACAACGAGGCGGCTTCTTCCTCGGCATGATCATCGGGCTGCTGGTCGGCGTGATGATCGCGCTGGGCGTGGCCCTGTACGTGACGAAGGTGCCGATCCCGTTCGTCGACAAGGTGCCGCAGCGCAGCCAGCAGCAGGAGGCCGCCGAGGCCGAGCGCAACAAGCGCTGGGACCCGAACGCGCCGCTGGGCGGCAAGCCGCCGGCGCGGCCGGCCGACTCCGCGCCGGCGGCCGAACCGGCGCCGGTCCCTGTCATCCCGGCGCCGGCTCCCACGCCGGCCCCGCCGGCCGCGGCTTCCACGCCGAAGGCGGCTGCCAGCCGGCCGTCGGCTGCGGCTTCGGCGACGCCCTCGGCGTCATCCAAGGCGGAGGCGGACGCGTTGCAGTTCTTCGTGCAGGTGGGCGCCTATGCCCGCAGCGAGGACGCCGAGCAGCAGCGCGCCAAGCTGGCCATGGCCGGCCTGGTGGGCCGCATCACCGAACGTGAGCAGGCCGGCCGGCTGGTCTACCGCGTGCGGCTCGGCCCGTTCGACTCGCATGACGAGGCCACCGCGGTGAAGCAGCAGGCCGCCACCGCCGGCTACCCCGATGCGGCACTGGTGCGTGTGCCGAAGAACCCCTGATGCCGAGAGAAGGACTTACGGTATGAATCGTCGAGACTGGTTGACCCTGTGCACTGCCGCCACGGCGGGCGCGTGGCCCCTGGCGGGCCGGGCCCAGGCACCCAACTTCGTCGAGGGCCAGCAGTACCAGAAGCTGCAGCGCCCGGTCGGGGTGAGCGCGCCGGCCGGCAAGATCGAGGTGGTCGAGTTCTTCTGGTACGGCTGCCCGCACTGCTTCGCGTTCGAGCCGCGGATCGAAGCGTGGGTCAAGGCGCTGCCGGCGGATGTCGCGTTCCGCCGCGTGCACGTCGGCTTCCGGCCGTCGTTCAAGCCGCTGCAGCAACTGGCCGTGTCGCTGGAGGTGATGGGCCTGATCGACACGATGCAGCAGAAGGTGTTCAACGCCATCCACGTCGAGCGCCAGCGCCTGGACACGGCCGAGTCGATCATCGACTTCGTCGCGAAGAACGGCGTCGACCGCGCCAAGTTCACGCAGGTGTTCAACTCGTTCGGCGTGCAGAGCAAGGTGCAGCAGGGCACCAAGCTGGCCGAGGACTACCGCATCGACGGCGTGCCGGCGCTCGGCATCCACGGCCGCTACCTGACGTCGCCGTCGATGGTGGGTGGCGACCGGCTGCCCGAGGTCGAAGGCCAGCGCCTGGCCCTGCAGCTGGCCGACCAGCTGATCGTGCGCGTGCGCAAGGGCGCCTGAGCAGGCGAACCGGCCAGCGCTGCCTGACACGGCGCCGGCTGTCAACGGGATCCCGATGCCGCAGGTGCGCCATCGGGGATCTCACCAGGGCTGGTGGCCGGTGCCGGGCTGGCTACAATGGCCTGCAAAATCCATGCCTTTGATGCCATGCCTGTTCCGACCGGCCGTTCACGCGGTCTCTCCGTCCTGATCGCTGCGCTGCTCCTGCTGGGCGGCGCCGGTGCCGCAGCGCCCGCGCTGGCTCAGGCCAAGGCCGCCACGCCACGCGACCGCGACGTCCCGCTGCAGTTCGACGCCGGGCAGATGAAGATCGACGGCAAACGCCGCGTGCGCTGGCTCACCGGCGGCGTGCAGCTGACGCGCGGCACGTTCTGGCTGGCCTCGCAACAGGTGGAACTGCGCGAGACGCCGCGCGGCACCGACTTCGCCATCGCCACCTCGGGCGGCGGCCAGCAGGCGCGTTTCAAGCAGAAGCGCGAAGGGCTCGACGAGATCATCGACGGCCAGGCCGACCGCATCGAATACGACGCCGCCACCGAGACCGTGAAGCTCATCGGCAACGCGCTGCTGAAGCGGCTGCGCGGCGAAGAGGTCACCGAGCAGGTGACCGGCCAGGTCATCGTCTACGAACATGGCAAGGAAACCTTCGAGGTGCAGGGCGGCGGCAGCGGCTCGCGCGTGAAAGGCGTCGTGACCCCGCAGCCGCGGCCGGCGCAGGAGGGCACGCGTTGACGCTGGACCCGGTGGCCGCCCGGCCCGACGCGGCGCGCAGTTCGCTGCAGGCCCAGTCGCTGCAGAAGCGCTACGGCGCGCGGCTGGTGGTGAAGGACGTGCACCTGGCCGTGGCCGGCGGCGAAGTGGTCGGCCTGCTCGGCCCGAACGGCGCCGGCAAGACCACCAGCTTCTACATGATCGTCGGCCTGGTGCGTGCCGATGCCGGCCAGATCCGCATCGACGGCCGGCCGGTGGAGCACCTGCCGATCCACGCCCGTTCGCGGCTGGGGTTGTCGTACCTGCCGCAGGAAGCGTCGATCTTCCGCAAGCTCACCGTCGAGGAGAACATCCGCGCGGTGCTGGAGCTGCAGCGAGACGCGCAGGGCCGCCCGTTCAAGCGCGACCAGATCGAGCACCTGCTGAACGGCCTGCTGGCCGACCTGTCGATCGAGAAGCTGCGCGAGAGCCCGGCCCCGGCGCTGTCCGGCGGCGAGCGGCGGCGCGTCGAGATCGCCCGCGCGCTGGCGACGCAGCCGCGTTTCATCCTGCTCGACGAGCCGTTCGCCGGCGTCGACCCGATCGCGGTGATCGAGATCCAGCGCATCATCGGTTTCCTGAAGGCGCGCGGCATCGGCGTGTTGATCACCGACCACAACGTGCGCGAGACGCTCGGCATCTGCGACCGCGCCTACATCATCAGCGAAGGCCGGGTGCTGGCGGAGGGTGCACCGGCCGACATCGTCGAGAACCCGGACGTTCGCAAGGTCTACCTTGGCGAACACTTCCGCATGTAGTCCCCAAGGCGCCCCCGCATGAAACCGTCCCTGCAGGTCCGCCTCTCGCAGCACCTGGCGTTGACCCCGCAGCTGCAGCAGTCGATCCGGCTGCTGCAGCTCTCCACGCTCGAACTGCACCAGGAAGTCGAGCAGATGCTCGAGCAGAACCCCTTCCTCGAGGCCGAGGAGGAGGTGCCGGCCTTCGACGCCCCGGCCGCTCCGGCGCCGGCCCCCGAGACGCCGGCCGAACGGGCCGAGTCCGCCGGCGGCGACGACGGCTGGGACGGCGGTGACGCCGTCGCCGAAGGGGGCGAGGTCGACAAGCTGGAGTTCGGCGCGACCGAGCGCGACGACTGGGAGAACGGCACCGAACGCGACGACTTCGACGGCATCGCCGAAGGCCTCAGCACCCGCAACAGCGCGGCGCCCGAGGACGACGATGGCGACTGGAGCGAGCGCAGCAGCGTCGCACCCTCGCTGGCCGACCACCTGCGCGAGCAGCTGCGCGGCATGCGGCTGTCGGCCGAGGACGCGTTCCTGGTCGAGGCGCTGATCGAGTCGCTGAGCGACGATGGCTACCTGGCCGATCCGCTGGAAGAAATTGCCGAACGGCTGCTCGTCGGGCTGGCGCCGGAGGACGACGAGACCGCCGCGGTGCTGCGCGAGGAGCTGCTCGACAGCCTGCGCTGCGCGCTGGGCTGGCTGCAGAGCCTCGACCCCACCGGCGTCGCCGCACGCGACCTGGGCGAGTGCCTGACGCTGCAGCTGCGCGAAGTGCCGCGCAGCCGGGCGCGCGAGGTCGCGCTGGCGATCTGCGACGGCCAGCTGCCGTTGCTGGCCAAGCGCGACACCAAGAAGCTGATGCAGCTCACCGGCGCCGATGAGGACGAGCTGCGCGCCGCACAGGCGCTGATCCTGACGCTGGAGCCGAAGCCGGCGCGCCCGTTCGCGCAGGCCGAGGCCAACATCGTCGTGCCCGACGTGATCGTGCAGAAGTCCGGCCGCGGCTGGAAGGTGGTGCTGAACCCCGACGTGATGCCCAAGCTGCGCATCAACGACATGTACGCCCAGGTGCTGCGCCAGCACCGCAGCCAGCGCAACGGCGCGGGCGACGAGGCCGGCGCGGCGCTGTCCGGGCGGCTCCAGGAGGCGCGCTGGTTCGTCAAGAACATCCTGCAGCGCTTCGACACCATCCAGCGCGTCTCGCAGGCCATCGTCGAGCGGCAGAAGAGCTTCTTCACGCACGGCGAGATCGCGATGCGCCCGCTGGTGCTGCGCGAGATCGCCGACGAACTCGGGCTGCACGAGTCCACCATCTCGCGGGTGACGACGGCCAAGTACATGGCCACGCCGTTCGGCACCTTCGAGCTGAAGTACTTCTTCGGCAGTTCGCTGAACACCGACGCCGGCGGCAACGCGTCGTCGACGGCGGTGCGCGCGCTGATCAAGCAGTTCGTCAGCGCCGAGGACACCAAGAAGCCGCTGTCGGACAGCCAGATCAGTCTGATGCTGGAGGAGCAGGGCATCCAGGTGGCGCGCCGCACGGTCGCGAAATACCGCGAAGCGCTGCGCATCGCGCCGGCGAACCTGCGCAAGGCGATCTGACGATGGGCGCGCCGTTCGCAGGCGCGCCCGTTGCTCTCAGCGGATCCGCCGCCTGCCGCCGTTTCGCGGGCAGGCGTCGCCCGGAGGGATCCCTTGCCATGAACGACGACCCGTACCACCGCCCCCGCATTGCCACGCGCATCCGCGACCTGCTGCTGGATGAACTCGGCGAGGCGATCGACGTCGGCCTGATGCTCGGGCCCCCCGAGTACGCACGCGCGGTGCTGAGCCTGTGCCGCAGCCCTTGCAGTGCCGAACTGGAGGCGCTGGGCGAGGCGTTCCGCGCGGCCAGCGATGCCGCCGTGCTGGCGCAGCGCCAACGGGGCGTGCCGCCGCCCGGACTGCGGGCCTGACGTGACCGACGCGGCCGCCTGGTCCGATGGCGGCTATGTCGCGTTGCTGCTGCTGTCGCTGGCCGGCGCGGCCTGGTTGCGGCCCTGGCGGCTGCTCGGGCCGGGCGGGCCGCCGTGGCCGTGGCTGGCCTGCTGGGCGGTGCTGCCGCTGCTGTGGGGCATCGACCGCTGGGGCGACAGCGCGCTGCTGCAGCCGCTGTCCTGCGTGCCGCTGCTGGTGCTGATGGCCGGCTGGCCGCTGGCGATGCTGGCGATGGTGCCGGCCGCGCTGCTGACCGCCGCGCTCGGCGACCTCGGCTGGCAGGAGGGCCTGCACCGCCTGGTGTGGCTGGGCTGGTGGCCCGCCGTTGGCGGGCTGGGCGTGGGCTGGCTGGTGCGGCGCTGGTTGCCGCACCACCTGTTCGTCTACATCCTGGTGCGGGCCTTCCTCGGCACCTGGCTGGCGATGGCGCTGATTGGCGTGCTGCGCTACTGGAGCGAGGGCCGGCCGCTGGTGTTGAGCGCCACCGACCTGATCCTCGCCCGCGTGCTCACGGCGGCCGGCGAGGCCTTCCTCACCGGCATGCTGGTGGCCGTGTTCGTGGCCTTCCGGCCGCAGTGGCTGGCCACCTACTCGGACCGGCTGTACCTGCCGCGCGCCTGAGCTCAGGCGCCGGCGTGCAGCAGCCGGCGCAGCGTGGACAGCAGGTCGTCGCACTGCGCGTCGGTGCCCACGGTGATGCGCAGGTACTCGGCGATGCGCGCCGGCCGGGTGAAGTGGCGCACGATCACGCCCTGCTCGCGCAGGCCCTGCTGCAGCGTCGCGGCGGGGCGCTGCGGATGGCGTGCGAACACGAAGTTGGCCTGCGAGGGCAGCACCTCGAAGCCCAGCGTCGCGAGTTCGGCGCTGAGGCGGTCGCGGCTGGCGATCACGGCCTGGCGACAGCGGTCGAAGTGTTCACGGTCCTCCAGCGCCGCCAGCGCGCCGGCCTGCGCCAGGCGGTCGAGCGGGTAGGAATTGAAGCTGTCCTTGACGCGCACCAGCGCCTCGATCAGGTCGGCATGGCCCATCGCATAGCCGACGCGCAGGCCGGCCAGCGAGCGCGACTTCGACAGGGTGTGCACCACCAGCAGGTTGGGGTGGCGGTCGATCAGCGTCACCGCGCTGTCGGCGCCGAAGTCGACATAGGCCTCGTCGACGACCACCACGCAGTCGGGCCGGCCCTGCAGCAGCCGCTCGATCTCGGCGCGCGGGATGCCGCGGCCGGTGGGGGCGTTCGGGTTCGGGAAGACGATCGCGCCGGCCTCGGGTTGCGCCAGGTAGTCGTCCACCCGCAGGCCGAGCGTGTCGTCAAGCGGCACGCTGCGGAAGGTGATGCCGTACAGGCCGCAGTAGGTCGGGTAGAAGCTGTAGCTGATGTCGGGAAACAGCAGCGGGCGCGGCCGGCCGTCGTCGTCCTCGTGTTTCAGCAGCGCCTGGAAGGCGTGCGCCAGCACCTCGTCGGAGCCGTTGCCGACGAACACCTGGTCCGGCGCGAGGCCGTGTTCCTGCGCGATCGCGGCCCGCAGCGCGTGGCTGGTCGGATCGGGGTACAGGCGCAGCGATGCGGCGTCCCGCCCGAGTTCGGCCTGGATGGCCGCGAGCACCTTCGGACTCGGCGGGTACGGGTTCTCGTTGGTGTTCAGCTTGTTCAGGCGGCTGAGCTTCGGCTGCTCGCCCGGCACGTAGGGGCTGAGCTGGCGGACGGTGGCGCTCCAGTAGCGGCTGATCGAGGGGGTGGTGGGAACGGTCATGGTGGGCACAACGAACGAACGGACGGGGGCGCTCAGGCGGCGGCCGGCGCGGCAGCGTGGCCGAAGCGCCGTTCGGGATCGTAGGGGAAGACGTCGATGACCTGGCCGGCGGCGATGCGCTCCTTGTGGCGCTGCCAGAAGGCCGGGTCGAGCAGGTCGGCGTGGTGTTTCATGAACACCTCGCGCACCTGGGGGTTGCCGAGCAGGAAGGGAGCGAAGGTCTCGGGGAAGACGTCCTTCGGGCCGACGGTGTACCAGGCCTCGCCGGACATTTCTTCCTCCTCGTTGCGCGGCGTGGGCACGCGGCGGAAGTGACAGTCGGTGATGTACTCGATCTCGTCGTAGTCGTAGAACACCACCTTGCCCTGGCGAGTGACGCCGAAGTTCTTCCACAGCATGTCGCCGGGGAAGATGTTCGCGGCCACCAGGTCCTTGATGGCGTTGCCGTATTCGACCACCGCCCGCGCCACTTGCTCGGGCGTGGCGTCCTGCAGGTAGAGGTTCAGCGGGATCATGCGCCGCTCGATGTAGACGTGGCGGATCACCAGCTCGTCGTCGGTTTCCTCGAGCAGGCTGGGGCAGTGGTGGCGCAGTTCGGCCAGCAGGGCGGCGTCGAAGCGGGCGCGCGGGAACGCGACGTCGCTGAACTCCAGCGTGTCGGCCATGCGGCCGACCCGGTCGTGCTGCTTCACCAGCAGGTACTTGGCCTTGACCTGTTCACGCGTGGTGTCCTTCGGCGCCGGGTAGAAGTCCTTGATCACCTTGAAGACGAACGGGAAGCTCGGCAGGTCGAACACCTGCATCACCATGCCCCGGATGCCGGGCGAGATGCGGAAGGCATCACTGCTGTGGCGCAGGTGGTGCAGGAACTCCCGGTAGAACAGGTTCTTGCCCTGCTTCTGCAGCCCCAGCGCGTTGTACAGCTCCCACCGCGGCTTGGACGGCATCATCGAGCGCAGGAACTGCACATAGGCGCTGGGCACGCCCATGTCCACCATGAAGTAGGCCCGCGCGAAGCTGAACAACAGCAGCATGTCGTCCTGGCCGAGCAGCACGGCGTCGATGGCGAGGCCTTCGCCCGCGTGCAGGATCGGCAGCGCGAACGGCGTCTCATGGTCGCCGTTGATCAGCTTGCCGACCAGGTACGCGCCCTTGTTGCGGTAGAACAGCGACGACAGCACCTGGATCTGGAAGTTGGCGCGGATGCGCACGTCGCCCAGCACCGCGTTCAGCGCGGCCACCACGCGGGTGACGTCGTCCTCGAGGTGCCGGAACGGCTGGCGCAGCTGGAAGTGGTGGACGATGCGCACCAGCGTGGCGTGCAGCGTGTCGCGCGTCGGGTAGTAGGCGCGGTAGGTCGGCGTGGCGGCGGGTTCGTCGTTCTCGATGTACTCGGTGCTGACGGCCGGGCGCACGAAGATGAAATCGTTGTTGAAGTAGCGCCGGTGCAGGATCTTCGTCGTCACCGAGTTGAAGAAGGTCTCGGCGAGTTCGGGCTGGTGGTGGTTCGTCAGCAGCCCGATGTAGTGCAGCTTGACCTGCTGCCAGGTGTCCATCGACAGCTGCGCAGCGTTGAATTCCAGCTGCAGGCGCTCGGCGGCCTCGGCGACCCGCAGGTCGTAGAACTCGATGCGCTCGCGCTGGGCGCGCTGCTGGCCGGCCCAGTCGCCGTCTTCGAAGCGCCGCTTCGCGGCGGCGCTGGTGGCGCGGAACAGCCGGTAGTGCTTGTCGAAGCCCTGCAGCAGGGCCCGCGCGATCGCGAAGGCGTGGCTGTCCGTCAGTGCTGGCGGAAAGACACGCCCGGGACCGGTCATCGCACGGCGGCGGTCACGCCCCGCTCGCGGCCGCCAGCGTGTTCGCCGGTGCGCCGTTCAGGTAACGCTGCTTCAGGGACCCGAGCGCGGCGGCGTAGGCCTCCTGCAGCTGTTCGCTGCTGGCGACCGTCATGCTGAGGTCCTCGAGCAGGCCGTTGTGCAGCCCGTAGACCCAGCCGTGCACCGTCACCGACTGGCCCCGCCGCCAGGCGTCCTCGACGACGGTGGTGCGGCAGACATTGCGCGACTGTTCCAGCACGTTGAGCTCGCACAGCGCGTTGACGCGCAGCGCCGGATCGAGCTGTTCGAGGAAAGTCCAGTGCTGGTCGCGCACGTCCTGCACGTGGCGCAGCCAGTTGTCGACCAGGCCGGCGCGCTGGTTGGTCAGCGCGGCCTTCACGCCGCCGCAGTTCGAGTGGCCGACGACGATGATGTGCAGCACCTTCAGCACTTCGACGGCGAACTGGATCACCGACAGTGCGTTCAGGTCGGAGTGCGCCACCACGTTGGCGACGTTGCGGTGCACGAAAAGATCGCCAGGCAGGAGGTCGACCAGCTCGTTGGCCGGCACGCGGCTGTCGGCGCAGCCGATCCACAGGTACTGCGGGGTCTGCTGTTCGAGCAGCTGCGTGAAGAAGCCCGGCGTGCGGGCCTCGACCTTGGCGGCCCAGCGGCGGTTGTTGGCGAAGAGGTCGTCGAGGGTGTCGTTCATGGCACTTGGAGAGGCGGAGAAGTCGGTCAGGCCGCGGCGGCCGGGGCACTGCGGCGCACCCGTTCCACCATTTCGCGGGCAAAACTGAGGAAGGCCTGGGCCCCCTTGGAAGACGGATCGAACACCACGCCCGGCATGCCGTAGCTGGGCGCCTCGGCCAGCCGCACGTTGCGCGGGATCACCGTGTCGAACACCTTGTCGCCGAAGTGCGAGCGCAGCTGGTCGCTTACCTGCGTTTGCAGCGTGATGCGCGGATCGAACATCACGCGCAGCAGGCCGATCAGCTGCAGGTCGCGGTTCAGGTTGGCATGGACCTGCTTCACGGTGTTGACCAGGTCGCTGAGGCCTTCGAGGGCGAAGTATTCGCACTGCATCGGCACGATCACCCCGTGCGCGCACGTCAGGCCGTTGAGCGTGAGCAGGCTGAGCGACGGGGGGCAGTCGATCAGCACAAAATCATAGTCTTGCTGCACCGCAGCAAGCGCGGTGCGCAGGCGCCGGTCGCGCTGTTCCATCGGCACCAGTTCGATTTCGGCGCCGGCGAGATCGCGGTTCGCACCGACGACGTCGTAGCCGGCCGTCTCACTGCGCTGGCGGGCCTCGGCCACCGTCGACTGACCGAGCAGCACGTCGTAGATGCTGGCGGGCAGCTCGCGCTTGTCGATGCCGGAGCCCATCGTCGCGTTGCCTTGCGGATCCAGGTCGACGACGAGCACCCGTTGGTCGATGCGGACGAGCGCGGCGGCCAGGTTGACCGTCGTGGTCGTCTTGCCGACGCCGCCTTTCTGGTTGGCAATGCAGAAGATTTGGGCCATGTGCAGGAGGGGGAAGCCTTCCGAGCGTACCTCAGTTGGGGCCACTCAAACGGCATCGTTCGTGGGGCGGAACCACACGATGCAGCGGTCGGCGTCGAGTCCGGGCACGGTCAGTTGTTCCACGTGAAACACCTTCGCCCGACCGGGCAACTCGTTCATCTCTTCATCGGGACGTTGGCCCTTCATGGCCGCCCACACGCCGTTCGCCCGCAACAGCGGATGGGTCAGCTGCTCCAGCAGTGCGAGCGACGAAAATGCCCGGGCGGTCACCAGGTCGTAGCCCGGGGCGGGCGGCAGGGTTTCGACGCGGGCGTGCACGGCGGTGAGGTTTGCCAGCCGCAGTTCGGCACCGGCCTGGCGGATGAAGGCCGCCTTCTTGCCGACGGTGTCGACACAGGTGACGTCAACCTCGGGGCACAGCAATGCCAGCACGATGCCGGGCAGGCCGCCTCCGCTGCCGACATCGAGCAGCCGCGGCGCCGGCCGCTCGGCGAGAAACCCGCGCAGCGGCCGGACGACGGCGAGACAGTCCAGCAGGTGGTGCGTCAGCATCTCCGCCGGATCGCGCACCGCGGTGAGGTTGTAGACCTGGTTCCAACGCCCGAGCAGGGCGAGGTAGCGAAGCAGGGCGGCTTCCTGTTCCGGCGCCAGCGCCCAGCCGAGCGCTTGGGCGCCAGTCGTGAGGGTGGGGCGCAGGCGCTCGGTGTTCGGGGTGGTCGCCGGCTTGGGAGGCTGGCGCTGCATGTCACGCTGCACCGGCGGCCGCCTCCTGGCGAGCGGCGACTGCGGCGTCGCGCAGCATGCCCTTCTTCAGGTGAACGAGCAGCAGCGAGATCGCGGCCGGCGTGACACCGGAGATGCGCGCGGCCTGGCCCAGCGTCTCGGGCTTGTGCCGGGCGAGCTTCTGGCGTACCTCGAACGACAGGGCGCGCACCTGTCCGTAATCGAAATCGGCAGGCAACTTCATCGACTCGTGGTGCAGCGCACGCTGGACCTCTTCATTCTGCTTGTCGATGTAGCCAGCGTACTTGGTGGCAATCTCCACCTGCTCGATCACGTCGGCGGCCAGCTGGGTCCCCAATTCCGTCTCGAGTGTTCCACGTGAAACAACGGCGTCGGGCCGGGCAATGGCTGCGATTTCGTTGACGGCGTCGAAGCCGATCCCGGGGCGACGCAGCAGGTCGATCAGGGCGTATTCCCTCTCCAGCGCCTTGCCGAGCAGCCGCTCCGCGGGCTCGGTCGGGAGGATGCCCGGATGCACCCAGGTGCTGCGCAGCCGCTCTGTTTCACGTGAAACAGCGTCGCGCTTCCGGTTGAAGGCGGCCCAACGAACGTCGTCTACCAGGCCGATCTCGCGACCCACTTCGGTGAGGCGGGCGTCGGCGTTGTCCTCGCGCAGCTGCAGACGGAACTCCGCGCGGCTGGTGAACATGCGGTACGGCTCGGAGACGCCCTTCGTGATGAGGTCGTCCACTAACACGCCCAGGTACGCCTGGTCCCGGCGCAGCCGCAGCGGCGCCTTGCCTTGCACCTGCAAGGCGGCGTTGGCACCGGCGAACAGCCCCTGCGCGGCGGCTTCCTCGTAGCCCGTGGTCCCGTTGATCTGCCCGGCAAAGAACAGGCCCTGCAGTCCCCGCGTCTCGAACGTCGGCTTCAGCTCGCGCGGGTCGAAATAGTCGTACTCGATCGCATAGCCGGGGCGCAGGATGTGGGCGTTCTCGAGCCCGGTCATGCTCTGCACCGCGGCCAGCTGCACGTCGAAGGGCAGCGAGGTGGAGATGCCGTTCGGGTAGAACTCGTGCGTCGTCAGGCCCTCGGGCTCGAGGAAGATCTGGTGGCTGTCCTTGTCGGCGAAGCGGTTGACCTTGTCCTCGATGCTGGGGCAGTAGCGCGGGCCGACCCCCTCGATCACGCCGGTGAACATCGGACTGCGGTCGAAACCCGAGCGGATGATCTCGTGGGTGCGCTCGTTGGTGGTCGTGATCCAGCAGGGCACCTGTTGCGGATGCTGGTCGGCCGAGCCGATGAAGCTGAACACCGGCACCGGATCGAGGTCGCCGGGCTGTTCGATCAATCTGGAAAAATCGATCGAGCGGCCGTCGATGCGCGGCGGCGTGCCGGTCTTGAGGCGGCCTTGCGGCAGCTTCAGCTCCTTCAGGCGCGACGACAGCGTCACCGCGGGCGGGTCACCCGCCCGGCCGGCCGCATGGTGCTGCAGCCCCACGTGGATCTTGCCGTCCAGGAAGGTGCCGGCCGTCAACACGACGGCGCGGGAGCGGAACCGGATGCCCACCTGCGTGACGGCACCGACGACACGGACGCCCTCGACCATCAGGTCGTCCACCGCTTGCTGGAACAGCCACAGGTTCGGCTGGTTCTCCAGCCGACGCCGGATGGCAGCCTTGTAGAGGATGCGGTCGGCCTGCGCGCGGGTGGCCCGCACGGCGGGGCCTTTGGACGAATTGAGGATGCGGAACTGGATGCCCCCTTCGTCGGTGGCCGCGGCCATCGCGCCACCGAGCGCGTCGACCTCCTTGACGAGGTGGCCCTTGCCAATGCCGCCGATCGACGGGTTGCAGCTCATCTGCCCCAGCGTCTCGATGTTGTGCGTCAGCAGCAGGGTGGCGCAACCCATGCGCGCGGCCGCCAGCGCCGCCTCGGTGCCGGCGTGTCCGCCACCGACCACGATGACGTCGAATTCCTTGGGATAAAGCATGTCGCTACCTCGCGCGGCGGCCGGTTCGGCGTCAGTGAGAACCTGCGGCCGCCAGCACAAAAAAGCCCGCTCGGGTCCGCGTGGCGGCGCGCCGGGTGGGCCTCGTCGATGAAAACCGGGGAAGCTCTGATTTTAGGCGGGGCCTGTGGACAAGTCATCCGCAGGGCCACCCGCCGAGGCCTTCTTCGAGGACTGTGCAGCGCGCCACGTGAGCCAGGCGCGGGTGTCGAACTCGAGCTGGTGGTAATCGGGCGCCATGTGGCAGCACAGCGCGTAGAAGGCGCGGTCGTGCGCCGGCTCGCGCAGGTGCGCGAGCTCGTGCACGACGATCATCTTCAGGAAGTCGGCCGGCGCTTCCTGGAACAGCCGGGCGATGCGAATCTCGCGCTTGGCCTTCAGCTTGGAGCCCTGCACGCGGCTGATCTGCGTGTGCGTGCCCAGGGCCTGCTGCACGACTTCCATGCGCGCGACAAAAGCCACCTTCGACAGCGGCGGGGCGCTGCGCAGGTGGCGGGCCTTGCAGTCCTGCACGTAGGTGTACAGCGCGCTGTCGCTGCGCACGGCGTGCGGCTCGGGATGGCGGCGTGCCACCCAGTCGCCGAGCGTGCCGTCGTCCAGCAGCCGTTGCACCTGTTCGCGCAGCGTCTCGGGGTAACCGGCCAGATAGGGCAGGGTGCGCGGCTCAGCCGCCATGCGGCTCGCCTTCGACCGGCGGATGGAAGTGGCGCCACAGCGGCCCGATGGCTTCGGCCACCTGGCGGCTGAGCGCATCGCGCTGCTCGGGCTCGGCCACCAGGCCACGGTCCACCGCGTCGAGTTCCTCCGGCAGCGCGGCCAGCAGTGCCACCGGGGCCAGCAGCGCGCCGAGCTCGGGATCGTCGAACAGCGGGTCCCACACGGCCGGCCGCAGCCCGGCGGCCTGCAGGAAGCCGACGCACCAGACGCCGGCCTCCACCCATTCCTCGTCGTCCTGCTCGGCGATGCTGAACACCGGCTCGAAGCGCTCGGCGTCGGCCTGCAGCCGGCGGTGCACGTCGGCGAGCTGCCGCAGCACCGACTGCACGCAGCGCTTCAGCTGCTTGCCACTGCTGAACGGCGCCGGGTCACCGGCGCTCGGGGGCGCTTCGGCGCCCCATACCGCCGGCATCCACTCGGCCGACGGGGGCAGCGGCGGGGCCATCAGCAGCGCGCACAGGTAGCCGTCCAGGGCCTCGAGGTCCATTGCCGCATCGCTCGGCAGCGATTGCAGCAGCGCCTCCAGTTGCGCCTGTTCGGTGTCGTCGAGCGGTGCGGTGGCGAGGTCGGGCTGGTAGTCGGGCAGGTTCACGGGCGGGCACGGTGGGGAACGGGGGCGCCTATGATGCCGCCCTTTCAGGTGGCCCTGTCCGCGGTTCGATGGAATGTCGTCCTCACTGCTCGGCGTGCTGCATCGCGCCGTCGATCAGCAGCCCGATCCCCGGCATGCCGCACGGCAAGCCGGCGGGGGTGCCGTGCGTGCAGCTGGACGAGGCCGGCCGTTGTCGGCTGTTCGGTCGACCCGAGCGCCCGGCCTGCTGCGCCGGCCTGCAACCCTCGGCCGAGATGTGCGGCACCGGGCGCGCTGCCGCGCTGCGGTGGTTGAGCACGCTCGAAGCGGCGACCCGCCCCGATCCCCCGTTGCAAGGCCGATGACATCTGTCATCGGCCGCCCGGGGGCTTGCAACCGCGAGGAAAGCGCCTGACGGGACCATTCATTCCATCGACACCGACGCCACCGGCGAAGGATCGAGGAACACGAAAGGAGTCCCTGATGCGCCCGTCCAGAACCACCGTCCTCCGTACCGCGAAGCCGTTCCGCAGCTCGCTGCAGATGGCCTTGGCCGTGCTGGCCGCGGCTGCCGCGTTGTCGCCGGTAGCCTCACGTGCGCAAAGCGCACAAGGCGCCACGCCGGGTCCCTACATCGGCGGCAGCCTGGGCCAGGGCCGCTGGATGGACAGCGCCGCCGGCGTGACCGGCGGCCGCACCGACCTCAGCGGCAAGGTCTACGGCGGTTACCAGTTCACGCCCAACTTCGCGCTCGAGGCCGGCGGTGTCGCGCTGGGTGAATCGAACCGTGCCGACGGCTCGATCAAGGGCAACGCCGCCTTTGTCGACGCAGTGGGCACGCTGCCGCTGACGTCGCAGTGGTCCGCCATCGGCCGGGTCGGCTTGCTGCGCGGCAAGGTCGACACCAGCACCGGCAACGACTACGGCAATGGCCTGAAGGTCGGCGCCGGCGCGCAGTACGCGCTGACCCAGAAGACCGCGGTGCTCGGCGAGTGGGAGCGCTACAAGCTCGACGTGTTCGGCACCCGGCCCGAGGTCAACCAGTTCACCGTGGGGGTGAAGACCGCGTTCTGACCGCGGCACCGGGACCCCCCGTCCCTTTTTCCGACGTCTGTCTCCTCCATTGGCCCGCGGTGCTTCAGCGCTCCGGGCCTTTTTTGGGTGAAACCTCTTTTTTCAGGAGCCTTGACCATGAACGACCTCCGTGCCCCGCAACCCCGCGCGCTGCGCCTCACCCTTCCGGCCTGGGCGGTGGCGGCCCTGATCGCCGCGGCCGGTGCCGGTGGCATGGTGGGCGCCCACGCCGTGGCGCCCAAGCCGGCCGTGGCCACCGCCAACCCCGCGCCGGCGACACCGGTGGCCGCGGTCGCGGTCCCGGACTTTTCGCAGATCGCGCAGCAGTACGGCAATGCCGTGGTCAACATCAGCGTCTCGGGCAGCCGCAAGGTCAGCGCCGCGGAGGCCGACCCGGTGCAGGAATTCTTCCGCCGCTTCCAGGGCCTGCCGCCCGGCGCGCAGGGCAACGGCGGCAACGTCGAGGTGCCGGTGCGCGGCCTGGGCTCGGGCTTCATCGTCGCGCAGGACGGCGTGATCCTGACCAACGCCCACGTGGTGCAGGACGCCAAGGAGGTCATCGTGCGCCTCACCGACCGGCGCGAGTTCAATGCCAAGGTGCTCGGCGCCGACGCGAAGACCGACATCGCGGTGCTGAAGATCGACGCGAAGAACCTGCCGACGGTGCGCCTGGGCGACCCGGCCGCGCTGAAGACCGGCGAGTGGGTGCTGGCGATCGGCTCGCCCTTCGGCTTCGACAACAGCGTCACGGCCGGTGTCGTCAGCGCGGTGCACCGCTCGCTGCCCAGCGACAGCGCGGTGCCGTTCATCCAGACCGACGTGGCCGTGAACCCCGGCAACTCGGGGGGCCCGCTGTTCAACGGCCGCGGCGAGGTGGTGGGCATCAACGCGCAGATCTACAGCCGCTCGGGCGGCTACCAGGGCCTGTCGTTCGCGATCCCGATCGACCTGGCGCAGCGGGTGCAGCAGCAGATCCAGAAGACCGGCCGCGCCGCCCACGCGCAGCTCGGCGTGACGGTGCAGGAGGTGAACCAGTCGCTGGCCGACTCCTTCAAGCTCGACCGGCCCGAAGGCGCGCTGGTGTCGCAGGTGATGCCGGACAGCCCCGCCGCGAAGGCCGGCCTGCAGCCGGGTGACGTGATCCGCCAGATCGACGGCAAGCCGGTGGTGGCCTCGGCCGACCTGCCGGCGGTGGTGGGCATGGCCACGCCGGGCGACAAGGTGAAGCTGCAGGTCTGGCGCGACGGCAAGGCGCGCGAGGTGACCGCGACGCTGGGCACCGCGCAGGACCCGAAGACCGCCGATGCCGGCCCCGATGGCAACGGCGTGGACGCCGGCCAGGGCCGCCTCGGCCTGGCGCTGCGGCCGTTGCAGCCGGACGAGAAGCGCGCCGCCGGCATCCGCGAGGGCCTGCTGATCGCCGGGGTGGCCGGCGCGGCGGCGCAGGCCGGCCTGCAGCCGGGCGACGTGCTGCTGGCGGTGAACAGCCGCCCGGTGGACAGCGTCGACCAGGTGCGTTCGGCGGCGGCGCTGTCGGACTCGGTGGCGCTGCTGATCCAGCGCGGGCAGGAGCGGCTGTACGTGCCGTTGAAGCCGGAGAAGAAGGCGGGCTGACCCTGTCGCGGTGTGTGTTCGTGGGAGCGGCTTCAGCCGCGATGGGTTCTTTGCATGGCACGCATCGCGGCCGAAGCCGCTCCCACAGTCCAAGCCACCCCGCCAACCAGATCAGTACAGCGTCTCAACCGGCGCGTCGAACACGTAGCCCGCACCGCGCTGCGTGACGATGAACCGCGGCTTCGACGGCTCCTCCTCGATCTTGCGGCGCAGCCGCAGGATCTGGACATCGATGGTGCGGTCGTAGACCTCGGCCTCGTGCAGCCGCGACATCGACAGCAGCTGGTCGCGGGTCAGCACCCGCTGCGGCGCGCTGCAGAACGCTGCCAGCAGGCTGAATTCGCCATTGGAGAGCTCCAGCACCTGCCCGGTGGGCGTGATCAGGCGCCGCGTGCGCAGGTTCAGCTCCCAGCCGGCGAAGCGGTAGGCGCGGCGGGTGTTGTCGCGCTCGGGCAGCGTGGCCTGCACCTGGTAGCGGCGCAGCACCGCGCGGATGCGCGCCAGCAGCTCGCGCGGGCTGAAGGGTTTCGTGACGTAGTCGTCGGCGCCCAGCTCGAGGCCCATCACGCGGTCGGCCTCGTCCTTCTTGCCGGTGAGCAGCACGATCGGCACGCTGGCGCGCTCGCGCAGCGCGCGGGCGATCTGCATGCCGTCCTCGCCGGGCAGCCGCAGGTCGAGCAGCACCAGGTCGATCGCCTGGGTGTCGAGCACCTCGGTCATCGCGGCACCGGAGGCCACCGCGGTGACACGCACCTCGTTCTCGGCCAGGTATTCGCTCAGCAGGTCGCGCACCGCGGGATCGTCGTCGACGACCAGCACATGCGGCGCGTGCATCGGGGGCGGGGAACTCATGCCGCGATCCTAGCTGCTAGGCTGGCTGTCCCATGAGTGCCGACAAGCATCCTTTCCCGCCCCCCGCGGCCGAGCTGCCGGGCCCGGGCCTGCACAAGGTGGCGGTGGTGGTCATCGTGCTGGCCTGCCTGGTCGTGCTGCTGGTGGGCGGCAGCCTGTGGCGGCTGCGCAGCGACACGCTCGATTCCGAATCACGCACGCTGTCGACCCTCACCACCGCGCTGGCGGACGAACTCGAACGCGGCCTGCAGGGTGTGCAGGTGGCGCTGCAGGCCACCCGCGACGACGTGCGCGAAGGCCGCCTGGTGCCCGGCACGCCGGAAGCGTCGATGGTGCTGCACAGCCGCGTCGCGACGCTGCCCCTGGCGCGGCGGCTGTGGGTGCTGAACCACGAGGGCCGCGCCGTGGCGGCCTCGGGCTTTGCGCTGCCGCCGGCGTTGCGTTCGTTCCTGCCCGGGCTGGGCCAGCTGCCGGAAGATGGCGTCGCGCTCAGCGCGCCGTACGTCGATCCCGGCTCGCTGCGGGTCGCCCTGGCGATGGCGATGCCGGTGCTGGACCGCGAAGGCACCGCCGCCGGCTGGGTCGTGGCCGAGGTGCCGGCCGATGCGCTGCGCGGTGCGTTCACGAAGGCCTCGCCGGCGCCGGACGCCCGCATGCTCATCGTGCGGGCCGACAACGTGCGCATCACCGGCTTCCTGGGCGAGTCGCGCGAGCTGCCCGACCCGGCGCTGCTGATCGGTTCCGATGCCGAGCTGGGCGAGGGCCGCTTCCGTTTCGACGACGGCTCCGAGCGGCTGGTGCAGCTGCGCTCGCTGGAGCGTTATCCGGTGGCGGTGCTGATCACCCGCGACGCCCGCATCGTCCTGCAGCGCTGGGGCGTGCTGGCGCGCGGCAGCATCGCCGGCACCGCGGTGGTGCTGGTGGTGCTGCTGGCGCTGCTGGCCCGCATGCTGCGCGCCGAGCGGTTGCGCCGGCAGAGCCAGCGGGCGTTGCAGGCCGAACAATCGCGCGCCGCGCTGGCCTTTGCGGCGGCGCAGGAAGGCAACTGGGATTGGGATCCCGAGACCGGCCAGGTCTACCTGTCGCCGCGCATGAACGAACTGATGGGCCTGCCCCGCGAGGGCGGCGGCCACGCGCCGCTGACCGCGCTGGCCGCGGGCGTGCACGCGGACGACCTGCCGGTGTTCGAAGCCGCGCTGCAGGGCCAGCTGCAAGATGCGCAAGCAGCGCGCATCGACCTGTCGCTGCGGGTGCGCCAGGCCGATGGCGAATGGCACTGGATCCGCCTGCGCGGGAATGCGGCGCGCGACGCGCAGGGCCGCATCGAACGGGTGGCCGGCGTGGCCTTCGACACCACCGACGAACGCGACAGCGCCGCCCGCACGCAGCGGCTCGAAGCGCAGCTCACGCGCGCGCGCAAGCTCGAGGCGCTGGGCACGCTGGCCGGGGGCGTGGCGCACGATTTCAACAACCTGCTCGCCGCCGTGGTCGGCTATGGCGAGATGGCCCGCGACGCGGCGGCCGCGGGCAGCGCGCAGGCGCGCCACCTCGACCAGGTGCTGCAGGCCGCCTCGCGCGGCCAGGCGGTGGTCGAGCGCATCCTGGCGTTCAGCCGCGCCAGCGTGCGGCCCCGCCAGGCGCTGGACGTGCAGCCCGTGGTCGCCCAGGTGCTCGACCTGCTCGGCGCGACGCTGCCCGCCGGCATCGTCGTGCAACGCCACTTCGAGCCCGGGCCGATGTGTGTGCACGGCGATGCCACGCAGCTGTTCGAAGCGGTGATGAACCTGTGCAGCAACGCGATGCACGCGATGCATGGCGAGGGCCGGCTCGACGTGGCGGTGGCGCCGCACCGTGCCGAGGCCGGCCAGTGGTTGTCGCACGGCGAACTGCCGGCCGGCGACTATGTGCGCGTCTGCGTCGAGGACGACGGCGTGGGCATCGCGCCGGAGCTGATGGAGCGCCTGTTCGAGCCGTTCTTCAGCACCCGCCAGGGCGGCACCGGCACCGGACTCGGCCTGGCGGTGGTGCAGGGCGTGATCGAGGAATGGGGCGGCGCGGTCGACGTGCAGAGCACGCCGGGGCAGGGCAGCCGCTTCTGCCTCTACCTGCCACGCACCCGGGAGCAGCCCGTGGTCGCCCCCGCCGAGGCCGGGCCGGTGCCTGCCGGCCAGGGCCAGCGCGTGCTGCTGGTCGACGATGAACAGGCGCTGGTGGAACTCAACGAGGAGCAGCTGGCGCAGCTGGGCTACGAGCCGGTGGGCTTCATCGACCCGCAGGCCGCGTGGGCGGCGTTGCAGGCCGATCCGCAGGCCTTCGACCTGGTCGTCAGCGACGAGATCATGCCGGGCCTCAACGGCACCGAGCTGGCCGAACGGGTGCACCGGCTGCGGCCGGACCTGCCGGTGCTGCTGCTCAGCGGCTACGGCGGCCCGCAGCTGGAGGCACGCGCCCGCGAGGCCGGGGTGCGCGCGGTGCTGGCCAAGCCGCTGCAGGGCGCGGCGCTGGCACGGGCGCTGGCCGCGGCGCTGGCGCCCCCGCTCAGCGCTTGAGCACCACGAGGCCCTTCAGGTACTCGCCTTCGGGGAAGGTCAGCGTCGTCGGGTGGTCGCTCGCGGCCTCGAGGCGCTCCAGCAGGTAGCCGTCCACCGGTGCATCGAGGCCGGCCCCGGCGACGATCTTGTGGAACAGGTCGGCGCTGATGCCGCCGGAGCAGCTGAAGGTCAGCAGCAGCCCGCCCGGCGCGAGCAGCTTGAAGGCCAGCCGGTTGATGTCCTTGTAGGCCCGCGCGGCGCGCTCGGCATGGGCCGCACTGGGCGCGAACTTCGGCGGGTCGAGCACGATGGCGTCGAAGCTACGGCCCTGCTGCAGGTACTGCCGCAGCGTGCCGTTGACGTCGGCATCGAGGGCCGTGTGGCGCGCGGCGTCGAAGCCGTTCAGCGCGATGTGGGCGCTGGCGCGCGCCAGGGCCGGGCCGGACGAATCGACGCTGACCACCTCGTCGGCGCCGCCGGCCAGCGCGGCCACCGAGAAACCGCCGGTGTAGCTGTAGCAGTTCAGCACCGAGCGGCAGCCGAAGCGACGCACCAGCTCGGCGAAGCGCGCGCGGTTGTCGCGCTGGTCGAGGTAGTAGCCGGTCTTGTGGCCCTCGGCGACGTCCAGCGTCAGGCGCCACTGGTGTTCGGTGATCGTGACCTCGGTGCGCGCCTCGTCGCCGGCCGGGCAGTGCAGCCAGCCCTTCACCGGCGGCAGGCCCTCGAGCTGCCGCGCGCTCGTATCGGAGCGTTCGTACAGCCGCTGGCAGCCGGTGGCGGCGAGCAGCGCCTTGGCGATCACGGCCTTCCAGCGTTCGGTGCCGGTCGCGAGGAACTGCGCGCTGAGCGTGTCGCCGTAGCGGTCGACGATCAGGCCCGGCAGGCCATCGGCCTCGCCATGCACCAGCCGCACGCCGTCGCTCTGCGGCGCCAGGCGCTGGCGCATGGCCACCGCGGCGGCGATGCGTTCGCCGAAGAACGCCTCGTCGATGCGCTGCGTTTTGTCGAAGCTCCACGCCCGCACGCGGATCTGCGAACTCGGGCTGAACGCGCCCCAGGCGAGGAAGCGGCCGTCGGCCGATTCGACCCGCACCGTTTCGCCGGCGTCGGCCCCGCCCTTGGCGATCGAACCCTGGAAGATCCACGGATGTCGGCGCAGCAGCGATCGCTCTTTGCCCTCACGCAAACGGATGGTTTTCATGGCCGCGATTGTCGCTGTCGTGCCCACGGCGCCTTGGCTGTCAGGGGAGGCCGCACCAATCGGTGAACTCCCTTAGGTGTTGCCCCGAGGTTGTTGCAAGGCGGAGACAAAAAGCGGCCAACCAACCGCACCGATTGCGGCATTCGCTGTTCCGTTCGCAAACCGGCCCGTATCCTTGCGCCGGTCGATTCGGGATCCAGAAGTTTCAAAGACTGAACGATCTCGATTCGCTGAACACAGGAGACGATCCCCTGCCGAGGTGCCGGCAAGGACGGGTCATTCGAAGCACCAACTCTCTGGAGTCCCCTTGATGAAACACAGCAAACTGGCCGCACTCAGCGTGCTTGCTCTGGCGGCTGGCGCTGCTTGCGCGCAGTCTTCCGTGACGCTGTACGGTGTGATCGACACCGGCGTCGAGCGCATCACCAACGTCGGCGCCGGCAGCTCCAGCCTGACCCGCATGCCGGGTCAGAGCGGTGGCTACCTGCCGTCGCGCTGGGGCGTCCGTGGCACCGAGGACCTCGGCAACGGCCTGAAGGCGAACTTCGTCCTGGAAAGCGGCTTCTCGCCGGACAAGGGCACCAACAGCACCAACCAGGGCGGCCGCCTGTTCGGTCGTTCGGCCTGGGTGGGCCTGAGCGGCAACTGGGGCGCGCTGAGCTTCGGCCGCCAGTACACGATGTACTTCTGGTCGCTGCTGGACGCTGACCCGATGGGCCCGGCGATCTACGGCCTGGGTTCGCTGGACTCGGGCATCCCGGGTGCTCGTTCGGACAACACCGTGGCCTACAAGGGCACGTGGGCGGGCTTCACCGCTGGCGCGACCTACAGCTTCGGCCGCGATGCCAACGGTTCCACCACGGCCAACTCGTGCGCCGGCGAAGTGGCGGGCAACTACAAGGCCTGTAAGCAGTACTCGGTGCTGGCCAAGTACGACGCGCCGATCTGGGGCGTGGCCCTGGCGTTTGACGAACAGCGTGGCGGCCCGGGCGCGAACCTGGCGGTACCCGCAGCGGTCGCGAACTCCAGCGACACCACCGACCGTCGTCGCATTGCCAACGGCTACGTGAAGTTCGGCCCGGTCAAGGCCTCGGTTGGCCTGATCAAGCGCAACAACGAAGCGAACACGGCCACCACCGTGACGCCGCGTTCGGACCTGGTGTTCGTCGAAGCCGACTGGGCCGTGACGCCCGCTATCACGGTGACGCCGCTGTGGGCGCGCCTGAAGTACAAGGACAGCACCGACGGTTCGAAGGCCACGATGTATTCGCTGCGCGTCGGTTACGCGCTGTCGAAGCGCACCGCGCTGTACGCCACGGCTGGCCGCATTTCCAACAAGGGCAGCCTGGGCCTGAGCGTCAGCGGCGGCACCGTGCCGGCCGATGCACAAGCCACGGCCCCGATCGCTGGCGGCAGCCAGAACGGCTACATGGTCGGTGTGCGCCACTCGTTCTGATCCTTCCGATCCGAACGCAAGCAGCATGAAGAACGGCCCGCGAGGGCCGTTCTTTTTTTGTCTGTCGACTTCAGCGCTTCTTCGCGCGTGGATGCGCGGCGTCGTACACCTGCGCCAGATGCTGGAAGTCGAGCTTGGTGTAGACCTGCGTGGTCGAGATCTGTGCGTGGCCGAGCAGCTCCTGCACCGCGCGCAGGTCGCCACTCGACTGCAGCAGGTGGGATGCATAGCTGTGCCGCAGCATGTGCGGGTGCACGCCGGTGGGCAGTCCCGCGGCCTGCGCGCGCTGCGCCAGCCGCACGCGCAGCTGGCCGTCGCTGAGACGCGTGCCGCGCAGGCTCACGAAGAGAGCCTGCTCGCCGTCGGCCGCCAGCACGGCGCGCTGCAGGCGCCAGCGCTGCACCGCCTGCAGCGCCGAGCCGGCCACCGGCACGCTGCGCCGCTTGCTGCCCTTGCCGAGCACATGGGCCTCGCCACTGTCCAGGTCGAGCCAGCCGCGGCTGTCGGCGACCGGCGTCATGTCCAGGCCGATCAGCTCGGCGACGCGCAAGCCGCAGCCGTACAGCAGCTCGACGATGGCCTGGTCGCGCGCCTCGAGCGCGGCATGGCGCGATTCGTCGATCGCCCGCGACGGCGGCGGCGGTTCACGCTGCAGCTCGGCGAGCGCCACGGCATGGTCCACCGACAGCGCCTTGGGCAGCGGCTTCGCGCCTTTCGGCGCCCGCACCCCTTCGACCGGGTTCAACCGCACCCGGCCATCACGGCCCCAGTGCTGGTAGAGGCTGCGCCACGCCGCGAGGTGGATCGCGATGGAGCGCGGGCCCAGGCCGCTGCCATGCAGCTGCGCGGCCCAGCGCCGCACGTGGAAGGGCTGCACGTCGGTGAGCGGGCGCTCGGCCTCGGCCGCGAAGGCGACCAGCCGCACCAGCGCGTCGTGGTACATCGACAGCGTGCGCTCGGCCAGGCGCTTCCCGAAGCGCAGGTGCTCGAGGTGCGCCTGCACCTCGTCGGGCAGCGCCGTGCGCGCCAGCGGCACCGCGGCGGCGTCGGCCGGGGTCGGGGCGGGCCGGCGCTTGGTCGCCATCGACGCGGGGGGCGTCAGCTCGCCGGCGCGAGCAGCCGGGCCAGCGCGGCGCTCGAGAGCTCGGCCACCTGGCAGAGGAACTCGGTGCCCATGTCGGCGCTGTAGCGGGTCGGGTCCGGCGAGCCGAACACCAGCAGCCCGAAGGTCGGCGCGGTCAGGCCGACCCGCAGCGGCAGCAACGCGATCGACGTGATGTGCTCGGCATCGGGCAGCCACTGCGCCGCCTCGAAGCCGGTGTTCGCGCCGCAGTAGGGCTGGCTCAGGCTGTTGGCGAAGCTGCGCAGGTCGCCGCTGACCGCCTCGGCGTACGACTCGTCGCCATACGTGGGAGCGACGTCCCACAGCCGCACCGCGGTGGCCGGGATCTGGAACTGCTCGGCCAGCTCGGTCATCAGCACCTCGGGCAGTTCGCGCGGCTCGGCGACCAGCATGATGGCGCGGGTCCAGGCGTGCAGCCGATCCGAGATCGAGGCGTTCTCCTGGCCGTTGCGGATCATCTCCATGATGCGCCGCTCCAGCCCCTTGATGCGCTCGCGCAGCATCTCCATCTGGCGCTGCTGCAGCGACACCGCGCGGTGGCCGTGCGGGCTGGCGAGCTGCACCGACGACAGCAGGTCGGCATGGCGCTCGAAGAAGCCCGGCGTGTGGGCGAGGTAGTTGGCGATCTCTTCTTCCGTCACGCCGGGGATGTTGCCCGTCATAGCTCAATTTCTCCTTCGAACACGGTCTCGGCCGGTCCGGTCATCCACACCGGGGCCTGCAGACCGACGCTGCGCCCCTGCCATTCGATCGTCAGCCGGCCGCCGCGGGTCTCGACATCGACCCGTTCGTCCAGCCAGCCCAGCCGGATGCCGGCCACCACCGCGGCGCAGGCCCCGGTGCCGCACGCCAGCGTCTCGCCGGCGTTGCGTTCGTACACCCGCAGCTTCACGCGGCCGCGGTCCAGCACCTGCAGGAAGCCGGCGTTGACCTTGCGCGCGAAGCGCGGGTGGCCCTCGATGCGCGGGCCCCAGTCGGCCACCGGCGCGCTGTCGACGTCGCCGACGCGCAGCACCGCATGCGGGTTGCCCATCGACAGCACCGCGACTTCGGCGACGAGGTCGCCGTCCAGCGCCAGCGGCCACAGCTCGAAGTCGCCCACCGCACGCGAGGCCAGGCCGGCGGCATCGAAGGGCAGGTCGGCATGGGCGAAGAACGGCGCGTTCATGTCCACCGTCACGCGGCCATCGGCCTGCCACTGCAGCGTCAGCAGGTTGTTCACGGTCTCGACGCGGATCGAGGTCTTGTCGGTCAGGCCGTGTTCGCGCACGTAGCGCACGAAGCAGCGCGCGCCGTTGCCGCAGTGCTCCACCTCGTCGCCGGTGTTGTTGAAGATCCGGTAGCGGAAGTCGACGTCGTCGCGGCCCGGGCGTTCGACGACCAGGATCTGGTCGGCACCGATGCCGAAGCGGCGGTCGCCCAGCCGGCGCAGCTGGTCGGCGCTGAGCGAGAGGGGAGCCTGGGTGGCGTCGAGCACGACGAAGTCGTTGCCCGCGCCTTGCATCTTGGTGAAGCGCAGCCGCATGGGGCGGGATTATCGTTGGTCCGTTCACGCGGTAGGCTTCACGCCATGGCCCCGCCCGCAAACCCCCAGAAGTTCCAGGTCTACAACCAGCCCAGCGCGATCGACGGCACCGGCGCGTTCGCCGGCGAGGCGATCCCGGCGTACAAGAAGATCGGCGAGATCCGCGGCGAATCGATCAGCGTGCGCGAGGCCAACAAGCGGGTGCGCGGTCTCCAGCGCATCCACATGATCGAGATCTCCGAGAAACGCGCGATCGACGCGTCGCAATCGACCGACCCGCTGCGTTTCACCAACCACAGCTGCACGCCGAACACCCGGCTGCAGGTGCGCGGCGGCCGCGTCGAGCTGTACGCGCTGCGGGCCATCGCCCCGGACGAGGAGCTGACGGCCGATTACGGTGAAACCCATCACGCCGGGAAGCTCGCCTGTCGCTGCGGATCCCCCCTATGCAGGGGGGCGCTGTAGCGCGGCGCCATCGAAGGCCGGAAATGAAAAAAGGGATCTGGCCTCGCCGGCGAAACGCGGGCCGATGATCGGCCTCCCGCCCGAACCGGATCCTTCCATGCCGTTCCTGAACCGTCTCGTGGCCCGCTGCGGCGGCCTGGCCGTGGTGCTGTCGCTCACGCTCTCTTCGCCGGTCGCCACCGCACCGGCCGTCGCCGCCGACGGCGCCTACGCCCGCACGCAGTACCCGATCGTGCTGATCCACGGCCTGATGGGGTTCTCCGACATCGCCGGCCTGGACTACTTCTACCGCGTGGCCGGCGACCTGCGCTCGCACGGCGCCACGGTGCTGGTGGCGTCGCTGTCGGCCATCAACGACAACGACGTGCGCGGCGAACAGCTGCTCAAGCAGCTGCAGCAGTGGCAGGCCGCGTACGGCTACCGCAAGTTCAACCTGCTCGGCCACAGCCAGGGCGGCACCACGGCGCGCTATGTCGCCGGTGTCGCGCCGTCGCTGGTGGCCAGCGTCACGTCGATCAGCGCGCCGCACGATCTCTCCGGCCCCGGCGGCCAGGGCGGCCCGCTGCAGTGGCTGACCCAGTCGCAGTCGATCGCGAACTTCCTCGGCTCCACCATCGGCTGGGTCTCCGGCCATGCCGACCTGCCGCAGGACGCCGCGGCGCTGACCTACTGGGCCACCCACACCAGCGAGTTCAACGACCGCTTCCCGGCCGGCCGGCCGACCACCTACTGCGGCCAGGGCGCCGAGCGGGTCGGCGGCATCTACTACTACTCGGTGGCCGGCAACAAGCCCAAGACCAACGTCTTCGACCTGTCGGACCTCGCCATGACGGTGGACCCGGCGGTGCCCGGCGACGGGCTGGTGTCGGTGTGCGCGTCGCACTGGGGCAAGGTGCTGCGCGACGACTACCCGTGGAACCACCTCGACGAGATGAACCACCTGTTCGGCCTGACCGACTGGTCCGCGCCGAGCCCACTGGCGTTCTACCGGGCGCAGGCGAACCGGCTCAAGCTCCTGGGGCTGTAAGTGCCGCGCGCCCGCACGCTGATCGTCGCCGCGGCGCTGGCCGGCGGGCTGGGGGGCTGGCTCTTCGCCCCGTCGGCAGGGCCGCTGCCGGCGCACGCCGATGCGGCGGCCCGGTCGACGCCGGGCTTCTGGGCCTGGGGCCGCGCGGCCTTGCGGCCGGTGCTCGGCGACCCGGCCGCCAGTGCCGAAGACCGCACGCACGACCGCCTGTTCGTGCAGGGATCGCTGGCCGGCACCGAAACCGCCGGCGACTGGTGCGTGGGCGACGGCCGGCTGCAGGCCTGCGCCGCGCTGCGCGAACGCTTCGACCACTACCTGCTGGGGCTCGGCGAAGTGGAGCCGGCGGCGCTGCGTGCGCTGGTGCGGCGCGACGCCGTGCGCGCCCACGGCGAGGTGCTGGCCACGCAGATCGTCGACCTGTGGGACCGCTACTGGACGCTGCGCCAACAGGCGCCTGGGGTGCCCTTCGATGCCAGCGACCGCAGCACCTGGCCCGCGCTGTTGGCCGAACAGCGCGGCGTGCGCCGGCGGTTGCTCGGCGACGACTGGGCGCGGGCGTTCTACGGCGACGAGGAGCGCGATTTCGAGGCGCTGCAGGCACGGCTCGATGCCGGGCTGCCGAAGCCGGTCGATCCGGGCGCGCCGGTGGCGGCGTCGGCAACGGAACGGGTCGCGCGCTACGGCGCCGATGCCGCCGGCCGGCTGGCCGCGGTGGACGATGCCTGGGCCGACTGGGAGCGCCGGCTGGCCGGCGCCCGCGGGGAGTGGTCGCGGCTGCAGCAGGCGCCGGAACTGTCGGCGCCAGCGCGGCAGGACGCGATCGCGCGCTACCTGGCGGCAAATTTCCAGGGCGACGAGATGATGCGGGTCAGGGCGCTGCTGCGCCTTTGAGAGAGGTTGTTTTGGTGTTCTGTAGGAGCGGCTTCAGCCGCGATTCGTTGCCTGCCATCGATCGCGGCTGAAGCCGCTCCCACAGAGCACACACAACACCAGCGTCAGTCGCGCATCAGCACCGGCCAGCCGCGCCGTGCCGCCTCGGCGGCCAGCCGCGGGTCCGGGTGCACCACCACCGGGTCGCTCACCACCTCGAGCAGCGGCAGGTCGTTGATCGAGTCCGAGTAGAACCAGGTGCGCTCGTAGTCGGCCAGCGAGCGGCCCTGCTGCGCCAGCCAGGCCTGCACGTGCGCCGGCTTGTGTTCGCGGAAACACGGCAGCCCGATCACTTCGCCGGTGAAGCGGTGGTTCGTCGCCGCGTCGGTCTCGGCCTCGGTGGCCAGCACGTGGTCGACACCGAACGCGCGGCCGAAGACCTCGGCGATGAAGCGCGTCGTCGCGGTCACCAGCACGCAGGTGGCGCCGTTGGCGTGGTGGCCCTGCACCCAGCCGCGGGCCACCGCCGGCAGCTCCGGCTCGATGTGCTCGCCGAACCGCTGCAGCCAGTCGTCGATCTCGTGGCGCTCGAAGCGGCCCAGCGGCGCCACCGTCGTGCGGTGCAGCGTGCGGATGTCGAGCTGCCCGGTGGCGTAGTCGCGGCAGGCCTCGATGTACTCGGCCGGTGCGGTGGGCGACAGGATGCCGCGCTCGCTGAGCCAGGTGATCCAGCGGTGGCCGCTGTCGAACGGGATCAGCGTGTGGTCGAGGTCGAACAGGGCGAGGTGCATGGCGAGGAAAGTCAATCGAGCAGCAGCCGCGCCGGCAAGGCGCCGCGCAGCGCGTTGGTCACCATCAGCGCCTCGGCGCGCAGCAGTTCGTCGCGCGTGATCGAGCGTTCGGCGGCCTGCCACTGCGGGTTGGCCAGCACCGCGGCGCGCATCACACCGGGCAGCAGGCCGTCGTGCACCGGCGGTGTCCACCAGCGCCCGTCCAGGCGCACGAACACGTTGCTGCGGCCGCCTTCGGTCAGGTGGCCGGCGGCGTTGAAAAACAGCGTGTCGAACGCCCCGGCCTGTTCGGCAGCGCGCACTGCGGCGTCGTAGTCGTCGCGCACGCTGGTCTTGTGGGTGAGCAGCGCCGTGGCGGTCGACACCGGCCCGGCCGCGAGGCACAGGCCGACCGGCTCACTCGGTGAGCCACCGAGCGGCGCGTCGCGCAGCGCGACGCTGCCGTCGTGCGACAGGTCCAGCCGCAGGCGGTGCGGGCCGTCGCCCAGCGCGGCGGCGCGCGCCCGCACCTGGTGTTCGATCGCGGCGACGTCGCAGCGGAAGCCGAGCCGCGCGGCGCTGCCGGACAACCGCGCAAGATGGCGTTCGAGGTGGCGGATGCCGCCGTCGCGATCGGCGTGCATCGTCTCGAACAGCGTGAAGCCCGGGTCGAGGCGGGTCAGGAAGCTGCCCTTCAGGCGGCATTCGGCCAGCTCGTCGTCGGCCACGCTGTCCAGCACCATGCCGGCGCCGATGCCGAGCCGCGCGGCGCGCAGGCCCTGGTCATCGGCCGGTGCGAGCATCAGCGTGCGGATCGCCACCGACCAGCAGAAGTCGCCGAGCCGCCGTCCCGCCGGCGCGGCATCGAGCCAGCCGATCGCCCCGGTGTAGAGCCCGCGCGGCGTCGACTCGAGCTGCGCGATCAGGTCCATCGTGTGGTGCTTCGGCGCGCCGGTGATCGAGCCGCACGGGAACGTGGCGCGCAGCAGCTCGGGCAGCGTGCGTTCGGCGGGCAGCTCGGCCTGCACCGTCGAGGTCATCTGGAACACGGTGGGGTGGCCTTCGATGGCGAACAGGTGCGGCACCTTCACCGACCCGGTCACCGCGATGCGGCCCAGGTCGTTGCGCAGCAGGTCGACGATCATCAGGTTCTCGGCGCGGTTCTTGACGTCCTCGTGCAGCCAGCGCGCGGTGATGCTGTCGCCCTCGGGCAGCACGAACGACGGACCGTGCGGCCGCACCGCCCGCGGCGCCGTGCCCTTCATCGGCTTGGCTTCGGCGAGGCCGGCGTGGTGGCGCACGAAGAGCTCCGGCGAACACGACAGCACGTGGTGGCCGTCCGGCAGCGCGATGAACGCGCCATACGGCACCGGCTGCACCGCCCGCAGCCGCCGGTACAGCGCCAGCGGGCTGCCGTAGGCCTGCGCGTCGATGCGGTAGGTGTAGTTGACCTGGTAGGTCTCGCCGGCGCGGATGGCCTCGTGGATCGCCGCGATCGCGGCGCGGAACTCGTCCGGCGTGACCGATTCGCGCGTGTCCTGCAGGCCGGCCGCGCCGGGCGCGGCGCGGTCTTCGCGCTCGGCCAGCCAGGCCGAGACGGCGTCGCGGTCGAGGTGCTGCAGGCGTTCGAACACCAGGAAGCGCAGCGCCGCGCCGTCGTCGGCCGCGAGCTTCGCGGTGCCGGCGCCGAGCAGCTTGGCGCCCCATTCGTAGTCGCCCAGCACCACCGCGTGCAGGCCGGCGCGCTGGTCGGCCTCGAGCGCGGCGCAGCAGGCCTCGAGCGCGTGCGGATCGGTGCAGCGGTGTTCGCGCACGAAGCCGGTGTAGAGCCGGCTGGTGGGGTGCCGCGCGGTCGCGTCGCGGTCGTCGAGCAGGGCGAAGACGTCGGGGAGGGAGTTCACGCCGTCAGGGTAGCAGCCGCAGCAGCTTGCCCTCGCTGCCATCGGTGAGCAGGTAGAGCCAGCCGTCGGGGCCCTGGCGCACGTCGCGGATGCGCGCGCCCAGGTCGGTCAGCAGGGCTTCGTCGCGCACCACCTGGCCGTCCTTCAGCTCGACGCGCCACAGCGCCTGGCCACGCAGCGCGCCGAGGAACAGGTTGCCTTTCCAGCCCGGGTAGCGGTCGCTCGTCAGGAACGCCAGGCCCGAGGGTGCGATCGAAGTCGGCACCCAGTGGCGCAGCGGCGCCACCACGTCGGCGCGTTCCGTGCCGTCGCCGATCTTGGTGCCGGTGCCGTAGTTGCGGCCGTAGGTGATCACCGGCCAGCCGTGGTTGCGGCCGGCCTGCACCCGGTTCAGCTCGTCGCCGCCCTGCGGGCCGTGTTCGGTGGCCCACAACCGACCGGTACCCTGGTTCGTGCCGGGTTCGATCGCCGCGCCCTGCACGTTGCGGTGGCCGTAGCTCCAGATCTCCGGCTTCGCGCCGGGCGTCTTCACGAACGGGTTGTCGGCCGGCGCCCGACCCTCGGTGTCGATGCGCACGATCTTGCCGAGGTGGCTGTCGAGCTTCTGCGCGTCGTCCTTGCGGCTGAAGCGTTCGCCCAGCGTGACGAACAGCGTGCCGTCGGGCGCGAACACCAGCCGCGAGCCGTAGTGGTTCTTGCTGTCCACCGCCGGCTGCTGGCGGAAGATCACCTGCACGTCGGCGAGTCTTGCGGCGCCGCCCTCGAGGTTCAGCGTCGCGCGGGCCACCGCAGTGCGTGTGCCCTCGGCGCTGCCTTCGCTGTAGCTCCAGAAGACGCGCCGGTTCTGCGCGAATTTCGGGTCGAGCACCACGTCCAGCAGGCCGCCCTGGCCGGCGTGCGCCACCGCCGGCACGCCGGCGATCGGCGCGCCGACCTTGCCCTGTGGACTGACCAGCCGCATCGTGCCCACGCGTTCGGTGACCAGCATCTGACCGTCCGGCAGGAAGGCCAGCGCCCAGGGTTCATCGAGGCCCTGGGCGATGGTTTCCACGCGGGGCGCGGCGTGGGCGGCGGCCACTGACAGCAAGGCGCTCAACAGCAGGGGCCTGAGGCGGAGGAACATGCGGGTCTTCGTGGCTTGTGGGAGCGGCTTCAGCCGCGATTGGGCTCGTGGGAGGGCGTCAATCGCGGCTGAAGCCGCTCCCACAAAACCCTGGAGGCGCAAGGCTCAGGACCAGTCGTCCATGTCGTGCTTGATGGTCTTGCGGTTCGCGATCAGCTCGTCGATGCTCGGCTCGTTGTTCAGCGCCCGCTTGATCGCCAGCTTCGTCGCTTCGTAGTTCGTGCGGTACACGTCCTTCTTGTCGATGTTCGGCGCGTGCTTGGCCAGGCCCGGGTCGATCCACATCAGCGCGACGATGCAGAGCTCGTTGACGAGGTCCTTCGGGATGATGCCTTCGGCCACCGCGTCGACCACGGCATCGGCCAGGCCCGACTGCAGCGCGCCGCCGAACAGGTCGATGTTGGTGCTGTCCTTCAGCGTGACCTTGGGCACCATGATGGTGGCCGGGCGCACGAGCTGGTTGCAGGCGCGCACCGCGAACATCGCGGTGTGGCCCTTGCTCTGCGCCATCATGTTCGCGAAGGCCTGCCCGACCGGGCCGTCGGTGCGGCCGATCAGGATCTCGGGCATCGCGTCGGTGGGCTGTTCGCCGGCGGCCAGCACGGTGGCTTCGCCAGCGTGGAAGAGGTAGTTCGGGGTCATCGTGGTCATCTTTGAACGAAAAGAAGAAAAAGGTTCAGGCCAGGCACCATAGCTCGCCCTGGCCGCCGGCGCCGAGGTCGCCCGCCCAGCGGCGGGGTTGTCGCGCGGGCAGCCCGGCGAACGGGCTGTGCGGGCCGGCCAGGCGGGCGAGGTCGCGCGACAGCAGCTGCCAGATCACGCGGTGGTCGCCCTGCATCGGGTTGAAGGTCGGCGCCAGCGCGGGCGTGCCGAAACACACCACGCTGCCGCGCCGCATGCCGTGCGCGAGGTGCGCGCCGGGGCGCCCGCCGATGGCGACGGTGCCGGCCACCAGCCGCGATGCGGCGAAGTCGCCGGCATCGCCGCAGACGATCAGGCTGCCGCGACGCATGCGGTCGGCCAGCCGCTCGCCGGCATGGCCGCGCACGATGAACACGCCGCCGCGCATGCCTTCCATGCTGCCGGGCAGCGGCGCGCCGGCGAAGTCGCCGACGTTGCCCGCCACCTCGAGCCGGCCGCCGCGCATCTCGCAGCCGGCCAGCACGCCGGCGTGGCCGCTGGTGTGCACGGCGCCCTGCTGCAGCCCGGCGCCGAGGTAGTCGCCGGCATCGCCTTCCACGTGCACCGTGCCGCCGGCCAGGCACCAGCCGATGCGGTCGCCGCGCGACAGGTCGCCCTGCAGCGTCAGCGCCGGGGTCTCGGCGTCGGTGAACGACAGGTCGAACCAGTCGCCGGCGCTGGTGCGTTCGTTGCCGTGCAGGACGGGCAACCGCGCGGCCTCGTCATGCGACAACGCGGCCAGCGCGCTGGGTTGCAGCGCGCGCAGGTCGAGCCGCAGCGCCGGCGCGGTCTTCAGCCGCAGCGTCCAGTGCTTGCTCATGCGTGATCCTTCGGCAGCAGTTGGCGCAGGTGGAAGTGGAACGGCCCCAGTTTGCCGCCGTAGTTGCCCGCGGCGATGCGGTGCACGCCGGCGGCGCCGCCACGTTCGCAGAGCACCGCGATGCCGGCGCGCATCGCGTCGGCCACCGCGTCGAAGGTCAGGCCGTCGATGACGATCTCCATCACGCAGGCGGTGCGTTCGTCGAGGTCGCTCTTGGGCGTCAGGCCGACCAGCGTGGGGCAGTAGGCGTCGTTGGTGGAGGCGCTCAGCGCCTTGTACTTGCTGCCCACCTTCGAGCCCGAGCGCACCACGCCGCCGGGGAACGGCATCACGACGCCGGGGATGGCCTTCATCGCCGCCACCGCGGCCTCGGCGCCGGCCAGCGCGCTGTCGGTGTCGCGCGCCAGCAGCAGCAGGTTGCCGCCGCCGACGGCCTTGACCATGCCGGTGGTCTCCTGCGCGACGAACTCGCCGTCCATCACCGGCACGCGCCAGTAGCGCACGCCGTCGATCACCTTCGAGATCTGCCAGCCGTCGCCGAAGAAGCGCAGGTTCTTGCCCAGCGGCAGCGTCTCGGGCGCCTCCAGGCCGGCGTACACGGCCGTGGTCGGGCAGGTCAGCACGCACTGGCCGACGCGGCGTTCGAGCTGCTTCGCGAGTTCCTTGCTGGACATCGCGAACAGCAGCAGTGCCACGCCCGGCCGGCCGTCGGGGGTTTCGTCGGGCGACAGCTCGCGCTCGATGCCGGCCTCGGCACCGCAGGCGATCACCGAGGTGGCGAAGCCGGTGGCGGTCTGGCCGGCATGGCGCGCCCAGGTGATGTTGTGGGCGGTGACGATGATGCGCGTGCCGCGCATCGGGAAGGCCTCGGCGAAGCTCTCGTCGATGCTGACGCCGTTGATCACGCAGTCGGTCATGGCGTGGCGGTCCGAGGGGGGGACATGGGCGGTTCGGCCCCTGTGGGAGCGGCTTCAGCCGGGATGGGTCGGTGGCAAAGCTGCATCGCGGCTGAAGCCGCTCCCACAGAAGCCTGCCAGAGGGGGGTCGCCTTCGTCATGCCGAGGTCGCTCCAAAGGCCGCATGGCACTCGGCCGGCAGCAGGCGCCCGCCGTTGCAGCAGCTGCACAGCTCGTCGTGGCCGATCACGCGGTTGCGCAGGTCGATGCTGCTGGTGGCGCGCAGGCGGTCGGCGAGGTGGCGTTCGATGCCGGCGTCGAAGTCGACCTTCGCGAAGTGCACACCGGGCTGCGGCACCGCGACGATGCGGCCGCGTTGTGCCACCAGCACGCCGTCCTTGAACACGTGGGTCGGCTCGGTGAACATCACCTCGGCGTTGGCGTCTTCCCGGTACACGGCGATGTCCGCCGCGGCGCCGGTGGCCAGGTGGCCGCGGTCGGCCAGGCCCAGCAGCCGGGCCGGCGCGGCGCGGGTCATGATCGCGATCTCCTGCAGCGTCAGTTCGCGCTTCATCGACTTCAGCGCCGCGTTCGCCGCCACGTCCGGGTGCAGCTTCGAGAGCTGCTCGTCGCGGAACGACTTGTCCATCAGCAGCCGGATCAAATGCGGGTAGCTGGTGAACGGGCCGCCGTTCGGGTGGTCGGTGGTCAGCACGATGCGCCACGGGTCGTCGACCAGCAGGAACAGCTCCAGCCCGATGGCCCATTGCAGCGCGTTGACGTAGCTCTGCTCGCGGTAGCGGAACGGCACCACGCCGCAGCCGGCGTCGCATTCGATGTCGCCGCCGTTCCACTTGCGCGGGGTGGCGTGGCCGGCGTTGGCGATCTGCCGCATCGTGTCGCCCGACGCGGTGACGGTCTGGCCGAACATGATCTGGCCGACGTCGATCGACACGTTCTTGTTCGCGTTCACGGCCTCGGCCAGCTGCTGCGCGGCCGACGAGAACTTCATCGGCCCCTCGGTGCCGTAGGCGTGGAACTGCACGTGCGTCAGGTGCGCGCGCAGGCCGCCGAGGGCCTCGATGGTGGCCAGCGTCGACGCGATGTTGCCGGCCACGCCGAGGTTGCTGGCGTGGATGTGCAGCGGGTGCGCCAGGCCGAGCTCGGTGATTGCACGCGCCAGCGTGTGCACGATGTGGCGCGGCGTCACCTGCCAGTGCGTGTGGGCCTCGTCGACGTCGAGCTTGCGCTGGTTGAACTTGAAAGCCGAGATGCCCCCTGGGTTCACCACCTTCACGCCCAGCGCCTTGCTGGCATGGATCGTCCAGCCGACGTAGTCGCGCACGCGCTCGAAATCGGCGCCTTCGGCCAGCAGCCGCAGGAACAGCTCGTCGTTGCCGAGCATCACGTAGGCGCCATGGTCGAGGATGGGGATGTCGCCCATCTCGAGGTGCGCCTGGCGGGCGTTGCTGGCCACCATCGCCGGCTCGAACGCGCTGGTGTAGCCCATCTGCACGTAGCGGTAGCCGGTGGCCAGCGTGCCGGGCGCGCAGCTGCCGCACGAGGCCACTTCGAGCAGGTTGTCGGGCAGCGCGGCGGCTTCGAGGCCGCGGCGGTGGTCCTCGGGCAGCAGCAGCCGCGCGAGGTTCATCTTGCCGCCGCCGATGTGCGTGTGCAGGTCGATGCCGCCGGCCATCACGACGCTGCCGGTGGCGTCGATCGTCTCGTCCACCGGCTCGTTGGGGTGCAGGTCGACCAGGCGGCCGTCGCGCACGCCGAGGTCGCGGCGTTCGGGCAGCGAGGGGTTCGCGGGGTCGATGACACGACCGCCCGTGATGCGGTAACTCGTCATGGTGACTCGTGCCCCTCGTTCGATGGGTACATCGACCGATCCCCCGGGGGGATGCGGTCCGGCTTGGGGCGGCCCGGCGCTCGGACCGCGTCTTTCAATCGTTGCAGCAGGCCATCGACCACCGCGGGCAGTGCCGGCAGGGCCTGGTCGATCACCGGGTGCAGCGGCACGATCACCGTGCCGTCGCTGCGGTAGAGCTGGCCGCCGGCGCCGATGCCGGGCGTGGCCACCGGGATGAAGACCACGTCGCCCGTCGGCACGGGCAGTGCCGGGTGGCCGAACACGACACGCGGCACGGCGGTCTCGGGCACGGCGTCTTCCGGCGTGATGCTGGCCACCCACACCAGCGCGTCGGCCTCCTGCTGGCCGAGCAGGCGGGCGGTGGAATGGCGCACCGGGTCGTGGTCCATGCCGGCGGGGCCGAAGCGGGTGCGCAGCGGCAGGCCGGACAGCCAGGTGTGCGCCTGCTGCGCGCTGTAGCCGCCGTCGCTGCCGCCCAGGCTGATCACCGCGGCGCGGCCGGTGAGGTTCATCAGGTTGACCAGCCGGGCGACCGCCTCGATCACCAGCGCGCCATGCGCCGGCAGCGCGCCGGTCTCGACCACCAGCACCGGGTAGTGCGCGTCGCGCAGCTGCTGCGCCAGCGCGGCCAGCGCCTCGGGGGCGTTGCGCACCGGACGTTTTGCGACCAACGCTTCCAGCAGCGACAGCGTGTCGAACAGGTCGCCCGCCAGCGGCAGCGACTGCGTGATCGTGGCCGGCAGCGCCGCGTCCACCGGCGCGCCGAGGAAGACGATGCGCCGCGGCGCGCCGTTCACCGGCTCGCCGGCCGCGCAGCGGCGGAAGAACTCGGGGTAGTGCGCGCTCGGCTGCGAGCCGACGCACAGCACGAGGTCGGCCCGCTCGCGCACTTCGGCCAGCGTGGTGGTGTAGCCGCCGCGGTCCTGCTGTGCGCGCAGCGCGGTGGTCAGCGCCTCGCCGTGCGCGTGGTCACCCACCGCGCCGAGCGCCGCGGTCAGCCGGAACAGCGCGCGGGCGCCCAGGATGTCGGTGGCCCAGCCGCCCACCAGCGGCGCCTGGCGGCCGCGCAGCAGCGCCGCGGCGGCGTCGAGCGCCTCGTCCAGCGTGGCCGGCCGGTCGTTCACGAGCGGCGTGCCGGTGACGGCGCGGCTCGGCACCTGCGCCAGGCCGGCCAGCGCCCGGGGACAGTCGGTGCCGTCGAGCGCCCAGCTGCCGTCGTCCTGCGGCCGCAGCGCCAGGCTGTCGCAGTGCAGCGAGCAGAACGGACAGGTCCAGGGCGGTGCCGTGGCCGGGGTGGGGGAGGACAGGGCGGTCATGGTGTCGAGGGGGTGAGGCGGTGGGGGTCGCAATGCTTGTGCCTGCGGCCGTCCCAGGGCAGCGGGAGGGCTGCGGCCACAGCCTGTGCGAGCCGCGGTGCCGCCGGTGCAACAGTGTGTCCCTTCACCGCGCCGGCGCGAGGCGGCGCTGGTGCAGCGCGCTGGCCACCAGCCAGGCGTCGGCACCGGCTGCCGCGGCCCGCGCGCGGTCGGTGTCGTCGCGCAGGCCGCCGGCGCCGACAAGACGCGTCGCGGGCGACCGTCGGCGCAGCGCGGCGAGCGTGTCGAGGTCGGGGCCGCGGTCGGCGCCGACCCGTTCCAGCGTCATCACGATCACGCTGGCCGGCCACAGCGACGGATCGTCCCAGCAGCCGGCGCGGTCCCAGCGCTCGTCGCCGCGGCGGTCGAGCGACAACAGGCCGTCGGGGTGCGCGGCGGTGCAGGCGCGCACGGCGGCGCGGTCGGGCAGCGCCTCGCTGGCGAACACCGGCCGCACCCGCGCGGCCAGCGGGCCGAGCGCCGCCTGCCAGGCCTGCACGGCGCTGGCGTCGGTGAAGCCGGCGTCCACCCACAGCGTGCGTTCAGGTGCGTCGTCGAGCAGCGAGCGCACCAGGTCGACCTGCGCCGGGCGGCCCTGCAGCGCGTCGAGATCGGCCAGGTACAGCCGGTGCGCGGCACAGTATTCGCTCAGGAGGCGCGCCACCACCGCCGGCGCGCTGCTGCCGCACAGCGGCGAGTCGATCGGGGCATAGTGCGCCCGGTTGCCGCCGCGCGCCTGCACCACCACGCCTGCCATCACGTCGATCACCGGGACGATGTCCACTGCTGCTGCCCTTGCTGGTTTTCCACGCCTGTTCGTCTATGAGTATCTCAGCGCCGGCGGCGCCGTCGCCCCAGGCGAAGGCGGTCTTCTCGGTGAACACGACGCCGGCCTGGCGGCCGAGGGCCGGGCGATGCGCGCGGCCATCGTCGCCGACCTGCACGACGCCGCGGTGACCGTCGCCGGCCTGCCCGGCGAGCCTGGCTGCACCGCCGCGCTGCCCGGCGAGACGCCCGCCGCGTTCGTTGCCCGCCAGGCCGCGCTGCACGACGCGGTGTGGGTCACCGCGCCGGAGACCGGCGGCCTGCTGCACTCGCTGTGCAACGCGGTGCCGCCGGCGCGCTGGATCGGCTGCGATGCCGAGGCGATCGCACAGGCCTCGAGCAAACACCGCACGCAGGCCGTTCTGGCCGCCGCCGGCGTGCCGGTGCCGCGCCCGGGGCTCGACGCCGCCGGCCGCTGGGTCTGCAAGCCCGACGACGGCGCCGGCTCGGTGGCCACGCAGGTGCTGCCCGGCCCGCCGGCGGTGCTGCCGCCGGGGCACCACGCCGAGCCGTGGGTCGAGGGCGAGGCGATGAGCCTGTCGCTGCAGGTGACGGCGGCGCGCGGCACCGTGCTGCTGTCCGTCAACCGGCTGCAGGTGCGAGTCGCCACCGACGGCACCGTGCTGTGCGACTGGCCGCAGCCGGCGGTGTGGCGCGCTGGCGATGCGCGTTGGCCGGTGCTGCAGCGCCTGGCCGCGCAGGTGGCCGCGGCGATGCCGGGGCTGCGCGGCTTCGTCGGCATCGACTTCGTCTGGCACCCGGTGGCCGGCCCGGTGGTGATCGAAGTGAACCCGCGCGCGACCAGTGCGCTGGTCGGGCTGTCGGCCGCGCTGGGCCGGCCGGTGGCGCGCGAGATCGTGCAAGGATGGGCCGATGACCCCCATTGAACCGCTGCGGATCGGCTGGGACATCGGCGGCGCCCACGTCAAGGCCGCCTGCTGGCGCGCCGGCGCGTTGCACGACGTGCGCCAGTGGGCCTGCCCGCTGTGGCAGGGGCTCGAACACCTCGACGCCGTGCTGGCGCAGGCCGCCGCCGCGTGGGGGCCGCTCGATGGCGCGGCGCATGCCGTGACGATGAGCGGCGAGATGACCGACTTCTTCGAACACCGCGAGGACGGCGTGCGCCGCATCGCCGCACACCTGCAGGCCACCCTGGGTGCCCGGATGCTGCTCTATGCCGGCGATGCCGGCTGGGTGCCGCCAGCGCTGGCCGCCGCGCACTGGCGCTCGATCGCGTCGGCCAACTGGCGCGCCACCGCGGCCTGCGCGGCCGGGCACCTGGCGGGCGAGGCGGCCCTGCTGGTCGACATCGGCAGCACCACCAGCGACCTGATCGCGCTGGCCGCGGGCCGGCCGCGCTCGCTGGCGCTGGACGACGCCGGCCGGCTCGCCAGCGGCGAGCTGGTCTACCAGGGCGTGGTGCGCACGCCGCTGTGCGCGGTGGCGCGGCGCCTGCCGTTCGAGGGCCGGTCGCACCGGGTGATGAACGAGTGGTTCGCCACCAGCGCCGACGTGCACCGCCTGCTCGGCCAGCTGCGGCCCGAACACGATCTCTACCCGGCCGCCGACAACGGCAGCAAGGACGATGCCGGCACCTGCCGCCGCTTGGCGCGCATGATCGGCCTGGACGGCCGCGACGCGCCGCTGGACGCCTGGCGCGCCGCCGCGCGGGCCTGGCGCGACGCACAGCTCGACGAACTGGCCGAGGCCGCCGGCGAGGTGATCGCCGCCACCGGCCTGCCGGCGCAGGCGCCGCTGGTGAGCGCCGGCTGCGGCGAGTTCCTCGTCGAGGCGCTGGCGCAGCGGCTCGATCGGCCGGTGCGGCGCTTCGCGGCGCTGGTCGCGCCGCAGGCGACGGCCGCGCTGGCGGACGCGGTGCAGGTCTCGGCACCGGCCGTGGCGGTGGCCGCGCTGGCTAAGATCGCCGGCTCGACCCATCCAACCTGACCGATCCGGGGAGCCCCATGTCCATCACGCTGTCGTCCGCCAGCCTGCCGGTGTTCACCACGATGCTGCGCAACCTGGCGCACTGCCTGCAGAAGGCGGCGGCCAACGCCGAGGCCCGCAAGTTCGACCCCAACGTGCTGCTGGCCGCCCGCCTGGCGCCGGACATGCTGCCGTTCGCCGCGCAGATCCGCATCGCCTGCGACGCGGCGAAGTTCGGCGCTGCGCGCCTGGGCGGCCTCGAGGCGCCGAAGTTCGCCGACGACGAGGCCACGCTGGCCGAGCTGGTCGCCCGCATCGAGAAGACCGTGGCCTGGCTCGAGACCGTGCCCGCCGACAAGATCGACGGCCGGGAGGGCGCCGAGATCACCTTCCCGATCGGCCGCGACGGCGCGACCCGCACGATGCAGGGCGAGGCCTACCTGAAGCACTGGGTGCTGCCGAACCTGTTCTTCCACGTCACCACCGCGTACGCGCTGCTGCGCCACAACGGCGTCGACCTCGGCAAGCGCGACTACCTCGCAGGATCCGCCGCCTGATGACGCCGCCGACGCGCCCGCAACTGCTGCTGGCCCCGATGGAGGGCCTGCTCGACTGCGCGCTGCGCGAGGTGCTGGCGGGCGTGGGCGGCATCGACCGCTGCGTGTCGGAGTTCATCCGCATCACCGACCGGCTGCTGCCGGCCAAGGTCTACACCCGCATCGTGCCGGAGCTGCACCACGGCAGCCGCACGTCCAGCGGCGTGCCGGTGCGCCCGCAGCTGCTCGGCTCCGACCCGGTGTGCCTGGCCGAGAACGCCGCGCTGCTGGCCACGCTCGGCCCCGCCGGCATCGACCTGAACTTCGGCTGCCCGGCCAAGGTGGTGAACCGCCACCGCGGCGGCGCGATCCTGCTCGACGAGCCGGCGCTGGTGGGCCGCATCGTCGAGGCGGTGCGGCGGGCCGTGCCGGCGCACATCGAGGTCTCGGCCAAGATGCGGCTGGGCGTGCGCGACGACGCGCTGGCGCGCGACTGCGCGCAGGCCATCGCCGCCGCCGGCGCCAGCGAGCTGGTGGTGCACGCCCGCACCAAGCTCGACGGCTACAGGCCGCCCGCCCACTGGGACCGCCTGCCCGCGCTGCGCGAGGCAGTGGCGATTCCCGTGGTGGCCAACGGCGAGATCTGGAGCGTCGACGACGCCCGGCGCTGCCGCGAGGTCTCGGGCTGCGACCGCCTGATGCTCGGCCGCGGCATGGTGGCCGATCCGGGCCTGGGCTGGGCCATCCTGGCCGACGCCACCGGTGCGCACGACGGCCGCGATTGGGCGTCGCTGCAGCCCGCGTTGCGCGCCTTCTGGCACATCACCGAACGCCGCCTCGAGCGGCGCCACCGCGCCGGCCGCATGAAGCAGTGGCTGCACTACCTGCGCCGCCGCCATCCCGAGGCCGACGCGGCCTACGCGCGGCTGCGCACCGTCAACGACCCCGAAGCGCTGGCGGCCGACCTGTTCGGCCCCGGGATCTCCCTGCCCGCGCCGGGCACGCCGCTCGCTCCCACAATCGACCGAGCACTGCTACCGGCCTGACGACTTCCCCGATGGCCGCCGTGGTGCCGTCTGGAGGATCCGTCATGAACCCCCTGTCCCGCCGCATGCTGCTGGTGGCCGCTGCCACCGCGGTGCTGGCCGGCTGCGCGTCGTCGTCGGCGCTGGTCACCGGCACCAAGCGCGAGCCGATCCCGGTGGAGCGGGTGAAGCTCTACACCCAGGCCCCGAAGAAGTACCAGGAGATCGCGCTGCTCGAAAGCTCGAGCCGCAACTCCTGGTCGTTCACCGACCAGGCCAAGCTCGACGCGGTCATCCTGCGGTTGAAGGAGGAGGCGGCCAAGCTGGGCGCCAACGGCGTGCTGCTGCAGGGCACCGCCAACCAGGGCAGTGGCGCCATCGGCACCGGCATCGGCGGGGGCGGCGGCGGCTGGCGCGGCGGTGGGGTCGGCATCGGCGTGGGCACCTCGTTCGAACTGGAGCGCAAGGTCGGCCGCGGCCAGGCGATCTGGGTCGAGGAGGAATAGCCGCGACATAGGGGTCTTACCCCGGAGAACCCCTGTCGCCGCACCGTGAAGATGTCGCGGTCGGGGCGTCAAGGCCTGCAGCGCCGGCTCGATATCCAGAAGGTAAAAGAACTGGAGGAGCAGGCCGCCATGCTCAAGCGCATTGCCGTGGACCAGCTGCGGGAGGGGATGTTCCTGCACGACCTGTGCGGATCGTGGATGGAGCACCCGTTCTGGCGGTTGAAGTTCGTGTTGAGCGACCCGCGTGACCTGCAGCGGGTCCGCGAGTCGGGCATCGCCGAGGTCTGGATCGACACCGACCGGGGACTGGACGTGGCCGGTGGCACGTCCGAGGGCGACGCGATCGCGGCCGTCGAACGCGAACTCGCCGCGGCGTTCGACGCCGAACCGGCGCCGCCCGACGATGCGGCGCCGCCGCCCTCGCCGGCGCAGGCGCTGCAGGCGGCGGCCGACCTGCGCGACAAGGCGTTGCAGCGCGTGCAGGCGCTGTTCACCGAGGCCCGCATGGGCCGCTCGATCCACATCACCGGCTGCGCCGAGACGGTCGAGGACATCATCGACTCGGTCGACCGCTACCCCGGCACGCTGATCAGCCTGCTGCGGCTGAAGACGCAGGACGAATACACCTACCTGCACTCGGTGGCGGTGTGCACGCTGATGGTGGCGCTGGCACGCACGCTGCGGCTGCCGGCGGCGACGATGCGCGAACTGGGCATCGCCGGGCTGCTGCACGACATCGGCAAGGCCCGCATCCCGCTGGCGGTGCTGCACAAGCCGGCCAAGCTCAGCGACGAGGAGTTCAAGCTGATCAAGCGGCATCCCGAGTTCGGCTTCACGCTGCTGCGCGAGCACGGGACGATCTCGACCATTTCGCTGGACGTCTGCCTGCACCACCACGAGAAGGTCGACGGCAGCGGCTACCCGCGCGCGCTGAAGGCCGACCGCATCAGCCTCTACGCCAAGATGGGCGCGGTGTGCGATGTGTATGACGCGGTGACCTCCAGCCGCCCGTACAAGGAACCCTGGGCGCCCGGCGAGGCGGTGCGGCAGATGGCGCAGTGGAAGGGCCACTTCGATCCCACCGTGTTCCAGGCCTTCGTCAAGACGGTGGGCATCTACCCCAGCGGCACGCTGGTGCGGTTGAAGTCGCAGCGGCTCGGGCTGGTGCTCGACCAGACCGACGGCGCGCTGCTGAAGCCGCGGGTGCACGTGTTCCTGTCGGCGAAGACGCGCGAACGGATTCCGGTGGAGGTGGTGAACCTGGCCCAGGCGGGCGGCGACGAGGCCATCGTGGGCGTCGAGTCGGCCGAGGCCTGGGGCCTGCGCCACCTCGACCGGATGTGGCTGGAAGCGGCCGGCGCCGCGGTCTGAGCGCCGCGGAGGACGGGAAGGGCCGCGGGGCGGGTCGGGAATAATCCCGCGCCACCACCACGAGCCCTGTTCCGACCGATGCCCACCCCGCATCCGCTGCGCGAGCTGCTGCACAACGAGGTCCACGCCCGGCCGTACGAACGGCTCGGCGTGCCGCTGGTGCTGTCGCACCTGGCGCTGCTGACGCCCGAAGGCCCGGCGGCCTCGCGCGAACACCTGGTGGCGCTGCTGCGCTCGCGCCACCTGCCGCTGCCGGCGACTGACGCCAGCCACCTGAGCACCGACCTCGGCGGCGGCCTGCGGCTGCGCTGGGAACAGCACACCGAGTTCCAGACCTACACGTTCTGGCGCACGCCCTCGCAGGCGCCGGAGGACTTCGACAGCACCGCGCTGCAGGCCGCGCCGCAGGACTGGCTGGCCGGCCTGCCCGGCCAGTGGCTGGTGGGCCTGCACCTGCTGGCGCTGCAGGCGCCGCGCGGCGACGATGGCGAGGCCGCGATGGCGCGGGTGCGCGACACGCTCGACGAGGAGAGCCTCGTCGGTGCCGGCGTGATGGACGGCCAGGTCGAGGTCTTCACCGACTTCCGGCTGCATGCCGATGGCCAGGCGCGCTGGCTGCTGATGCTGCCCTCGCATGCCCCGCTGGTGAACCCGCGGCGCCTCGGCCGCGGCGTGCAGCGGCTGCTCGAGATCGAGACCTACCGCATGATGGCGCTGCTCGGCCTGCCGGTGGCACGCGAGGTGGGCAGCGCGCTGCGCCATGCCGAGCGCGACCTGGCCGAGGTGGCGGGCCAGATCCGCAGCGCCAGCCAGGCGCAGGAGCCCGAGCTGCTGCGCCGGCTCACCAGCCTGGCGGGCGAGGTGGAAGGCCTGTACGCCCGCACCCATGCGCGGTTCTCGGCCAGCGCCGCGTACTTCGAGCTGATCCAGCGGCGCATCGCCGAGCTGGCCGAAGAGCGCATCCACGGCCTGCAGACGCTCGGCGAGTTCATGGACCGCCGGCTGGCCCCGGCGATGCAGACCTGCGCCTGGGCGGCGCGGCGCCAGCAGGCGCTGTCCGAACGCATCTCACGCACCAGCAACCTGCTGCGCACGCGCGTCGAGATCGAGTCGCAGCAGAGCAGCCAGGCGCTGCTGGACACGATGAACGAGCGGCAGAAGGTGCAGCTGCTGCTGCAGAGCGCGGTCGAAGGCCTTTCCGTGGCGGCGATCACCTACTACGGCGCCGGGCTGGTGGGCTACATCGCCAAGGCGGCGAAGGGTGCCGGCCTGCCGGTGTCACCCGACCTCGCAGTGGCGGTCTGCATCCCGGTCATCGGCGTGGCGGTGTGGCTCGGCGTGCGGCGGCTGCACCGGCTCGCGCACGAGGCGCTCCACTAGCGATTGAGCGCCTCTGCTGTGGGAGCGGCTTCAGCCGCGATCGGTGGCCGGCAGCGAATCGCGGCTGAAGCCGCTCCCACAAGAATGCCTCCTACCCAGTCGTGCATCAGCGCCTCGAGCCGCGCCGGCGACAGTGCCCCGGCCCGGTCGCCGTCGCACACTGCGCTGCGGAAGCCTGCGAAGTCCGGCGCCAGTGCCTGCAGCGCCGGCAGGTCTTCGCGCCGCAGCGCGCCGGCGATGCCGACCCGCCGGCCGTGCCGGCGCGCGGTCTCGACCCAGCCGCGCAGCGGCAGCCCATCCAGCCGCTCCAGCACGCTGCCGCCGCGCTTGCCCACGGTGTCGATCATCACGGCGTGAAAGGGCCGCTCGCAGGCCGCCTGGGCCAGCGCGCGGTCGAGCCCCTGGTCGACCATCAGCACCGGCACCAGCGCCAGTGGCAGGCGCGCCAGCGCCGCCAGCAGCTCCTGGCCGCCTGGGCCGGGCAGCACGCCGACCTTGACCACGTCGACCCCGCAGGCCGCGACCCGCTGCACCTCGCGCAGCACCGCGGCCTGCGCGGTGGGCGGGTGGTCGCCGGTGGTGGCGCTGATCTCGCCCGCATGGCCCTGCGCGCGCAGCGCGGCCACGGCGGCGCGCAGCGTCGCATCCGGCAGCGCGCCGAGCGCGCCGTCGCGCGGCTCCTTCAGGTCGATCAACGGCACGCCGGCGGCGGCGGCCTGCAGCGCCTCGTCGACACTGCGCACGCTGACGAGCGCCTGCATCATGGTCATGCCGGCTTCGCCAGGTGGCGGTCCACGGCCTCGCGCAGCCAGCCCCAGGCCTCGTGTTCGGCCGGGCCGGCGGTCTTGTCGATCGCGATCTGCAGGTAGGCCATCTCGCCCGTCACCTTGTCGCGCGGCAGCATGTGCAGCCGGCTCACCAGCACGGCCCCTTCGACCACCGCGGCCTGCGCCCGGTTCAGGCCGAGGAACGGCGTATGGTCGACGCTGCGCAGCGGCCGCAGGCCCAGGCGCGGGCGCTGCGGGTCGCCGTGGTCCTGCGTGGCGAGTTCGAGCTCGACATGGCGCAGCGCGGCCGCGAGCCGCACGCCGGGGAAGGGCGCCAGCGCCACCGTCGGCCACTGCTTCTGGCCGCACACGCAGCCGGCGAACACGCGCACGTCGGTCAGCAGGTTCAGCACCGCGTGGCCGGTGGCGAGCAGGTTGTCCAGCGTGGTCGAGGGCCGGAACGGCATCAGCACCACGTGGCCGCCCTGGTCCTCGGGCAGGTAGCGGATGCCCATCGGCGCCACGTGCGGCACGCCCTCCGGCGAGAGCGTGGTCACCACGGTCTCGAAGATCATCTCGTGGGTCGTCATCGGGTGGTCGGTTTCATCGTCGTGCCGGGCGCGCACCAGGCCTGCAGGTCCTCGGCGTCGCGTTCCACCGCCACGCCCCAGTCGAGCGGCTGGTCCTGCACGTAGCGCTTGCCGAGCTGCCAGGCGATCTGCGCGCGCGCCAGCTCCACGCCCATGTAGAAAGCGTGCGCGGCGTCGTCGTCGAGCTTGAGCTGCGGCCACAGTTCGAACGGGTCCTGCGACACCCGCAGGCCGTCGCGGTTGTAGACGTGCAGGCCCTCGGCGGCGATCTGCACGCGGAAGTTCGGGTCCTTCACCGCGGCGGCGTTGCGCCGGATGTCCTCGACGCTGTCGGGAAACGGGTCGCGCGCGTGCACCGTCATCAGCACGTCGGACAGCCCCTTCGGCAGGCTGTTCAGCGTGATCGCCGCGTGCATGAGGCGGCGCGCCCAGTCGGCCTCTCGCACCGCGCGGCGCGCATGCGTGCTCACCTGCGTGGTCAGGATGGCGTTGACGCGCAGTTCGGCGCACAGCCCCAGCAGCACCGCGTTGATGCCGGAGGTGTCGGCCTCGGTGAGCTCGGTGACA